>Ga0180008_1001762_pt1 | contig 12741 bp, 9 predicted proteins | sample MM_PW_MetaG_FD_121121 | JGI IMG/M metagenome (GOLD analysis project Ga0180008, IMG submission 121121) | Groundwater microbial communities from the Aspo Hard Rock Laboratory (HRL) deep subsurface site, Sweden - MM_PW_MetaG | ecosystem: Environmental > Aquatic > Deep subsurface > Groundwater... | reverse complement strand
TCATCAACGATCTCATCGTAGACAAGTTTTTGGTCGATCCAAAGGGGCCGCTGGTCGGCGGAAAACACCTTGAGCTGAGCATGCTCAAGGGTGAGCTTCACTCGTCGGACGAGATGGAGACTCGGGAGGTAGCGGTTTCGCCGGGGGAGATCCTGCTGGCTCTCGGCCTGTCTCCAGAGCGATGGGGCATTATCCGAGCCGAGGCCCAGATACCACTGATCACCACGGCGGATCTCTCGGGCGGCGTGGAGAGGCCGACGTTCTCCCACCAAGTGGTCTTCTCGTTGGTGAGCCGGAAGGAGAGGAGGAGATGACCGACGCCCCAGATCCAGCACGGCACCAGCAGCAGATCGAGTGGGTGACTCTCGACAGACTCAAGGTCTGGCCCGCGAATCCGAGAGTCGGTGTCGAGGAGGCCGCCGAGAAGCTGGCAAAGCTGATCGCCGGCCACGGTTTCGTCAACCCGATCATCGCGACCCCAGACGGGACGATCCGGGCGGGACACACGAGGCTCGCCGCCGCGAAGAAGCTGGGCATGGAGAAGGTGCCGGTCATCTTCTGTGATCTCGACGAGCCGGAACTGTACGCGATTTCTGACAATAAAAGTGGGGAATTTTCGGAGTGGGATTTCCCCGCGCTGAAGGACATCCTCATCGACCTCGACGTCGGCGACCTGGACATGACCTACTCGGGATTCGACCTACCCGAGCTCGAGCGGCTGGTGCCGAGTGTGCCGAACCCCGATGCCGACGAGGTTCCCGAGGTACAGGAGAAGGCAATCTCGAAGACGGGGGACCTCTGGATCCTCGGGGAGCATCGGCTGCTCTGCGGCGACTCGACGAAGCCGGAGGACGTGGCGCGGCTCTTCGGCATCACCGACAAGGCGCAACTCCTCTGCACCGATCCGCCCTATGGTGTGGACTTCGTGAAGGCGAAGGATGGGATCCCTGGGTCCGGCTTTTCCGACCATTCGGCGCGCTGGGAGAACATCGCATCCGACGACCTCAAGGACGAGAAGCTCCAGGAGTTCCTTGAGGCTGCCTTCAAGGCAGCGCTGCCATACCTCTACGAAGATGCCGCGTGGTACTTGTGGCATGCGCATCTCACGCAGGGCTTCTTCGCAGCAGCAGCAGCAGCAGATGTCCTCCTCCATCGCCAGATCATCTGGAAGAAACCTGGCTTCGTTCTCACCCGTTCTGGGATGTACCACTGGGCGCATGAGCCCGCATTCTTCGGGTGGAGGAAAGGGCATCCACCGCCGTGGTACGGGGAGAAGAATCAGACGAGCGTGTGGGAACTTGGACGTGATGGGACGAAGGAGCATCCGACGCAGAAGCCGGTCGAACTGTTCTGCATTCCGATGCGGAACCACACGAAGGCGGGAGGGATCTGCTACGAGCCGTTTGCGGGAAGCGGATCGCAGATCATGGCGGCCGAACAGCTCAGTCGTCGATGCTACGCTATCGAGATTTCGGGGAACTACACAGATCTCTGCTTGAGGCGCTGGGAGAAGCTCACCGAAGGACACGCAACCCTCGACGGAGATGGCCGCACCTTCGCGGAGGTTGAGAGGGAGAGGGTCAATGGTTCGCGGCAACCGAGTTGCAACCGGATTTGAGCAATGAGCCCACAACCTGGCTATCCGAATCTGTGCGGGCCCCGCTGGGTCAAGGGTGAGAGCGGGAATCCTGCCGGAACTTCCATGCGCCAGCGCGCCGAGAAGGTTCTCAAGCGACTGCTCGAAGAGGTTGTCGCCGAGAAGGAGGGGAAGAAGGTCGACGCGATGGAGGCCCTTCTCCGGACGATGGCCCGCCTGTCGCTCGGCTGGAAGATGGACGTGCTCGACAAGGACGGCAACCTCGTCAAGGTGGATGTGCCCCCGGACCCAGCGGTGCTCAAGGACCTGGTGTCGTACTTCCTCTCGAAGCCCAGGCACCTGGAAATCAGCGGGCGCGACGGCGGCCCAATTGACATCCTCCATGGCCGGATGCTACAAGACTTGAGCGATGACGAACTCGACCGAGTCCGAGAGGAAGCAGAAGGAAGACTACGCCGACTCGGTGCTGACGGCGCTGGAGGTGGCGGAGGAAACGGTCGCCCGAAGCAGTGAGCGGCGGTACTGGGCGATCAAGCATCACACCGAGAGCCACGGCCGCAGGCTCGACTTCCACAACCGACAGTACCTCATCGACATCTACGACGACGACGCGCAGCGGATCGCGATTCAGAAGAGCGTCCAGTGCGGGATCTCGGAGGCGATGATCCTCCGGGCCCTGCACGCGACGGCGCAGGGCATCTCGACGATGTACGTGTTGCCGACCGACGAGGGCAAGAACCGCTTCGTCGGAAACCGCGTGGACAAGCAGATCCTCCGCTCCCCGTTCTACCAGGCGCTCCTCGCCCAGGGTGGGGGAGACGACAGCAAGGGGATCAAGCAGTTCGGGGCTGGGATGATCAATTTCGTCGGCTCGAACTCTCCGGCGAAATTCACCGAGGTCCCCATCGACTTCCTCATCATCGACGAGGTCAATTTCTGCGAACCCACGAACCTCGGCCTGGCCGAGGAACGGCTACGCGGCTCGGACCTCAAGCTGCAAGCCTGGTGTTCGCGTCCTACGGCCGCTGGACTCGGCATCGCGGAGATCTACAACCGGAGCGACCGGAAGCACTGGCATCTTCGCTGCCACGCCTGCGGTCTACGCCAGCCGCTTGACTGGTTCGCCAACGTGATTCTGCGCACGGGCGAGTTCGCGTACCACGTGCTCGATCCTACCGGCCTCGATGAGGGCCGCGGCGTCGTGTGTCGCGCTTGCCACGCGCCGCTCGACAACCTCGGGCCGGGTGAGTGGGTCCCCGAGACCCCCGGCGCGGACATCAGCGGGTACCACATTTCAATGCTCTTCTCGCCGACCAACACGCCGAAGGAGCTCCTCGTCAAGTACGACCGGGGCCTACGCAACGCGACCGAGATGGAGGAGTTCCACAACGGCTGTCTCGGCGAGGACTACACGAGCGCGGAGTCGAAGGTCACGCCCGAACTCCTCGACGCCTGCCGCTCGGGCGAGGGCTGGCCCTCGAGGGTCTACGGCTGCACGATGGGCGTGGACGTGGGCAAGATCCTCCACGTGCGGATTTCGTTTCGCCACGAGGGCCGAAGAGTCGCGGCCTGGATCGGGACGGTCGAGAACCCGCTCGAACTGGACCGGCTCATGGCCGAATACGACGTGGCCTGTTGCGTGATCGACGCTGCCCCGGAGCTGCACCTCGCGCGCTCGTTCGCCGCGAAGCATCCGGGCCGAGTCTGGCTCTGTCAGTACCCTTCGGCGGGAACCATCCGCGAGATCCAGCTTGACCACGCCGAGATGATCCTCAAGGTGGATCGAACGATGTCCCTGGACGCCACATTCGCCGAGCTGCGGAGCGGTCGGAACATCCTCCCGGCGAACGCGCGCGACCTCGACGGTGGAGAATTCTACGAGCAGATGCAAGCCTCGGTGCGAGTACACAACGCGCTCAAGAACCGCTACGACTGGGTCGAGGGATCGCGTTCGGATCACCACAGACACGCCGACAACTACGACTGGCTCGCGACGCAGATTGTCGGGGCGGGCGGCTTCGGACACCCGCCGAAGCCGAAGGGACTGCCGTCGTTTCAGCCGCTGCAGGATCGACAGACGAAAAAAAGCCCTTCCGGTTCGTGGGGTCGCCGTGGTATAGCCGGGAAAACGCGCCGGGAAATCTTCCAACCCGGCCAGGGCATCTGGAAAACGGAGGCGCGGTAGGTCATGCCCGATCACGTAGCACGTTCCCCGCGCAGCGCCATCGAGAACAACAGACCCGTCCCGGCCGGAATGCAGATCGGACGGAGTTGGATGCGCGATCTCCAGCTCCGGCCGTTCATGGCTCCAGGCAAGACGAGCCTCCCGAGCGAGAATCCGAGCAAGCTGCCGGCATCGACCTACGACGAGATGGAAGCCGACTCCGGCGTGATCTTTCCGCACATGATCAAGGCCTACGTGATTCGCCGCGCGAAGTGGACAATCGAGTGCGACAACGCGCAGGCGAAAGAGGCGCTGGAGAAGAACCTCAGCGAGTGGTGGTCGGCATTCGCGCGCGACATGACGCGGGCGCTGCAGTACGGGTGGGCCCCATTCGAGAAGAGGCTCGACACGACGACGACGCCCTGGACGTGGAAGAAGCCGGTTCCTCTGCGTCCGCACAACATGAAGATCCTGACCGACGAAGACGGGAGCTTCGCCGGCCTGATCCAGCAGCAGGGCATGCAGACCGTTACGATCCCTCCGGAGAAGTCCTTCGTCTTCACGAACGATCCGAAGTTTGGCAACATCTACGGTCGCTCGGATTTCACCCCAGCATACCGCGCCTACTACCTCGACCGATTCGCGTTCGACTACCACGGGATCTTCTTGGAGACGCGGGCCATCCAACCGACGGTAGGATATGCCCCCGAGGGCCAAACGAAGGTTGGCGAGGAGGAAGACGGGACGCCGATCATGCAGAACAACCTGGAGCTGATGCAGGAGGTCATGTCTCCCGAGTCGCTCCGGGCCGGCGGCGGAGTTGTTCTCCCATCGGGCACGGGCGGCCCGAACACAGACCGCTGGCGCGCGAGGATGATGGAGACGGGTTCCGACCAGCTCAATTTCCCTGCGACCCACGATCTGCTTGACATGCGCAAGGCCCGCGCGATGGGAGTCCCCGACGAGATCACGAAGGGCGGCTCCGGCTCGTTGGCCAAGGCGATCGAGCAGGGCGATTTCTTCTTGCTCTTGATGGAGGGCCACCTCGAGGACATCGCGGGGCACGTGACGGAGTTCCTCGTCAAGCCGCTCGCACGGTGGAACTGGGGCGAGATCGAGGCGCGGTTCAAGTTTCAGCCGCTCCGCGACGAGGACAAGATTCTGTTCCAGCACCTCCTCGAGCTCTTCGCCAACGAGGGCACGCGCGAGTTCGGGATTGACTTCGTTGCCATGCTCGATCAGATGGACGTGCCGTTGCTGAAGGGCAAGGACGAGCAACCGGAGCAGGAAGTCGCGCCCGTCGAGATGGACATGGAGATGAAGAAGGCGGTGGTTCTCAACGTCTGGCGTCAATTCCTGACAGCGAAAGCTCTCGGTCTGCCTGTCAGCAAGAAGGAGGCCTACGAGAAGCTGGAACTCCTAGTCCCTGCCGGCGAGGCGGATGTCTTGGAGATGCCGACGGGAGGGCAAGCGCAATTCGAGCGCGCTGTCTTGGCCGATCAGCTTCGGCTCGCCCGCTCTGACTCCAAGCTCCCGCAGATGCTGCCCGGAGTGAAGGTCGGCGGCATGAAAAGCTGGCTTGCCAAGGCCGAGGCCGCGTACATCGCATCGGTCGAGGCTGTCCTCGACAAGATGGCGGGCAGGCTGAGCGCGCAGGTGCGCCGGGCCGTGGACTCTCCGAAGAGCACGTCCTCGATCCTGCGCGAGATGGGGCCGTCATTCGTCTCTGAGTACAAGACCACGGTGGCCGTGCAGATCGAGGCCGCCTACACGTTCGGGATCGAGTCGGGCCGCCGGGAACTTGATGTACAAGGTGCTGTCGGCATGTCGGCAGATCTGAAGCAGGACATCTTGCTTCGGGCTGAGACTCTAGCCGAGCAGCACAGCACAGAACTCATCTCGGCGGCCCGACTCGCCGCCCTTGGCGCGCAGAACAACGCCCCTCCCGATGCCGTGATCGGGGCAGCGACCTCTGCGATGCAGGGCAGAATCAACCGCATCGTCTCAACATCGCCGAGAACCGAGCTGCAGCAGGCCTTCAACCAGGGGCGCGAAAAGGTCGCCTCTCTCTATGCGGCCGGTAGGATCTCCTGATGGTATGGACAACGCCCTACATCTACCGGAACGTCCGAGAGGGCAAGTTCTGGATCGCGGACGCCGAGAACTTCGATGTGTCTCCGGGCCGAGACGACGATCCGCCAGGGCCATCCTACATTCCACTAGCTTGTGGGAAGGGGTGTATCACTTGCAAGCTGCATCCATGCGAACATTGGGAGAGCCTGGCGCTGGGGCGGGGCCCTCTCATGTCTCAGCCCCCGCTACGGATGCCAGAATTGTACACGGGGCCTCCTTGGGATCCGCGCAATTCCTGGTTTGGCGCGGATGGTCCGTGGTGCTGTGAGAACTGGGATCCATTCCCCGGTGCGGAGGACGCCGGAACGATGTCCGTCTATGAGTGGGAATCTCTTCGGCAGGGAGTCCGCTGATGGCCGTCGGAGTCGGCACAGTCGAGGCGACGGACCGTGCGGTCTCGGGGATCATCACCTCGGTGATGGAGTCGAACACGTGCAACTACTGCCGCGCCGTCGATGGCATGATGGTCAAGCCCGGGGACGGGAATCCGAGACCGCCCTACCACGCGAGCTGTCAGTGCGATGTGTTCTGGCTGCGCGGTTCGACGCAGCTCCGAGACGACGAGGGCAATCGAGTCTCGGCCGCGGAGATGTCCGACCTGCCGGAGAACCAGTTCATCGAGCCGACCGATCCAGAGATCCTGAAGCTCCGCGGATTCGATCCTCCGGACATTGGGTTCGACGGCATCGTGGCGAAGGCGAAGCGGCAACTCCGCGAGCGCATCCGGTCGCTCTACCAGGCGGCGGGAAGAGAGGGAGAGATCCCTGGCTACCTCGATGACTGGAACGTAGTCGAGCTGCGGAAGCACGCAGACGGGTTGGCCGAGAGGATGATCGCCGCTCCGGTGCCGAAGACACCGCCACCGATAACAGTCACCGCTCCCCAGAAACCAATCGAATACAAGGAGCTGCGCAGGAAGGCAGAGATCGTCGAGTTCCTCAAGGACAAGCTGGGAATCGCTGAAGTCAGGATAGGCAGCGCGACCCTCTCTACGCTAAATCGGGTCGCCAGGACGATGACTGAAGCGAGGAACCGCGGAGTGTTCCTCCCTGCCATTGTGACCTGCGAGCCAGAAACGGCGAGGCGTGTAGTCAAGAACGCCGTGGCCACGTATTCATCATTCTCCGATGCCATGCGCGTCGCTCCTCATTCTCCTTGGGCAAGGCACCCAAAACTGCTGTGTGATTCGGCCTACAAAAGCCACTGGTGGTCCACATCGCATGAAGCGCAGCCTATTCGCCATGAACTAGGGCATCGAACGCACTGGATGAACGTCAAGGGAACCTCGTTGCAGCGCCACTACACAAGCACGGCCAGATTGGTTGGGGAAGACTACATGACGGCCATGAAAGTGAGTCGATACGCAACCGCCAATCCCGCCGAGTTCGTGGCCGAAACTTGGACTGGACTTTTTGATGGCAAGGTCTACCATGAGAGCGTGATGAGTCTCTATCGTAGACTTGGGGGGGTTATCCCGTGAGCACTCCGATCCCGAATTGTCTCCTGTGCCAAAGGTTCAGGGGCCTGAGAAACGAAGCCGATGACGTTGGCACGTGCGATGCGTTCCCCGGCGGCATCCCACATGAGATCGCCTTCGGAGAGAATCTGCACGAGGAGCCTTTCGATGGAGATGGAGGGCTGATCTTCCTGGTCAAGCCGGAACTCGCAGAATTCGTTGTGGAGACTTCCTAGGAGACAGCCATGCCTGTAGACGTGAAGGGAAAGACGATCCGGATTCGTCAGAAGGACCCCAAGGACTACGTTCGGTTCCGAACGAAGGAGCTCTCGCCAGGCATCACGGCCGTGATCGGATTCAAGGAGGGCGGCGGGTCCGAGATCCAGAGCTACGTCTTCGACGAGACGAAGTTCACGCTCGCCCAGGCGAAGGCCTGGGTCAAGAAGCACGAGGGGACCGTCAACGCGGATCGTCTCGGCACCATGCACATCGCCAACATGGCGATGGAGCCGTGGCGCGAGGATCCTACCGTCAAGGTGGAAGCGTCGGGCCCGAACTCGCGGTGGTTCTGGAAGGAGCTAATTCGCCCCGGGAAGTGCGTGCATCCGCAGAAGCCGGGCGTCGAGATCGAGTTCTCGCCCGAGCGGATGAGGCAGTGGGCCGAGAATCGCGAGAAGCATCAGGTGCCGACGCGCGTCTCTCTGGTCCACCTGGATGGCCAGCCGATGCTCGATTGCGGCTGGGTCCGCTCGATCTACATCGACGAGGAAGATGGCCGGACGTTCGGCTTGATGGAGATCACGGAGCCCGAGGTTGCGGCCAAGATCGCGAACGGAACAATCCAGGGAAGCTCCATCGGGGTCGGCGAGATCCCGGACTTCCGGACGGGAGAGATGTTCGAGGCGCTCGAACACGTGGAGATCACGAATCAACCTTGGTGGACGGGTCTGGGCACCTTCGAGGAGGTCCAGCGCATCGCGGCAGATCGCAACGCCGTGGGTTTTCTGATCGACGAAACGGAAAACGTACTTGACGAGGGGGACGCCAAGGTGGTAGTACCCCCAGAGGACATGCTTTCCCCAACTCGAAAGGAGCACGAGGGAATGGCGACGAAGAAAGACGACGTGGCGACCGTGCCGACCACCCCCGCGGCTCCGGCGACTCCCGCAGTCCCTCCCGCGCCCGCGGCTCCCGTAGTGCAGCCGACCGTCGAGCCCGATGGTTCGGTCCGTCTCAGCCGCGACCAGTACACGCAACTGGTAGCCGGCGTCGAAGTCGGCAACGTGGCGATGTTGCAGATGCAGAAGCAGGGAGTCCAGCTCGAGGCCATCATGGCCGAGCGCGCGCAGGAGCGGAAGGCGCTCCTCTTCTCGCGCCTCGAGCGGTGCCGACAGGATGGCCGCCTCGAGCCCGCGAAGTTCGACGAGGCCCTGATCAAGCTCTCGGCGCTGGCCTCGCAGGAGTCCGTGATCCAGCTGGACCGCGGCGAGGCCGGAAAGGTCGATACGACCGCGGCAGAGATCTTCCTCTCGCAGATCGAAAGCGCACCGATCACCCGGGCCGCCGGTGGGCAGCGCATGCACACCCAGAGCCCGCACCCCGAGGACTCGAAGACGGGACTGGCTCTCTCTCGAGCAGAGTTTCAGTCGCTCCTGGTCAAGAAGGATTCTCGGGGCGTCTCGGATGCCGTGAAGTACATGCAGGAAGGGCTGATCCAGATGGACGCGCGAAGCGGGATGGCCGTCTGGGCTCCGAAGGGGATCCCGACGCGCGACGCGCTGCGCAAGGTGACCGGCTAGCACTTGGCGTTGACAACTCTCTCCCCAACCGGGAAGGACAAGGAGCTTGCGAGATGACTACAATGGGCCGATGTCACTGGCCCAGTTTGACGGTGCAGCAGGAAAGGAAGGCCGACCGAGCCCGCTGCTCTGCCTCGATCGTCCTCCCATCCATCCCCTTCTCCTCGACGCCGCGCACGGGGGGAATACCGAGAGGCTGAGCGCCGACGAGTGGCAGGCCCTTGCTCTCAACGGGCCGTTCTACTCCTTCGATCCCGACGCTCCGCAGCGCATCCGCATGTCCCCCGAGGAGTACCTGCACAACGCGATCCTCATGGGCGCGGTGAGCTACGCGAACGCCTTCACCTCGACGACCGTCGATGGAAGTGTGCCCGAGGTCTGGACCACGAAGCTCGAAGCTTACCTGACGGGTGCGGAGTTCTTCGCCCGCTGGGCCGAAATCAAGTCCGAGCTGATGACCAACCGCGGGGACGTGATCCACATCGACACCGAGGACGAGCTGACGGCCACGGGCGACCTGGTCGAGACGACCGTCCTCGAGGGCAACGAGGAGGTCCCGAACGCTCGCACGCAGGTAACGTTCCGTCCCCTGGAGCGTGGCAATGCCGTGCGCAAGACCGTGCAGTCGATGGCGAAGTCGATCCACGATGAGCGGGGTGCGGCGATCAACCAGCTCGGGAAGTGGGCGAGCAAGAAGATCGACCGCGATCTTCGGCTCGCTGCCACCAACATTCCGAATACGCAGGTGCGCTACGGTGGGGGCCGGACGACCCGGGCACTCCTCACCGCCGCGGACACGTTGACTCCAAACGACATCTCGATCTGCGCAGCCTACATGCGCAGCCAGGATGTCCCGATGTTCGGCGCGGCAGTTGACGGCCCAGTTCCCGCGAATCCCCGGACGGCGAACTACGTCATGATCGCCAACCCTTACCAGATGTACGACCTCTGTCGTCACGCCGAGTACCTGGCCGTGGCGAACAACGCAGCGCTGGTCGCGGCGGCGAAGGACATCGGTCCGAACTTCCAGGGCTTCGCCGGCTGGTGGGATGGGGTCGAGATCTTCCAGACCTCGCAGATCCCGTATGCGGCCGAGAACTACTCGGTCGCGGCTGCCAAGGCTCCGATCTTCGGTCCCCGCGGGTACGCGCGCGCGGTCGGACTCTTCGGGCTGGGGAGCATGATCTGGAAGGAGAAGGAGTTCGACTACGGCCGGGCTCACGGCTTCTCCCTCCGGTGGTTCGATCACTGTCAGACTTTGAACGCGAATCGCTGTTACGCCATCTGGACGGCGGCGACGAACCTGGCTGGGGTGATGGGAACCTAGACAAGCTCCCGGGCTGGGGTCTCTTGGTGGGTGGGGGCGCAATCTGGCGCCCCCACCTTGTTACGAAAGGAAGGAGAGGGCAACATGGCGACGCTGAACGAAGCCGCTGTACGCATCTATCAGACGTACATGCAGCACCTGCAACGGATGCACAACGATGCCAACGAGTTTCTGACGTTCATCAACGAAAACCGCAACGTCCACATCCCGACCTTCGGCCAGGACACGACCGACGGGGCGTTGACCGAGCGGAGCCGGAAAATGGACGAACGCGAAGCTGCGATCCAGACGCAGTGGAAGCAGCTCAAGGACTTCGAGCAGCGACTGTCGGTGAAGGCCCAGGCGCTCGACGTGCGGGAGCGGGCGATGGCCCCGATGTCTGTGAGCTCCGGCCATCCCTCACCCTACGAGACCCCTTCCCCCATGGCATCCCCGCGGAACCTCTCGGCCGCGATGGGCGCGCCGGAGCCCCAGACGATTCCGATCCGCGAGGAGACTCCCGAGGCCGGACCGTCGCTCCTCGACCCAAGCCTGGCGGCGCTTCCTCCCTTGCCATCGATCCCGATCGTGAGCATGCCGCAGTAGGAGGCGGACATGCCGGTCAAGGGTCCACGGATCTGGATGCAGTACACGGGGCAGGATTCCAGCCAGACGATCGAGGACGTGCTCGACGAGAAGGGCACGGCTCGGAGATGCGTCGGGGACGGCAAGCCCTTCCCGACTTTGCTGCGGCATCAGACCTACCTCGAGAACACAGGCCTCTTCCGCCGTGTCGCCATCTCGGAGGACAAGGCTCGGACGCACCGACATCTTCCGGATGAAGGCCGACTCCTGATCGGCCAACATGTGAAGCTGCCGACGACCCCAAGGGCTCGGGTCCTGATGCTTGCCTACTGCGAGCCCGGTTATTCTGGGGCTCGTCTCTACGATCAGCAGCTCGCGCTCGCACTCGCGCGCGCGGGGGTGCACGTGCATCGCGTGGTCAATCGACTACCCGACTGGCTCCCCGAGTGGCCGGACCACGAGAACATCACGTGGGAGGTCTCGCAGGGCGCGAAGACGAAGTATCGCGGGTTCCACGCGGTGATCGGCTGTCCTCCCCAGTGCTTGCACCGCGCGCTTGTCGAGGCGCGGAAGTTCGCGATCCCATGCTGGCTCGTGGTCTACGAGCCGGGCAAGTGGCTGATCGAGGCGTTGCCAGGGATCCAAGGCGCTCTGGATCCGCAGGAGCGCGACCACTACGAGCAGGCGGACGGGATCATCAGCTGTTCGGAGATGTCGCTGGCGAAGACGCTCGAGTGGATCGGGCGCGGACACAGTTCGTCGGATCTCTGCGTGCGACCGATCCTGAACTTCGACATCGCGGCATCGGTGGACGAGATGGAGATGCAGGACGAGCTGGTCTTCATCGGCCGCGGCATCGATCAGAAGGGGTGGAAGGAGTTGGACAAGGCGGTCCGGGGGCACGAGCGAGCGTACAAGATGACATGGATCGGCCTCGACGTGCGCAAGATTGGTAAGGGCAAACAGGACGCGGAGAAGCATCCCCAGGAACATCTGCAAAACGCGAGCGAGGCCGACAAGTGGCGGGCGATCCGTCGCTGTCGCATGGGGGCGTTGCTCTCGAAGCATGAGGGCTTCGGGATGGTCCCCGCGGAGTTCCTCTACGCGGGCAAGCCGTTCGTCGCAGCCGAGAACGAGCAGCTTCGAGCGGTCTACGGAGACCGCCTCCTCTACTGCGATCCGGGGGATCAGATGGCAATTCGGGCCGCCATCGATAGGGCCTGGGACTCCGAGATCTCCGACGAGACGCGAGCCTGGGCCTTCGCCCTGATGGATCCAGGTAGGATGGTGCGCGACCTCGAGGGCCTGCCGGAACTGATCCGCGAGCGCAGCATTGCCAAGTGGACGGACATGGCGGGAGGCCTCCCCGAGCGAGTAGCTCCGGCGACGCCGACGGTCGTAGTCGATCCCGACGCGTCGGAGAACCGCGATTCGTTTCGTTCGTTCCTCGCCGCCTGGTGGAATGTCTACCACGGGGAGGGCGTCTTCTACGTGCCCGGCGAGTGCCCCGGTGGGTTGGAGCGGCCGGGGGTCCTCGAAGTCCAGCCGGACTCGCAGGGCATCGCGCGGCTCGTCGCGCAGGCGACGGCGCTATTCTCCTGCCCGGCGCGAGATGACGGAGGCTTCGCGACTCCGCTCCATGCTACCGCGATGGCGCTGGGGGTCCCCATCATCTGGGATAGGCAGGCGCAGCTCATCGGC
>Ga0180008_1001761_pt1 | contig 12755 bp, 9 predicted proteins | sample MM_PW_MetaG_FD_121121 | JGI IMG/M metagenome (GOLD analysis project Ga0180008, IMG submission 121121) | Groundwater microbial communities from the Aspo Hard Rock Laboratory (HRL) deep subsurface site, Sweden - MM_PW_MetaG | ecosystem: Environmental > Aquatic > Deep subsurface > Groundwater... | reverse complement strand
CGACAACTTCCTGAAGTTGACCACGGTGGATAACGTGACCACGCTGCAGATCAGTTCCGAAGGCAAGCTCAACGCCGCCGGTGGCCTGGCCAACGCGGATGTGACGATCAAGCTGGAAGGCAATAACTGGTCCGGCCAGTCGATCAACTCGCTGATCACGGGTGCTGACCCGACCATCAAGGTCGATCACACCTAAGCTGAGCCATTGACCCGGCCGCCTCCTGAGGCGGCGGGGTCATTTGCGGCGACCGTTCGCTGGCCTGGGGCAACGATTGCACGGCATACTCACGCCCAATCGCGCTCCGTTGGCCTATGCTGCTGACAGGCTGTCGTCAGTTCTCCTCATGAGGGATGTTCAATGTTCTACGTGCAACGTGATGCACAGGGTGAGCTGATTCGCGCCGAAGCGGTTGCCTTCGCCGAATCGACGGGCACCCTGCCAGCGGATCATCATGAGATCCAGGCCTGGTTTGCCAATGAAGAAGCGGAGCTGAGCCTCCAGCAGCTCAAGCACAGTGACTCGGAGATGATCCGGGTGCTGGAAGACTTGATTCAGGTGCTGATCCAAAAAGGCGTAATCAACCTGACGGACCTGCCGGTCGCCGCGCAAGCCAAATTGAAAGATCGCAGCAACGCCCGGGAATCACTGGGTGGCCTGAGCCACCTGATCAATGATGATGAGACCGGCCTGATCTGAGGCCGGCCACGGTCTCAGCGCCAGGGTGCCGGCTCACCAAACAGCTGACCCTGTACGCCGAAAATCCCCATCTCGCGAATCACCTTCAATTCACCTTCGGTTTCGACCCGCTCGGCAATCAGCGGCAAGTCGATGCTGTGGGCTGCGCGCTGGATGGCTTCGATAAACAGACGCTTGTCGCTTTCCTGGTCGATGTCGCGGATGTAGCTGCCATCGATCTTCAGGTAGGCCAGGCCCAGGCGCGCCAGGTTGCCGATCATGCTGAAACGCCCGCCAAAGCGTTGCAGGCTGAGGGAAAAATTCAGCTCCCGCAGGCGCTGGGTTAACTGCTCCAGCACCGCTTGTTCAGGCACTTGCTCTTCACCGATTTCCAGGGTCAGGCGCGGGCCCAGGCTGGCGTGCTGGCGCAGCAGGTCGAACACACGGCTCAGGGCCTGCGGGTCGGCCAGTGTGGCCGCAGACAGGTTCAGAGCCAACGCATGTTTGTGGCTGGCCATCTGCTTGAGCACCAGTTCCAACATCAACCGGTCCAGGCGCGCCGACCAGCCAAACCGCTCCAGCCAAGGCAGGAAGCGCCCGGCCGGGATGGTGTGGCCCTGGCCGTCGACCAGGCGTGAAAGGACTTTGTAATGCAGGACCCGTTGCGGATCCTGGCTGGCCACCACCGGTTGGAAGTACAGCTCGAAGCGCTGCTGGATCAACGCCTGGTCGAGCAGGGAGTGCCAGGCGTGATGATCGTCGCCAACACTGGCGGCGGCACTGTGGTCCAGGCACACCCAACTGACATCCCCCAGGGTTTCGGCCTGGGCCAGTGCCTGGTCGGCCAGGGTCAACAGGGCTTGGGGCGAATCACCGTGATTGAACGGCGCCAGGCCAATACAGGCGACCGGCGAAACATCGCTGGCACCGGTGGCTTGCAGGCTTTGCAGGGTGCTTTCCAGGTTCTGCGCCAGCTGCAATGCCTCTTCACGCATCAGCCCTGGCGCCAGCACGGCAAATTCGCCACCGCGGATGCGCGTCACCAAATTGTGGGTTTCCGGATAGGGCTCGCACTGGCGCAGCAGTTGTTCGCCAACTGCCTGTAACAGCTGATCGGTACGCTGGCCACCGAGGCGCTGGTTGAGGCCGGCCAAGTCCTTGACCCGCAGCACCAGCAGGTAGCCTGAGCTGGTTTCCTCGGGGTTGCTGACCCGGGCGTTGAGCTGCATCTCGAAATAGCGACGGTTGGCCAGGCCCGTGAGGTTGTCCTGGTAAGACTCCACCCGCAGCTTTTCGCTGCGCTCGGCCTGCTCCTGGAACAGGGCCTTGAGTTTTTCGACCATCTGGTTCATCGCCTGCACCACGCGACGCAGTTCCGGGGTGCGCGGCAGATCCGGCAGGCTCAGGAACTCGCGGCGGGCAATGGCATGGGACTGCTTGACCATATAGTCCAAAGGCTTGAGTTGCCGGCGCAGCAGCAACGCGCCCAGCACCGCACTCACCGCACCGCACAGCAGCAGCCACCCCAGGCTGCCCAGGGCGCTCTGCCACAGCTTGGCCAGGGCGAACATCGGATGGCTGACCACCTCGACCCGTGCCGCCTGCTCCCAGCCACGGCTGACCAAGGCATCGCCACCGGCCGGCTCCAGGCCGATCAGCTTGACGAACCAGTTGGGCACGCCGTTGTTGTCTGGGATGCCGCTGCGCTCGACGATGGGCTGGCCATTAGTCACGTCAACCACACGGATGCTCGCGTAATAACCGCTGTCGAAGATCGAGCTGACCAGCAGCTCGACCATCGCCGGGTCGTCGATGTTTGGCGTCAGGGACAATGCCAGGGCTGTCGCCGCGTCCTGCGCGTGGGAGCGCAGTTGGTTCACGTACTGGGTACGCGAGCTTTCCAGGCTGACCATGAAGCTGCCACTGAAGGCGACCACCAGGAACAGACAGATAGCGATCAACAGCTGTTTGAACAGTGACATCTGAACAGTTACTCCTAGTTGGCCGGCTCGGCAGGGAAGCCTTCCGCACGCATTTTCTTCAGCACATCCTGCCAACGTGACAGGCGTTTGGTGTCGCCGACCTTCTTGTTGCCCTTGGCGCCGGGCAGGTACAAGCCTTCGGCGTTGAAGGAATAGACCGGCAGCAAGTCGGTCCGTTGGCTGGCAGGCTGGATTTCGTCGATCAGGCTGTCGAGTACCAGCGGCATGGCCTCTGGGGTCGAATAATAGGTCAAGACCATATGGGCGCGATTCTGCCGCAATGCCTTGACGTAGGTAATGCGCAATTTGTCGCTGGAAACACCCAGGTGCCGCAGGCTGAAATATTTGGCGATGGCGTAGTCTTCACAATCGCCGGCGCCTTTCCACAGGGCTTCGATGGGCGTCTCCCAATAATCGACCTGATTCCACAAGTCGATATCTTCGACATAGCGCACACGCTTGTTGAAGAACAGGTTGACCACCTTGAGCTGCTCCAGCTCGCTGCCCTGTTTTTGCGTGGCCAACAGCTGCTGCCAGTCATCAATGCGCTGCTGCCCCGCACCCAGCGGCCCATAGAGCGCAGTGGCGCGCCGGCTGATCTGGGAGAAATCCCAATCGGCATGCAGCCCGCCAGGCAATAAGCCAGCCAGCAGCAGCGCTGAAAACAGCCAGCACAGAACCCGCGAGGAAGTAAAACGTACCGCCAATGGCTTCAGTCCGTAGGAAGAGACGGAGAATCAATCGATGGTGAAGGGTCGGTCGGCAAAAAACAATGGCACAGTGCAATCACCCAGCTAAAGCCATAGCGCTTTGTAAGACGCCAGCAAGCCATAATGTGCGATGAAAAACCGCGCTGTTGAGTCGCTTACAAAGGGAAACCTAGCCTGTTTGACAAGCCTGCATGCAATCTCTAGTGTTCTTTGGATCCAATCAATCAAAACCCATTCCAACAAGAAAGGAGGATAGCGTAGTCGTGACGCACAAGCCGAACCCTTTGAGCAGCATCAAGATCAGTGGGCCCATTCCCGCCCACCTCGCCCGCTCCGTCATTGAAGAAACATTGCGCAACGCCATACTGGATGGCCGCCTGCCCTGCGGTACTGCCATGCGTCAGCAGGAGCTGGCCAGCCTGTTTGGAGTAAGCCGGATGCCGGTGCGTGAAGCCCTGCGCCAACTGGAGGCACAGTCGCTGCTCCATGTTGTAACCCATAAAGGTGCGGTGGTTGCCCCGCTGATTGAAGATAACTCGGCTGAGACCTATGCCTTGCGTATTCTCCTGGAGTCGGAGGCACTGCGCCTATCGATCCCACGGCTTGAGCCGAGTGATATCGAGCAGGCAGGCACCTTGATCGACACTCTTGAGCGCGAAACCGACTACACCGAAATCGGCCGGCTCAACCGCCTGTTTCATATGGCGCTGTATGGCAAGGCTCCCAACCAGCGATTGTTGAACCTGGTGGAACACGGGCTGAATGAGGAGGAGCGGTTCCTGAGGTTCAACCTTGAAGCCATGGGGCTGGGCGAAACCTCCCAGGAGGACCACCGCGAACTGCTGAACCTCGTAGCGCAGAAAAAGGTCGAGCAGAGCGTGCTGACGCTGCGCAATCACCTGATGCGCGGGATGGAGGTGATCACTCATTACCTCAACAGCATTGAACAGGAGAACGATAAAGGAACGCGTTGATTGCTCCCGGCTTGGGCCGCCAAGTGCGCGACCTGGATGACCAGGCGCCGCACGCGCCCAAAGCTGGTCCATGCCTGCCGTCACCCTTCTGGGCGGTTGCGCCAATAGGCTCCCCATTGATCAACAGGAAGTTTCCAGCGTTGCACTGCAATAGCGGAAAAAAACCTGCCCGTTAAGCCAATTACTTAAAACTCGCAAATAACAAGGAAAGTTCCCACTCCGAACAGCAAGTTCAATTACAACATCCTCCTTCCTGCAAAAAAACCTTATACAACTCAGAAAGTATTTGAATACTTAACCAAGTGATTATTCTTTAATTGGCCTTGGCACTTCAGTCGATAGCGTATGTACAGGCTTTGGCACGGCTGTGGACGATGCATGCTCCAACAGGACAAGGTTGCTTTGCCACTACTTGTTGCTTGCTGATCAACTAAGCCAGCCGCGAGAGGCAACGCAACACTCGCCAGTAACGTGCACTTGGTTCTAAAAAACCTTTCATCCGAGTCGACATAACGACTTATAGGCATTAACTATGTTTCAACTACAAGAACTACTTCGGCAGAAAAAACTGCAATTGCATGACCATCCGATTTTTTTGGAAATCAATTCTTTCCCCCGGTTACAACTTTTTATGCAGAACCATGTGTTCGCTGTCTGGGACTTCATGACGCTGACCAAACGCCTGCAACAGGACCTGACCTGCATGCGTCTGCCCTGGCTACCGCCAGCAGACCCGCAAGCCGCGCGGCTGATCAACGAAATTGTGCTGGATGAGGAGTCCGACCAGCGTTTGGGCGACGGACACAGCAGTCACTTCGAACTGTATCTGGAAGCCATGCGCGAGGTGGGGGCCTGTACCCTCAGCATCGAACGCTTCATTGCGTTGCAGCGCGAGGGTGCAAGCGTCGACAGCGCCTTGGCACAGATCACGATTGACCCTGCAGTAGAACGCTTTGTGCGGCACACCCTGGACGTTGCCTTGAACGCCCCGACCCATTGTGTCGCCGCTACCTTCCTGCATGGCCGCGAAAGCATTATCCCGACGATGTTCAAACGCCTCCTGGAAGGCTGCAACGTCGCCCATCGGCAAGCCCCCAGCTTGTGCTACTACTTGCAGCGGCACATCGAACTGGACACCCAGGGCCATGAGCCGGCCGCAGAGCAGCTGTTGCGACGGCTGACCCAGGCAGACCCCCTGCGCGAACAACAAGCCTGGAACGCAGCCCTGAGCGCCGTGGAGAGCCGCATTGCCTTGTGGGATGGCCTGCACCTGCACGCAGGACGCCAGGAGGTGGACCTGTGAACGCTGCCGACTACCGCTCGTTTGCAGCCGACTGGGAGCATCAGGCAACCATCCGGACTCGCCCGCGACGCCTGCTGGAAGATGACGACAAGTTGATCTACCCCCCCTGCCGCCAACCGCTGGTACTCAGTGCGAATTTTCTCGAACATTGCCCGCAGTTGCGCGATTTTGTCCTGGTGCAGACGTTCTACAAGTTCATCAACGACGTGGTGATCTTTGAAACCGAGATCGTCGATAAAACAGCAAGGAGCATCGCCAAGAATCGCTTTTCGGTGCCCTTCCCTGCGACGTGCCGCTATGACGCCATGACCGTGGTGGTCGATGAAGATTATCACGCCCTCGTTGCCCTGGATTTCATGCAGCAAACCCAGGAGAGAACGGGTATTGCACCACTGGCGCTACCTGCGGCCATAGAGTTGAGCCGCGCCATACCCGTCGCACAAGCCTTGGCACCTGCGCATCTGCGTGACGCCGTGGAGCTGGTCTGCGTAGCGATTGCCGAAAACACGGTCACCCATGACGTGGCGGCGTTCGCCAAGGATGACAGCGTCAAACACTCGGTCAGGGGGTTGATGGCCGACCATCTGGCAGACGAGGGTCGCCACGCCAGCTTCTGGACCTGCCTGGTACGGCTCTACTGGCAAACGGCAAGTGAAGAAGACCGCCACTGTATCGCCCGAATCCTGCCGATATTCCTGCAACACTACTTGACCAACGACCTGCAAAGGGAGTTTGACCTGCGATTGATCGACCATCTGGATATCAATCCCAACATCCGCGAAGCACTGCGGGTCGAAGTCAACGCCCTGGCCTTCCCTATCACCCGACAGCACCCGCTGATCGGTAACATCATGGGGTTCTTGCGTCGTAGCGGACTGCTGCAAACCCCTTGTGTCATCCAAGCGTTGAGCGCCTATCTGCCCGTATGCGGGAGCCAGCCATGAGGCGCCTTGGGATTAAGCTGGTCGGCACCAGCCCGGCCCTGCACGAGCTCAAGCAGGCATTGGCACCCTATGGCCATGAACTCGCCGCACAGGCGCCGGCAATCGATCTGCTTATTGAAGACGGCAGCCAGCCCCTCGCCCAGGATCTGGCCGACATAGCCGTGATGAGCCTGCGCCTGTCCATCGGCCCCATGAGCGATTGGGGGCTGCCGGCCCTGCAAATACGCTGCTATGACCGTGTACAACAACTGCTGGCCGTGCTGGACGTGCTTCCCCCCTCCTGCGGCAACGGTCAACAGCTGCGACGCCAGGCCGTGGCGCGTCTGGTCGAGTGGGCCGCGCTGCAGGTCTGTGGTTTCTCGCGCAACCCTGGGCACTTCACACGGCGTGCTAGCGCTTCCACGTTTCCAGAGCAGAGTCTCCAGGGCCTGGAGGGACTGGCCTACCTGCATCGCCTGAATCGAACCGATGATCCGGTGCTGCTGCAAAAAGCCGAGATACCACTGATCAAGCAGTTGGAGCATAGTTTGCGGGTCTTTGCCGACAGGCCGGCCCTGGAGATCGCTGGGCTCACCCTGAGCTATCGACAATTGTTGCGGCACAGCCTGGCCATTGCCCAGGTTTTGCGGCCGCTGCTCGGGCCTGGGCAGGCGCCTGTGGTAGGCATCTGCCTGGACAAGTCTGTGGGGTTATACGCCAGCATTCTGGCAACCCTCGGCTGCAATGCCGTGTATCTGCCGTTGGAACCGGGCCACCCGCTGCCGCGCCAGCAGGCCATGCTGGAGAATGCCGCAGCGGTGGTGTTGCTCGATGATGGCCAGCACCCCTTGCGCGGGCATTTCGTGACGCTGGATGTCAGCCGCATAGACTGCCAGCACATGGACGACAGCCTGCCCCTGGCGCTCACTTCGCCATCGGCTGATAACGCCAGCATGGTGCTTTACACCTCGGGCACCACCGGCCAGCCCAAGGGAGTCTTGCTCAGCCAACATAACCTGGCCCATTTCTGTGCGTGGTACCGCCAATATGCTGAACTCACCGAGCACAGCCGTGTGCTGCAGTTTTCGTCCTTGAGCTTTGACTCCTCCCTGGTCGACCTCTTTCCGGCACTGTGCCAAGGCGCAACCCTGATTGTTCCCAGCGAGGAACAGCGCCGCGACCCTTGCCAGTTGGTTGAGTTGATCCAGCAACGACGCGTCTCCCACGCATTCCTGCCGCCAGCGCTGTTGAGCCTGCTGCCGATGGATCAACCGCTGGGCCTGGAGCACCTGCTGACCGGCGGTGACATCTGTGAGCCCCATGTCATCGCGCAGATGGCCGGGCAGTGCGCCCTGCACAACCTGTATGGCCCGACGGAAGCCACCGTGCTGGTCAGCAGCCGTCGGATGCGGGCTGACGACAGTAATCTGAACCTCGGTATACCCATCGCCAACAGCCAGGTGCTGATCCTCGACGAGCAGCGCTGCCCGGTCGAGGATCAGGTGGTGGGCGAACTTTACATCGTCGGCCCCGGGGTGAGCCTTGGCTATGTGAACCAGCCACGACAGACCGCTGAGCACTTTGTGCACCTTGTACTGCCTGACGGCCAGACCTTGCGCGCCTATCGCACGGGAGACATGGGGAAATGGACGGCAGAAGGCATCGAGCTGGCCGGGCGCCAGGACCAGCAAGTGAAAATCCGCGGCTTTCGGGTCGAGCCGCAGGAAATCGAGCAGTGTCTACGCGCCAGCCAGATGTTTCGCCAGGTCGCGGTGGTGGTTGACCGTGATCGAAGAGTCCTCGCGTTCGTGGCTCACGCTGATCCCGGTTATCCGGGCTCGGCACTGGCGGCGCTCAAGCAACATGCCAGGCAAATGCTACCGGACTATATGCAGCCGACCGTGTGCACAGAGTTGATGAGCCTGCCCTATGGCAGCAATGGCAAGGTTGACCGCCAGGCCTTGCTGACGCTGGCGGTTCAAGCCGTCTCGGGCAACGCTCAATGCCGCCCTCAAACGCCGGTAGAAGTGCAACTGCTGAGCCTGTGGAGTGAACTGCTGGGCTTGCCGGTCGACGAGATATCGACTGACGACAGTTTTTTTCATCTCGGCGGCCACTCGATTCTGCTTTCGACCATGCTCCTGCGGATTCGCGAGTTGTACGGGCGCAGCTTGCCTCTGAACCGGTTCATCGAAGCACCAACGGTACAGACGCTCGCGGCGTTGATGGGCGACAGCGTGTCGGGAGCTGCTCCCGCCGACCGGGCGATAAGCGATGCACTGCGCACGCTGGATATCACCCTGCTGCCAGCAGAGCGTGTTGGCAATCGCCACAAGGCTATCGTGACCGGCGCCAACAGTTTTTTGGGGATACATATCGTCGAAGCCTTGCTGGTGGCCGGAGCGACAGAGGTCGCCTGCCTGGTTCGCGAAAGTCCAGGGCTATCGGCTACCGAGAGATTTGCCGAAGCCTTGCGTGAATACCACCTGGAACACCTGGACCTGAGCCGCGTGCGTGTGTACGCCGCCGACCTGCGCCAACCTCGCCTGGGGCTGGAGGTACAGGCCTATGAGCACATCGCCCGTCAGTACGGAGTACTGGTGCATAGCGCGGCCCACGTCAATCACGTCATGGACTATGCATCGCTGGCCAAGGACAACGTGGAACCGGTGCTTGAATGCCTGCGCCTGTGCGAGACCCACTGCAAGAAGGTGCTTAATTTCGTGTCCACGTTATCGGCGTCAAGCAGCGTCGGGGCCGACGGGCAGGTGCTGGAAGCGCCTGCGGCGAGCACCCCACCGCTCTACATCAAGAATGGCTACAACCTGTCCAAATGGGTGGCTGAGCGTCTCTTGGGGCGTGCCGCCGGCCAAGGTGCCTGGGTCAATATCTATCGGCCCGGCAACATCAGTTTCAATAGCCGCAACGGCGTCTGCCAGCCGCACAAAAACCGCCTGATGCTGATGCTCAAGGGATCGCTGCAGTTGGGCCGGGTGCCACGCCTGGACTTGAACTTCGATCTGATGCCAGTGGATTTCCTCGCGCGCTTCATTGCCTTCCACAGCGCAAACTGCGTTGCCGGGCGCAGCGTTTTCAACCTGCATAATCCCCAGCCCCTGAGATGGGAAACCTATGTGGAGTCATTTCGCCAGGCGGGCCATGCATTCGAGTTGGTGAGCGTAGAGGATTGGCAACACCACCTGCGTGAAGTGGGTCACGAAAATGCGCTGTTTGGGGTGCTCGGGTTCTACCTCAATGAATTGGGAGAAGACATTGGCGACATCTCGATGATTCGCCACGAGAACGCACGGCATGGCGTCGAGCAGATGGGGGCGCAGTATCCCGAAAAAGCACCTGAGCTGCTGCGCAGAGGGTGCCAGTACCTCAACGCCATCGGCTTTCTGTGAGCCCCCTTCATCAGGAAAAACTTATGAGACAACTGCAACCCGATACGTTGATCAAAAACCCCCAGGGCAAGCCTCTGGTGTCATCAGTGGAGATTGCCTGCAGCGCCGCCAACCTGTGGAGGGTCGTGGGTTGCTTTGAGGGGTTTGATGCGTTCATTCCTACCCTGGCATGCATCACGATGACGGGCACCGGTGTGGGCTCGCTACGCAAGAAACGCTTCCATGATGGCAATATCGTCGTGGAACAGCTCAACAGCCACGATGCCCTGGCGATGCGCATGAGCTGGACGACGATCTATAACACCCTGGGCGTAGCCCGACTGTGGGCGGCAATGAGCGTTGAGTCGCTCGGGGAAAACCTGGCACGGGCGACCTGGACCATCATCGCCGAGCCTGTTGAGACCGGCGATAAAAAGGGATTTGAACAGTTCATCCAGGATTTTGCCGACAGCGCACTGGATAACGTGCGCCGGTTGCTTGGCTGATAAAAATGGCGCAGTGCACTGCTGCACTACGCCACATTTACCGCCTGATGATCAGATCTTGAAACTGTCGACCAGTTGCTTCAAGCGATTGGCTTGCTGTGACAGCGCATCACAGTCTTTCAAGGTCTCGTTGAGGTTGGCCACGCCTTGCTGGTTCAGCAGGTTGATCTGGTTGATATCGACATTGAGTGTCTCCACCACGGCAGTCTGCTCCTCAGTGGCTGCCGCCACCGACTGATTCATGCCATCGATCTCGACGATTCGTTGGGTCACACTGATCAGACGCTCACCGGCCTGGTTGGCAACTTCGACACTTTCTTCACTGGACACCTGGCTGGCATTCATCGTGGTCACTGCTTCGCGTGAGCCAATCTGCAAGGAGGTGATCATCTTGTGGATCTCCTCTGCCGATTCCTGGGTACGGTGCGCCAGGTTGCGTACTTCGTCGGCCACGACGGCAAAACCACGGCCGGCTTCACCGGCGCGGGCAGCCTCGATCGCGGCGTTGAGAGCCAGCAGGTTGGTCTGCTGTGAGATGCCTTTGATCACATCGAGAATATGGCCAATGTTGTCGGTACTGGCGTTCAAGGTTTCGATCTGCGTGCAGGACAGGCTGATCTTCTGCGACAACTCGGACATCGCCAGGATGGTTTTCTCCACGACCTGGCGACCATCATCAGCCTGTTCACTGGCGCCACTGGCGTGTTGCGAGGCGTCAGCGGCGTTACGGGCGATTTCCTGGGTAGCGGCACCCAGTTCGTTAATGGCCGCCGCAACGCTGTTGGTACGGGCGCTCTGCTCGTCAGAGCCGATGATCGAAGCGTTGGATGAGGCCATCACGCGCTGGGAAAGATCGTGCACATGCCTCGTCGCCGAAGACACTTCGCTGATCGAGGCGTGAATGCGCTCGACAAACTGGTTGAAAGCACCGCCCAGCTCGCCGAACTCATCCTTGCTTTCGACAACCAGGCGGCGGGTCAGATCGCCCTCACCCTGGGCGATGTCCTGCATTGCACGGCCCATGGTGGTCAGTGGGCGCATCAGCACCTGGATTAACAGGCTCAGCAATACGGCAATCGCGGTGACGGCAATGAACATGGCGATCAAAGCGGAGGTACGGAATTTACTCAGGGGAGCGTAGGCTTTGTCTTTGTCGATCGACAGGCCTATGTACCAATCGGCGCCAGGCAAGTCGCTGATCGGAGTAAAGGACAGAATGCGGTCCTGACCATTGAGGACGACATCCTGGTTAACCTTCTCGACACGGACGGTGCTGCCGGGATAGATGTCCTTGAGGTTTTTCATCACATGGTCCTGGTCGGGGCTGACGATCACCTGACCGTCGCCGCTCACCAGGAATGCGTGACCAATACCGCCAAAATCGACCGAGTTGATGATCTTCACCAGGGTTTGCAGGCTCAAGTCGCCCCCCACTACACCCAGCAGTTCACCATTTTTCTTGACCGGCATTGCGATGGTGACGATCAGGCCACCGACCGCGGCCATATAAGGCGGCGTCAGCATGGGTTTGTCGGCAGCAACCGCTTGCTTGTACCAGGGGCGTTGGCGCGGATCGTAGCCCTCCGGCATTTTCGCGTCTGGACGCTGGGTGAAGACACCGTTGGTTGAACCGACGTATGTGAACTGGAAGTTCGAAGTGAGTGCCGGCTGATCGACCAGTCCGGGAAGGTCGGCATTGCTGCCTTGGTGAGCAACGTTTTGCGCAAGGTTTTCCAGGACCAGCACCCGGCCACTGAGCCAGTTCTGCACACTGCTGGCGGTCAGGTCACCTGACTGCTGGATAGATGACTCCAGGTTTTGCCTGATGGTATTGCGTTGCAGGTAGTCGTTGTACAACGTGAACAGCGCGAAGGCCAAAACCACGACGCCTGACGCGGCCAACAGAATTTTATGACTGAACTTGAGATTCATTTCATCGACTTCTTTTTGCCAAAAGGGGGTGAGCGTGCCGAATGCAACATTCCATGTACGGGTATAGGCGGACTCTACGACCGCTCTATTTCGGTGCACGCATGGCTCATTAGTCTTTCGGCCAAGACCGGATAAATCTTAGGAATTTGTGGGATACATCTTCTTTTTATGTGGGAAATCGACAAGCGGTCAGGATGTGGCACGTGCCCCAAAACGACAAAACCCCCGTCTGCGTTAGCAAACGGGGGTTTCGGAATTTGATCTTGACGATGACCTACTCTCACATGGGGAAACCCCACACTACCATCGGCGATGCATCGTTTCACTACTGAGTTCGGGATGGGATCAGGTGGTTCCAATGCT
>Ga0180008_1001760_pt1 | contig 12758 bp, 10 predicted proteins | sample MM_PW_MetaG_FD_121121 | JGI IMG/M metagenome (GOLD analysis project Ga0180008, IMG submission 121121) | Groundwater microbial communities from the Aspo Hard Rock Laboratory (HRL) deep subsurface site, Sweden - MM_PW_MetaG | ecosystem: Environmental > Aquatic > Deep subsurface > Groundwater... | reverse complement strand
GAATTCGGAGGCGCCGGAATCGGGTAGTCCCGGCCGGGCGGCGAGGCCAGCGGTACGACGGCGCGAACCGAAGCCGGAGGCGATGGTCGCGGTGAAGAACAGGACGACTACGATGATCGAGACGGTCATGGCGATACTCCGGGCGCGAGGATGGAATAATCGGCCTGGATGGCCCGCGGGGGCCTAAGCGGACGGCGCTACTATCCGCGCATGACCTTTAAACTGGATAGGAAAACGGCGCCTCGCCTCTTGTATCACGAACAAGCCGGCGTTGCATAGAAGGCGAAGGCCTAGGCCCGGAGGTCGCCGAGGGCGTCCTCGAGGGCCCGGGCCAGCTCGTCTATGGTATAGGGCTTATCCAGCAGCGCGAACGAGCGGCCCTCGCCGTCGGAGCCCGCGGACTCCTCCCCGTGGAGGCCGCTAGCCAGCACTACCGGCAGGTCGGGCCGCAGCTCCCGCATCCTCAGGGCGATCGCGCGGCCGTCCTGGTCGCCCATCCTGACGTCGAGCACGACGGCCTTCCATTCGTCAGTACGTTCCGTGAAGAGCGCGAGCGCCTCTAGGCCTCCGGTGGCCACGGTAGGGCTATAGCCCAAGGCCTTGAGCAGCGCTACGGCCGTCTCCCGCGGGATGTCGTCGTCGTCGGCCACGAGGACGGGCCCCGCGCCCGCGCCGAGCCGCCGCTCGAGCCGGGCGGAATCCCCGCCCTCGGGTATCGCGGGCAGGCATACGATGAATTCGGCCCCCGCGCCTGGCTCCGATCTCAGGTCGACGAAGCCGCCGTGCTGCCTGGCTATCGCGTGGACCATGGCCAGGCCCAAGCCGTTGGAAGACTCCTCCGGCTTGGTCGTATAGAACGGATCGAAGATCCGGTTCTGGATATGGCGCGGGATACCCACGCCCTCGTCCCTGACCGTGACGGCCCAGTACTCGGCGTCCGCGACGTCCGGATTGGCCGCTAGGTACGCCTTGTCGGGACGGAACCCCGAGACGCCTAGGGCTATCGTCCCGCCGCGGGCCTGCGACTTCGGCCGCATGCTCGTCATGGCGTGCTCGGCGTTGATTATCAGGTTGAGCAGCATCTGCTCGGCCTGGCCCGCGTCGCCTATAACGTTGGCCGCCGGGAGGTCGGGCTGAAGCTCGATGCGGACCGATTGCTCGACGGAGCGCTCGGCGAACTCGACGACCCGCCTCAGCGCGTCGTCGAGCCTGAACGCGGCGTTCCGAGGCGCGCGTTTCCTCGTCAGCGTCAGGAGCCGCCGCACCGAGGAGGCGGCTCGCTGGGCCGAGCGCTCTATCATGTCCAGTTCCTTGGCTATGTCGGCCCGGGATTCGCCGCTCTCGGCCTCCAGGCCGAGCCGGATCATGGAGACCGCCCCGAAGATCCCGGCTAGGGTATTATTGAAGTCGTGCGCGATGCCGCCCGACAGGGTCCCCACGGCTTCCATCTTCTGGGCGTGGTCGAGCTTGCGTATCCGCTCGATATTCTCCTTTGCCAGGCGACGGTCCGCCGTAACGTCGCGGGCTATGGTGGCCAGTATAGTCCCTTCAGCGAGGGGAATGGCGAAGGTATCGCTCTGGACGACCCTCGCCTGGCCGTCGCGGCCGCGGATGTAGAAGTCGAGGATTCGCCGGTTCCTGTTGGAGACGCGGCCCGCCAGGATGTCCACGATGCTCATGCGGAAGCGGGCGGCGTCGCGCCGGCCCCCGTTCTCGAGCGTCGCCATGAGGTTCCAGTAAAGCTCGCCTACGGCCTCGGAAGCCTCGATGCCCGTCATGGCCACCATGGGATAGTTCCAGCGCGCTATGTGGCCGTCGGTATCGGTCAGGACGATGCCGTCCAGGGACCTCGAGACGAACTCGTCCAGGAGGAGTCCCGCGTCCGACAGGCTCCGTTCCATCCTCTGCTGCCGCAGCTCCGGCCTCAGGTCGACGGCGGTCAGGACCGCGCCGCCCGAGCCCCCGCCTTTGACGGGGTGGATCCATAGCCGCACCGGGATAGCCTCGGGCCCGAGGCTCGTCCTATAGCCTTCGGACCCGCGGGCGGCCTCGCCCGACCCTGACGCGAGGCCGACGATATCGGCCGGCAGGAAGTCGCCGCAGGCCCGGCCCCTGGCGAGTTCCAGGCTCGGAGCGCCCAGCCCCTCTATGGCGCTCGCGTTCATCCAGGCTATCCGCCCGGATTCGTCGACGTACATGACGATCTCGGCGAGGCTCTCGAGCACCTTGAGCGCCTCGTCGGCGGGAAGCTTGGAGAGGAAGCCGTACCGGGATATCGCTACTATCATGCCTACGGAGAGTATCAGTATCCAGAAGATGGCCAGGTTTGGCACGTCGAGGCCGGCGTAGAGGCATACGGTATCGGTGATGAAGCCCAGGAGGACGGCGCTCAGGTACGACCAGCCCAGGATCCTGAGCCGCTTCCTCGCGCGCGGGTCGGAGGACCGGGCGCCGCGCGCGAAGGCGATGACCACCGAGGCGAGGATCAGCCCGAAGTAATGGGCTACGAACAGGAAATACGCGGCGTTGCCGTGGACGTCGAACATCCAATAGCCGCCCCTATAGACCGGGTCCGCGAGGACGTACGCAGGCACGAGGTACGAGAAGACGGCGGCCGGAGCGTACAGGAGGGCCAAGAAAGGCAGCCGCCATTTGCCGCCCGGTAGCTCGCAGGAGGTTATGCGGAACGTGAAATGCAGAATCAGGGGCGGAAAGACGCTCCAGGTCCACGAGAAGGCGCGGTACAGGGCCATGGCGAGCGACGGGTCGTCGGTGCCGTACCAGAACGACGCGACGAACGCCCACAGCGCGAACACCGAGTTGAATACGACGGCTATGCGATTAGCCGCGGACTTCCTATCGAGGGAGTACGCGAGCCAGGCGCAATAGGCGAATACCGACGCCGCAAGCAGGGCGCCCCTCGTTAGCCATACGTTCGCGAACGTTGCGGACATCGTACTCCCTCGGTGCATGCGTACACTCCGCCCTGACCGGGGCTAGGCATGCCTTACAGGAATGATAACGTATGGGGAAAAAAAAGAGGAGGGTTTCCCCTCCTCTAAACCGCTTTTTCCAGGGCGGCTATCAGCCCCTATAGCACAGCACGGGGCAGCGGGCGGCCGCGACCTCGTCGAGCCTACCTATCGGCGTCAGGTGGGGAGCGCTATGGAGTAGCTCCGGGCTCGACTTGGCCTCCTCGGCTATCTTGATCATCGCGTCCGCGAAGGCGTCCAGGGTCTCCTTGCTCTCGGTCTCCGTCGGCTCCACCATCAGGGCCTCCGGGACTATGAGCGGGAAGTAGATGGTCGGCGGGTGGTAGCCGTAATCTATCATGCGCTTCGCGATGTCCAGGGTCCTGATCCCTTCGGCCACGTCGCCCATGGCGACGAATTCGTGCATGCACCGGCGCGGATACTTGACCTCGTAATGCTTCTCGAGGCGAACCTTCAGGTAGTTGGCGTTCAGGACCGCCGACTCCGCTAGCCGCTTCATGCCTTCCTCGCCGAGCATCCTGATATAGGTGTAGGCCCTGACGAGCACCGCGAAGTTACCGTAGAAGGCCTTCATCCGGCCTATGCTGCGGGCCGGCGTCGCCATGGAGAATTTGCCGTCCTTCTCTACGGCGAGGGGGCCGGGCAGGTACTCGGCGAGCGCGGGAGCGGCGCCTACCATGCCTACGCCAGGGCCGCCGCCGCCGTGAGGCGTGGAGAACGTCTTATGCAGGTTGAAGTGCATCACGTCGATGCCCACGTCGGCGGGCCTCAGGATGCCCGTCAGGGCGTTCATGTTGGCGCCGTCGCCGTAGACGAGGCCGCCCGCGTCGTGGACCATCCTGGCTATGGCCTCGATGTTCCGCTCGAACAGTCCCAGGGTGCTCGGGTTGGTTATCATTATACCGGCGACAGTGTCGTCGCAGGCCGCCCTCAGGGCCTCCATGTCGACGCCTCCCTCGGCGTCGCTCGGTATCGTCACGGTGGTCAGGCCGGCCATCGTGCACGACGCCGGGTTGGTGCCGTGGGCGCTGTCCGGGATGAGCATCTTCACGCGCCCGGCCTGGCCGCGCGCCAGGTGGTAGGCCCTGATCATGAAGACGCCGGCCAGTTCGCCGTGCGCGCCGGCGGCCGGCTGGAGGCTCACCGCGGAGAAGCCCCCTATAGCCTTCAGGCTCTCCTGGAGCCTATAGACCAGTTCTATGGCGCCTTGGTTCCGCGCGTCGCCGACGAGCGGATGGGCGCCCTTCCAACCGGGCTGGGCGGCCGCCGCGTCGTTGGCCTTGGGGTTGTACTTCATGGTACAGCTGCCCAGGGGATAGAACTGCGTATCGATGGAGAAATTCTTCTGAGACAGGCGAGTGAAGTGCCTGACTACCGTCAGCTCGTCCAGCTCCGGCAGCTTGAGCTCCGTCCGGAGGAGGCCGGCGGGTACGGGGGTCGCGGGCACGTCGCACTTGGGCAGCGCCACGCCTACCCGACCCGGGCTCGACAGCTCGAAGGCCAGGGGTTCCGGTATCAGGTTCATAGCGCGGCCTCCTTGAGCGACTGCGCGAGAAGCTCTATCTGAGCCTTGGTGCTCATCTCGGTAACGCATACGAGCAGCTCGTGGGCGCGGTCGGGATAGTACCTCGATAATGCTAGGCCGGGGACGATTCCGCGGCGTTCCAGCTTGTCGACAATCTCCTGGGCTGGTACCGGCGTCCGCACGACGAATTCCTTGAAGAACTCGCCCTCGGCCACCGCTAATCCCGGTACAGCGGCTATGGTCCTCGCGGCGTAGTGGGCCTTGTTCCAGCACAGCTCGGCCACCGCCTTGAGGCCGCTCTTGCCGAGCGCCTCGAGGTAGATGGTCGTCATCAGCATGACGAGGCCCTGGTTGGAGCAGATGTTGGAGACGGCCTTCTCGCGGCGAATATGCTGTTCCCTGGCGGATAGCGTCAGTACGAAGCCGCGCCGCCCCTCGTGGTCGGCGGCCTGCCCCACGATCCGCCCGGGCATCTTACGGACGAACTTCTGCGTAGCGCCCATCATGCCCAGGAAGGGGCCGCCGAAGTTCATCGGATTGCCGAGGGACTGGCCCTCGGCGGTGACGATATCGGCGCCGTAGGAACCCGGGCTCTTAAGGAGGCCGAGCATTATCGGGTCGGCGGACACGATGAAGACCGCCCCGGAGGCGTGCACTGCGTCGGCGATCCCCGAAAGGTCGTGGACGCGCCCCTCGAAATCAGGATAGGCGGCTATGAAGCAGGCGGTCGCGGCGTCGGTCCTCGAGGCCGCGACGGCCGGGACGTCGGAGTACTCCTCTATCTCGTCGGAGAAGGCCGCGAGGTAGGTACGGAGCACGTCCTTGTATTCGGGATGCAGGGCGGCGGGCAGCATCACCTTGGGCCTGGCCGAGCCTCCGTGGCTCAGGGCCATGATGACCGCCTCGGCCAAGGCGGTCGCTCCGTCGTAGTGCGAGGCGTTGACGGTATCGACGCCGAGGAGCTCGGCCGCCATCGACTGGTACTCGAAGATGGCCTGGAGCGTACCCTGGGACACTTCCGGCTGGTACGGAGTATAGGCCGACAGGAATTCGCCGCGGGTCGCCAGGGCGGGCACGATCGCGGGAATGAAGTGGTTATAGGCGCCCGCGCCTAGGAACCAGGCGCTGTTCGAGGCGGAGAGGTTCTTCGCGGCCAAAGCCTCGATCTCCCTCAGGACCTCAAGCTCCGATATCCCGGCCTGCAGGCCGAGCTTCGGGTAGCGCTTGCCCGCGGGGATGTCGGAGAACAGCTCCTCAACCGACTTCGCGCCGATGGCGGCGAGCATGGCCGCGCGGTCGGCGTCGGTATTGGGTATGAAGGGCACGGCCTTACTCCTTACCGGCTTCAGTCTCGTAGGCTTCGGGGGTCAGGAGGCCCTCCCACTCGGCGGGCGCGGTCGGCTCGAAGGCGATGAACCAGCCTCCGGCGTACGGCTCCTTGTTGACGAGGGCCGGGTCTCCGGCCAGGGCCTCGTTGACGGCCACGACCTTGCCGGACATCGGCATGTACACGTCGCTCGCGGCCTTCACCGACTCGACGACGCCGAAGGCCTCGCCCTGCTTCAGGGTCTTGCCTACCTCGGGGAGCTCGACGAAGACGATATCGCCGAGGGCGCCCTGGGCGTGGTCCGATATGCCCGCGACTATGCGGGCGCCGTCCTTGCGGACCCATTCGTGCGATGACCTGTACCGCGCGTTCTTGTCGATGCTGCTCATGGCTTCCTCCTGTAAAGTATACGAACGAATAGTAGTTTCGAATAACGGCTTTGCTAATCCCGGTACCGCTACCTGCGGTAGGCCGGGACGTACAGCGGGCGCTTCACCACCACGGCGGGAGCGGGCTTCCCTCGTATGACCACCTTGAGCGCGGTGCCCGACTTGGCGAGGGCGGGCTCCACGAAGGCGTTCGCCGCGAAGAGCTTGGCGGTCGGGCAGAACATGCCGGCGACCACGGCGCCGACCTTGCGCCCCGCCTCGTCCTGCACCTCGAAGCCCTCGCGGGGCACTCCGCCCTGCACGGACAGGCCCACGAGCTTCCGGCTTACGCCCGCGGCGGCCAGCTTCTCCACGGCGCCCTTGCCTACGAATTCCTTCTCGAGGTCGCAGGCCCACTTGAAGCCCGCTTCCAGGGGGCTGATGCTCTGGGAAAGCTCGTGGCCGTGGAGCGGCATGCCGGCCTCGAAGCGCAGGCTGTCCCTGGCGGCCAGGCCGATGGCCGCGGCCTCGATGCCGCGCTTCCCGCCCTCCGCGAGGAGCCCCGTCCAGAGCCGCTCGGCCTCGGCGGCGGGGAAGAACAGCTCCACCCCGTCCTCTCCCGTGTACCCGGTGCGCCCCACGAGGCAGGGCGCGCCGAGCACGCGGGCGCGGCCCGAGCTGAACCTCGGATAGGCGGATATGCTCGAGTCGGACGCGGCGTCGAGGAGCTCTATGGCCCGGGGGCCCTGGACGGCTATCATGTACGTCTCTTCGGAGCGATCCTCGATGACCACGTCATCCCGCTTACGCTCGCGCGCCCGCGCCGCCATCCAGGCGAGGTCCTCTTCCTTGTTGGACGCGTTCACGACTATCCACCACGCGCCGGGTATCCTATAGATGAACAAGTCGTCTATGACGGTGCCTTCTTCGTTGAGGAGGAGCGAGTAGCGGGCGTCGCCGTCCTTCATGTCAAGCACGCGGGCGCTGACGAGCCCCGAGACGAAGTCGTCGGCTCCCGGCCCGGTCACCTCAACCTGGCCCATGTGGTCGATATCGAAGAGGCCTACGGAGCGCCTCGTTACCAGGTGTTCCTCCACCGAGCCCAGGGGGTAGCTGATGGGCATATCGAATCCGGCGAACGTAGCCATCTTGGCTCCGGCGGCGAGGTGCCACGCATGCAGGCGAGTCTGGTTCACGATTATTCCCTCCCGTACGGCCGTTCGCTCGAACGATTCGAGCTCGACCGAGTGCGAAGTATAGTGTAACTCTAAAGGCCTACGGGAGCAAGACTGCTAAATCAAAACGGTATTTTAATAGTAGAAACGAAAATGATACGAATAGGGCTATTCATCATGAGGCGGGGACGATCGGCCTCCCTTGGTAAGCGAACGCGATCGCTTAGAGGACAGCCGGCGCTCTTTCGACGCCCGGGTCGGCTTCGTCGGCACGCGGCGCCTAGGGACCCGGGCGGCCTTGGAGATAAGCTCCACGAGCCTGGCCACGGCCAACGACTCGTTGGCGTGGCGGCTACGCTCCAGGTCCACCGCGACGTAGAGGAGGCCGGCCGCGTCCAGGCGGGGCGCGAGCACGCTCCTGGCCCGCTCGAGCTCGGCCTCCGACAGGCCTTCTACCCGCGACAGGTCGACCCTGGCCCTGACCTTGGTCTCCACCTTGTTGACGTTCTGCCCTCCCGGCCCTGACGACCGGGCGTACTCGAACTCGGCGATCGCCGGGACCGAGCGCTCTATGGCGTCTACTCGCATAGGGGCCTCGCTTAGAACGACGCCCGGGACAGGGGCTTCCCGATATACACGCCGTCGCCGCCCAGGTAGTCGCGCTTCTGGCCTTCTATGAGTATCTGGACGTCCTTGACCGTAGAGTAGCCGGTAGCCGTGTATACTATCTGCTTGAGCTGACCGGCGTAGCCCTCTATGCCGTAGCGGTTGTACATGAAGGCCTCGTTAAAATTCAGGTAGGCGGTCGATCCCCTCACCTGGGCCGATAGGAGCCTCGTATCGGCGGGAATAAGGCTAATGAAGCCGCGATTCAGCTCGTCGGCGTTAGGGCCGGCCATCAAGGCGTCGAGGGCGTCGGTCATCGGGGAGTCGGACGCGCCGACGGTCCGCTTCACCTCGTGCCGGCTTATGACGCCGTCGTCGTCGACCCTGATGAAATAGAGCACGGCTACCCTGGTAGACTTCACGAGCTCCATCGGGCTCGCGACCGGCGGGGCTACGGCGCCGGAGGCCCCGGGCTTCGCCGAGCCGGGCTTCGCCGAGCCGGGCTTCGCGGTCTCCGGCCCGGGCGTAACGGGCGTAACGGGCGCTGCGGGCGTATCGGCCGGCGCGGCGACCGGGGGCGCCGCGGCCTCCGGCTTGGCGCTCGGCTTGTCGCCGGGCTTGACGCTCGGCTTGGCCTCCGGCTTCTCGTCGGGCCGGGAGCCGGGATCGAGGCTGCCGTCGCCCTTCCCCGGCCCCGTAGCCGGGTCGTCGAGCCCGCCCACCGCGTCTATGAAACCGGTGCTCTCGAGCGTGCTCCGTATCCTTTCCCAGTTGAACACGAACAGGAGGAGCGTGACCAGCAAGGCCACGAGCCATATGAGGCAGCCGGTTCCGTTCTTCTTCCTAGGGGCGTTCCCGGGGGCGTTCCTGGTGCCAGTCTTGCGCTGCGCCATGGCGGGCCTAGTCGTCCAGTTCTTCCAGCTGGCTGAGCGCCAGCTGGTCGCCGGGCTCGAGCTCGAGCACGGTCCTATAGAAACCGGCCGCCTCGGCGTCCCGGCCCTGCTTCCTCGCGACGACTCCCAGGTTCGAGATGATCTTGATATTCTCGGGCTCCTTGCGGAGCGCGCGCTCGAGCCGGCCCCGGCTCTCGGCGAGGAGGCCGAGCTCCATCTCGCAGATGGCCAGCTCGTTGAGGACGTCCACCTCCTCGGCCCCGAGCTCGAGCGCCTTCAGGAAGGCCTCGCGCCCCTCCGCGTAGCGTCCGAGCCGGCGGTTCCCCCAGCCTACCAGGAACCAGCCGTTCCAGACGCCCGGGTCGGATCGGACGAACTCGGAGGCGCGCGCTATGCCGTCCTCCTCCTTGCCCATCCTGATGAAGTCGTAGGCCTCCTTGAACTTCGCGTCGGCGTCGCCCCGCACGCGAAGCTTGCCTACTATCTCCTTGGCCTTATCGAGCTTCTCCTCGTCGTCGCCTACCTCTATGTACGCCTCGAACATCCTGGCGGCCTGATCGTAGGAACGGTTCTTCGAGTAGAAGAACCCGGCGTTGAAGTACGCGTCAGGATATACGGGATCCATGGACATGAGGCGCTTGTAGGCGTCGAAGGCCTTGCCTCGCACGGCCTCGGCCAGCTCCTCCTTGCCCGAGCGGTCCAGGGCGTCCGCCTTGTCCTCGTACAGGATGGCCAGGTTGAGGACGGGCTCGGGGGCCTCGGGGGCCAGCCCGCCGAGGGCCTTGAACACTTCCTCCGCCACGTCGAGGTCCCCGTTACGCGCCTTCAGGATACCGGTCTCCGACAGCTCGACGAATATCTCCGGTTTCACCGCCAGCACGAACCCGCGGTAATACGAGGCGTGCGCGTTGCCGGGATCGTAGGCCAGCAGGCGGAGCATGCCGGCTACCAGCATCTCCCAGGAGAGGCCCGAGAGGCCCGCCGCGTCCGGCCCCAGCTCGACGGGTATTGGTATGGAAGGATCGACGGAAAAGGCGCCGATATCCTTGGCCATGCCGGAGGGGATCTCTATGAATACGATATTTCCAGGAATTCGAGGCGAATCGTCGTCGAGCATTGCTTCTCCATACGTATCGGAGCCCCGGGACGGGGCCCGTGAATAACTAGCTATCCGCTCCGGCCCGGAGGCGAATCGGCTTTCGAGGCCTCGGGGCCGTCTTCCCCGTCGGACTGGTTCTTCTTCTGGCCCAGGTAATCGTTCAGGTGCATCTTATACGACATCGGTATCGTCGCGTCGTCGAAGCGAAGGGCGATGGCCGTCAGGTCCTTACGGCCCTCGACGTCCTCGTACCGCACCACCTTGCCCGCTATCATTATCGATTCGCGAGGATCCTCGAGGTCCACCCGCAGCTTGCACGACTTGCCGACCAGGAATTTCGCCAACCCCATTATTATCACCTTGGCGCCCGTGAAGGACAAGTCTCGCAGGATGCACTTCCTGGGCACGCCGTCTATCTGCACCGTCGATTCCTTGCGCGCCAGGCCTATCGTCCTCATCGCGTCGGGGGTCAGGAGTATGCGGTCGTCCTTGCGCCGCGCCGAGTTGACGTTAGCCTCGAGCATCCTGCCGATTATCTCGACGAAGTCGTCGGGCGGCCGCTGGGTAAACTGTATAGAGATGAACTGCAGGGTCCCGTTGGACTGCGCGTAGGGAGCGAAGCCGCTTATCCGCCCGGAGATATAGAACAGGAGCGGGTCGGCGGCGTCGGAGACCTTGAACGACAGCCTGACGCTCACGAGGTTATTAGCCTTGGATATGCGCTCCATCAGCGACTGGCGGTTCGGCGCCAGGACCTTGGCCTCGTTGAAGGAGCTGGAGTAGATGACGCAGGGCCATTGCTCGCCCAGGCACTTCAGGAACACGCCAGGCGGCTGGAGCCCCGTAGACTTCACGACCTCCTTCGTATACGTCACGGAAATAGCGCGAAAAGTCTCGTAGTATTTAGTGAGCTGCTGGCTGGTTGCTATAGACATAATCGTAGGCCAATAATACGTTATGGGTTACCTTTGGTCAATCAAAGCGAAAACGCGCTTCCGGCGCCTCGCGTTATTGACAAACAGGGGGCTCGGTCCTATCTTTTGCGCAAGCTGCGCAGAGGTCGCCGCGATTATGGCCGCGAAGAGGATGGTGCGATGAAAGAAGAGTACGAGTTCCCGCTCGAGGATTACATGAGCCGGGAGCGTTTCGAGCGCATGAAGCGCTTCGCCCAGGACAAGGACACGCCGTGCCTTATCCTCGACCTCGAAGTAGTCCGCTCGAAGTACGAAGAGCTGCGAAGGAACATGCCGTACGCGAAGGTCTACTACGCGGTCAAGGCCAATCCCAACGACGAGGTCGTCTCCCTCCTCAGGGACCTCGGCTCCTGCTTCGACGTGGCTACCCGCTTCGAGCTCGACCAGCTCCTGAGGCTCGGCGTCACCCCGGACAGGATGAGCTTCGGCAATACGATCAAGAAAGAGAAGGACATCGCGTACTTCTACGACAACGGCGTCCGCCTCTTCGCGACGGACAGCTTCGAGGACGTAGAGAAGATAGCGCGGGCCGCTCCCAAGTCCAGGGTCTTCTTCAGGATACTCACGGAAGGCCTCGGCGCCGACTGGCCGCTGTCCAGGAAATTCGGGTCCCACCCGGAGATGACGCGCAACCTCATACTCCATGCCAGGGACCTGGGGCTCGAGCCCTACGGCATATCGTTCCACGTCGGCAGCCAGCAGCGCGACATCGGCCAGTGGTCTACCGCGCTAGGCAACGTCGGCAACATCTACTCGTGGGCCGAGGACCAGGGCATCAAGCTGTCGATGATAAACATGGGCGGCGGCTTCCCCGCGGCGTATACCGACCCTACCAACCCTATAGAGCATTACGCCGGCGACATCAAGTCGTTCCTGATCAACAACTTCGGCGAGGAACTGCCGGAGATCATAGTCGAGCCCGGCCGGTCGATGACGGGCGATTGCGGCGTCATCGTCACGGAGATCGTCAACATCGCCAAAAAAAGCACCCACGACCTGTATCACTGGGTCTTCTTCGACATAGGCAAGTTCGGCGGCCTCATCGAGACCCTTGACGAGGCCATCAAGTACCCCATCTACTTCGAGAAGGAAGGCCCGACGCTCGACATAATACTCGCGGGGCCCACCTGCGACAGCATGGATATCCTCTACGAGAAGACCCCGTACGAGATGCCGGCAGGCACCAAGATAGGCGAGCGCGCCTATATCCTGACCACCGGCGCCTATACCCAGAGCTACAGCTCCATATACTTCAACGGATTCCCGCCGCTATCCTGCTACGTGCTCAAGTAGCCCGGGCTCGAATGGGCGCGTCGCGCGGCGTAAAGCCGCGCGGGCGGGCTCTCCGCGAGTACTCCTCGCCACCCGCGCGCGTCGCGCGGGGGCTGCGGGGTACTCGCTGCGATCCCTCGCGCGTAGGGATCCGGCCTCGTTATTCCCTTATTTCCTTTACCAGCCTGTCTTTCCAGCCGGCCTTATCGAGGACGGCCTCGACCCGCGCCCTGTCCGCCGCCCGAACGTATAGCGCCACGCGCCTATAGGGGCCGGATTCCTCGACTACGGCCGCCAAGCCCAGGGCGGCCATGCTCCGCGCGGCCGCCTCCGCGCGCGCCGCGTCCCGGTACGATCCAACCTGGATGCGCGCTACGACGCCCGCCGGGGAGCCGCCAGCGGCTCCCCGGACGGCGCCCGAGCTGTCGGGGAAGGCCGCCTGGGGGCTAGCCGCCGAGGCCGCGCCGGGAACCGACGCCGATCCGGCGACCGGACCCAGGGCCGTCCCGGCCGCTACGGCGCGCAG
>Ga0180008_1001759_pt1 | contig 12763 bp, 15 predicted proteins | sample MM_PW_MetaG_FD_121121 | JGI IMG/M metagenome (GOLD analysis project Ga0180008, IMG submission 121121) | Groundwater microbial communities from the Aspo Hard Rock Laboratory (HRL) deep subsurface site, Sweden - MM_PW_MetaG | ecosystem: Environmental > Aquatic > Deep subsurface > Groundwater... | reverse complement strand
TCCGTCAACTTAAAATTTGCAAAATCCCGATGAAACCAATTATCCACAGGAATACAATCCCACGTAGTTAACCCCGTTCTCGGACTAACCCACGCTTTCATTAACACAATCAATTTATCAATTATAACTGGCACGACTTTGCCATCACCCACACGTGTTGCTGGTAATCTACCTAATGTCATATTTTTTTCCACCCTGATACTTTGGTTCTCATCTTACCTTCAACCGTAGCATATCTTGAACGTTCCCTTGTTTGCCAATACCCAAATTTTTGATTCATTGTCATGTTTCTTCCAATAACCAACCTTTTATCTGCACCAGCTATACCCGTTATTAAAAATGCTTTTTCAGACACAGGAAATCCCATAGTCAAATAACATAACAACGTCACACCAATTCTTGCTTTGTCCTTATTCTCAATCATAAAGAATCGTCTATTAGGATGAATCAAATACGTTTTGTCCTTTGGTAAATCTACACCCATACTTGCTAAATACCATCTCATTTTTTGTGTAATCTGTTGTTGTCTATACATAGTGCCAGAAACATCAGTCCATTGTTGTATAGCCGCCAATGATGCACCATTTCTACTTAGATTATCATTCACGGTCAACTTCATCATTGTTCTGAAATTCATGAATCCCAAATTGGCAACATTACCTTTATCAAATATCTTTTTCAATTTTCCAGTTTCATTCAATATTTGACTACCTCCACCGCCCCTCTGACCTCTCATGAATATTGTCATAGGATGCAATGGCATCCAACTTGAACCATCCAACTCTCCTTGTTTGTTAAATCGTTCTCTCGTACCTTGCAATATAACATCTCTAACGCCAAACCACGATGGTCTTAAATTCATTACTCTATGTTGAACTGTTTTTACAACTGCTGCAATATCACTTATACCATACAATTCAACTGTAACATTAACCATTTAATAATCCTCATCAAATCCTGGCATATAATAACTTATGTCATTCGTATTGCTCACATACACAGGTTCATCAGTTGTTCTTCCACCCAACGGTAAAACCACAGTTCCACTATCGTCAACCAACTTCAATTTAATTTCACAAATATCATTCAACAACTTAGTACCATCTTTAATCAAAGTTTCTCCATATTGACTGATATTCTTACTCACACCTGTAAACAACAATCTCAGACAATACCCGGATGCCAAATATGCATCCACAAATTTAATCAAAGGAATATTTGCAGTAAATGGAACCGTATAAATTCCTGTTAATTTTGCATCAATCTCAGCTTCGGCATATTCTATAAATTGCTCAATATCACTCGTACTCAAATCTTTACCAATAATTTGAGCCGTCAATCTCCTTACATCCCCTGCAACTATATATGCCATTTATATCACCTATACTGGAACTATTGACGATCCCGATGATAGTGGTTTCCATTTGCAATATACTTCAAATTGTGCAGTAGCCCCAATAACACCATTAATCACTATATTGGCATCAACGTCTTCATTTACAGCCGTACCCGCCATAGGCATCATTGGATTCTGAGCCACACCAACACTATTCCAAAAATGATTTACTGTGAATCCCCCCGCACCACCTTCTGCAACGCCAATACAGAAAATAGCAGGATTTGTTGTAACACCAATATCATCATTGGCCGCACCACCACCGATAGCAATTATCTTTGCAATAACAATAACTTCACATTGCCCATTGATAGTAAATATCGGGGCTTGACCGTTTATCGCAGTTATAGTCTTCCTTACAGTCTGCCATTCCTCTGCAACTTTATTATAAACCGTACCAACAGTAGTTTCTTTTGCCATATCTGGAATAGCATTAAACGAACTCCCATTCTCTGTATCTAACATTGGATTTGTGGGGACACTATCAGTCCCCCTCATTGCCGTTGTTGGTATTGCTCCCACAGCAGATACTAATGACCTCAAAACTTTCATTATACCAATCATGCAAACGACCCCACTTCATCATTATAAATAGCCAACCATTCTACGGCTGTCAATGCTCTATCATGTAATGTAATACCCTGAATCATACCATCTAACCAATTACCGCCCAAATCATACCTTGAACCAATGGTCAGATTTTGAGTTGTGGTTTCTGGATCAACCAATCCACCAGTAGAATATGTCATATTCTGAGCTACACCATTTCTATAATGAACCGCCACTCCACCATGCCTACTAATACCAAGATGCCACCACACTCCCGGTGTCCAACCTAACGAGTTACCAGCAGTTCTCGGATTGCCATCCACAATAGTTCCAGCATGATGATGTCTCAGCGTAAGATAATCCAATGCTCCAACCTCAGTCAAATACAATTCCCATCCACCAACATTCAGTTCATATCTACCAATAAGAATTTGTGATGCCGCCCCATGTGTCCAATTAAACCACATACCAATAGAATAATCACCAGCTATAAAATCAAGGTCAAGTGAATCAGCGTTTAAACATCGTAAATATTGATTGACCCCATCTAAATCAATAACATTAATACCACTTGCTAATTGTGTCCATGTAGGAGTATTTACCAATGTAACCGGATGGTGCGGTTTAGCAATATCACGTGTAACCGCACGAATACCTTCACGCATTGGTAAGTCAAGTAATGTATTTTGTTTAATAGCCATTTTATCATACAAAATCGTCATATATTATTCCTCCCACATAGCTGAACAATAATAACTTCTCTGAACACCGGCAATTCTTTCCATAGTAACCCGCACTCCAAATCTATTATAATCTAAATTAATCGGAATTAATGCCGGATTTTGTACACCAGCATAATTAACAGTATCTTGTAATATCATATTGCCACCCGGTTCAATACGATAATATTCACGTATTGTGATTGTTTCTCCTGCTTGTTGATTTGTGAAATCTATCTTCACAATAGCCGGTCTAAATAAACCCATTGGAGTATTATTAATATAAACATCAACTTCTGCGGCTTCACTTAAAATCGCAGCCCCACCTTCAACCATCAACCCAACACCATCTGTAACAGATTTTACAGAATCCAAATCGGTTGGGATATTCACTTGATCTAATTCAGCCAATCGTGCCTCAGTTATAATACCTTCTATATCCCCTTCTTGCGGAACTTTCCAGTTAACCGTCATCTTTAATCCCCCTGTTCAGTTTCAATTCTCAACCTAAAAAGGAAATCAGCAACAACAACATTATTAAGACCATCAGTAATAACCTCAGCAAACATCTGAGGATCACCAGCACCAGAATTGTTCCTATAATCATAACTCTCATAAACAACATCAACGGTATTCTTATTTGCAGAAATAGGATAATCCTCTGCTATCGTAGTGCCATCCCAATCAACATCAACCAATACCCAATCCATGTTATTTTGAATATCTTCATATATTCTCAGCGTAAATGTAGGAGTATCCAAAGCATTTTCTTCTCCTTCAAGTCTCTGTAAATTTACGCCAACTAATCTACCCCTTGGCAGACAATCAATTAATTGTGAATCAAATGTATCGGTATTATTAATAGGATCAAAATCAACAAAAGTTATTAAAATTTTTTTGTCCACCATATTATCACATCCAAAATTTTGTAAAAATAATCCCCATCGCCATTTGCACGAATACAAACGTCCCCATTAGATACCACACACGTTTTGTGAGACTATCTATCTTTTTTTGATTATCAGTAATTATTGGAACAATGTTGCTCCATTGAGAAATTAAATAAACAAGACATTGTTTTTCGGATGCATCACCGACAGTAATCTCGTTACCGCCAATATTAATCGTCAAATCAATGCCTTTCATTCCGGGATTCATTTTTTTGAACCCCCCCTAACAACCATTATAATTACCCTTCGGTTTTTCCTTCCGTAAGATTTCTATCTTCGGTGCAACCGGCAAAAGTATTCCAGACATGATGGCGTGTTCCAATCCGTATGACATCTTATCCGGCAACGTCTTTGCATTTCCCGGACCCGTTATTATACTGAACTTGGTAACAGGATCAGTAAAATTCTTTTGTGACCACCATTTACCAGACAAAACCATCTTTATTTCATAATCATACAAATCTGGTAACTTTTCGTCAACAACTTTTTCTTCTATTTCCTTACATCCTTTCTTTTTAGCCATTTAATCCCTCCAAAAAATAAAAAAAATCTCCCCAAATTGCGGGGAGACACAAAACTAACTTAAATTACACAACCAGTTATTTCTTGACACGCAGATGCCTGTACTCCCTGTGCAGCATAATACTTTCGCATTATACCAAAATCTATCCCCGCAAAGGAATCCCTTACAAATTCCAGCGTGGTAGACCTCTGAGAGAACACACCATACGCACTCTTATCCAAAAGACAGAAACTTCCAGTAGGATTAAACAGCACGTTATTCGTACCATCGGGCAGAACCTCAGTAATCACATCCACAACAATGTAATTCGATATTTCGAGATGCTCATTCATGAACGTCTTGAAGCTCATTCCAGCCCCAATTCCACGACCAATACTCGCAAGTCTCGATTTCTGTGCAAACGTCAGTAACGCCACACTCGTATCGAATCCAGCCGCCCTCAGTCTACCCTGTGCATTGATAATATCAGTCATTACCGCATTATCAGTAGCAACACCAGGTGTCCATGCTCCACCAGCTACCGCAGTAGCCACATTCGTAGTATAAACCTCAGTAAAAGCAACAGCGTTCATACTTCGGGCAAACGCCTGACCAGCAGACCCCGCCGTGAGAATACCTTGTGCGTTCATCTGTGAATTAATTTTCGATCTATCGGTTATCCCGACCTTGACCTCATACTCATGCAGAGAATATTCAACAGTACCAACCTCTACCTTTTGTAATCCCGTAGGAACTGCATCCGGTTTGAGCATAGCAGTAAGTTGACCCCAATTATAGAACTTCCCCTCAGTACCCTGCTCTTTAGTGAGGTTATTCATCACAAATAAATCCTGAACTACAATCTTATCAGATGCAACTTTCAGAACACTTTCCAGTAATTTACCAAAAGCTTTCTTCTGTCGAACATCCATTGCGTTAGGATTTACAAAAATTCCTTCTTCGTATTGTTTTCCCATTAGCACCATATTTTATTCCCCCTTTTAAAGTTGCCTCACGGTTATCGCAGTTGCGGGGGTGGTACATCCCTCTACAACAACAGCCACAGGTCCAGTCAACTTAACATACGTAATTGTAAGCACATCACCAGTACCCGCATTATCGAGAATGTCATTCGCCTTAAAATCAAGCGTTCCATCCCCAACAATTTTTGCAATGCTACCGAGGGCAGTTGACCCACTCGTTCCAACGATGGTATAATCTCCAGCCACACCAGCACCCTCACCACCATTACTCACAGCAAGAACAGCCCCAACATCCCCACGAAGGGTTATTGCGTGTGCAGTTTCCTCTGCCGCCTGAACTTCATGAGTATAGCTCGTTATAGGTACATAATCAGTGAGCACCCCAGCCGCATCCAACTGTAAAAGATCACCAGCAGCTAACGTAGTACCATCACCAATGGCGGGTGTCACTTCTCCACGTGACGCAAGACCAATCGGACTTGTGCCTTCACCATCAGTTGTTATTTTCGCAAATCCAGCGAATCTGTATTCATCATTTGCAATCGCAGTAACCAGTTCAGGAGTAGCATCCCATCGGAGTGCCTGTCCTTCTACTACACCAGTTTCTCCGGCCTCAAGAACCCCATAAGTTAAATTATAAAGATCACTCATCTAAATCACATCCTCGGTTTTACAGTAATGGCAGTTGCCGGTGCGGTACATCCCGTAACAACTCTTGCTATCGGACCGTTAACGACATCCGTGTAGACAATACCCATAACATCAGCCAAGTTAATATCTCCAGCATTGAAATAAACCCTGTTATTCGTCACATCAATAGCAGCTATACCAACACCGGGTGCGGCAGCAGACCCTTCACTCGCAATCAGAAAATTCATTCCGGTTGTTTCGTTGTCTATTGCCAAATAAGAACCAACATACGCTGGTATCTCAATATAACCCGCAGCAATATCAGGAGCATCAAGAGCATACTGCTCATAATGTCTCTCGTTATAATCCACGACTATTCCAGCCGCATCGAGCTGAACAAGCTGACCAATCGTATAGTTATTCAAACCATCAGCGATTGCTACGCAAATCTCATCAGTCAGTACAGAGATTTCATCTCCACCCTGTCCAAGACCTCCACCGTCAATCAGAGCAAACCCCGCAAACCGATAACCATCAGTTGCATTAGCCGTTACCAGTTCAGGAGTTGCATCCCAATAAAGAGCCGTACCGTCAGCCACATTCACTTCTGTACCTTCAAGTACACCGTGTTCTCTTGCATTAAGGTTACTCATATTTAAGCACCCCCAAGTTGCACATTGCATCTATCATTCGCATCCAGAGCATCCATCAATTTCGCTATCTTCCCATTCTTCGGGATGTACGTAACATCAATTATATCACCAGCGTTAATCTCAGCGAGATTAAACGTCAGCGTAACATCAGTAAGAACATCCATAGCCACAACCCCAAATCCAGGCGTTGTAGTAGAACTCGAAATCACGAAATCAATAAATAGATTAGCGTTATACACCGCAAGTGCAGCGTCACAATAAGCCGGAAGCGTGATAGCCCCAGCCGCAGCTTCTCCACCAGTCACAGTATGCTGATAAGTTGCCCTACCAAGATACGGTATCAATACACCAGCCGCACCCGTAGTGAGCCACTGTCCCTTTACATACACGTAAGTAATCGAATCACCATAAGCGTGTCTGACACCCCACGTGTCCAGAGCAATAGTCTCTCCACCCTGTGCAAGTCCCGTAGTTGCGGAACCAATCACAAGTGCCTGACCAGCATACCTATAATGATCGTTTACCCCACATACACGAAGTGTTCCAGCCGCATCCCAATACATGGCATCTCCTTCCTTCACATTAACCTGTGCGGCATGGAGAACACCAGAAGTCCTCATATTTTGATCTAAAACCATATAAACCACCTTTAAGTCACAATCGTTTTTACCACAGTTTCATCATCTTTCTCAGCAAACAATCCCGATTCCCCCATCGGAACTTTCGGAGTAGATGCATCATCAATGGATTTTTGTAGCTCAAACTGCTCCGGTGAAAACCCTGAATACTGTTTGATAATATTTTCTTTCTGTGCGGGAGTATATATCCCCTTGCTGATACAATCATCAATATAAGTTTCGAGTTCTGCAAACCTGACTTCCTCACGCATAACTGAAAGTTCATTAGCGTAACCATCACGTTCCTCAGAAACTTCTTTAATTTTATCAGTAGCAGATTTCATAGCCCCACTCAAATCTTCCTTCTCCTTTTTGAGTTCTGCAATTACAACCTCAAAATCTTTATTGGACTTTTCAAGTTCAACAAGTTTAGTTTGTAAAATTTTTATAGCTTCTTCTTCCACTTTAATTCCTCCTTCTAAAAAAACAAAATTTTCCCCAATTACTTCATCACTAATAGGGGCTTCATCATATATATTATTTTCTCCTTTAATATCACTTTTTAATATTGCTCTACCATCCGCAGGATGTGTTACAATCCCCAAATGGTCAAACTTAACTTCCTTACTTACCGTCACGTATCTAATTTCATTATGTTCCTTCCCCTCATGATCCTTCCACGTTGACGGATATTCCTCCAGATAAAATGAATGTTTAAACCCAACACTAAATTTAATCCTCTCAGGAAATTCTTTAACCACCTTAATCATCTTCTCGTCAAACAATCTCCCCTTAAAATGCAATTCTACATTCGGTTTACCCTTCAATATATGGTCATTACCCTCACTATCCTTATCATACAAACCCATATCCACAGGTTTTATCCCCTCCAACTTACCATACATATCACTCCATAATACTTGCCACGGATAAAAACTATGTTGTTCAATCATCGGCTGATTAACCAACGTTTGATTAGTTTTCAGAATCTCAGCCGGGAATCTGTGTTCATTGCTAATATCCGTACTCACCGCAATACCATCAATCAACATTTCACCCAATGCCTTACCATTTTCATCCTTCACATCACAAAACGTGTACTCCTTGACATCAGATTCACAATATATCCATCCCGAATCATCATGATTCGTTTTGAACCACCCCTTTGCTTTATCATCTGTCCACCCACCATTCTTCATAAACATATATGATTTTATTTCCCAATCTTCTCCACCTTTAACCTTACCATATACACCTTTAATCCCCTTCTCCTTACTGACCCACGCTATGTGTTCTTCACTATACATATCCGAATCGCCATGTTCAGACTTTATAAATTCATCACATTCATCCCACATATTATCACCTCATAGTACCCAAAAATCTTTCATCGGGTTCAATCGCAAAATCCCAACTATTACTCGGTTTATCTTCCCAAATATACACAGGAATCCACAAGGATCGGCAAAGATAATGATTCGGTGGCGTTAAACTTGCAACCGCAGGATCATCAGCCGGAAGTATCTGACCATCATGACTTTCACAAAACGCCGTAGTATGTTCATCCAACACCGCACTATACTCCACTCCCTGTATATACGCACCAAACATCGTAAACACAGCCATTCTTGCCGCATTGACCGCCACACTCGTATTTGTTCCAGCCACAGTCTCAGAAATTTGGTTAAAATATCCCGGTGATTCTTCCTCAAACCTATCCATAATTTCATCTTCACTCAATTCACGAACTTTACCGTCAATCACCAGATTCTTAACATTCCCAACCATTTTCTCATGTAACATACTCGCCGTGATATACAATCTCGCCATCTGCAACTCACGTTGATCATCCATACGTTCATCCCACTCCTTCTCCTTCCGATTAAACGTACCACCAACTCTCCTTTCAATGGTCTGTGATACCACCTTTTCGGCATTATCCCCCGCCTTATTCAGAATCCCATTCCAACTATCCATTATCTTTTTTACAAATATAGTATCATACTTCTTTGGAACTGCCAATCCCCGAACTTTATCAAATATATCATCACTACCAAGATTATTCTTCATCCACGTAACAAAATAATCCGTCAACAACTCATTATACTCAATCAAATCATTACGAATCAAATTGTCTCCCCAATCAAATATCTTTTTCAAACTCTCATTGACTTCTGCTTTAATACTTTTTGCAGTTTCATCTTTAGGTGTAGTTTCACCATTTGGTGAACCTTCATCCTTTGGACCACCCCCACCATCACCAACATTTCCATCATTTTGCGGAGCCAATCCACCATCCATAGGTTCACCAACACCTTCAATTTGCAAAAGTGTAGGAGCCGTGGGTATATCCAACTTCTTTCTAATCCATTCTTCATTCGGAGCTACAATCTTTCCCGTTACCAACTTATACACCACATCTGCAAAGTTCTGCTTCTCGATACTTGATAACTCCGGTATGCTCAAACTCGGATAAAACTCCTGTGGACCAAAATTAATATCAACCAACGTCTTGATCAACGGCTGAAACAAATTAATAATATCTTCCTTATTCTTATTAACATTCCACATGAACACCATGAAATGAGTATCACCCAATGCTCTTGCCCCGACATCCTCTTGACCCAACAGCAACGTAGGCGTGAGCATTGCCCTAAAAATCATCGTATCGTGATACCCAATCGCACTTTTAAATTCTTCCTTACTCTTTCCCATATCCAGAACATCTAATTCATCCTCTTGTCTCATCGTCACGGCACTCATAGCATTTAAATTAGTCAACATTTTATGAAGTTCTTTCATCCTGGCACTCGTAGTCTTACCCACCGGAACAGGCGTAGCTTTTCTCTCCAAATATATGTTCCACTGCTTAATTAAAAACTCCTTTATCTTATAATGTTTATACGCCCGTTTTAAAAACGAAACTCCATAAGGATTACCCGCCCTTTTGTTATATGTCCACACCATAAACTTCTCAATCGGACTTAATTCCACATCCGCACCAAACCCCTTCTGTATGATATTCATCAAATTACCATATTCATCCCAATCGAACTTTATTGATTCGTGTGGTAAAACTTTCAACTTACTAATAGAAATCTTTCCATCATCAGTTGGTGCAAACACCGGCTCAACCACACTAAACCCAATCGCCGGAGTAATCAACAATTCCTCCATAAATCCCCTGAATCCACCAGCCCATCCCACCGTCTTATTTACATTATTAAATGTATGTTTAATGAAATCCTTTATTTCCTCATTCGTACCTTCCTCATTAGTATATACAATATCCCACGGTTTAGAAAGTATCGCCAAATTAATCAACAGTATTCCCGCCCCAATCTGCGGATCGGTGTCAACCATTTTTAGATAATCTTCTACCGTTACACTATCATCCCATTCTACTCCAATTCCCGAATATGACCCCGGCGACCTGAAATACGCATCCTCAGATTCACTCACAGCCATATCAGTTTCTTCGGTTTGTGCTTTGACACCAACTGTCCATTCTACATCTGCCATATATTCACCTTCTAAAATAACTTGTTTAATTCTTGTGCGTTTGATGGAATACTATCACTATACAACATATCCACAGGTCTATAATCAAATCTTTCATCCCTTCCCATACCCATCTGCATTATATCCCGGTACACCGTGGGATCATCCTCACCAATAACTTCAACACTCGACAATGCACACCACATTGCCGCAACCCAATCTCCCAAATGACCCGTTGTACTTTTCAAATCCGAAGTTACACTTGTAATCTCCCTGTAAATGCTTTCTTCCCACATCAAAGTTAACTTATTTCTAACTAAAAGTTGATACATGATATTCGCCATATCCTTTTTCCGTGGCAAACCAAAATCAACCCCGATAGCATCATCAACCAATCTTCGCATCATATCCAGATTACTCTTTTGATTACCTGTACTATCCAGATACATCACAGTTTCGATCCCCGTAGCACTAAACTTGTTATGAATCTTTTGCAATTCTTCATACTGCAAATCATAATCAGTTTTACTCCACCTTTCCCACCACACCGGAATATACGAATTGTTGGGTGTCTGACCAAAAACCACAACCGCCGTCTTATCAACGCTTTTAGCCATATCCACACCAATCAAGAATTTATTGTACTTTTTCTTGTACGTCAAGTTATCCAAATCAATAGGTGAAATATGATAATCTATTCTCGGCTTTACAATCGAACTCGGATAATACAAATCACTACCCGAAACAAATTCACCTAAAACTTCCCTTTTAAATGTCAAATGATCATATTTTTTAATCCGTGGCATCAACTTTGCATACGTTACCCTGTATCCACGTATTTTTTTGATATGATTCTTCTTCAACTTGTAATGTTCCCCGTTCTCCACCAAAATCCTACCTTCCGCACTCAACTCAATAGTTGGAACAAAGAACTTCTTATATCCCGAAAACTTCTTATTTTCCTCATTTTCTTCGGGATGTAATATTTTGTAAAAAAATCCGTAATCGTCAAACGGCGTACTCCCGATAATTTGAAAATCATCATCAGTCATACTTGATATATCCAAATCATTGAAATCTTGTTCAGGAATCTGTGCCGCTTCATCAAACGTCTGTCCCGTTGGTGAATATCCCCTGTGTGTTGCACCACCACTCGCAAACGCTTCAATCTTACACTCAATCTTTCCATTCCCATTGACAAACACAGCTTTGGTCTTACTCAAACACTCATGACCATTCTGTTCCATTTTCAAACTACCCCGGAAAATATGATTACTCAAAATCATTTCCCGACTAGTATTAAACAATTCTTTTGCCTGAGAATGTGATGCCGATATAATGTTCCACGACTTCGCCTTTCCCTCATAACCACCCCTCACCAACGTAAACCATATATGCAACCCCGCCATCAACGCAGAAAACCCAACTCTCCTGCCCTTCTGCACAACCAACCTGATTTGCATTGGTTCATGATTAGATTTTGACCCACACCTTGGACAAAGATCATCGCCAAGCCCAAATAATTCCTCACATTTCTCACACTTAGTAGTATTGACACACTTCTGGATATACCGCAGAACTTTCTTTTGCCAATCAAACGGTTCAAAAAATTGTGGTTTACCCTTAATATACCTTATTATAAGTGCGTTCTCGAAGAAAAAAATGGGGTCTTCGGAACAATTTCGGAGGAAGTTTTTGCAGAACTCTTTGTGATCCATGCCCGATGCCGCTTTATCGCCACATATCGGACAAACCATCACATATATAATAACGTCAATCGTATTTAAAACTTTCTCACATTTTAACACTTTTAATCATTAACTATTTCCAATGTGTTCATCTATCATATTTTTTTCATAACCACGGAACGCACCACAAAAAGGGCACTTCCAAATTTCTATTTGTATTTCTGGTTTATCCCATTCAACCGCAACAACAGCAATACCAATATAATCCATTTCCCCGCACTCGCTATCACACATAACCTCTGCTCTGGTGGTTTTCTCCCTGTATCCCTGCCCTTCTGTCCAACACATAAACTCTTTCATTTCTTCAACGGATGTTCCACTTGGACCATTTGCATATTTCGTTAAATCCGAACCCATATTTCGGATGTGTTTTTTATCATCCTCAGAAAGAATAACCATAATCATTTCTTCTTTTCCATTATAAATTTCATCTTTTACTTTTACTCTCATGTTTTCGCCTTCCGTGGTAATAACTTCCTCAAACCCATACCCAATGTAAATGATATAAACGTATT
>Ga0180008_1001758_pt1 | contig 12769 bp, 6 predicted proteins | sample MM_PW_MetaG_FD_121121 | JGI IMG/M metagenome (GOLD analysis project Ga0180008, IMG submission 121121) | Groundwater microbial communities from the Aspo Hard Rock Laboratory (HRL) deep subsurface site, Sweden - MM_PW_MetaG | ecosystem: Environmental > Aquatic > Deep subsurface > Groundwater... | reverse complement strand
TCGGATGAAAGCAGCATACTGGCACTATCAGCGGGCAGCAACACTGGCAGCTTGGTCTTTTTGGCAACAGCCTCCGCTAAAGCGCGGAAAGCCAGATATACAAGCAGGTAGCTCTTGCTGCCAAGCTGCCGCAGCACAGAACGCGAGACTTGCAATGCACATAATTGCCAGAATTTGCTTACCCCTGAAGCTTGCGCATCGGCGTGGTTGTGTAAATCGGTATTGCCATAAATAAACAGACAGCTGCCCACAATTATGCCGGCACCCTCGTCACAGAGGCGGCCAACCAGTACCCCTGGTCGTTCCAAAAGACTGATCCGGCCGGCATCAAGACCCAGGCCCGGAGTGCTGCCCACAAACTGGGCTAGAACATCCAGCGGACTGCGGGATACCAGTGCATGCAGGCTGGTTTGAGGCGGCTTCTGCTCGGACAATCTGGCAAGCAGATCCCGCCAGCGGGCCAGCTCCAGACAGAGCGAACCAAACCCGCACAGCTCGCGGAACCAATAAATCAGCTCCGCCGGCGAAACAGCGGTCGCAAGCGGCGGCCCCGCCGGCTCCCGGAGGAAGCAGGCAGCCAAAGCGCCGCCCTCATGCAGAATCGCCAGCAAAGCGGCTGCCAGGTCGGCATCAGCAGCCATAGCAGCACACAGCGCGTCGAGGCCATCACAGATCAGCGCCGCCTGCTCCACACCCATAAAAGCAGTAGCCACATCAAGCGGTGAAAGTTCGACTGCCACTTGCGTGGCCAGACGCTTAAATACCACAGTTTCTCCATAACGGGCCAATGCCGCTTCCAGCACCGCCAGACTGATGGCGTCACCCGGCTCGGCATACAAAGCTGCCGCCCGGATAGCCAGAGCAAAGCGTCGCGGATCACGCTTGTTTACCGGCACATCCTCCAGGCCCTTAAACATCGAATCGAGTATCCCTACGTCATGGCGCAGCCTCTGAACCAGCGGATCGTCCTCAGGCAGCCGTCCGTTGCCTGCTACTTGCAGCCGCGCGCCGGCTTCGGAATTGGATTCAAGGTCGGCCGCTGGTACATTTCCGGTTTCGGCTGACAGTCCCACGCTGCGCCCCAGTGTTTCCTGTTCTTCGGTAATAGCCCGGGCATGCTCGATATCCAGCTGCCGCTGCAGAGCGGTCAGGCGTCGGCCCAAACCGGCAAAGGCTTCTGCACACTCGGCATCGGGCTCGCGTACCGACAGAGCTGCCCAGATTTTCTCGAAACTGGCCAGATCCACTCTGGCCCTGGCCGCATCGCGCCCCGCCGGCTCAATAAGACCGCCGGCAGGCAGCCCGACAGGCACCTGCACAGTCAGACGGGCCGGCACAAAGGGGCCTTCCAGAATCTTGCCCCATTTCAGAAACAAAGCCGAAGTAGAGCACAAGCTGCGGTCCTGACCACTCAGACCGGGAATCAGCGAACGCAGCAATAATTCTTCTATAACTGGACCGCGGGAACTCCATTCCGACAGTCGCCGGTTGTCCCAAGCCCGATCCCTCCCGCGGCAGACATCCTGCACCAGTTGGCGGTAGCTCTCAGCCAACCCCGGATCGGCCGTAAGCATGCGGCTATGCAAGCTATCCACAACTGCAATACCGCCACCCTCGCCGGCAAACAGGTTTAGCTGATCTTCACTGAAGCCGCAGGCCAAAGCCAGTGCCGAGGCATCCGGCTTATGTGGATCCGGCAGCTGCAGCCTGCGTTGCGGACAGCCCGGATACACGCCGCCAGAAGCTTTGGTCTCCTGGATAAACACCGAGCGCTTGTTTTTAGGCGTACGGCCGAGCATCTCAAAATGCCAGCGCAATACAGCCGTTCCTTCGCGTTTCTCTAAAACAGCGGTCAAGGCCAAGGCATCCGTCAATAACTCCCCGTCCAGTTTAACACTCATCGCCGACAAGCGGCCAAGCAAAGCCGGCCCGGCGTCAAAGGCTGACAACATATTGGCCAGTTCGATGTAAGCCCGCAATTCCCTGGCAATTACCAGCGAACCACCACCCTGCGTCTCGTCGGCCCGCCGTTGCACCCGCAGATCAAAACTGTCCGGCAGATCAGCCTTGGCGGTAAACAATTCCTGAGTACGGGCACTCATCGAATTCAGCCGCCGCCCCAGACTGCGCTCCAGTACCGAAAGGGCCCGCCCGATCGGCGCAAGCTGCTCCGGATCTATCCGGCCGGACATGCGATAGAGGCAGGGCAGTACCACCCGACGCATGTAATGCAGAAAAGCCGGGCTTTTAAAGCTAAAACTGCGCCAGGCATCACGCCAGGACTCAAGATGGCCTTCCTGTCCGGTCAGACGTTCGCTTACCAACCGGGCCAGCGGCCGGCCGACGTATTTACACAGGGCAATATCAGTTATTATAGAAGTATCACCAAGGCGTTCAGCATCCCAGGGCGGCTGAGAACGCAGCGACGCCAGCAAGTCTACGATGGAATCCAGAATCCAGACATGCCTGGCCTTCCAGCGCCGCCAGTCATAATCGCTTGCCATGCGCGGCAGTACCACATGCGTGGCAAAAGCCGCCGGCGAAATTCCGGCCCGGGCCGCTTTGGTCAGAACATAAAACACGCCGCGGTCAGCCACCGGCGGTGCTTCCATCTTGAATAAAATATCACGCAGCGGTTTTATAGCCACCAGTGGATCCAGCCAGTGCGGTGCGCCATGCTGATACACTGCCTCCAGCAGCAGCATGGCCCCGGATTGCTGTACCCGCACCCGTTTCTGGTCCAGCTCGGCCGCGCCGATCAGGGCGATACGGTGGCGGAACTGGGATCGGGTCCCCTTTTTTTCCATTGCCCGTACCGTGGCCCGCATCGATTCCGAAACCCGCAGCGCTCCGATGGCTGCCTCGTCAACAGCCAGTGCGCCTTCAGGCCCTGCATCTTCCTGGCCGCCCCCCGCAGACTGCGCGCTTTCCGCCTCGCCGGCCGCCCGCGCCGCCTCTACCAGCGTTCCCGGATCAGCCGTTTTAGCCACCGCTTCCGCAGCCAGCTTGCCGCGATGCAGTTCGTTTTCCAGCTCGTCATCACTGGAAGGCAGCGGCGCAATCGGAGGCAGAACAGATTCGTCATAATCAGGTGGTACAGCATTGTTGGGCATAGCCTAATCCTAGCCCCTATCCGGTCATTTTTCAAGCATGCAAGGCCGGGGGGCGCCAGCTTAGCTACGATCAGCCAGCATGGCCAGACGCACCCCCCGTCCGGAGCCATGCCGTCCGCTCCGGCCTGCGCCCGTAGCAGCCGTCAGGGTCTCCGGACTCCCCGAAAGCATGCATATACAGACAACGACACTGCCCTGGTCCTGGGCATACCGCACTTCGATCGGCTGCGCACCTGCTTCTGTGTCGGCTATTTACAGAAGCAGACGGCCGCTATACACTTAGCTGCATGAAAGAAAGTGACCGGCAATTACTGGAAGGCTTCCTGAATTATCCGCTTCTGCACTGGATAGACAGCATGCCTCTGCCTATGTTCATCCAGTTGGCAAAACAATTGCTGAGCACCAAACTGGTCACCTGGGCCATGCTGCGTACCATAACCAACGCGCTGGACTGCACCCAGGACTTCCGCGAACTGCTTACCCCCGACCAGCAACAGGACTTTCTGGCAGTCGAAGCCAGCCTGCGCAAGCCGCCGACAGAGGAACTCATCTGGACCTATGCTGTCTGTTACCTTTTTCTGCGCAACTGTGTGGAACTGATTCACCGGCAGGAAGCGCTTATACACCGGGTAAGTGCGCTGGACGAACTGAAAAACTGGGAATTCAAGCAGCTGCAGCAGCGAATGGAAGGCGACATTTTCCGCAACACCATGAAGGCTCTGCATGGCAACAAAAAAATCGCCTATCCCTGTTACACCAAAATCGGCAGCCAGACCCTGGCGCTGGCCCTGCATGGCATACCCGCTCCGGCCTGCCTTCAACTGCTGGATGGAGCGGTTTCGGCCAACTTCATCAAGGACACTCTGCAGTTGCGCGATGGCGCATTTCTGCATTTCAGCGCCTTCAATGTCTTAAGCGCCCGCGACATTCTAATTAATGCCTGGGTTGCCAGCCAAAGCAGCGAGCAGCCGCAATTGCCGGTAGTACTCGGGCAGACACTTACGCTGGAAAAACGGCAAAGGCATCGCTGTCTGTATCAGGCTAACCTGATCGACCTCGGTTATGCACTACAGGCCGAAACCAAGCCAGCCCCCCTGATGGCCAAGCTCAAGGAAGCCCTACACCCCATTTACTACATGCTGCTGCAGGCCGCCCGCGAAGGCAAACTGAAGATAAACCGGACTGATCCAGAGGCAGTACGTAAACTGGAGATGGAAGACCTACGCTGCAGCTTGCAAAATGCCAGCGGCTCAGACGCCCCCGTGGGAGCGCCCGCTTAGGCCGAAATTTCAGGCCGACTGGCCCTGCAGGCAGCCGGCCTGAACCGGCAAACCTTGATCATGCATAATTTTAGCGGCCAACTCTACCGCGTCGATGATGTGCTGGTACCCGGTGCAGCGGCACAGATTGCCGCGCAGGGCCTTGCGTATCTGCTCCCGGGTCGGCTGCGGGTTTTCCAGCAATAAAACATAGGCGGCCAGCACCATTCCGGGGGTACAAAAACCGCACTGTATCGCGCCGGCATCCATAAAGGCCTGCTGGATGGGATGCACCCGACCGTCCGGATATTCCATGCCCTCGATGGTAATCAGCGATTTTCCGACAGCTTTCTGCACCGGAAATTTGCAGGAGCGCATAGCCTTGCCGTCTACCACGATAGTACAGGAACCACACAGTCCCTGCTCGCAGCCGTTTTTTACTCCATATAAGAAATGCCGCTCGCGCAGAAAGCGCAGCAAAGTCATCGACAGATCGCTATCCTGCACTTCTATCTCACGGCCGTTCAGCTGCAGCTTGTTCATTCCAGATCCTCCGGATTAATTTTTATGGGCATACTGCGGAAGCGTTTGCCGCTTGCGTTGAATACAGCATTGGCGATCGCCGGAGCTATCAGTTCCAGAGCCGGCTCGCCGATGCCTTTAGCGCCGGTAAGCGAATTAGGATCATGGTTCTCCACGATAATTCCGCTAATCTCCGGCAGGTCAGTAGTACGCGGTATTTTATAAGCGTCGAAGTTAAGGGTACTGATCCGCCCCTCCGGACGCAAAATCTCTTCCATCAAGGCCATACCTACCCCTTGGGCAATACCGCCATGCATCTGGCCGAGCACCATTGCCCGGTTTATGGCCTTACCGATATCATGACCGGCAACAATGTTCAGCAGTTTTATCTTTCCGGTTTTCTTGTCTATCTCCAGCTCAACCGCCTGGCAGCTGTACACGTAGGTAAAATAGGCGTTACCTTGGCCGGTCGTGTCGTCCCAACTAACATCCGGTGCCTGGAAGGTGCCGAAAGCGTAGGGGGTAACCCGTTGCAGGAACAATTCCTTCATAGCTTCTTCCCAGGTAAGGCTATAATCGAAACTTAGGCCCCAAATTTTGTCATCATGGAAACGCACATCCTCCGGTTTGCAGCGCAAGCGCTCGGCCAGGTGCCCGGCCAGCAGTTCCTTGAACTTGCGGGCAGCAATCAGTACCGAGCTGGAGCCCATAATGGTGCCGCGGGTAGCCACGGTGGTACCGGAATCGGGAATATTGCTGGTGGAACCGCGCCGGTAGCGCAGGCGTTTCAGATTAACTCCAAGCTCCTCGGCCAGCACCAGCAGCATTACCGATTCCGAGCCCTGGCCGTTCTCATGGATGCCGCTCTCTACCAGAATGCTGCCGTCATACTGCCCGTTGATGATGGAGGTACAGAAATCCATACCCTCCGCACCCAGGCTGGACCCGCGGTAACTGATGGCCAGGCCGATGCCGTACAGCGTATCGCCTTCGCTCTTGCCGCGCGAACACTGTTCGAACTTTTTGCGGTAGCCGATCTCGTGCACCACCTTGTTCATCACTTCTTCCAGGCTTACGGTATGATTGTCCAGGAGCTGGCCGGTTACGGTGCGGCTGCCCTGCTTTACCATATTCATCCGCCGGATACCCAGCGGATGTATGCCCAGCTGCACCGCTGCCATATCCATCAGCTGCTCGATGGCAAAGTTTACCTGGGGCGAGCCGAAACCACGCATGGCACCGGTAAAGACGTTATTGGTAGCCACCGCATACACGTCGGCATGTACATTTTCCACACTGTAGGCACCACAGCACTGGGCGGTTGAACGCCAGGTAACCCAGGGCGATACCGACAGATAAGCGCCGGAATCGGCCAAAATTTTTGCCTGCACAGCCATTATCTGCCCTTCACTGGAAAAACCCACCTTGTAATGCAGTTTGTAGGGATGCCGCTTGTAGGATTCACGGATTGACCACTCACGGGTATAGGTCATTTTAACCGGCCGGCGCAGCAACCTGGCCGCCAATGCGGTACGGGCACAGACACAGGCAGCGGTATCATCCTTGCCGCCAAAGCCGCCGCCCACCGCAATGGTATACACCTCAAAGTTAGACAGTGGTTCGCCCAGGAAGGCCGCCGTAAAGCGCCGGGTGCTGAAGGGATGCTGCATACTGCCGTAAATTTCGATAACACCGTCGTGGCGGGGTACACTAATGGCCGATTCCGGCTCCATGTAGGCCTGCTCGATGGTCTGGGTCTCGAAATCCTCTTCCAGCACCAGCTCGCAGCCGGCAAACTCCGGGTCGGGATTGCCGTGGCGCATGGCATGATGCACCACAATATTGCTGTTACCATACGACGGAATCACCCGGGCATACGGGTCCATGGCTTCCTCTATCGTCAGCAGTGGCTTTTGCGGTGTAGCTGTTACTTTTACCAGGGCAGCGGCGGCCAGTGCCTGTTCGCGGGTATCGGCCAGTACCAGTGCCACCACATCCCCCCAGGAACGGATAGTATCGCGCACCAGAATCGGGTAATCCTGCTCGATCTGACCGTAGGTACAGCTGCCGGGAACATCCGCAGCAGTTAGTACCCGCACGCAGCCGGGCGACCGCAATGCATCAGCACAGTCAATCTGAAGATTTGTAGCAGCGACAAAATCGGCATACACCGGAACCATATGCAAGGCACCGGCGAAGTTAACATCATCGGCGTAGGCTGCCCTGCCGCTTACCTTGGCATATGCGTCGTTGCGATAGTTTTTTTCAGTGGTCACCTGATATCCTCCTCCAGGCTGACGGCCTGTACTTCAGAAAAAGCTGGAGGTATCACTGTAGTATTGGTGCGCTGAAAATGCAAGAAAAAAATGGACTAGCAGAAAAGCGAGAGCTGAACAGGACGGAAATCAACTAAACAGCTACGTGTTCCAGATCCAGGCGGCGCAGTTTTTTTCGGAAATTCGTAGAATCGTCCGCCAGGATACCGCGCAGGTATTCCATCATGTGATCCATAGCTTCGGCATAAAAATCGCGATCTTCCTGCTGGCGGTTGCGGAAAAACAGCCGGGCGTAGGATCGTACGCCCCTAAAATCCACATCCAGTCGGTGAATGGCTAAATCATAAAAATCGATAGTTTTACGCAGAATATCAAACTCGGTTTCATAGCCAGGAAAGCCGGCCTCGCGGAATTCACGATATAAAAACAACAATTTTTCCAGGTACACCCGGTCGGACATCTGGCCGATTATGTCGGCACTGCCGAGCAGGGCGGCCAATTCTGATTCCTGGGTATTTTGCCAATGTTGTGCTGCATATTCGTTTTTCAGTCCGGTAGCCCAAATAAAACGTACCATGCGGTCGACACTTGTCCAGCCGGCTTTCTGGCCATGTTCCAGCACAAAATCAGCAGAACGGGCTACATGAGAACTGGTATAACGGGCACCCGAGCCTTCTTCTTCACCGGTCCGGCGGATATAGCCGGTATCGTGGGCTAAAGCGGCCAGAAGCAAGTCTACGGCAGCATCCTCCGAGACGATACTGCCGGCACTGATGTAGCCATCCAGCAGCCGGAAAGTAGTCTGAAACACGGTTACAGTATGGAAAATATCATGATATTCGGTATCACAGGCGTGAAAACCTTCAACCTGGCCGGCGAATAATTTCTGAATATGGGCAAAGAAAAGTTTAACCTTAGAGATTCCATCCTGACTGAAGCGAAAAGCCCAAAGAGTCTCAACTTCTGCGAGGGCTTCGCCAAGGTCATATACTGTTGTCCTGGAGCGATCTGAATCGGAGGAATGTGTCATAAGGCCGAGTCTCCTTGATAATTCATCCAACTATAACGCAAAAAATAGAAATTTCAGGGTTTTTTGACTTTTTCAGAAAGAAAAAAATTGACAGTACAAAAAATGGCTTCATAATAATTCCATACAGGAGGCATTCATGAGTACACAGCAGACTGCACAAGAAGCAAAAAGAGAACTTATCTTCCAATTGCATGAAAAACCGCCCCTGGGCCAGACCCTGGTCGCGGCCCTGCAGCACATGGCAGCTATTTTTCTGGGTATCGTAACACCTGCCATTGTTATTTCCGGAGCGCTTGGTGTGGACATGGCCATGCGCGGCTACCTGATCTCCATGTCGCTGCTGGTTTCGGGCCTGGCAACCTATATCCAGATCCGAAAAATCGGACCGATCGGGTCAGGTCTGCTTTCCATTCAGGGAACCAGCTTTACCTTCTTGGCTACAATAATAGCTATCGGCCTGTACATTAAAAACCAGGGCGGCAGCCAGGAAGAAATGATGGCTGCCATTTTTGGTACTGTTATTGTTTGTTCGGTAGTGGAAATTATCTTCAGTCGTTTTATCCCATTCTTGAATAAGATCATAACGCCGTTGGTATCCGGCGTAATCGTGTTGCTGATCGGTTTTAACCTGATTAAGGTAGGACTAACCGATGTCGGCGGCGGCGCCTGGCTGCTGCAGAACAAACCGGAATTTTTCGGTGCCTGGGACAATATGATGCTGGCCGGCATCGTTCTGGTTTTTATTGTAATATTCAACCGCAGTAAAAACCGCTGGCTGCGCATGGGATCCATATTCCTGGGCATGATGATCGGCTATATCGTGGCTGCCGTTCTGGGTAAAGTAAACTTTGCAGCCATGGGCCAGCTCGGCATCATCACCGCTCCCATTCCCTTCCGCTACGGATTCTCGATTGCCTGGCCCTATGTTATTCCGATGTGTCTGTTATACCTTATTACCACCGTGGAAACCATGGGTGACCTTACCGCCACCAGCATGATCTCCGGCGAACCGGTCGAAGGCGAAGTATACATTAAACGTATTTCCGGCGGCGTACTGGGTGACGGTATCAACTCCACCCTGGCCGGTATCTTCAACAGCTTCCCTAATACCACCTTCAGCCAGAACAACGGCGTTATCCAGATGACCGGCGTAGCCAGCCGCTGGGTAGGCTATTTTATTGCCGGCATACTGGTGCTCTTCGGCTTGTTCCCGATAGTCGGTGGTATATTCAGCATCATCCCGCCTTCAGTAATTGGCGGCGCCATGATAGTGATGGCTGGAACCATTGCGGCCAGCGGAATTCGTATCATCTCCACCAGCACCATCAACCGCCGCGGCGTACTCATCATTGCCATCAGCCTGGGCATGGGTATGGGCGTTGTACTGGTACCGCAGGTACTGTCGCACTTCAGCCCCTTCCTGTCCAGCATGTTCGGCAGCCCGATTACCACCGGCGGACTTACCGCCATCCTGCTCAACATCGTCATGCCACGCGAACTGCAGAAGCAGCCGCTTCCCAAAGATCCGAGCAAGGACATTATGGGACAGGAGGCGCTCTGAACAAGGGGCAATCGACAGCTATCAACTGAAAAAGACTTTATGCAGCAGACAGCCCGGCCAAAACCGGGCTGTCTTTTATTATCTAATTACGAAGACAGAATAAATCAGTAGGCATTGGCAAAACCTGCAAAAGTAAGGAATTCGTTCCACTGAGTATCCACACATAGATCCAGCTGCCGGTAAATCGCGGTATCGGACTTCAATGTTATGGAAGTACCGTAGGCTTTTCCAGTCCAGGTAGAGCCGGTCCAATTCTGCAGAACCAGCTGGCCGGTGCAGAGTGTGCGCAGCGCTTGGGCACTGGTCTTCACAGTTTGAGGAACACTGGATGAGGCAAGAATCTTGTCCAGGTAGGCCACAAGGTCTTTTGTATAGCCGGTAAAATTGGGCAATGCGCTGGCTAAAGTACGGTAGGTACTGCCGGCTACACCTGAATTGATTGCAGCCCGGGCAAAGCTGTCCAGAGCGCTTCCGAGTTCATCCGCATAAGCCATATCGACGGTGGAGAACGTTACATCGCTTTGATTGCTGTACCACGCTTTATAGTAGTCAAAAATAGCCTTGGTGGCAACCGCTCCATCTGCGGCCGGATTATTGCGCAGTACCGACAGCCACTTCCAGTCCCAACCATCGCCGGGTTCGGTCTGCTCGCTGGCCGCAATATATTTTGCGACATCACGATACTGATAGTAAATTTCGGCTGTGGCCATCAGGCAGGCATCAAAACCGACGGCTTCGAACGGTTTGCCTAACACCTGCACTCCGTAGTTCATCAGATCCAGTTGTTCCACTTCGCTCAGATGGTCTTCACCATTACTATCATCCCAGGCAATACCCCGGTCTACCGCACCACCATGATTCCAGTAGACAAACATGTATTTGTCCGCCGGGAAATTCTCGGCCGCATAGCTGATAAAAGTCTTGGCTGTTTGCGGATTGCCCATGTTAGGTTCGCCGATATCGGTCAGCAGCGTGGCACTACCCTGCTCGATATAATAATAACCGTGGTTGTTGGACATATTGTCCCATAACACAACAATATTCAGCCCGGCATTGGAACCGGCAAGCTTCATTTCTTCTATGTCTTTGGTACCGTAGCTGGACAGGTTATTATCGGCATCCAGATACACCAAAACTGTCCATTGCTTCTGCGGCTGGGGCAGAACAATGCCGCCACCACCGCCGCCACCGGCCGTATCGCTAACGGCAATACTATAACCGCGGTTAGTACCTTTGCGACCGTTATAGGAATATACCTTTACAGTATATGTCTTGCTTACAGTCGGTGTAAAAGTCAGCTTGGAACCGTAGTCGCCGGAGGCCTTGTCATCATTGTACACTTTTCTGGTGTAGCCGTCGTATACAGATACAATAGTATCCGCACTACCGATCACCCAGGTTTCGATCTCGTAGGTTTTGCCGACAGTAGCCTGAAAATACAGCCAATCAGTGGCATCATCATAAAAGTTGTGTTCTTGCGGATTGCCGGAAGCAGCAATTGATTTTGCCAGACTCTGAGTATCATCATTCTCGTAAGCATCGGGGCTGGACAAATCGATAAGCCGCAACGGGTCGCGGGTGATTTCGGTCTTTGCGGGCAATGTTTCTTCAAATTCGACATCAACCATGACAGGGTTGGTACAGGCTGTTAGCAGCAGCCCGAAAGCACCCAGTAGCACCAGGATCTTCTTCATTGTGAGTTCTCCAGTTGTAGTGTACGGAAGTCCGCCATGGCGAGACTTTACCGACCGGCAGCATGTCGACAGGCGCGGTGCCATCCAGGTTCCATACCGGAACCCGAAACAGGCTATCCGGATTATCAGCCCGTATCGCGGCACTGTCAATCAATAACCAATCATTAACTGAATAAATTTTAACAAAATACCTATTTTCTGGATATTCGAAGGTAGTTTTGTTGAAATACGAAATTAACAGGCATTTACAGCAGGCCGCACACGCAAACCATGACTACCACAGTCAGCAAGCACACCAGGACCGTCGCACCAATTCTGCCACCTCAGCCAAGCCTCAAGGGCGGACACTTAGTGCTGCGGCCGTTGAATGTACAACCGCAGCGAGGAATCGGCAGACTGCTTTATTTCACCGGCCAGTTGACCAAGCATGAGCTCAGCCATGGCCGGACTATTCCGACCGCCGAAAACCGGACTGCCAGAACGATCCACGCTGCGCATAGTTGTAACAAAATAATTATTATCGATGGAAAATTCTATTTCCAGCCTGAGAGCTTGCGCATCCAGCACCCGTGATACAAGGTCGACAAAGGCCAGTGAAAAAGGAACCGCCATATCCATGCTTATCATACAGGCACTGATGTCATGGTGCACCACAAAGCCCACCTGGTCGGCACTGGCCAGTGCACAAAGTGAAGGTATCAACTCAGCGGTACTAACACTGGCCGCCCCTTGCTCGTATTGCACATGGTGATAGACGGTAACCAAGGCGGAAATATACAAGTTTATGCCGGCATAAATCGACGCCTGGCTTGCATCAGCGAAATCAGCCATTGGGTTGCCGTCTGCAGCAGTAGCATCATCCAGACCAAAGCCGCCATCCTCATGCAGCTTCAGCAGGGAGACTATCAGCTGCAAGGTATTGCCGATCCGGTGCCGCAACTCGCGTTCCAGTTCCATCTGCGTCGTTTTCTGCAGATCCAGTTCCAGAGCGCTGGCCAACAGGCTTTCCGCCATCACGCGCAGCTGCTGCTGCAAGGCCCGATTGTGCGCTTCTAGCTGCTCGCGCTGTTCCTCGAGCTGTGTCACATCGTCGACCAAAACCAGAACATACTCCTGGCCGCGATACCCTGCATATTTTGTGGTAAAAACAAAATGCTTGCGCAGCACCCGGCCGCAGATATTAAACTCGCGCACCAACAGGTGCTTAAAAACCGGAACTTTTTCGGTAAAGGAGCGAATAATGCTGTTACGCAGATCGCAGTCTGCACAATGTGTCGTGGCGCCGCAGTCCACACTTTCTTCCTGCTGGAAAAT
>Ga0180008_1001756_pt1 | contig 12785 bp, 5 predicted proteins | sample MM_PW_MetaG_FD_121121 | JGI IMG/M metagenome (GOLD analysis project Ga0180008, IMG submission 121121) | Groundwater microbial communities from the Aspo Hard Rock Laboratory (HRL) deep subsurface site, Sweden - MM_PW_MetaG | ecosystem: Environmental > Aquatic > Deep subsurface > Groundwater... | reverse complement strand
TCTCGGCAAATCTGCGCGCACGGCCGCGCACTCCCAACGGAGCCGGCGCACGATACCAGCTTGCGTTTATGCGCAAAAGTGATGTTTTAGTATATGCAAAGAACCAAATCGACTAATGAGAACGGTTATCGCGATACCCACATTTGTCATGCGGGCAATCATCGACTTTACTGTGGACGAGTCTTAGTGCAATCAGCCATAAAACCGACAAGAGGCGATGCCGATGAGCAATCCAACCAAAGCCCGTAAACCTGACAGTACCGTGGACGCCTGGGCGATTTTGTTTCTGATTATCCTGGTGGTTTCAACCGCAGTGTTCTGGGTCAGCCATCAATAAGCGGAACTGATCGCCAGAAAACTGTCCGACCTGCTGATAAATAGCCAAGATCAAAAGGCTTATTGCCACTATCATGATCTGTCAATTTCTGGGGCTCGGGCAGTAATGTTGAAGGTTCTCTGCGGGTGCTTGTGGTGGGTGGGGATGGCGTTCGGCACGATGGCACATGCCACGTCGGTGGTGTTTCTCAACCCCGGTATGTCCACGGAAACCTTCTGGGTCAGCTATGCGCAATTCATGCAGGCTGCGGCCAAGGACCTCGGCCTGGATTTGCGTGTGCGGTATTCGGAGCGCGACCCGCAAAACACCCTGCTACAAGCCCGCGAAGCACTACTAGGCCCACAGCGCCCGGATTATCTGGTGGTGGTCAACGAGCAGTACATCGCCCCGCAGATTTTGCGGATGGCCCAGGGCAGCCCGGTCAAGTTGATGATCGTCAATAACGCCCTGACGCCAGGCCAGGTACAACTGCTGGATGCTGGCAAATACCCCAACTGGATGGGCAGCATCATTGCCAACGATGAGGAAGGCGGCTACCTGATGCTCAAGGAGCTGCTGCGCCAACACGGCCCTGTCCCGGCCGGTGCGCGCCTGGACTTGCTGGCGTTTTCCGGAGCGAAGCACACACCGACCGCACAGGCGCGCGAGCAGGGACTGCAGCGTGCCTTGCGCGAACATCCTGAAGTCCATCTGCGCCAGCTTGTCTATGGCGAATGGAACCGCCAGCGCGCATTTGATCAAGCGACCCAGATGTTCAAGCGTTACCCGCAGGCCACACTGGTCTGGTCGGCCAATGATGAAATGGCTCTGGGGGCTATGCAGGCCCTCGATGGCAGCGGGCGCACCCCCGGCAAGGAGGTCTTGTTCAGCGCAATCAACAGTTCTCCCGACGTCCTTCAAGCGCGCCTGCAAGGGCGGGTCAGCGCCTTGGTGGCCGGGCATTTCACGGTGGGGGGCTGGGCCATGGTGTTGCTGCTCGACGATGCCAACGGCGTGGACATCCAGCGCCATGGTGGTCGCGAGCGTCAGGTGAAGTTGTTCCAGCTGATTGACGGACCCCAGGCCCAGCAGTTGCTGGACATGCGTGGTCATGAGGGCGACAGCGTGAATTTTCGCGCGCTGTCGGCCCAGGGCAAGCCCGCGGACTATCAGTATCCCTTCAGCCTGCAGATGCTGTTGAAGTAACCGTGCCTACACCCCGGCCAGGTGCAGCACCAATTTGACGATGGCAAAGAGCGTCAGGGCAAAGACCGCAGTAAACACAATCCCCAGCACCACAAAATGGCTGGGCTTGCCATGGGTAAAGTCCCGGGTGCGATTCTTGCCGCTCTGTACGCCGAAAGCGGCTGCCATCACGCTATGAAGCATTTGCCAGAAGGTCGGCGGTTTATTGTCCGGTGCGTCCATGAGTCCTCCTGCGAGGTCTGGGTAACGTTGTTGCTCCCAACAGGATAGCCAAGGCCGGGCGAATGTGGAGGCATAGTTACCACGAACGGCAATGGTCCTTGTGATGTGCTCAGGCTCTTTCTCCTGGAGCCCTATCATGAACGACTCTCCCGCAATGCCCATGCCTGTGCCGCCCGAGCCGGTACCGTGGCGGCCTGCAACGCCCAGTATCCATCGACAGTTATTGATCAGCGTCACGCCGCAATGGCTGATCCAGAGCACTGCCCAGCGCCGCCTGGCGCTCAAGCACTTCGACGCAGCGCTGCCGCCGGCCTACTGGCGTGCGACACCTGAGCAACGCCAGTGCCTGCACGACTGTTTTGTTCAAAGTTTCACCACACAGACGGCGGTGGACCAGACGCTGTCTGCCTTGCAAGGGGTCGAAGATTTTGCCCGGCCACTGCTGGCCAACGCGCTTAAAGAGCAGTACGGCGTCACCCTGGCACCCAAGGTTGCCACGTGGCTGAGTCTCAGGAAGTCCTTGCTGGTGAGTGACTTCAAGATCGAGGCGCGAACCTACGATTTTCTGAAGCTGGACCTATTGCAGGCAGCGCTGCACAACTTTGAGGCGTCTGAATGCGAAGAGGGGGCCTTTCACCCGTCGTCCGGCTTTCGCTGGAAAGTGACGTCTTCGCGCGCGTCATCCACTGACTCATTGCTACCCGTACGGTTGGGTCGCCTCAAGGTCCATGAATTCTTGGGGTTATGCCGCAGCCTGGACCTGGGTGCAAAGTACCAAGCCTATATCAGCGATTTTTTTTCCACGGTCGACACCACCCTGCGCGAACAATTCATTGCCAGTCAAAAGGCGGCAATGAGGGCGGCGGCCGAGCTGGCACGGTTATGCCAGGACATTACCGAGGACGACTACACCCTGGTGTTGTCGGTGATCAACGGCGAGCGCTCGCCGCAGATGGAAGGGCAGCCGGTCTGGATATGCGATCTCGCTCTGATGGGATTACGCATGACGGGGTGCGTGCTGTTCCTGGCCTTTGATGATGCCCACCTTGACTCCCCCATCCTCTACATACCCCATGATCCGTATCACCCGTTGAAACGCTATGACGATCATGCACAGCTGTTGGCGACCCTCAAGCGACGGTTCACAACGCCAGGTTCGCCCACCGAGCGGATAACCGGCCCGACGGCGTACCAGCATTTTTTCAGCCAGTTCGTCGACTATGCCGATCGCCCTCACTACTTCAGTCAGTTCACCCAGGATGCGCCCGATGCCACCTTGCGCGAGAGGATCGGCTCCAATTTCCCGGGCATAGGGCAACTCTACGAGTTGCTCAGCAAGCTGACACCTTTGCGGTTGAAAGGCTTCCCACCCTTGCCGTTGGCTCCACAGGTGGCGAACCCGGATCCCTCTCTGGCGCCTCGGGCGCTGGCGTTCAAAGGCCAGGTGTTTGGCAGCGACAAAATCGATCTGTGGACCTACCTGTATGAGCGGCATCGACACAAGTGCATCACTGATGCGGCCAGCCATGCAGTGCCCACCGCGAATGTGGATGCCAGGGTGCGCAAACAGAAACTGGCGTTGCTGCTCAATATCGAGATGTTCGCCCTGAATGCGGTCGCAGGGTTCGTGCCCGTGCTGGGGGAGATCACGATGGCAATGATGGCCGGGCAATTGCTGAAAGAGGCATTCGAGGCGACGCAGGAGTGGAGCGAGGGTGATCGCAAGGCCGCCCGGGCACACTTGATCGACCTTGCGCAAAACCTTGCCTTGCTCGGTCTGACGGCGGGCGCAGGGGTTGCCTTGCGCAGGCTAAAACCTGAGCCGGTTATCGAAGCACTGGAGCCCGTGAAGCTAGCTGATGGTCAGGTGCGTTTGTGGAGACCTGACCTTGTGTCCTACAAAAAAGACATCACCCTTGTACCCGCAAGCCGGCCCAATGCCTTGGGGCAATATGAGGTCGACGGCCAGTTGCACGTTCGCCTCGATAACGCGCTCTACGAAAAGACCTTTGATCCGCAGCTCGATAAATGGCGAATCAAGCACCCTCGCGACCCCCTGGCGTACCGGCCGATCCTCGAACACAACCGGGCAGGTGCCTGGCGCCATAGCCATGAGCGCCCCTTGGCATGGGATCGCCTGACCTTGCTTCGTCGATTGGGCCCGATTACCGACGGCTTTTCGGATGAGACCTTGAGGGGTATCGGCGACGTGAGTGGTGTCAGTGATGACGTGCTGCGCAAAGTTCATCTGGATGGATTGCCGGTGCCAGCGGTGCTGGCCGATACACTGGAGCGATTCAGGGTCGATCAAGACGTCGGTGATCTGATCGGGCGGCTTCGTCGTGGCGCCGGCCTGGAGCGCCATCACGAGCACGCCTTGCCCCTTGCGGTGCAAATGCCCGGTTGGCCATTGGGGCGGGCATTGGAGGTCTTCGAGGACGTTGTTTTTGTCGGGGCCGCACGTGAGGCGGCGCGACTGGGCGAGGATGAGGCGCAGCGTTTGCTGGGCACGCCCGGGCGAGGCGGTCAGCCTGGCATCCCAGTGACAGAGGAGTGGGTCGACGGCCGCTGGGAGCCGGCAGGGCACTCCATTCGCTATGGTGCCCCGGCGCCCGAGCATGACAGCCGCCCATCGGTGAAAATCAGCCGCCTCGACTTGCAGCAAGGCCGGCTTGCCCAGGTGGTGCTGGAGGGTCTGAATGAGCAAGAAATCCGCGGTTTGTTAGGCAGTACTTCAAGCTGGGGCGGAACGCCGGGGGCGCAGGTGTTCAACGAGCGCCTGGCCGACTATGCACGGCAAAGGCAGTCGGCGTTGTTTGACGCCCTGTTACGCGGCACTGGCAGGCCCCTTATCCAAACAGGGCCGTTGCAACGACGGTTTCCCTCGCTGTCCAGGCGCGCCCAGGATGAGTTGCTCAATACCGCCAGCCCCCAGGAACTTGAGCATTTGCACGACCACGGGCGTGTCAGCGAGCGTTTGGACCTGCGGGCCCGGATCAGTGTGCAGCAAGGGCGCTTGAGCCGGGCGCTCAGTGGGCTGTATCGCGATGGGCTCGCCAGCGCTGACGGTGACCGAGTCACCTTGCACTGCCTGGAGCGCCTGCCCGGATGGCCCCAAGGCCTGCGCCTGGAGGTGCGTATAGAGAGCATCCAAGGGCCCTTGCTCGACAGCATCGGCGACGAGCACGCCCCCCTGCGCAGGTACCTGGTCAAACGTGGCGATAGCTTCCAGGCCCAGGATGTGGCTGGCAACTTGCTCAATAGCACGCCCGCCCAGGGCTGCAACCTATTGCAGGCAATCGTCGACGCCTTGCCCGACCCGGCGCGTCGATTGCTGGCTAGCGATGGGGTGGGCTTGCAGCAAGCGTTGGCTGCCTATGCCAGGCGTCACCGCGACATGATCGGCCATGACATCTTGAAGTTGCGTGCGCCACGGTCCAGGCCCGCGGTACGCCTGCCAAGCGGACGCCTGGGCTATGAGTTGTCGGGCCGAGGCGGGCCTTTTGCAGACGATGCCCGCCTGATCGCCCATGTACGCAGCGTATACCCCAATATCAGTGAAGCCGAGGCACAGGAACGGGTATGGGCCAGACGGCGTGACGGTGAAAGCACTCAGCAGATCTGGCGGCTATTTGCTAACCGTCGACGTGAGTTGATGACACTGCGTACGACGCTTGATCAATGGGCAGGCGCCGATGAGCAACGCATGCGTTCGATGGGTGATGTCATCGACTGTTGGCGCCTGGGTTGTGACCGCGGCCAAGTGCCCCATGCGACGTTGAGTCTACGGGGAGAGCAGGCACTCCCTGAGCTGCAGGCCGACTTTTCCCATGTGCGATCCTTGAATCTGTCTGGGGCCAGATTGCTGGCCCAGGACGCCGCAGGGTTGCTCCAGCCATTTCCTCGGGTGCAGCATCTGGAACTCTACGTGCTCCCTGGCCACCTCGGCGCGGTGGCTGAACGGTTGGCCAATTTCCAGGGTATTACTGGACTGTCACTGACGGGGCCCTTGCTGAGCTATTCCCCCGAAGTGCTGCTTGCTCTGAATCGCATGGTTTGGCTTGAGCAATTATCCCTGGCGGGCAGCCTGGAAAACCTGGATGTCAGCGGGCTGACGGCCTTGCGTCGGTTGACGGTATCCGGAACGCTCCAAACCTGGCCCACAGGGCTCCAGGCCCTTGAACATCTTGAATTTCTCGACCTCGCCCGGACCCAGTTGCACAGCGTGCCAGCCGAGATGTTTGTCGGGCATCAGCGCTTGTGGCGCGGTTTGCATATGAACTGGTCTGCGTATGAGCCCGAGGATTTCATGCGGGTTTATGAATACCTGCATGACAACCCGGCCCATCTGGTCGATGAGCAGCGACTGGTGCAGGCCTACTGCGAAGGTGCCTTGGGCCGCTTGAGACCCGGCGCCCAGGCATTTGTCGACAACGTCTTGGCTGGCTTCAGAACACAGGGGTTGACCTCTCGCCAGCGCCTGGAGAGGGTCGGCGCCGTGCAGGAGGAGTACCGCAGGCTGATCGGTGAACTTGAGCAGTGGTCGGATCGCGACTCGAGCATCGGCAGGGTTGAGGTGGAGCGCCAGGTCGCCTCTGAGCGCCTGATGGAATGCTGGCGCCAGGGCCTGGCACAGCGTCTTGTCGGGGCGGCGCCTGTGGCCGGGGCTCTGGACCTGTCTGGCGCCAACCTGATTGATTTCCCACAGGTGCCGGCCAGCGGGTTTGCCCACGTGCGCAGCTTGAATCTGGACGATATCGGTGTGTCACTCGAAGGCATCAATGGCTGGCTGGGTCACTTCCCCCAGCTCGACACGTTGAGCCTGGCCCGCAACAACCTGACCGAACTGCCTGTGGCACTGCTTGGGCACTCCTCCTTGCGCCACCTTGATCTGTCCCACAACTGGCTGGTCATGACGCCCGCGATACAGGCGCGCCTGAGCCGTTTGAGCGGCCTGTCATCCCTGCGCTTGCAGTACAACCCAATCAGTCGTCTGGATGTCAGCGGGCTTCACCAATTGCAGATCCTGGACCTGAGTCACAGCGCGATCTCGGACTGGCCGCAGGGTGTGCTTGAGCTGGAGGCGTTGCAGCGCCTGGATTTGAGCCACAGCGCAGTGACCGCGATCCCTGACGCGGTGTTGAGCGGGCATGAGCGGTTGCTATCCGTTACCCACTTACGCGGTTGCCGCCTCAGCCTGATGGCGCGTGCCGATGCCCGGATGTATGCGCGACGCTATGGGGCGCAATCCCCGTCAGGGCCACTGGAAACCCCCTTGGGTATCCCCCGTGAACTGCTTGCCCAAGGTCAGACGGGAGGTGAGCCTGAGTATTTTTCCGAGGATATGCTGCGACGTCCCGATTTGCTGGTGGCGCTGGCGACAGTGACTGGCGCCAACGCCGTGCCGCTGGCCCTGGCCGCGCGCCTGCAACGCCTGGCCCCGGCACTGGACGATCTGCAGGCGACGGCAAGGATTGCTGAACTGCGCGCCAGTGGTCTCGATACACGGCAGGTCGAGGCCCGGCTCGATGAATGGGAAGGGCAGTACGGGCAGTGGGTGGCGGTGCTCAATGAGTGGATCGATGTGCATGGGTATCTGGACGGTGGCTGGATCAGTGCGCTGGACCGACGGCGCGCGGCGGACCGGTTGCTGGAGAGCTGGCGTCACACCCTGCGCCCCACGCCCCCCATTGCCGGGTTGAATGGCGTTGGCGTGCTGGACTTCTCTGGCCTGTCATTGGGAGATATGCCGAGAGTGCCCATGCATTTCACGCATGTCACGGAATTGAACCTGAGCCGTGTCAGGCTGACGGCCCAGGGCTCCAACGAGTTCCTGCGGGCCTTCACTCACGTGCAGACATTGACGCTCAGTCACAACGGGCTGCACGCTTTACCTGAGGCAATCGCCGAGTTTCACGCGTTGAGACGGCTGGACCTCAGCGAAAATGTCCTGAGCGAACTGGACCTCAGGGGCCAGGTCCGGCTCGATGCCCTGTATCTGCAGAATAATCTGCTTGATGAGTGGCCCATGGGGCTATTTGAACTGCCACGCTTGCGTACCCTGGATTTGCACGACAACTGGATCGAAACACTGCCCCCCACTGCATTCGAGCCGCAACATCGTCAATTGATGGCGGGCACCAACCTGGCGGGTAACCGGCTTGGGCAACAAAGCTGTGAGGACTTGCAAGCCTACCTGGCCCATACCGGCAATGGCCTGGGGTTCACCGACGAACAGTTGGAGAACATGATTCGAGGGCATCGGGATCGCGATGAGAGGGGGGCTTTCGACTCCCCTGATTACTCTTTGAGCCATCCTGATGTTGAAGCGCCCCAGATACAGAAGGCCCGGTGGTTTGGCGGTACGCCGCCCTCATCGCCAAGACACCGGCTTTGGGATGACCTCAGTGCACAAGAAGGCAGCAGCGATTTTTTCTACACCCTGTCGCAACTGCGCAATACCGATGATTTCCTTGAAGCGCCGGCTGAGCTGACGCAACGAGTGTGGTCGGTGCTGGAGGCGATCGGCAGCAACCCGGCCATGAGGCGGGACCTGTTTGCCCGGGCGACGGCAATGATGCCGGAGGTGACCTGTGGGGATGGGCGAATCCTGATGTTCAACGAGTTTGAAAGGCGTGTACTGGAATTCGATGCGCTGAGAATGGCCGAGCACGGACAGGACGGAGCTGCGCTGCTGAAGTTCGCCCGTGGAATGATCCGCCTGGAGGCAGTAGAGGGCATCGCCCAGGCGATCAGCGAAAGTCGCCCGGACATTGACCCGGCAGAGATCCGCCTGGCCTTGCGCATAGGCCTTGCACAGCGCCTGGAGCTGCCCAGGCAGCCGTCCGGCATGCTGTACAGCGAGTTGTCAGAGATTACCCAGGCTGACCTTGATCGTGCGTATACAGCTGTTCTGGAGCGTGAAAACACCCCTGGCTTCGATGAAAGGCTGGTGGGCCTTGAGTATTGGCTCAATTACCTGAAGAAAAAATACGCCACGGACTTCTCGGCCCTGGCCCGTGAACTGGAGCGCAAAACTGACAGCCTGGATGCGCGCTACCCCGATGATGGTTCTGATTACCTGCGTGAATACGCTGTATTGGGCACCTGGAGCAAGGAGCAACGGGTAGCGCTGGCAATCCGCCTGACCCGGCAGGAGCGGGCGGAATTGAGGTTATAGGGGGGCGGCGTGTCTGGTAGTGATGTAGCGACAGCACGGGCGCTATCGCTGGCAAGCCAGCGCCTACATTCGGTATGTGGCGGGTCCAGGATTCCGTGCCCTGGTGAGCCCCCCTGTAGGAGCCCTCAGTTGTCGTAACCCAGGTTGGGCGCCAACCAGCGTTCGGTCACGGCCAGGTCCTGGTCTTTGCGGGCGGTGTAGCTCGTCACTTGGTCCTTGTCGATCTTGCCTACGGCAAAGTACTGCGCCTGCGGGTGGGCGAAGTACCAGCCGCTGACCGCTGCCGCCGGGAACATCGCGTAGTGTTCGGTGAGGAACACGCCGCTGCGCCCGGCGTGCATTTCGCGGGCCTCGGGGTCCAGCAACTGGAACAACTGGGCCTTCTCGGTGTGATCCGGGCACGCCGGGTAGCCGGGGGCAGGGCGGATACCGCTGTACTGCTCCTTGATCAGTGCTTCGTTGTCCAGCTCTTCGTCCTTGGCATACCCCCAGTAGTCTTTACGTACTTGCTGGTGCAGCCATTCGGCACAGGCCTCGGCCAGGCGGTCGGCCAGGGCCTTGACCATGATCGAGTTGTAGTCGTCGCCAGCGTCCTGGTAGGCCTTGGCCACTTCTTCGGCGCCGATGCCGGCGGTGGTGATAAAACCACCGATGTAGTCGGTCACGCCGCTGTCCTTGGGCGCAACAAAGTCGGCCAGGGAGAAGTTCGGCTTGCCATCGGTCTTGATGATCTGCTGGCGCAGGTGATGCAGCTTGGCAATCGGCTGGCCATCGTCACCGTAGACTTCCAGGTCATCCTCCTGCACCTGGTTGGTCGGCCAGAAACCGAACACCGCGCGGGCACTGATAAGTTTCTCATCGATCAACTTCTTGAGCATTTCCTGGGCATCGGCATACAGCGCGGTCGCCGCTTCACCCACCACCTCATCGGTGAGGATGCGCGGGAACTTGCCGGCCAGGTCCCAGGAGATAAAGAACGGTGTCCAGTCGATGTACTCGGCCAGCACCTTGAGGTCGATGTTGTCCAGTACCTTGGCCCCGGTAAACGTCGGCTTGACCGGGGTGTAGGTGCTCCAGTCGAACTGCGGTTTCTTGGCGATGGCCGCGGCGTAGCTCAGGCGCTCGGTGCGGGCGCTGCGGTTCGAGGTGCGTTCCCGCACGTCGATGTATTCCAGGCGCGTTTTCTCGACAAAACCGGCCTTCAGCTCCTTGGACAGCAACTGGGTGGCCACGCCCACCGCACGCGAGGCATCGGTCACGTAGATCACGGCATCGTTGCTGTACTTGGGCTCGATCTTCACCGCCGTATGGGCCTTGGAGGTCGTAGCACCACCGATCATCAGCGGCAGGTGGAAGTCCTGGCGCTGCATCTCGCGGGCCACATGCACCATTTCGTCCAGGGACGGCGTGATCAGCCCGGACAGGCCGATAATGTCGCACTTCTGCTCCTTGGCCACCTGCAGGATCTTCTCGGCCGGGACCATTACGCCCAGGTCGACAATGTCGTAGCCGTTGCAACCGAGCACCACGCCGACAATGTTCTTGCCGATATCGTGCACGTCGCCTTTGACCGTGGCCATGAGGATCTTGCCCTTGGCTTGCGGCTTGTCGCCTTTTTCCAGCTCGATGAACGGGATCAAGTGGGCCACGGCCTGCTTCATCACCCGGGCAGACTTCACCACCTGGGGCAGGAACATTTTGCCAGCGCCAAACAGGTCGCCAACGATGTTCATGCCAGACATCAGCGGGCCTTCGATCACCTCGATCGGGCGCGCGAACGACTGCCTGGACTCTTCGGTATCTTCGACGATATGGGTGGTGATGCCCTTGACCAGCGCATGTTCCAGGCGCTTGTTGACTTCCCAGCCACGCCATTCTTCGGTCTCGGCTTCCTTGACGCTGCCGTCGCCCTTGTACTTGTCGGCGATGGCAAGCAGGGCATCAGTGCCTTCCGGGGTGCGGTTGAGTACCACATCTTCCACGGCGTCGCGCAGCTCGGCGGGGATCTGGTCGTAGATCTCCAACTGGCCGGCGTTGACGATGCCCATGGTCAGGCCGTTGCGGATCGCATGCAGCAGGAACACCGAGTGGATCGCCTCGCGTACCGGATTGTTGCCGCGGAACGAGAACGACACGTTGGACACGCCACCGGAGGTCAGCGCGTATGGCAGTTCGTCGCGGATATAGGCACAGGCGTTGATGAAGTCGACGGCGTAGTTGTTGTGCTCTTCGATACCGGTGGCCACGGCGAAGATGTTCGGGTCGAAGATGATGTCTTGCGGCGGGAAGCCCACTTCATTGACCAGGATGTCGTAGGAACGCTTGCAGATCTCTTTCTTGCGCGCCTCGGTATCGGCCTGGCCGGCTTCGTCGAATGCCATCACCACCACTGCCGCGCCGTAGCGCTTGCACAGCTTGGCGTGATGGATGAACTGCTCGACACCCTCTTTCATGCTGATGGAGTTGACGATGCCCTTGCCCTGGATGCATTTGAGGCCGGCCTCGATCACTTCCCACTTGGAGGAGTCGATCATGATCGGTGCGCGGGAGATATCCGGCTCGCCGGCAATCAGATTGAGGAAGGTCACCATGGCCTTCTTCGAATCGAGCATGCCCTCATCCATGTTGATATCGATCACCTGGGCGCCGGCTTCCACCTGCTGCAGGGCGACTTCCAGGGCTTCGGTGTAATTGTCCTCGCGGATCAGCCGGGCGAACTTGGCCGAGCCGGTAATATTGGTGCGTTCGCCGACGTTGACGAACAGCGACTGGCGATCAATGGTGAACGGCTCAAGGCCCGACAGGCGGCAGGCCTTGGGAATGTCAGGGATCGGGCGCGGGGCGTAGCCGGCCACGGCCTTGGCAATGGCTTCGATATGTCCCGGCGTGGTGCCGCAGCAGCCGCCGACGATATTGAGGAAGCCGCTCTGGGCGAACTCCTCAATGACCTTGGCGGTTTGCGATGGCAGCTCGTCGTACTCGCCGAACTCGTTGGGCAGGCCGGCGTTGGGGTGCGCAGAAACGTAGGTGTCGGCCTTGTTCGACAGTTCTTCCAGGTACGGCCGCAGCTCGCGGGCTCCCAGGGCGCAGTTCAAGCCCACGGAAATCGGCTTGGCGTGGCTGATGGAGTTCCAGAATGCTTCGGTGGTCTGGCCCGACAGGGTGCGACCGGAGGCGTCGGTAATGGTGCCTGAAATCATGATCGGCAATTCGACGCCCAGTGCTTCGTACACGCCCTGCACGGCAAAGATCGCGGCCTTGGCGTTGAGGGTATCGAAGATGGTTTCGATGAGGATCATGTCCGCACCGCCTTCGATCAGGCCTTGGGTGGCCTCGGTGTAGTTCTCCACCAGCTCATCGAAGGTGACGTTGCGGTAGCCGGGGTTGTTCACGTCTGGCGACAGCGAGCAGGTGCGGCTGGTCGGGCCCAGTACGCCGGCGACGAAGCGCGGCTTGTCCGGGGTTTCGAGGGTCTTGGCGTCGGCGACCCGGCGGGCCAGGCGCGCGCCTTCCAGGTTCAGTTCGTAAGCCAGCGCCTCCATACCGTAGTCGGCCTGGGACACTTGGGTGGCGTTGAAGGTGTTGGTTTCGAGGATATCGGCACCGGCATCCAGGTAGGCCTTCTCGATCCCGCCGATCACGTCCGGGCGGGTCAGGATCAACAGGTCGTTATTGCCCTTGACGTCACTTGGCCAGTCGGCGAAGCGTTTGCCACGGTAGTCTTCTTCCTCCAGCTTGTAGCTCTGGATCATCGTGCCCATGCCACCATCGAGGATCAGGATGCGTTCCTTGAGGGCTTGCTGGAGGGCTTGCAGGCGAGTGCTACGATCGGACATGGGACTACTCTAATCAGGCATTACG
>Ga0180008_1001755_pt1 | contig 12789 bp, 14 predicted proteins | sample MM_PW_MetaG_FD_121121 | JGI IMG/M metagenome (GOLD analysis project Ga0180008, IMG submission 121121) | Groundwater microbial communities from the Aspo Hard Rock Laboratory (HRL) deep subsurface site, Sweden - MM_PW_MetaG | ecosystem: Environmental > Aquatic > Deep subsurface > Groundwater... | reverse complement strand
CTAAATTCATTGACCATAATTTAGTGTTTTCTATGACAAAGGTTATTCTTGTTCCATCATAATTCCAGCCTGGACTTGTATAAGGTTTAAGAGAGGGTACAGTATAATCACTAATATAATCTTTAGTAGTCAAAACCATCTCATTAGTGCCATCTATATTTATTACTTCCACCATATTATCTTTATTTATACATACTATTTTTGTTCCGTCTAGAGATACTTTAATTTGTGAGCAACTTTCTGTTGAATTTCCAAATGGATATACAGGAAATACTATTTCTTCATTAGTACCATCTATATTCATTTTCCAAATCTTGGCACCTAAATTATAGTAAATATTAAAATCACTTAGAGAAATAGCACTTATTAATTTCCCAGTGTAATCTGCATTTGGCGGTATACTTTCAGTAAACCAGCCTGTTAATTTTATCTGTCCACTTCCATCTAAATTCATTGACCAGATTTGATAAGCCCCATGAAAAGCAGTATCTCCATCTTTTCTTGCAAATACAATCTTTCCATTTTTAGTAAGAGATGGATATTCATCATAAATTGCTCCTCCATCATTCCAAGAAGAATCACTTGGCCTAAGGGTTAATTGTTTTAAATTAGTACCATCTGGATTTATTGAAAATATTTCTTTTTCATCTCTTGTAAAAATAATATTACTTGGTGCTATAATTTGTCCATCATTTTTATATAATTCCCAATTATAAATCAAATCTTCATTACTGGTAGTTAATATTACTAAATTAAATTCCTGGTTGCTTCCTTCATTCATCACAACATTTAAATCTACAGGAGAATATGAATTGATTTCAAAAGCAGATACAAAACCAACCAAAAATAATAGAATTAACCCAAATATAATCGCTTTCTTCATTGTATTTTAACTAAATATAAAGTATATTCTATAATATATAAATTTTTCTAAACCCTTGGGCTTTGTTTAAAAAGTAGCTTCTGTTTAAAAAGTCCTTAGTTTATGATTCATAAGATAAGTATTTATTGAGGTTTAAAAGGAGACTTAATGTACTGACTAATAGCCTTTGCCATCTCTTTTGGTTTATTATATATAAAAATAACTCCTGCAATGATTAATAAAATTATACCAATAATATAATAATATTTGAAATTATCAATAATACTAGTAAAAATCAGAGTTGTTCCAGATATAAACATCGTTAAAGTGATAATATTTTTAATATACTTTCTTATTCTATTAAATTTAGTCCTATTTTCCCTTTTCATTTCCTACTTATCCTCCAAGCTAATACCAAGCAACTACCCAAGATATAGTGAAAAAGAATTTATCTGTGCTCCCAACTTAGCTTATATTTCACTTTTGAGGGGATATTAGCATATAAACATATAATCATCCAAACATCGAGAATGGACCGCCATTATTCTTTCCATCTTTCTTTTCATCAGGCAGCTTGAATGAGTTTCTTCTCTCAGCATCAATCTTATCCATCATTCTTTTTCTGAAATCCTTTAAATCATGCTCATCAGCTCTTCCAAACTTGAAATCATACTTTTTTTCTTGCTTTACAGGCATTTTTACTTTTGAATCCATAAAATTATCAAATTTTCTTTTAACATGATCTGGTTTTTTCTTCATATTAAACTTGAATGCAATCTGAGTTATTATTGTTAGTATTACAATTAAAACAGCTGTTATTAATATCAAATAACCAATACCTACAGGAGTTCCATATTTTTTAACAGCATAATAACCTGTTATTGAACCAAGACCATCTATACCCTTATCAACTATATTTCTTGGATCAACTATGCTTACAACAAATGACTTGCCAAGAACATTTATTGTATGTGTCCCATCATCAAATAGTTTGTATAATTCAATTGATGTCTCTTCACCAGGTTTAAGTCTGACAGATTCTGATTTTATTATTCCATCACTATCAATATCAACTTTATCATTAAACAAATCATTACCCATATTTTTTATAACTAAAGACTGACCAACAACATTAACACTTAGTATTTCAATGCTCTCAACGCTTATCTTTGTGCTTGCTTTAAGCCCTTCAGATTCAACATCAAGTTTCCAGTCACCAGGAATTGCAAACTGTGGTAATTGATAATCAACAGACTCTGTTGTTAATTTATCCTGCTCATAAACTACCTTATTATCAACATCTGTTATCTTTACATGAGCATTTCTTGATAAAATATCATTTGCCTGATCATAAAGATTTATTTTAATGTTTATATTATCCTCAGGAATATAACCTTCTTTATCAAATACAGCTTCAAGTTTTGTTGGTATTGGAATTATCTCAAAGTTTATCTCATTAGTTCCTTTATTTCCATCAGAATCACTTACTATAAGAGTTATATTATGATAATAAGATTTTATTGTCTTTGATAACACAGAAGTAAATGAATACTGTCCTTCCTTAACATCATTATTATAAATTTCATTTTCAAATTGTATTTCTATCTTTGTATTAGGAACATTTGGACCTGTTTTCTTATGTACATTTCCTGTTAGTGTTAAAACATCTCCTGGTTTATAAGAATCCTTGTCTAATTTTGCAGATATTATAAGTTCATCATATAAATCAAATGATAATGAATTCTCAAATAGGTTAGTATTACCATTAGAATCAATAACATTTATATCAATTGTATAAGATCCTGCTGGTATTGAAGATAATTTTGTATTATATATAAATGAACCACCTTGGATATCAACTGTATCAACAACATAATTAATTCCATCTTTTTTAATGTAAATGATTGCTGCACCATTTATATTTTTACTATTCAAATTTTTAATATTGCCATTTATTGTTAGCTTATCCCCTAATTGGAATTCATTTGAACTTATATCAAAATTTCCTGTTAATTCCTTTGTAATTTCAAAACTAGAAGTTTCTGACTGCTCTATTAGATTATTATTTATATCTTTTAGAACTATTAAAAATTTGCAATCTCCAATTAAATTGCCTGTTATTGGCAGTTTATATGAAAATGATGCTGATTCCTCTGTTTTTATATTAATTGACTTGACAGCTAACTGCTGAGTCTCATTTCCACAAGATAATAGAATATTCAACAATCCCTGTGTATCCTGTGATTCAATAAGATTACCAGATAACAGTACATAATCCCCTAGATTATACTTAGAATTAAACTGTGAATCTGTGTATATAGTAGCAGAAACAAAAGGCACTAATAGCAATATTATTAATAATAAAATTCCCCTTTTCATTTTTATAGAGTGGTATAAGTAATTTATATACTTTACTGTAGCGTTGATAAAGTCTCTGAAATATACTTTGCAATAAATAAATTTAAATACTTTAATCTGATTTTCTTATCATGTCTGGTATAGAAACAATAAGGCATTCCTTGGCACATGTACTAGCTCAGGCTGTAAAGTCTCTTTATCCAAAGGTATTATTTGGAATGGGTCCTGCAATAGAGGATGGTTTCTATTATGATTTTGATAAGTTAAATATTTCAGAAGAAGATCTTAAGAAAATAGAAAATAAGATGCATGAAATCATTAAAAAGAAAATTCCTATAAAAAAGATTTTACTTGAAAGAAGAGCAGCTATAAAAAAATTAGATAAGCAAAAATATAAATTAGAATTACTAAAAGATATAAAAGATAAAAAATTATCATTTTATGAACAGGATGATTTTATTGATTTATGCATTGGTCCTCATGTCAAGAATACTTCAGAACTTCCATGTTCATTTAAATTAACAAGAATAGCTGGTGCTTACTGGAAAGGTGATTCTAAAAACAAGATGCTTACAAGAATTTATGGAATTGCATTTAACACTCAGGAAGAACTTGATGATTATATAAAACTGCAGGAAGAAGCTGAAAAAAGAAATCATATAAAATTAGGAAAAGAATTAGATTTATTTTCATTCCATCCTGAAGGTCCTGGATTTCCATTTATACATCCAAAAGGTATGGTAATATGGAATGAATTATTAAAATATTGGAATGAAGAGCATGAAAAAGAAAACTATACACAAATTAAAACACCAATAGTACTAAGCAAGGAATTATGGTTAAAATCAGGGCACTGGGATCATTATAAGGAAAATATGTACTTTACAAAAATAGATGATAATGAATATGCAATAAAACCAATGAATTGTCCTGGTGGTATGTTAGTGTATAAAGAAAAATTACATTCTTACAGAGAATTCCCATTAAGAATAGCAGAAATTGGTCTTGTTCACAGGCATGAATTATCTGGTGTATTAAATGGATTATTCAGAGTAAGGGCATTCCATCAAGATGATGCGCATATATTTATCAGTGAAGATATGATAAAAGAGGAAGTAATTAATATCTATAATTTAATTGAGAGAATTTACAAAACATTTAATTTTGATTTTCATGTTGAGTTATCTACAATGCCTAAAAAAGCAATGGGAGATCCAAAAGTATGGAAGAAAGCAGAAGCAGCACTTGAAGATACACTTAAATCAAAGAATATAAAATTCAAGATAAATCCTGGTGATGGTGCATTTTATGGTCCAAAGATTGATTTTCATATAAAAGATTCAATTGGAAGAACATGGCAGTGTGCAACAATACAGCTTGATTTTTTAATGCCAGAAAAATTTGACTTGACATATGAAGGAAGTGATGGCAAGAAGCACAGGCCAATAATGCTGCATCGTGTTGTTTATGGCTCATTGGAAAGATTTATGGGTATTTTAATAGAGCATTATGCTGGAAAATTCCCTTTATGGTTATCTCCAGTACAAGTTATAATACTACCAATAGCTGACAGGCATTTTGATTATGCAAAAGAAATTAGTGAAAAATTAATTGAAAAAAACATAAGAGTTGAAATTGATGATAGATCAGAAAGTATTTCAAAGAAAGTAAGAGATGCACAAATGCAAAAAATTCCTATAATGCTTACAGTTGGAGATAAAGAACAAGAAAATAGAAGTTTAGCTATAAGAACTCTTGATGGAAAAGTTGAATTTGGAGTTAAAATAGATCAATTCACTGAGAATATTCTTGAAAAGATTAAGAAAAGAAATTAATTTTCTTTTTCAGATATTTTAACAATAAAATTATATTTTTTATCAGAATCTGATATTTCAACTGGAATTCTCTCAACACCAAATTCAGATGAAGGAGAGCATCCATAACAGCTGATCTCAACAAGATCAGGTTTCATTACCCTGCCTTCAGAACCATGAGCAGGATGAACAAATAATTCTTTTGAAACCTTTATATTTAATTGATCTTTTATTGATTCACATAATACTTCAAGTGCCATACTATCACATACCTTCCTCCTTTTCCATAATGAATTACCTTTGCTAACATAAAACTCTTTACCTATAATATTTCCAGGAATAAAATTCCCATAATCTGTGCTTATGGTCCAGTAAGGATCAAATATCAATATATTATGTCCATAAGATCTAGAATGAAAATGACTAGGTATTAATTCATAATAATTAGGATATTGTCTAACTAATTCTACATAATTTGAAGGTAAATTTTTGAGGTCTGCATCATTTTCTTTACATTCACTAAATATACCCTCAACTAGTTTTATTTGATCATCTTCATGAACAGCAAGAAAATATCCACTAATCTCATTATTGTTATTAAATAATTGTTTTATTCTTGTTTCTAAACCCTTACTTATATTTATAGTTTCCATACTATTCTAAGATTTATTTAATAACCAAGAACTATTTATAAATCTTTTCTTTAGACACCACTATAAAGTTAATACTATTAAAAAGCAGCATATTTAGTAAAATTATAACTTTTTATATCTCCATTCTCTCCAGAAGTAAATAAAGACCAGAATGGTTTTTCAATTTTATACTTCGCAGTATTTGCATCAACTACAATATCAATATTCATCTTAGTATCAAATAAATATAATAATTTAGCAGGCCTCTCAAACTGATAATCATAACTAACCTTATCATTTTTAATTTGTAGATTAGTTTTTCTCAAATTATCTTCTCCAAATATAATAATCAAATCATTAAATATCATGTTCGGCATTACTCTTAATGGAATATTATTATCATCAACATAAACAATTCCTTCTCTTATTACAACCTTGGTTGTCTGGAATGATATTTTAGAATCTTCAATCTTTACTTTATCATTAGAGATGCTGATTCTTAGATTTTTTGCAAGTGTATATTTTGTTAATGGCATAAGAAAAGCATATCCGTTGATTAATTTTATTGATTTTCCATTTATAGTCAAGCTACCATTAGTCATTATAATTGGCTTGTCTGTTATTTGAGTTAAAACATAAGGCATATCATTCACACTTGGTAATTTTGAAGCATCTATCTGGAATTCATCTGATCCGTAGGGCCTTAATAAATCAGCTTTAATGACATCTTTTATATCAAGACTAGAAATTGGATTTTCAATTGCATCCAAATCAATGACGCTTCCAGATGTAACAATTTCAGCTTTTACACCAGCTAAAAGCAATACAAATATCATAATAGTAAGTAATACTTTTTTCATGTTTTTTTATCTTAAGTTATACTTATAAATCTTTTGAATAATAGTTTCACATGGTAAAAATAAGTGTTAAAACAGGACAGCTAAAAAATGAGATTATTAGAAAAGATGAAAATTATCTTGTTTCTATAAAAGAAAGACCTGAAAAAGGCAGAGCTAATTTAGCTATAATAAAACTATTTAAAAAAGAATTAAAGAAGAATATCAAGATAATATCTGGTTTTAAGAGCAAAGAGAAATATATAGAATTTATATAATATTTAATTTATATCCATTTAAACAAGGTTTTATATATTCTAAATGTTCTATATCTAAACCAAGACCATAACCTATACTGGGTATATTATGTAATGTTAATTCATCACCAGAAATAAAAGCATTTCCCATTCCAGTTACTTTATAAAAATTACCCTTTGGTGCTGCATGATCCTTACCATCCATTAATGTTTTCTTTTCAAATGGGATTTTAAGGTGATCTAAAACTTTATCAAGAACTTCTCCATGAAGTCCAAAACCAATTGCAATAAGGGGTTCAGAATCTACATTTAATTGCACAAATTTTAGTGTTCTTTCTTCTATATTATCAATTATCAGCAATCTATTTTTCATTTTTTATTGTCTCCAAGATTTCCTGTTCAATAAAATGAAGTTTTCCTGGTATTACTATACATTGTGGATATTTATCAAACTTTAGGTTTATTAAGTTTTTCATTTTATCATATCTTATTTCCTGATTATCAGTTCCAAGAGCAGAGCATGCAATTGCATATTCTTCATCTTTCACTTTTCTTAATAAATAATTTAAAGCCTGATTTATTGTCATATATTTATCATTTTCAGGGTCTAAATCCAATAAAAATAAAGTGTGTAAATTCATTTTTTTATTTTCCTCAAAAATTTTAAATGGCTCTTCTATATTTTCATTGTTAAATGGAATGCTTGTTATCTTTCCAAAATTATATAATGATAATCCACTATCAGAAACTAAATTTAATATAGAAACATTGTGTATAAGTTTAATATCTATATTCAGTTTTTTAGCTTCTAAATATATTGCTGTATGTGTAGTTGCCATAAAAATATCTCCTATAATTAAAAGTGATACATTTTCTGTTTTTGAGTTTTCTAGTATTTCATTTGAATTTTCAACTAAAGAACGATTGGCAACTATTAATTTTTTATCTAAAAGAATTTCAAGTTCATTAACAGAAATATTATATTTAGAAGTATAATTCTCAAAATATGCATAATCTGATTTTTTTACAATTTCTTTTATCTCTTCAGTTATATTCTTATGAGATAAACCAATTCCTATTATATTTAACATTTTAATATGAATAAAGGGAATTTTATATATCTTTCTTATGCAGAATAAAAGCCCTGATGTTCTGTATTATATTTTATAAATATTTCAAATATTTTTCCTGATAAAAGTCTATCTTCTTTATCTAGTTTTATAAATAAATACCTTGGATCTCTAATATGTTCTGGTTTATCATCTAATGGTCTTCCTTTAAGATTATCATATAATATCTTTAATTCATGACCTGATTCTATAATAAGTTGTTCTATATCTTTAAGAGCTTGTCTAGGTGTTTTTTCAGAAGAGATAAGATTTTGAACTTTAAATCTACCTATATGATTATCTATTTGATCCGTACTGGCAAAGATACTAATACCTCCATCTTCTGTTACTAAAGATAAATATAATTGATTTTTCATAGAATTTTGTAACCACTATAGAGTTTATAAATATATCGATTTATATTAAATTTAATTAGAAAAATTAACTATATTTAGAAATTAACGTTTATTTTCTCTTTATAACAAAGAAGATCTCATCACCAATATCAAATATGACATAATATAATTTCAAGCTCTTAAGAACTTTTCTGAACCAAGATCTTCCAGCTTTCCTGATCCTTGCACCGCTGATAGCTCTTTTTGAAAAAGAAACAACAATCCAGTCACTATTTAGATCTTGTATTATCTTTTTAGATATATTTTTCTTTATAGCTTCTAAAGACTCAAGAACCTTGAATAAAAAACAAACATTTGCCTTAGGAAGTTTTTTGTAAGAATCATCAACCAGATTAAAAGTAAATGTTTTTCCTTTAATTTTATTTATTTTAAAGTATTTATATACTTGTTTAAGATCAAAATCACTTATATCAGAAGCATAATAATAAGGCTTGCAGCCAAGATACTTGTAAGACATAGGGTTTAATCCGCATCCTAAATCTAAGATTTTCTTCGGCTTGCCTGTTATGGAAAATATTCTGTAATATATTTCTTTGTAATAGACTAATCTTTCTTTTACTGATGGATGTTCCTTAAAGCTATCTGCCCTGAACACCCCATATATTTCATGAAGTCTTTTCCTTATATCTTTGAATATTTTTTTGTAAGTGCTAGTTCTTGAAAATCCTTTTTGTTCAAATTTAGATTCTAATTTATTATCCTTGATATAATTAATAATTCGGTATTTAATGAAATTATTATCCAAATCAGAAAGCTCATCTTTTTTCTTTAAATGTGATATTAACTCTTGTATTTCCAACTTACACCCCTTATAAACATAAAACCAACAGCAAATGATATTAATTCATTTGTTAAATTGAAATTATTTATCAATAATAGTGCTGGTAATAAAAATAAGACTAAGTCCTTTAAAACCTTTTTGGTTTTTTCTTTTAGCATTGAACCATAAGGCATTCCATAAATAAATACTATAATTGAGAGCATCATATTATTAGTTAAAACTAAAGTTAATCCAAATACTAAATAAATTATATTTAAAAAATAACCTGCTATTAATCCAAGTAAAACCACCCATGAAATTTTATAATTAGATATTAATATTAAAGAAATTAAAATTAAACATATTCTTTCTAAGATAATAAAATATTTTTTACCCTCTTTTAATTCCTCTTTAGTATATCTTGCTATTAGTATTCCTGCTAGAATACCAATAAAGCTTAGTAAAATAAACATAGAAATAAATAAATTTTATTGTTTAAAAATGTATTTATCTTTTTAAATCCTTGAACTTAACTGAATGAGGCTCGTCTGCACTTCCCCAGTTATCCATTTTTATTTCATGAATAATAACTGTTACTGCCTGTACTGGCATTCCTATCTTTGTAAATACTTCTGTTATTCCCTTTATTATCTCTGGCTTCTTTTCCTTTTCCAAGGGCCATGTTTCAATATTTATTATTGGCATTTAAATTAAGAGTTCTTGATATTTATTAAATTTTCTATAAAAATGTCTTCTTTAGTATAAAATAATAGGATAAACGAAAGTTATGTATATTGATAATCTTTGTTGATTGTATATACTGCCCAAATGCAGAAGAAAATCTTGAGTTATTTAAAATAGTTATTTCAGGCAGAGAAAAAAAAGCTTATTCCTAAAAAGTCATAATTAAAGGTTATTTATAAATAAATGACTACACATTTAAGTTTTTAAAATTAAAAAAGGGAATATTTATAAATAAATGCCTACACATTTAAGTATGAAAACCCAAGAAATGTTAAATAAGATAAGTGGAATACAAACCATAGAATCAATAAAAAGTGCATTAAAAATTAATAAGAGAAAGGCAATTTATTTAATTCATAGCTTAAGAAAAAAAGGGTATATAACTACAAAACAGGGTCCTAATCATATCAGAATTTATAATATATCAATTGAAAATGCTCTTGGAGGTGTTAGTTATATAGATATAATAAATAAATACTCTCCAGTCAAATTAAGCTCATCAGAAGTGTACAAGATATATGGAAGAGAAGTCTCAATTGAAGAAACTATAATATTTGCATTAAAAACAAGAAAATTAAGATATATTATTGCTTCACTAGCTTTATTTAGAAGAATAAAGGACTGGAATGAAATATACAGGCTTGCAAAAAAAAATAATTTAATTAGGGAAGTTGGCGCATTATATGACCTGGTGCAGGTAATTATTCCAAGAGTTAAAAAAATGCCGAAATTTTATCTGCATTATAGTCTGCCCAAAAAGGCAAGCGAGTTTTTGTATATAATACCCCATTTAAAGTCAAGAGATTATTCTTTAATAGAAAACAAATGGAGAATTCATATTCCATTTAATAAAAATGACCTGGAGGAATATAATTATGATATCAATAAATGAGCAAAAAAATCTCCTTGTAACATTGGGCAATAAACTTCCAAAACAAATAACTACCTATGCAATTGGCGGCACTGCCATGATGTTTTTAGGCTTTAAAGAATCAACAAAAGATATAGATCTGGTTTTTACAAGTTCTGAAGAGAGAAATCTATTCAAAAAAACAGCAGAATCTTTTGGATACAATGAGATGGATTCTGTAATTGTTTATGGAGTAAAAAATAACAGGCCAATGATGATAAATCTGGGTAATTCAAGATTTGACTTATTCTTGATGGATGTGATAGACTTCACCTTTTCACCAAGCATGCAGGAGAGGGCAGAGCAAGTCCATCATTTTGGAAAAAATTTGATTATTAGAATAGCAGATAAGCATGACATAATACTGATGAAATGCGCTACCAACAGGGCAAGAGATGAAGAGGATATAATTAACATTGTAAAAATTTCCGATATTAACTGGAATATACTGATAGAAGAAGCAAAGAAACAAGTAAAGCTGGGAAGGGAGACTGCCTTTCTTGAAATGGGTGAGCTTATAGAAAAATTAATTTCTAAATACAAATTAAATATTTCAAAAAAAATTGGGGATAAATTTTATACATTATTAAAAGAGCAGGCAGAGAAGAAAAAGAAAAATTATGATAAAAAGGTTTAATTTTTAGATTAATATTCTTGGTGTATAACTATACACTAAAGAGGTATATAAAAGATTAGAATTTAAAAATATTTCTTATATACAAAGAAGCCTGTTATTAATACTAAGAATGCAATTATTCCTAAAGATATATACAAGTTTCCACTGCCTGTTTCAGTTGTAGCTGCACCTGTTACTGCAGGAGCATTTGTATCTTCTATTTGCAGTGTCTGATCTTCTATTACTGGTTCTGTTACAATTGGTACTTCTGTAACAACAGATGGATGATTATTTGAACTACTTCCACCACCACCTGAAGGACCTAGTGCAGAAGTTACTCCCAAAATACCATCACAATTTTCATCAATTGAATTATCATTTATCTCAGCTACATCTGGATTTATTAGTAAATCACTATCATTACAATCTGTACTAACTAATGCAAATAATGTTAAAGGCAATGAACAAGAACTCTGATTTACAAGTAAATCTCCAAAATTATCATCATCTAAATCTTGGAAATAAGTATTCATTACATTTTCATCAATATTACCATCACAATTATTATCAATACTATCACATATTTCTACTGCACTTGGATTTATTGAAGCATCATTGTCATTACAATCAACATCTGAATCAAATAAATCAAAATCCTTATCTTCTAAATTAGGATAAATATTTAACTGACCTTCATTCAGTATTTTATTACTGTCATATATTGTATACACAAATTTAACATCTGCCATTGCAGTTGTACCTGCATATATATCATACCCTCCATTTGATATTGTATTTAGTGTAGTATTATAAATAATTAAACTTGCATTGTCAGAAATAAAAATAGATGCAGACAATCCTATTGAGTCAGATACAGAAAATACACTATCTTTCAAAAAGATATTATCAGTTCCATAAATTAAATATAATCCATAAGAGTTGCTTCCTTCTAAATTAAATAAATTATTTATAATATTAATATCATTCCCTCCAAAAATCTTTATAGCTTTACTTTGAGTATTTTTAAAATTAAAATTATTATTTATTATAATGGATTTATTAGAATCTATAAGTATCCCATTTTTAATTTTGCAAAAATCTATATTATTGTTATCTATTACATTGTTAATTGAATTGCCTAAAACTCTTATTGCAATTCCATAAGTTGTTATTATATCACAATTATCCACAAATGTATTTGACTTTATTATATTATCTGCAGAATTATTGATCATTATCCCTATTAAATCAGTTATATTAAACAGATTATTTTCTATAATTCCATTGTTAGAATTTTCTAGATTAATTGTTCGAATTCCACTAATTTTGCTTATAAAATTACAATTCTTTATTATAAAATTATTTGCATTAATTATATTGATTGCATTTCCTTTATAAGTCATACCTGATGTATTTATCATAGAATTATTACAATCTAAAATAACATCATCTGCATTTATATTTATACAAGAACT
>Ga0180008_1001754_pt1 | contig 12805 bp, 22 predicted proteins | sample MM_PW_MetaG_FD_121121 | JGI IMG/M metagenome (GOLD analysis project Ga0180008, IMG submission 121121) | Groundwater microbial communities from the Aspo Hard Rock Laboratory (HRL) deep subsurface site, Sweden - MM_PW_MetaG | ecosystem: Environmental > Aquatic > Deep subsurface > Groundwater... | reverse complement strand
GACGTGTCGGATTGGACGGGCATTACAGGCGTACCCGCTGAATTTGATAGCGCCGTCCATGCATACGAGACATGGGACTTGACGTGGATTGACACGTGGGCGCACGCGAGCGGGCTTGCGGGGTATTTCAACGGCAAGCTGCACTATGATAACCAGGTGGGCGCTTTCACCGCTGGCCTATGGATAACGGGCACCGTCACGGGTAGCACGGCTAAGATTGTTACCGACGAAGACCATGGTGCTTTCGGCGAGTTGACGCTGATAAATGCATCCGCACCGTTTAACAACAATGAGCAAATAACAGACACGAGCACGGGCGATGCGCTTGTTGATATCAGCGCCGCCTATATCGGTGAGGACGCCTTCGACGGCTTTGAACGGTGGGAATGGGACACGACCGTACCGACGCCCGTGACCGCGATGTTCGGCGGTGGCGTGAACCCTTATGACAGTTTCGAGGGTATCTGGTGGGTTGCACTACCGGGCGTTGCAGCGGCATCATTCGGTGACAAGTGGCTCGGCGGCGGCGCGCCGCAAGTTTACGAAAATTTTGAACCTTAACGGAGAAATATCATGGCATTAGTGGACTGGGCTGAAATGACAAATTCGTTAAACACGGCAATCGTAACCCGCGACCCTAGCGGCGGATTTACGCCCCCGAACGGAGGCGGCACTTTCGTCTATGCGTTCAACAGCATTGCGAGCGCCGACGGCGCGGTCGGGCGCTACGTGAACCTTGCAAACTTCGCACCGATAGCGGCGACAAAGGGCGGGCAAATCACGGGCGCAATACTGAAAGGGCCGGGCGGCATCGACTACGCCAGCGCGTTTCTTTTCATCAGCGCGAGGGGCGCGGACGTGAACGACAACGCATACATGATCGGCTTTGAAAGCAATGACCCGAGCAACCTCAAAGTTTTCAAAGGGCCGCTCGTAAACGGCATCCCGGCAACGGACCCGGCAGCGGCGGCGAACGGTAAAACTTTGCTCACCTCCGACGCCGCATACAACGCCGATGAATGGGTGCATGTGCGCATGGACGCGATAGTACAGCCGAGCGGCGACGTGCTTATCAAGTGCTATCAAAGCGACTTGACGGCCCACACGGTCGCAGCGCCTGCATGGGTTGCGCTTCCCGGCTGTGAAACCTATGTCGATGATGCGCTCGGTGTCGCGTCAGGCACCCTGCCCTATGACGGCGGGTATGTCGGTTACGGTTTCGAAGTAGGGTTGATTTCGAGAGTTGCGCAGTTCGATTACATCACGGTGCAGAGGCAGACATAGGCAATGTGCAACGCGCTTGAATACGCCTTTTACTACGCCACGGGCCGAACGGCGGGCGGCGTGAGCGGGACGCATTGCCTGACGCTAGGCTTTCCCGACGCGAGCAAGATTGACGAAACCGTGATAGCGGACTTCATCGCGTTCGATCAAAATATTGACGTGACGGGCGTTGACTATATTCAATTTTGGATCAAGGGCGAATGTCATTCCGACTTTGGTATGGAGGTTTTGCTTGACGGCGGGATTGAGCAGGCGTTTGTAGTTGGCGAACCATACATCGCGCGCAATGTTTTCACCCCCGTTGCCGTCAATGTATCAGGCATCGTGGGCGTACACAATCTTAAATTTAGATTGAGGCGATTAGCATGATACCGCCGTATTTCATCATAGACCACCTGGAGGAGCGCGTCACGCTTGACCCGCAGCTTTTGGCCGTCTATCCCTGGAATGATACAAGCGTGCCGGTTGACTGCCTGATTCATCTTCATTTCAGCGGCAAAGCGGCATGTGCATTCTGTATGATAACGGTCAATGATACCGTTGCATACATGTACCCTCCCGGCGCTTTTGACCCTGACTACAGCGGGCCGAAATCCACGGCCAACACGACGACAAGCGCAGGGTATGGCGCAGCGAACGGTCTGCGCGTGCTGATAGATAAGGTGGTTGATTTCACCTCGGCGCAATCCGTCACGGTCGAATACCAGTATCGCGACGCAACGGGCCGAACCATGCAAGGTACTTTCCTTTTCGCCTGCGCGGACAGCACGCCCCCGACCCTCGATAGCGTCGTGCTTGGCAAGGGCAGCGCAAAAGAACTTGTACTCACGTTCAGCAAGCCGTTGGCCACGGCCACGATTACGCTTTCATCTACGGACGGCTACGTGCCAGATATCGCAAGCACAAGCATAAGCGGCGCTCACGTCTATGTGAAACTTGCCGATGAGCTTTCATTTGAAAGCACGTATGCCATAACCGCCGACGTGACGGACCTGGCGGGCAACACACCGTTTCCGCTGCTCGACACGTTTACGACGGAAAACTATCACCTCAATGCGCAGTCGAAAATGCCTGAGTATTGGCTTGATAATCTCGACGACGACGGCATGCTTGCGAAGCTCTGCGACCTCTTTAGCGAGGTGCTTTCCCTCTCACATAAGGACATCGACTACTACCGCCTGATGTGGGATTACGACGAGTGCTACGACGCGCACGTTGACCGCATGATCGAGAGCTTTGGGGCGCAAGGACTGATAACGGAATTCATCACCAAGCGCAAATTGCTTTCCGTTCTTTTCGAGATTTACCGCCGCAAAGGAATAAAGGTTGACCTCGCGGGCGTTATCAATACCTTGGTCGGAATTACGCCTCAGATTGAAGAGTGGTTTGATAACCGCTTCCGCATAGGCTACAGCAAAATAGGCGGGACGGATAGAATTATCGGCGACTATGCAACGGACCCGTTCACCTTTCGCGTGATCTTTTCACGTGCATTGACCGACGCTGAAAGGCAAACGGTAACGCGCATAGTCAAGGCGGTCAAACCGGCAAACACGACTTTCAGTATCATCGAACCGGTGACGCTGCCGACATATTTCCGAATTGGTTACAGCAAAATAGGCGGGCCTGACAAGATCAGCCCGTAATAGGGAGACAGAAAATGAATAAGCGTGATTATTTTTTTGGACAGTACCCGGATCAATCAGACTTCGACATAATCGCCGACCTCGCCGACGAAGCGGACAAGGATTTTTTGCTTGCGCACGCCTTCCCCGGCGTCGTGTCGGGCCTCACGGTCAACGCAAGCGCGGGCGCTCCGACCTTCAACGCCATTGTGGCGGCAGGCACGGCGTATGACAAGGACGGCGAGCACCTTTACGTTTCGCTGCCTCAAACGATTGACGTGTCAGTGGACGAGCTTGGCGCGACGACCTACACGGACCTTGGTGGCGGTGAGGATAGGTGGGTGTCGGTATTCCTGCACTTCGACCGGGCGCAGTCGGACCCGCACGTTGATGATGACGGCGTGACCGTGTATTTCGTGCAAGCGGAATCCTACATAATCCGCGTCGTGAACGGCACGAAAGGCGCGGCACCCGTCACGGAACCGGCGCTTGATGCGAGCGACATCCTGCTTGCCGATATCTACATGTACGTTGGCATTGCCGACGTGATAGCAAGCGATATCCACGTACACCGCCGTGAGGAAATCGGGTACTACAGATCGGCAACCGGCGGGCTTGTCAAGCACAAGAACGACACCATGAAGGGGCCGGACACGGACACAATCGAGGACACGTGGGACGACGCGAACGCTATCAGCCAGACGAAGCACTATGGAGCGCGGACGGTTGAAGTCAGGGGCCGTAGCCATGAGCGGATAACGTCGAGAATCGGTGAGTTCAACGATGATTTCAACCATGATGTAATTCAGGGAGTTTGGCTTAAATCAATTCCCATCGGTGCCCCCGTTGAGGGCCCCAGCGCAAGCCATCCTTGGGGCGTTTATAGCGTCACGCTGCGGAATGCATTTCAGGACAAATGGTTAGCATTAGGAAATACCTATGCCTCGCTGAAGGACCAGCTCGTTTTTGAGGTGGCGATGATGTGCGCAACTGCCCCCGATGCCGAGTATGCGGTATATTTCGGCGTTGAAAATGCCGGGGCGATTGCTCATATGCACACAGAGGAGGGCTTCGGATTTTATCACAGTAATGGAAATTGGTTTGCAAAGAATGTCAGCGCTGGCGGCGCAGCAGTGACTGCAACGAATACGCTTGTGCCGATTACTACGCTGAAATTCCAGCGGCTTCGCGCTCACTGCGTGTGCAACTCGGCGGGCGTCCCGACCAAAATCCTGTTCTACATCAACGAGGCATTGGTTGCGACACATACCACCAATTTGCCCACTACGGCGCTCGCAGCATTTAGGCCATTTCTTTTTTATACCACCCCCGGCGTAACGACGGGCAACAAAATCATTCACATCGACCGCTATTTCATGGGCGGACTGCGCAGAGATTTTCACGAATAGACGACGCCCTCTTTTCCTCTACAATCCACTTTCACCCCCGCATGTGCATTGAGCCGCGAGCGCAGGGAAAGCGCGCTGAGGGGGCAACGGTGGCGCGAGGGAGGGCGTGGGGGGTGGTTGTTAGAGGTAGGCTGATTAGGTATCTATATTATATAGCAAACAATATGCCAACAAATGGTGTATATTTTTTGCTACTATGACATTTCGTATTTTGCTATGACATCCCTACAATGTGCCAAAAAGCAAGCAAACAAAGGCAAAAACCGGCATAGTAAAAAGTAATACCTTTCAATACAAGCGTTTCGTCAATGATTTCCGCTACTTATATAGTATGCTATAAATGTCATACCTAGACCCCCTAAAAACGTAAAAAGTACGGTTTTATAGGCTTATTGCGCTGGCATAATCCTTGCATCTCTTAAGAGGCATGACCAACACAACACAAGGGAGCGAAACCATGACATCATGCAAAAATTGCGAGAGAGAGATCGCGACGTTGAAACATTTTTCGGACGCAGTAGCGACCGGTGAGGAGGGCACATGCCCCGAATGCGGAGAACCCACGACGGAATATGAATGCGGCAGCATGGACGAGGATGGTAATCTCGACGTACGCGCGACCGCATACGTGCCCGAGGGATGGTAACATGACCAATACAACACAAGGGAGCGACACCATGGAAACGAAAAGCAAATATAAGCGCGGACAGAAAGTCACCTGCAATGGCAACCCCGATGCGATCATACTCGATCAATACATGGCAGGTATGTACGAGGTACGGCTGTTCAGCGGTCTCCGACATGTTGGAGATGTGGTTGTATCGGAATCTGATCTTGACTTGGAGAATTGCAAAGTTAAAGGAGCGAACTAACATGAAAAACAAGAAAACCATCACGTGCCATGACCACCGATACGTGCAAAGCACCGACGACCGCGCGGTCCTGCGGGCATGGGCAGGATACGAGGCAAACATGGACATGGGCGGCTGGACGGACGGAAATGAGGGTGATTTCAGGAAGGCCGTTCTTGACCTGCTGGCATCGCAGATGGCCGAGGGCGAGGAAATAGAGGATGAGATCGTGATTGAGCCGATGGCGAAAGAGGAGGGATAACCATGAACGTTATCTTCCACATCCGCAGACCACTGAAAAAGCAAAAAGGTAATCAGTTTTATAAGGACCGTTCGAATCGATCAAACGGAACCTACTGCGGGGCCGAAGAAACGGCCCACGACGTTGGCTGGATGGGTCAAGCGGAACGATGGATCAACGATAAGGGCGTGGTTTTTGAGCCATGTGAGGCATGCATTATGATAAGGAAATCAGAGGCATAATCAATGAAAAGGAGCGACAACATGGAAATGAAAAAAATCGTTATGGAAATAGCCGATCAAAAAGAGTTGCATGAAACGCTTGTCAGTCTTAATGTCAAGCATGGCGGTGCCTGGACATTCACCGTGATGCCTTTCAGTCACGAAACAAGGTTTTACATGTTCAAAAACCCGTCATCAATCCCCGATCAGTATGTCGGCCTGAGTCACAATCGGCTGGCCTATAAAGGTAAAATAAGAGGCTTTGCGCCCGCCGCCATTATCAGAGAACAGAATCGCGGAATAACCTGCGAATAAGGAGCGAATTAATGAAAATCAATGAAAAAATAAAGGAACTTTTCGGACTCGCCAAATATTCCGATGAAAAAATCAAGGTCTGTCGTTATGGCCGCCCGGAAGTTGCCGCGATAGCGATTGCCCTCCCCGGCAATAAGAGATTCGACTGCCTGCCCCGCGAGAGCAAGCGCGGACAGGTACTCGCCATCCTGCGGATAGAGTGGTATTCCCCGGCAGGATACGACGACGACCCCCTCTCCATTGTCGGAAATCTCATGCCTCCCTGTATGGATCAGGTCATCAATGTCCGCGAGGCCGTTGTGATAGCGAACGCCAACGGCAACCCCGATTATGACTACCTACTGCGCGAAGGCGGATTCGCAAGCAAGGCGATGAAGAAAGCGAGGGTAATCTAATGAAATACGAATCAGCCTCAGAAACAGCCAAGAAGGTACGCAAGGCGCTCAAGGCCAATTTCCCCGGCACCAAGTTCAGCGTATGCTCAAAAAACTATGCGGGCGGTTGCTCGGTAAGTGTCAGCTACACGGACGGCCCCGCCATCGAAAAGGTCAATGCCATCATAGGGCAATACGAGTCAACTTCCTTCGACGGCATGATCGACCTGGCCACGACACACGGCTACACGGACCCGGAGACGGGCGAGCATTGCAACGGCGCGGATTACGTCACCGCCCACCGCGACCTGTCCCTTGAAGCAACGAAGGCGCTGGCCGACAAAATCCTGAATGACTACGGCATTGACGAACCCGAGGCAGTCACGATGAAGGAAATGCCGCCGACCTACAGCCGCCGCATGAGGAAAATGACAAAGGGCCATCGTTGGGTTGATATCAAGCATATCAGCATTTCAGCGGGCCTTGACCTTAGCACGATGATTCACCGGGAATCGGTAACGAGGGACTTTTAGCATGCCCCACGGAGCGACACACTTTATGGGAGGCAACCCGGCGGCTTCGCTCCCCGCCGGTCCTCCCGCCTTTAGGAGCGAGAAGATGAAAACGAAACGAATCCATTTTTCCACGTGGGGCGAAAACCCCGACAGTCTTGACATTGCATCCTATGCCGTCGTGCACGTCGATGATGACGGCTATTTTGATGCCAAGCTCGACGCCGTAAAGCGGAGCATCGAACGGACCACGGGCCTGGCCATTTGCGGATGCACCCCGCAGGGGCAGGCATGCAGCAACGGCGTTCCCGAGAGCAGCCATTACCAGATCACGCTCGGCAGGCCGGTATCCAGGCGCTACGGCGGCGGGTACTCGGTAGAGGGTGGACTGTGGGTGTCAATCCCGTGCGAAACTGGCGAATAAAACCAACAATAAAGGAGACGACATGAACTATTTTACCTGCGCCCTATGCGGCGACATATACCACCGGGACGAAACGGTGGGACTCACGTTCGACGAAAGCGTTAGCCTGGATTTGCCGGACCCCGCGTGGGTTTGCGAGGACTGCTACAACGCGATAACATACGAGGACATTGACGGGATTTTCGGGCTCGCGGAGGTGGCGTGATGGCAAAACCAATATTCCCCCCGGTGAAAAACACCCCCCTGCGCACAATCAGGTGCCCCTCATGCCTCGCTCCCGTGGAATACGACATGCGGGACTACTGCATGATAAAATGCGAGTGCGGCAACATGTTTCGACCCCCTCCGATCAAACGCAAGGGCGGGTACAAGCCGGGGCGCAGGAAGCAGGGACCGCCGAAGGTGCCCGTGAAACCGTACTGAAAGGAGACACCATGAAACGATCAATCCAAATAACAAAGTTGTGCAAATCACCGACGGAAACGGCGAAAAATCAGCGCGTCGTTATCTCGTTTAACTCATGGGGTATGAATGCATATTTGCACGCATTACCGCATGACCTTCTGCAACTCGCGGCCCTGGCCGGCCACGTCGCCCGTGCGCCATACCCCGAAGGCCGGGATATCGTGCAGCGCGAAATCGTGATAGACGAGGACGGCGACTAACCCCTTGACACGCGCTTATTAGTATGCTATATAGACAGCATACAAACAAAGGAGATACCATGTCAGAAAAAGAAAAAACCACAAAAGAGCCGACCACGTCCTTTACCATGTGGCTGCCCGTGTCGATGAAGACAAGACTGAAAGAACTCAGCAACCAAACCGACACCCCCATGGCACAACTCGCTGTTGCCGCGCTCAAAGCGATGTATTTCGCCGAGACAAAGTGACGCGCCTCATTGCCATAGACCCCGGCTTGAAAAGCGGGGTTGCCGTGTTTGAGAGCGGGCAATTGGTTGAAGCATTTGAGGTAAAGCCACATGAAACCGTTTTATTTACTCCCCTTTTTACCGCCCGCAAGCAATACCTTGGACCACCTGTCTCCATTCAGGGGCACCATGCCCGCCTCATTTCAAGTGTTCCCCCTCTTACCGCCCGGAAGCGTTGCCTTGAAACAACCGTCGCCATCGAGGACCAATACATGGGCGCGGGCCGTGCCTTCAAGAGCATCAAAACCTTGATCGAAATCGCAGGTTATTGGCGACTTTTGGCCGAGAGCTACGGCATGAAAACCATGAGGGTAAATCCGCGTTCATGGCAGGCATCGCTCAAAGTCAAGGGTCAAGGCAACGCGAAAAGGGCGCAATGCAAGCGGTTATCACGCGAGTACGCCGTCGCTATTTGGGGCGAGCGGGCGAAGGCGTGGACGGACAACGTGAGCGATGCGGCGCATATCGGGCGGTGGGCGTTAGTGGAGTTGGCGGTGAAAGGGAGGAAGAAATGAAAAGGAATGAAAGAAAAGTACTACATCATTTAGCCGTTAAAGTGCTTGATGTGGCTGAACAGCTTTATGATTGTGATTCAGTCAGTATTAAAAAAGGAATGCCAAGGCCGCATGTGCCATTATCGTTTTCACATGCCGTAGGTAACTGGCTTGCAGGCGGTTCGCCGTTGCTCACCGATGAAACGAAAATCCTGCTTGAAAACGGCGTGAAAGATGAAACGACCGTTGAAGCGGCGAAGGCTGCACTTGACCTATTGACCGACAGAGAAAGGGCTGATATGTTTCTTGGCTATTGCCGGGAATGCGGATGTAAGGACCCTAGTTGTCCATGCTGGAATGACGAATAAAAGGCGAAAAGGAAGAAGAAGCAAAGGAGACGGCGATGGACCCGAAAAAACCTGACTTCAAGCAACGATAAGACATACCAAAAAGGAGACGACAATGAAAGATGAATCACGCCCCGATGAGGGTGCAATCGTAACCGTTGAGGAACACACCGAGCTTCAACGCCAGCTTGACGAAATTGACGTGGCCGCGCTTGAAAGGCGCGTTGTCGTCATGGAAGCCGTCAAGAAAATTCTCGTACAACACACGCAGCCGACCGACTGGCTGTTGATGACCACGAAGGGAAGCCGGGGCAAGGTTGCCTATCTCGGCGCGGACGGGGCCGAGCGCGTTGCGGCCCTGCTCGGCATCACGTGGACCGAGCCGCGCATGGAGCGCTTGCAGCGCGAAGGCTCTTACATCTGGCAGTACGACGGGCATTTCGCGCTTGCAGGGCGGGCGGTTTTCGCCCTCGGTTCATGTAGCTCGCGCGACAAGTTCTTCGGGCGCAAGGGCGGCGCGTTCATTGCCGAAAATGACGTATCGGAGCGCGACGTGCAAATGAAAGGCTTTTCAAACTGGATTCGCAACGGCATATCACGCCTGCTCGGGCTGCGCAACCTCGGCGAAGGGTTTTTCGGTGAAAAGTTTTGGGGTGAAATACCCGTCGTCGAATTCGAGGGCGGCGGCAAGGGCGGTTCATCGAAAAGGCAGACGGCGGACGAAAAGAAAAAGGCCGACGAATGTTGGGAGCATATCCTTTCCGAAGCGGGCGGCGACGAAGGCAAGGCGGCGGATATGCTTGCAAAGGCAACGACGTTTCCAGGGCGCGAAACGGGGCCGGACGGCAAGCCGAAAATGGTGCCCGGATTAACCAACAAGGAGTACCTCACGGGCAAGCGCCTTGACATTCTTTATGGTCGTATCAGCGACGCGAAGAAGAAAAAGAGCAGCGGAAAAAAGAAAAGCGAACCGCCGGAGCCGGGCAGCGATGCGGGCTTTGATGAGCCGGAGGACGGCAATGAATAATCAAGCAATCAAGCTGGATATTCAGCGCCTTGCGGAAGTTGAAAAGGCCGTGGATGAAACGTACTTTCGCAAGGAAAACGACGAGCCAAAACCGCAGTATGTAAACCGCGCCTCTTCTCTCGGCGAGGAGTGCGAGCGTTTCCTTGTCTATGCCCGCACGAACTGGCAGGACGCCGAGCCGTGGGATATTAGCACGCTGCGCAAGTTCGAGGAGGGCAACTTGCAAGAGGAAGCCGTGCTTGACCGCCTCAAAGCCGCAGGGTACAAGATACGCGACAAGCAGCTATCGCTGTGGTGGGAAAAGTACAAGATATCAGGGCACCTTGACGGAATGATAATGGTGGATGGCACGGAGCGCCCGCTTGAAATCAAGTCAATGAGCCCGCACTTTTTCGACCGGGCCGTCGCCGAGTTTGAAAGCGGCATTGTGCAAAACAAATGGCTTCGGCGCTATATGTCGCAACTTACGCTTTATTGCCTCTTGCGATCAAAGCCGGACGCCGTGCTTGTCCCAAAAAACCGCGATAACGGCAACCTTGCCGTTTTCCTTGTGCCGCTTGACTATGAGTACGGCGAATCGCTCATAGCGAAGGCGGAGCGCATCAATGCAAGCGTTGATTTAATCACGGAGGCGCGAGCGAAAGACCTGCCCGACGAAGGGCTTTACCCTGACAAGATCAACCGATGGAGTTGCCTTGAATGCCGCTATCGGCATATATGTGGACCCGCGCCGCAGCATGAAGAAATCACCGCCGCCGACGGCACAACGTACAGCACGCTTGACATTGAGCGCCTTGTTGCACGCAAGAAAGAAATCGCCGCCATTGCAGCCGAGGCCGACAAGCTGAAAAAGGGCGAGGGCACGCAGATAAAGGCGGCTCTTACTGCGGCACTGAAAGCAGCGGCAGGCAATGAAATTGATACGCCGAATTGGCACTTGCACGGCAAGGAAATCACGGTTGCCGAGCGCGTGCAAAAGTCGTATTCTTACTTTGGCACATGGGAGTCGGCCAGGGGAAAGAAGAAGAAAAGTAAGTAGACTTGGCGGGGCGCTCGCGCAGGTTCCCCCCACCTAGCGTGACCCCCGCCACTATTTGAGCCGCCTGCTCGTGTTTCTGCCACCGCACGGGTGGGCGGCTCTCGGTTAAATAATAAAAGCACTTGACAAAGTGCCACTTACAGGACATACTTATGAAAGTGAAGATCAGGACAAAGAAAATTAATTGTTTACGGTGTGGGCATACTTGGATACCGCGAAAAAGTGAAGTGCGGATTTGCCCTCATTGCAAGTCGCCATATTTTGACAGGCCGAGGAGGGGCCATGATAAAGAAAAGAAAAAAGGCAATACACCGCAATGAGGTAGGGCGACGGTATGGAAGGCTTGTTGTGGTATCAAGAGAACCCGATGGTCATAGCCGCAGAGGCGAAAAGAGATGGCTGTGTAAGTGCGATTGCGGAACAATGACTGTTGTGTATCAGGGCAACTTACGACGTGGACAGAGTAAATCATGCGGATGTTTATTAAAAGAAATAGCAAAGCATAAACATCTAACTCACGGTGAATCAAATTATAGGTCAAATAAAGGCACAAAAGAATATACTGCATGGGCCAGAATGCTACAAAGATGTTATAATAATAAATTATCAATATATAAAAATTATGGCGGTCGAGGGATTAAAGTTTGTCAGCGATGGTTAAATTCTTATATTAATTTTCTTTCAGATGTTGGCCGTGCGTCAGGACAAAAATATACACTCGGAAGAATCAATAACGATGGCAATTATGAACCTAGCAATGTACGATGGGAAACGCTTATACAGCAGGCAAGCAATAAACGTACAAGTCGTTTTATTACAATAGGCAGCACAACGCACACATTGGCAGAATGGTCGCGTATATCTGGAAAACAACATCAAACGATATCTTATAGACTAAAGGTAGGAAGAAAACCGAAGGATGCCGTATTTCAAAAAACAAGAGCAGAAATAAAGAGCATGTGGTGTGCCGAGCAAACTGCGAGCATTGTTTAAAAAGCGTATGCGGGAATCATTGCCCGTGGTGAAAGGGTGAAAATGGACGCCGACATAGTGGAAAATGTAATTGAAACATTAGCAATATTGCTTCTAATATATTGGTTGCTGTCACTTGAAGTGGAGAAATTAAAGCCATGACCGAACGCCCATTGTTATGCATTCCCATATTTATTCATTGTTATCTGTCTTATGGAGATAACTACGCTACGCATGGAAGTGAAAGACCTTGGCAGGATAATAAAAAGGAGCCAACATGAAATTAACAACCGCACAAATCCTTGACCTATATCTCGACGAAAACGGCGGTGAACTCGGCAGCGATGACGAGCTTGTCAAACGCGAGGTTGATGCCCTCGACGACAGACAAAATGACATTACCTTTCACCGTGAACCGCCCGACCATTCAGTCGGCATCCAGGGCGGCGATTACGTTGACGGCGACGGCGAGTTCACGCTTGAATGGTGGGATGAGGACTATCCTGAGATACTACCAGTACACGTGGTCGAACGCAGCAAACCCGTGATAACCAAGGTTCATTACTGCCGAAAAACCGACGAAAGCGTGGAGGAAGGCGACGAGATTGAATACGCCGTGAACGTTCGGCTTGAAGAGGTCACGGTCAAGTGGGAAACCATCAAGGTCAAGCGCGACGGGCGCACGCATAGCGCCGAAGTATGGCACGTGACGGCGCGGTATTCGTGGGAGGCGGCGTAG
>Ga0180008_1001753_pt1 | contig 12810 bp, 12 predicted proteins | sample MM_PW_MetaG_FD_121121 | JGI IMG/M metagenome (GOLD analysis project Ga0180008, IMG submission 121121) | Groundwater microbial communities from the Aspo Hard Rock Laboratory (HRL) deep subsurface site, Sweden - MM_PW_MetaG | ecosystem: Environmental > Aquatic > Deep subsurface > Groundwater... | reverse complement strand
TTTGAAGCCTGGGGAGCGAATCTCATTGGCGGAACGCGGTGGGAGGATCTTTCGCCCGTTACGATCGCCCTCCGAAACAAGCGGCGGCGCGTCCGGAAGTCGCAAGGATCTGAGGCGCTCCCTCTTCAGGACACAGGGACCTTGCGCGGGAGCGTGAGTCACGGGACCGCGGTTTCGGGACCTCCGGGAGCCTATCGAAGCCTTGGCGGGAAATGGGTGGCCATCGGGACGAACCTCGACTATGCAGCGGATCAACAGCTCGGCCGGGCGAGAGGGACCGTGAAGGTGAAACGGCACTATCGGAAAAGCCATTGGAGGAAACGCAAAGGCGCGAAGCGGGGGCGCGTCGAGGGTCACCTCGTACAAGCACACGACATGAAAACTCCGAGAATCCCCCCGAGGCCCTATTGTGGATGGACCGAAAGGGGCAGTGCGAACGCGGTAAACGTTGCGGCCGAGGAGGTGATGGGGCCTTGAGCACCGACTACGCTGAGCCGATCGTCGAGATTACCGATCGCATTCTTGCGATTCTGCGCCTTCAACGCGACGCGGACGAGGCGCTCAACGACGGAGTCCGCCCGGTGGCCACCATCGACAAGGGCTGGCCGATCCGCCGGCTCATCCTTCAAGATCGTCTGCCGGCGCTCTACGTTCACTTCGATCGAATCACGCTCGCCGACGACTACACGGGCCTGCTCACCGCGCGCTATCATTTCACCCTTTCTCTCATCGATAACCAGCTCCCGCTCTCGGGCTCCCACGATACGGTTGCTCGCTACATCGGGGAGCTGTTCTATTTCGTCTTTGCCCGCGCGCGTCAATGGGAGCTTGTTGGGGGCGAGGATTTACAGATCATCGACACGGCTCCCGAGGGCGTCGAAGTGAGCACCGACAACGACGTTCTCAATCAATCGCTGGTACAGGCGGACCTGCGGTTCCACGTGATTCGGGCTCTTAGCCTTTTCGAGGAGGTTTGATTCATGGCTGACAATCTGATCCTTCAGAGCAGGCCCGAGCTGCGCTGGGGCTATTCAGTCCAGCAGACGGACACGACACCCGGCTCCCCTGGTGCTCCGGGACACCCGATCTATGCGGCGAACGATCCGGATGTCATGGACAACCAGGCTCAGATTCAGGTGCCTCTCTACTACGGAGCGAAATATGTAACGACGGACGAAATCGCAGAGGGACGGCTTTCGCCCTATCTGAACGGCTTGGAGTTTCCGCTGAACGCATATTCGCTCCTCCACCCCGCGCGTTCTCTCACACAGTACGGGGCAAAGACTGGAAGCGTCGGCACGGTTTCCGATGCCGGGCAGATGAAGCCAGTCATCGCCGGGACAACCAACGTGACTCTCGGCAATCCGGATGGAGCCTTCACTCTCGCGGCCGCCCGGTCTTTCGAGTCGGGGTCGAGGAAGGCGCAAGCCATTTACGGCGCGGTGGTTCGCACCCTGAACATCATGGGCGAGGACGGCGGGATTTGGAGAGCGTCGTACGATCTCATTGGGATGCGTTTCGTGCGCGTCGATCTTGCTCCCGCGAATGCCGCCCCGACGACGTATGGGAAAATCTGGCCGGTAACCCTTTTCAAGGGAGGGACCTCCGCCCAGAAGGTCGCCATCTGGTACGACTTGTCCGGAACGCCCACCGAGGTCCTCTTGCCGATGCGTTCCTATCGCGGGGGCTGGACGAACAACGCAGAGGCAGTTGCCTGGTCGACGAATCTCGTTCAGGCCATCGGATTCGGAGACGGGCGCATCATCGGGACCGGTGAGCTACGGATCGCCTGCGATCCGGACACGGCAACCGCTCCGGGCGAGGATGCGATCTTCGCCGCATGGCGCGTTCACACGCCGCTGGGCTTCGCGGTCACGAACTGTAGCGGGCCGCTTCCGGTAGATACGGCCGGCGAATTCGAGCTGCGACACGCATTCATCTTGACCTCCGAGCCCCTGAAGCAACTGGGGCCGGCAGGAATCTATGAGCTGGTCCTCAACTGGATGTCGGTCTACGTCAGCGCGACGTGGCCGTCCTTCCAGGTGCAGGCCCATGACGGAACCACGTTCTGGTACTAGCAGGAGGGTGCAATGCTGGCTCCGCTTCATATCGAAAAGACGAAATGGATTCACCTCGAAGAAGAGGACGAGTATCCCGCCAATCAGAGGACGGAGTTTCTGATCCGGTTGCTCACGCATCGAGAGCTGGTCGAGGCTCGTGTTCAGCTTGCGGATCTGACCAGCGAGGGCAGAAAGACCAGCGTGAGCGAGCGAGCGACAGCACTTGCCGACTACTATTGCAATCGTCTTGTCCTTTGCGTTCAGCGGATCAAGAATTATCGGATCCCCGGCGGGGAGGATGGCCCTGAAATCGCAGACCCAAAGGGAGTCTATGATTTCGCCTGGAACTACATGACGGTGGACCAGGTTCTGGAGATCGTTCATCGGGCATCCGTCGGATCATCGACGGTAGAAAAGGCCGACGATCGAAAAAACGAGTAAGCGTCGTTGCCTACCTCGCCGTGTGGGTGAGCGACGACGAAAACCGACGGCACCGATACGACTGCGGGATCTGCGAGCGCCGGGGCTGGTACCGGGAGCGGGCCTGCTATATTCACGCAGAGAGGGAGCTCGTGATGGTCCCGAGGTTTGAAGGGAATATCGCAACCGGGTCGGAGGCTCGCGTTCTGAACGAGCAGACCGCTCTCCGCGCCGCCGCCGATGCCCTTCTCGCGACACGGAACGCGGAGATGCTCGCCGATCCGCCCGCTCTTTTCGACATCCTCTCCGGCTCCACGCACCGCCCAAGCCCAGGAATGAATGTCTGCCCGGCCTTCTATGCGAATGATTCTCTTGTCGACGCAGCCGTTGAGGTGGCCATGCTTGGCGAGGGAGCGACCGGTCTTGATGATTATCCGGCCTTTTTCGTCTCGCTCGTTCAGACCGCCATTGCGGCGAAGAACAGAGCAGACCGAGATCGCCTTGCTCCCATTCAGCGCGCCGCAACCGAGACGATGCGAGGGCAGCGATGAGCACTCTTGTCCGAACGATTAGAGCTCGCTTCGAGTCGGAAACTGCCGGATTCACAGCAGGGACAAACAAGGTTCAGGTCTCCCTCGATAGCCTCCGCCGATCGGTGACCTACGTTGACAAGGAGATGCGCGAAGGGAAGGCGGCGGCCGAACAATGGGCCGTTGCACAGAAGAAGCTCCGCGAGGAAACGGCGCAGCAGGAAAAGGGTGGGCAGCGCCTTGTCCAAACGCTCGGGCAGATACAGATGACTTATCTGGGCCTTGTAGGAGCGACCGCACTTCTTACGGCAAGTGCGCGCGCCAGTGTGGGCGCAGCAATGGAACAAGAGCGCGCACTCATGCGGCTTGATGTTCTGGCGCAGAACGACACGCGTCAGCTGATGCAACTCCGCGAAATCCTCGACTCGAATCAAGGCGGGCTCTTCTCTCGGACCGATACCGCCGCCTCCATCGCCTACGCACGCAGCATTGACATTTCAAACAAGAACCTCGAAAAGCTGCTGCCCGGAATTCGCAACCTCGCAGCTCTCTATGGAACAGATCTCTATGAAGCCACCGTCTCTGTCGGCCAAGCGCTCGAGCTCGGAGAGATGAAGCGCATCAAGTCGATGGGACTGGTGGTCACGCAGACGGAGCTCGAACGCAAAGCCATCGAGGTGTACGGAGCGAAATACAGCGAACTGGAAGAGATCGAAGCACAGACCATCCGGATGATCGAGATTCAGGAGGAGTTGAATCGTCTCCAGGGCGGCGAGGAAGAAGCCGCCACGCGGGCATCCGGAGCGGTGCGCGAACTGAAAACCGCGTGGCAGGAACTTCAGGTCGACGCCTGGGAGCCGGCCCTTTTGACGATCGCGACGGCGGCCACTGGACTTGCGGACATCGCCGAAGGGCTGAAGGGTGTCAATGATCAGGTGGAGCGGCTTCTTGAAGCAACGAGCGGGCGGTCCCTGCCCGAAACCATCCTCGACGTTGTTGGTCTGGGGGATGTGGCCAAATGGATGGAGCAGCGGGCAACCGCCAGGCGATGGACAAGAAAAGCACGGGATGTCGTCGGCCGACAGCCGCTGGAGGGGCCACCCGAGCCGGATCCCGAGGAGGAAGAGCGCCAGAGGGCAGCAGAAAGACGCGAGCGGCGGCTCGCCCTTCAGCGCGGAGAATACTGGGCCTGGGCTCCTGAGCAGATGCGCGAACGGCAGCTCGGCATCCGAATGGGCTCGAATCTCGAACGGCTGCGCCGAGAACATCCCGAGCTGTTCCCTGAGGAGGAAATCGAGAAGCAGGTCCGCCTCACCGACAAGGACATTTTCCAGACGAGGCGACACCGGGGGTATCGCCGGGCGCCCACCGAGGATGATGTTTCAAAGGCCATCAAAGAGGAAGTCGAAGAGGGCCGCAGAAAACGCCGCGAGGAAGAGCGCGACGAACAGGAATCCGCCGAGAGACGAAAAGCGATGTATGTGGATCTCGCACAAACGATGGCCGGGACCTATGGTGAGGCCATCGACACCATGAGCTTTGTCACTGGCCAATTCTTTAATCGGCAAGTCAACACACACGAGAAGCTCGTGGCCTTGTTCCGCTGGGCGGGAAAGCAGATGGTTTCTTCGACTACCGGGGCGATCGCCGAGGTGTCGAAGACTCAGGCCAAGCATTTTCTCGCCCTGGCCCTCGGCAAAAAGGCTGAAGCGATGTGGGGGGCCTTTGGAGCGACCGGATACGTGAAGGCCGCCATGGCTCTCGGTGGGCTTGCCGTCGTTGCCGGCGGTCTGTCGCAGGCTACGGGAGCCGGAGCACAACGGGAGCTTGCCGCGTTCGGTCGGCAGGGGATTCCAGGAGAGGGCGAAGAGGACCGGATCACGCGGACCTCTCGGTACGGGCTCGCCGGCGGATCGATTCTCGGCCGAGTGGAGCGCGGGCCCGAAACGGTTTACTATACCTTCAACACAACCTTCAGCGGATTCAATGTGCTCGGCGGGGATGAAGCCTCCTTCGGGGCGCTTTACGAATCGCACATCCGGGCCCGGATTCAGCGAGACGTAGAAACGGGCATTATCCGGGCGTGAGGTTGCAATGGCTCTCGGCGATCCAATGGAGATTTCTTTTGCGCTTCCGCTGCCGAACTATCGGTTTGCCATGTGGGAGGGCGGATACCCGGTCGGGTGGTTTCCGGACACCGGAACGACGCCTACCGTTGACTCAAGATCGCCGGGCCCGTCCTCTCACGCTTACGCTCATCTCTCCGGAGCTGTCGGCTGGGAACCGCTCCGCTCTGTGCTGCTTCCGGGCTCGGTCCCGCTCTATGAAATCGCCCTCCAGCGCATTCTCCGGCTCCGCTCGTCGACCCCCGTCACCTGTTATCTCTACCGCTGGAACGATGGGGGATCTGGAATCGGAGACTGGAACCTTGAACACAATTCGGCCGAGGCGAGCTGGGCCGAAAGCAACTCAGCGATTCAGACTGGGGCGGGCTGCGCAAGTGCCACGCTTCTTTTCCGCGGGCAGAATGCGTGGTGGCTCGATCTCGGCGAGATCGTTTTGCGGTGGACGCCGACAAGCTGGTCGGGCGCCGCATACGAAACCATCTCCGCTGCCTATGATTCCGAGCGCCTTTTTATCGGACCCTCCGATCGCGGGACCATCGTTCGTAAGCATAGCGGCTCCCGAAGACAACAGCGCCAGGCCGATAAGATGAAGATCGAAGTGGCCTTCCCCGAAATGACCGAGGAGGATCGGAACCGCGTGGCACGATACTATCTCGGTAGCATCGGAAACTGGGACGGATTCCCGAGACCCGTTGCCATTCGGCACAAGACTTCGGAGATCGGTGTCGGATCGCGGCCTGCGTTTATCGTCGGATTTTTTTCAGAGCCTCCGGCATTCGTTCCGAAGCGTGGCGGGCGAACCTACGACTGTTTTTTCGTGATCGAGGAGGCATAGCCGTGGCCATCGGCGATCTCTTCGTCGGCGCATCGATCCCTCTTTTCAATCGCAACGCCGAGCAGGACAGCGATTGCGACGGGATCCCGGACGGGTGGGCCGTGAGCGGGGCCGCTCGGATACGCCATCGCGCGGGGCCCACTGGCGATCTTTTCGGACTCTCTACGCTGGCCGGGCACGGAATCGAGGTCGACACCGGCACCGCATTTGTTTCTCTTTTCACAGAGCGATACGCTCTTCCGGTTCCGTGGTCTGGTTTCGCCGCGAAGGCGCAGTTTCGTGCTCGGTACCGATGCTATCCGGGTGAATCAGGAAAGCGGCTTACGGTGCAGGCATACGCCAGAGACGCCTCCGGGGCACAGGTGGGCGCATATACGACGGGGACGACCGGAAGCCTTGCGGAGGATACATTCTGGTTGCCCCACGCCTTTACGACGCCCGATTTCACAGCAGAGGTTGCCTACCTTGAAATCCGATGGATTCGGTACGGGACGAATGCTCAGCGCCTCATCGTTGATTCGCCGATTCTCCTTTGGAATCCGGTCGATCTTGCGGGCGGCCCGATCACCCTCGGGAATCTTCGCGGTGGCTCGCAGCTGGCGCTCTCGGCGTCCTATTCGATGGCGCGCGATTCGGCTGGAGCGATTTATGTTCCCGGAGCACATGGGATCCAGACGGGCTATTCGATGGCGATCCGGTATTATCGCTGCACCGAGGCGGACCACGCCGCATGGATGGCCGTCTTTGCCGTGAACCGCGGGCAGAGCGGGTTTCGTTCTGCGAATGGTAAGCAGCTACGGCCAGTTCCCGTGGGAGTTGCGGCGACCTTCGGCTATCCCGATCCCGCTGCTGGCGCAACGCCGATGGTGCAGGGGGTGAATCCTTATGCTGGCCTTGAGATGAATCTTCTTGATGTGGCGCTCCGGCACCGAGAATGGCCGGGCTGGGGCTATGCGGGCGAGGTCGCCCTGGAGACGGCATGACGCTTCCCTATCCGCAGCATGGCGTCCGCGCACGCGTTTTCGTCTATTTCGAGGTCGTTGCCCCGCGCGTAGGCTGGTATCTCTCCTCCGCCATCAACTCGACAACGACGAGCGTGATCCTCGCCTATGATGCACAGACAAGACCCGAGGATCCCGCCGCAGGGGACATTCTCTCTCTCCGATCCGAGGATATGATGGTGACGGCGTGGAACTCCGGCACGAAAACAGCGACGGTTGTCCGCGGATATGGAGACAGCGAGGCCATCGCACACGCCGCCGCCGGCGACGGGTTTGTCAACTATGGCGTCCGTGTTTGGCGAGAGATCGACTATCTCGAGGGCACACAGGCTCGGCGCCCCCGATTGCTGACGCCCTATCCGAGGCTTCCAATGAGCGTTGAGAGCGCGCTCAATTTCGCGAGCGCCGCGGACGTGAATCTCTATCTGGACAATGCAGACGGCTATTTTAACGATCCCACGCGGTTCCGCGGCTGGCACCAGAGAGGGGTGCGCTTCTACTCGGCCAGGCCGCTATTCGACTCCGCCGGCGAAAACGTGAGCGGAGAGAAGGCCGCCGTCGAGGCCGCGGCCTGTTACATCATCGACGACTTAGAATGTGGCGGCGATGTCGCGGTCTTCCGTCTCGTGTCTCCGGATGTTCTCATTCGCTCCCGCAGCAAGGACGACGCCGCCTCCGCAGAGGACGTTAAAGACCGCTCCTGGTATCCGATGAAAAGCGGGCGCTTTCTCATCGAACGACTCCTCGCCGGCCGATACCAGAACGCGCGAGAGTCTGTGCCTCGCCATTGGGTCGAGGGAATCAGCCCGAACCTTGAAATCCCGGTCACCGGAGAGGAGCCGATGTTCAGCGAGTACGGGCGCCCGCCGGAATGGGATGGGACCCGGTACATCGAAAGCACCGGGGTTTGTCGCTCTGTTCTTTATGACCACACCAACGAGCTGCTCTACATGGGGATCGATAACGAGCTGTGGGTGCGCGACCTCGCGACGAACACAGACACCCTTGTTTATACGCAGGCCGCAGACGGGGATGGCGCCTATGTGATCCCGCGGATTTGGCGGCACCACTCGGGGACCATCGTCTTTCTGGCGCTCAAGGACCGGCTCGTTCACAACAGCCCGGATCGGATTGACGACTTCACGCCCGAGCAGTATCTCCGCACTTTCACCTATGAGCCCTCGACGGGAACGACGACGCAGCGCGGAGCGCGCTATATCGTGAGCGGCTATTTCAACTCGATTCGTCTCTACCCGGATTTCGTGTCGAACATCTATGCCGAAACTCCGATCCGCGTCTATGGGGAGGCTGCGCTCGTCGCCTTCCGCCAGTATATCCGCCCTGATCCGTCCAATGAATTCCCCGGTCTCTATCCTCCCATCAGCCAGCCCCCCACGGACCACTATGAAGACGCTACGCACATCAAGTTGAACGACGCCGCGGCCAGCACGCTGGACTGGTTTAACGATCCGTTCAACCCGGTCCATGGGGCCCAGCACACGACGGCCTTTCGGGTCGAGCGCGGATTCCGCGGAGTGATCGGTAAGGAAGGAACCTCCGGATACGTGCTGCTCATCGATCATGCCATCGTGTTTTCGATGGGCGGGCGCGGGGCGCTCGCCTACGACCAATATACAGGTACGAAGGGAACCGTTTTCTATGCGCGGATGTCAAAGGACGGAACCGACAACTACACGATGCTCTCTCGCGTCGATTGCGCGACTGGCGGGACCGCAGATTCCGTGACGAAGATGTATAACCAACAGCCGACGACCCTCGCCGTCGGTGGATCTAGCCTGGTGGTGGGGACCTTTCGCTCGGATAATTTCAGCACGACGTTTCAGTATTCGGAATCCTATATCCACCAGTACAACACAGGTCTGCTCTTTCAGATGACGAACTGGTCTCCGCCGGTAGGAAACCAGCGCTGCTTTCAGCCGCTGGAGATCATCATCCACGACTCAACGATCCTCGTTTCTCTTGTTGATCGGAGCGGATTCTACGACCAGGGCGCACCCTATCGTGTGGGAGAGATCCCCGTCGGGGCGGTCGGATATCTGAACCTCGTTCAGGCGCCCGACGGGGGCGTCTTTTACACCTCTCAGGTGATGGGTTTTGCGCGGCTTGCCGATCTCACATCGGTCCCGACCGATCATCTCACCTGGGCCGTGAGCGGCGGAGGACATCTGCTCCGGTTCAGTCCGACTGGACACGGAATGATCTTGGTCGGGCAGGTGCCTGGGCTCGTCGATGGAGAGCCAGCCACAACGGGAGCGCTCAGCGGAACCGTACAGAGCACGGGAGGACCGACCACCTACCGCATCTTCGGCGTGTCGGCTCCGTATGCCGGATGGGCGGGCGAGGTCGTCGACGATCCGCAGCGGTGTGGACCGCATCCCGGAAAGTATCATCTGTGGAAGGTGGATCGCTATCTGGCCGATCGTTTTCAACTGGCCGAATTCCTCGGCATGGATCGCTATGATGGAATCGCGAACATCGCAAACGCCCTGCGCCATTGTGCCTATTTCGATCGTCGCGGGAACTTCAGGCTTGTGGCAATTCCCGAAACGGCAGGGCCGACCCCAATTCTTTTTCTCTCCGAGGATGGCACGGCTGAGAACATGGCGCAGCAACCTCCGTGGGATGCGGGGCCGATCTATTCTGCGTGGCTGGTGAAACCGAAAATGAGCTGGGGCTATCGGGAGGTATATAACCTGGCGACGGCGACGCCCTTCGTTCAAACCCTAGAGCTCCCCGGGGCGCCGGTGCTTCGGCTATCCGAGGGCTCGCCCTATCGGCGGGACAACTGGACCGACGAAGAACTCGACGATTGGGTCGGGGTTCACGGCGATGTTTCGCAGCCGACGATTGCCGTGGCCGGTTCGAGCGAGTTTCCAATCCGCATTGTCATGCGGTGCGTCAAGACCGGGAAGTTATCGGCGGTCGATGCGACCGCCAATCCGCGGTTCGTCCGTGTGATCGACGAGCCGAAGCTGAATCTTGTGCTTCTCCGCCCGACGACTCCCGGCAGCGGAATTCTCTCTGTCGACCGGATTCCGACCGACGGCGCGGCCCGGGTTGTTTTCGAGGCAAGCGCCGACGCGGGCCGCGGGGATTTCGTGACGATCGGAGACCGAGATTATTTCTCCGCTTCAGACAGGAAAATCACGGACTACAGCATCGGCGCAAGCACGATCACGGTTTCTCCTGTGATCAACTCGACGAACGATCCCGAGAGCCCCTATGGAACCGGGTCCTCCGTTGTCATTATCCCGAGAACGAGCGCTCGCGCCTCTTCGCAGGTCTATGCCTTTCGAAGTGGCGTTCCCGTAGAAATCTATCCCGGCGTGGCGCTTGTTCTTGAATCGAAGGCCGAATTCTCACAGCACGAGCTGCCGATCGTCGAGGGAGACTACATCGTTGTTGAGATCCCCGGTGCGCAGTTGAAGCGGGCCGAATACGCCACGCAAACGATCATTGACACGGCAAGCATCAACGCGGGGTACGGAAAGCGCAATGCCAATCTTCCGGAGAACCGGCTGCTGGATCCTGCCAGGGGGCTTGAACTGGCTCGCCGCACCGTAGCGGCCTATCGATTCCCCCATCCCAATTTCGAGGGCGGCGCCGTTCGCATGATCCCCGCGCTGGAGCCTTTGATCATTGCACAGATTCATGGCCGGCGCAGCCTGCCGGCCTCGCCAGGCAACGAAGAGATCTGTTATGTTCGGGCCTTCGTTCACGACCTTGAATCCCAAAGCACGGAGCTCGATCTCCGCGGGACGAGGGAGCTTTCCTCATGAGAAACATCAACGGAATCCCGGTCGATGGATGGCCCTCGCACGCCGTGGAGTTGTTGAGACAGATGGGCGAGCTGGGCGGCGAGGTGAAGGCCATCCGGGCACAGCTTCTCGGATTGCCCTGCGCCTCTCATGACAGGGAGATTGCGGAGATTCAGAAGGGCACGCGCGGATACGCGACGAAAAAGGAGGTGTCTGATTTGCGCTTGACTTACCGTCTGGTCGTTGCGGTGGCTGCGGTCGGTGCGGCGGTTGGCGCGCTGGTCGTCGGGATTCTCCGGGCATGGCCACACCTGGTGGCGCCATGATCTTCAAGTCGAGGTGGGTCGCCGAGGATTATTGGGGCTGCGGAGATCGGCCGACGCTGGCTCCCGACCTGCGACGGGTCTTAAACGATGCAGACAACTGGCATCGCGAGGTTGCGGGCAAGCCGATGATGGTGACAAACGTGTTCGAAAAGCCAGCGGGGAGCCACACGAACACGCATCCGGAAGGCAGGGCAGTCGATTGCCGGGTGGCCTGTATTGGGACGGGCGGGACCATCGATCATTATCTCACAGATGCACAGGCCCGGTTGCTTGAGGTCTACATCAATGGTCGCTGGGCGACGCGCGGGCTTTCCTGTTCCGGGCAGGCGCTCCGCGTTCTGGTTGTTCACGCCGATCCCAGGACCGGTCTCCTGCACGGGCATTTTCAGGTGGGCCCGACGCGCGAGGCGTTCGTGCGGGCGGGCATGGAAAACCAGATCCTTTTCGTATGAAGGAGCAGAAATGAACGAGCAGTTGTTGAATGCCCTTGTGCAGGCCGTTGGGGTACCTCTCCTTCTGGCGGTGGTCGCGGGGCTCAAGAAGCTCATCGGATTGATGGCTCAGCAGAAGGACGCCCTTTCCGGTGCGAAGGGCGATATCGCCCTACCGATTCTGGTGGTAGTCTTGGCGGCCGTCTACCAGGCGCTCGTCGCTCACGGGAGCGTGGCGGATACCCTCGCCGTGGGCGGTTCGGCCGCCCTTCTTTTCAAGGTGATCAAGGGGATTCTCGGGCTCGTCGGCATCAAGAAATAGGGGGCTTCACCGGGGGAAACGCTGCCCGGCCCGGGCCGAGCGGTCGCCGCGCGCGATTGCCGGGCGGGCAAGCGCCCCCGGCTTGTGGTTTCCGCACCGCGCCCATCCATTCCGCCGACAGGGGCGGACCGGCAAGATAACTGCCACTCCGGCCAAGACTTAGCCACCCCACTTTTTCTGCAGATTTCTCGTCGATTCCGCTTGACGGGGGAACAGAAACGGCCGATACTCTATGTAGAAGGCCGGGGGGCCGGAAGGCCGCCCAAAACAAAGGGGGATACGATGAGGACCCAACGCAACGCCTACCGCGGGATCCATGTACAGACCGGCATGGTCGAGCGCGCGCTTGAAGACGCGAGCGACTTCCCCCGCGAACTGGAAGCGGACACAGATGAAGGCAAGCGCGTCCTCGCGATCGTGCGGGGCGCCAAGATCGAGGATGCGACGGATCACGAGATCGCCGAGGCCGACGCGCTGTCCGAAGCCTGCGGATTGATGGATGCGCTGGAGGACGAGATCTCCTGTACGCTCGATCGTGATTGGGCCGAGCGTGCCGGGATCGCGCTCGAGGAGGAGTTCTACGCGTGGGATGGCGCGTGGGAGGAGATCGCGGAGATGGCGGTCCGGGCGCGCGCCGCAGCGGACGGCCGATAAGGAGCAGAAAAAGCGCGAAGACTGGCGGCGGGTCGGGAGCCGCCCGGAAGGAGGGATGCATGGAGAAGATCGTACTCACTCGATCCGACTTCAAGGAGCGGAACGGCCGCCTTGAGTACAGCGGCCCGTTCGATCTAGCAACCACGATCGAGGCCTCCGTTGAGATCGAAAAGGATCTTGGTCGCGTCTGGTTCCGGCGCCTGTGCGTGCGAGGCTCGATCCTAGCGCTCCCGCGCACGGGCATCTCGGCGGGCGAGGACATCTCGGCGGGCTGGGACATCTCGGCGGGCTGGGACATCTCGGCGGGCGAGGGCATCTCGGCGGGC
>Ga0180008_1001752_pt1 | contig 12818 bp, 13 predicted proteins | sample MM_PW_MetaG_FD_121121 | JGI IMG/M metagenome (GOLD analysis project Ga0180008, IMG submission 121121) | Groundwater microbial communities from the Aspo Hard Rock Laboratory (HRL) deep subsurface site, Sweden - MM_PW_MetaG | ecosystem: Environmental > Aquatic > Deep subsurface > Groundwater... | reverse complement strand
TGGTGAACCTGCCCGAGGGCAGGATGAAGACGCGGGAGGGCACCGTCGTCGACGCCGATACGCTTCTCGACTCCCTGCGCGACCTCGCGATGGAGGAGATACTGGCCAAGGGCCGCGAGGACGCCGTGGGCGACCCGGCGGATACGGCCGAGAAGATAGCGCTCGGAGCCGTCCACTACTACCTCGCCCAGGCGACCCCCGCCAAGGACATGATATTCAACCCAAAGGAATCGCTGTCGTTCAACGGCAATACCGGCCCCTATATCCAGTACATGGGCGCGCGCATCTCCAGCATGCTGCGCAAGCGGGATAAGGGCGAGGGCAAGGCGGGCTCGGGGACGGTCAAGCCCGAGCTGCTCAAGGCCGACTCGGAGTGGGATCTCGTGCGGCTCGTCTCGACCTACCCCGAGGCCGTCGAGCAGGCCGGCGCCGATTACAACCCGGCCATCGTCGCCGCGCACCTGTACTCGGTAGCGAGCTCGTTCTCCAAGTTCTATCATGACGAGCCTATACTCACCTGCGACGACGCCGACCTGGCGGCGACGAGGCTGGCGCTCTCCGAGGCCGTGCTCGCGGTCCTGAAGAACGGGCTCGAGCTCTTGTGCATCCCCTTCCTAGAGGCGATGTGACGTCTTTCACGGCTCAGGTTGACACTGGCGCGGTATACATAGTATAAAATCGCGCCGGTTCGCCATTCTTTGGCGCCGTTCGGGCCGCTTTCTAGGCCATGATACTGTACGCGTCGGCCGACGCGGACCGCTAAGGTCGAGTCGGCCTCGGCATACGAAACATAAGAGGTTGACAGGATGTACGCAATCGTAGAAGTGCAAGGCAAGCAGTACCGCGCCGAGAAGGGCGCCGTCCTCCGCGTGGATCGCATGGAAGGCGATGCCGGAACCCCGGTCGCCATCGATTCGGTCCTGTTCGTGTCGGGCGACGCGATCAAGATCGGCGCCCCGTACGTCAAGGGCGCTCAGGTCAAGGCGACGATCAAGTCCCAGGAGAAGGGCGACAAGGTCATCGTCTTCAAGTACAAGTCCAAGAAGGACTACCGCAGGACGCAGGGCCACAGGCAGCGCTATACGCTCCTCACGGTCGAGGATATCATTGGGGCCTGATCGGGTACGGATCCGGCTTGCCTTCCGTCCCGACGGCGTTCTTAGGAGCGTCGGCGCGGAAGGGCACGCGGGCACGGTTCCCAGCGGGTATAACGCGGCTTGCGCGGCCGTCACCGTCCTCCTCAGGACGGCGTACGAGACCGTCGCGGGCTACGACGGCGTCGAGGCCGAGGGCAGCGCCGCCGCTCCGGGTCTACTGAATTTCAAGGTCGGGCGGTATCCGCCCGGCGCCGTCGAGCGGCTCAAGGGCGTCGGCGATTTCTTGGCGGTCGGGCTATCGAGCGTAGAGCGCGAGTACCCCGGCCTCATCGATCTAAGCATAGAAAGCTAACGGAGGTACGTATATGCCGCATAAAGGCGTAAATGGTCGCGATTCCAACCCTCAGCATCTCGGCGTGAAGGCGTACGGCAACCAGACCGTCAGGGCCGGATCCATCATCGTCCGCCAGCGCGGTACGAAGATCCATCCCGGCGACAACGTGGGCAAGGGCAAGGACGATACGCTGTTCGCCCTGTCCGACGGACGGGTCGTGTTCAAGGAATACCGCGGACGCAAGTTCGTAGGCATAGAGCCCGCTCAGGCTTAGTCTTCCGCCGCGGCGACGCGGCGATCGATCCCGACGGGGTACAAGAACCTCGCCCATCGCCGTCGCATCCGGCCCGTGCCGAGCGGCGGTATTTTTGTTTAAACAGGGAAAAGGGTGGCTCGATGATTAAATTCGCCGACGAGACGACGATAACCGTGAGCTCCGGCAACGGCGGCAATGGCTGCGTCGCGTTCAGGCGCGAGGCGCACGTGCCGCTAGGCGGGCCATCGGGAGGGGACGGCGGGCGCGGCGGCGACGTCGTCTTCGAGGTCAGGCGCAACCTCCGGACGCTCGCCCACATAAGGTACGCTAAGCATTACAAGGCCAAGAGCGGCCAGGACGGCATGGGCAGCAATAAGCACGGCTCCGACGGCGACGACGTCGTCATAGCCCTGCCCCCCGGCTCGGTCATCATGAGCGCCGAGACCGGCGAGGTCCTCAAGGATTTCGGCAAGGCGCCCGAGGGCCGATGGGTCTACCTGCGCGGCGGCAACGGAGGCTGGGGCAACGTTCACTTCAAGTCGAGCGTCAACCAGGCCCCGCGGAACGCCCTCCCGGGCAAGCCGGGGGAGAGCGTCGAGCTTCGCATCGAGCTGCAGCTCATGGCCGATATCGGCTTCGTCGGCTTCCCCAACGCCGGCAAGTCCAGCCTGCTCGACCGCTTCACCAACGCCAGGCCCAAGATAGCGCCGTACCCGTTCACCACCAAGATACCGAACCTCGGCGTCCTCTCCGTCGCCGACCGGGACATAATACTCGCGGACATCCCCGGGATCATCGAGGGCGCGCACGAGGGGGCGGGGCTCGGCATCAGGTTCCTGAAGCATATCTCCAGGACGGCCGCGCTCGCGTTCCTCATCGACCTATCCGACGACGGCTTCCTCGACGCCTTCCGCGTGCTCCTAGGCGAGCTCGAGGGCTTCTCCGCGGAGCTCGCCCGCAAGCCCCGCGTCGTCATAGGCACGAAGCTGGACCTTCCCGAGACGGAGGGCAGGCTGGCCCTGCTGGCCGAGGCCCTTCCCGGCGAGCGGGTCGTCGGGCTGTCGACGTACTCCGGCGAGGGGCTGGAGCCTTTATCCCGCGAATTCCTCCGCTTCGTCGCCGACGCCGAGAAGCCCGGCGATAGGGATCCCTGGACCGGCGCCCCGCTATGAGGCTGCTCGTGGTCGGGGGCACGTTCAACCCGCTCCATATCGGGCACCTCATGCTCGCCGAGGAGGTAGCCTCCGAATTCGGCTACGATAGGGTAGCGCTCGTCCCCTCGTTCATTCCCCCGCACAAGGCCGTCTCCGGGGACCCGGGGCCGGAGGCCAGGCTCGCTATGGTTAGCGCCGCGGTCTCCGGGGACCCGCTCTACGTCGTCGAGGGCTGCGAGCTACGGAGGGGCGGCGTCTCGTACACGGTAGACACTCTCGATCATATAGCCCGAAGCTACGGGCTCGAGGGCAAGCCCGGCCTCGTCATAGGCGACGACCTGGCGGCGGGCTTCGCGCAGTGGAGGGACCCGGAGGGCGTCTGCGAGCGCTCGGATCTCATAGTAGCCAGGCGGACGGGCGCGTTCCCTCCGCTACCGTACCCGTACCGGGCGGCGAACAACTGCATCCTGCCCGTTTCCTCCACGGATATCCGTACCAGGATCGCCTCGGGGCGCCCGTGGCGCAGGCTGGTACCGGCTCCCGTCTATGATTTCATACGCTCGCGGGAGATATATTCCTACGCGAGAGGGCCGCGCTAGCTTCGCCGGAAAGGAATACCGCTGATGCCCCGTTCCATGCTTGATAAGAGCGTCCTGTTCCTCGTGCTCATAGTGATCATGATCGTCGTCGCGATAGTCGTCATGATATCCGCGCTGCGGACCGAGCCGGTCGACGAGGCGATCAAGGAGGACAGGATCATCAAGGTGGCCATAATCTTCGAGCGAAGCGGGAAGCCGGCCGCGACCGAGATCCTGATGTACTACTCGAGCAACGCGAGGGCGGCGCTCCTCGACGTTCCCGCGGAGACCGGGCTCATCATCAAGTCGCTCAACCGAGTCGACAGGATAGACGCGCTCTACGACCCCGGCGCCCCCAAGGCCTACCTTGACGAGATCCAGCAGCTCGCGGGTACCGTGATAGACTGGTACCTTATCCTGGACGAGGCCTCGCTGTCGTCCCTCGTCGACCTGCTCGACGGCATCTCGGCGTTCCTGCCTAATAGGGTCTCCACGGTCGTGGACGACTCGCCCGTTTCGCTGCCCTCGGGCCAGGTCGTCCTCGACGGGCGCAAGGCCCTCCTGTACGCGGCATACCAGGATCCCGACACGCCAGACTCGGAGCTCGTGACAAAGCGGCAGGCCCTATACCAATCCGCCTTGCGCCGCCTGGGAGAGCGCTCCGAGTTCGTCCTCCGCGACGACGTGTTCCCGACTATCCAGAGGCTGTTCCGGACTAACCTGAAAGGCGAGTCCTTAAGGCGGCTCCTGCACGAATTCGGGAGGATGGAAGCGGATCGCATCGTTCTCCAGCGCCTGACCGGCGCGTACAGGTCGGTGGAAGGGAAGCTGCTCTTGTTCCCCCATTACGACGGGGAGCTCGTCAAGGATATCGTCAAGCAATCCCTGAACGCCCTGCTCAACGAAGGGGACGAGGCTATCGCGGACAAGGTCTTCACGATAGAGATACTGAACGGGACCTCCGTGCGGGGCATGGCCCAGAAGACGGCCGAGATATTCCAGAGCTTCGGCTACGAGATAGTCTCCGTGGGCAACGCTCCCGAGAGCGACATCGAGAAGACGAGGGTGGTGAACCGCTACGGGGACCTGGTGGCCGCGACTACCGTCGCGAACGTGATACGCTGTCGTATCGTGGAGGACGAGGCGATTCCGAGCGCCAGCCCCGCGGATTTCGTCATAATACTCGGAAACGACTTCAACGGGAGGAACTGTGTCTATTGACGTACGAGAAGCCGCCTTCGGATGCGCCGGAGCGTTGGCAGAGCATAACGGGGGCGATACGGTCGTCCTCGACCTGAGGAAGCTGTCGACCTGGACCGACTTCTTCATAGTGACGAGCGCCACGAGCTCAACGCACCTGCGCGGACTAGCGAGATGGGCCGAGGACTACCTCGGTCCGCTCGGGTACTCGCCGCTCAGGCGCCCCAGGCTCGCCGAGGACGAGCAGTGGTGCCTCCTGGATTTCGGCGATTTCGTGGTTCACATCATGGCGGCGGAGGCGAGGGAGTTCTACGAGCTCGAGAAGCTGTGGTTCGGCGCGGAGGCGACTAAGGTCGACGCACCCGAGCCCCCGGCGGCCGCTCGTCCGGACCGCTAGCAAAAGAAACGGGGCCGCGTCTCCTGCGAGGAAACGCGGCCCCGAATTCGCCCGTCGCGGTAGCTACTCGTCGAAGTCGTTATAGTCGATATCGTCCTCGTAGTCGTAATCCTCGGATTCTTCATCCTCTTCGCCGAAATCATCGTCGAAGTCGTCCTCTTCTTCGTCGTCGAAGTCATCGTCCTCGTCGTCGAAGTCGTCTTCTTCCTCTGAAAAGTCGTCGAAGTCGTCCTCTTCCTCGAAGTCGTCCTCGTAGTCCTCTTCATAATCGTCGAACCGGACGAAAGGAGCCTCGGGAGCTTGGACGTAATCGCCGACGCCCATGAGCGCTAGCTCCAACGCGTTTCCCGGCATCGCCGTGTCCCGTATAGGGTCCATTTCAATCCTCCCTCTGATAGTGCGGTGCATTCGAGCCTCGGACGCTCCCTGCAGTGATAGTGCGGTCGTCGAATGCTCGTCGGCCGTACGGAGAAATCTAAAAGAGACCCGAGCGGTCTGTCAACTATAATCGCGATGGATTCGAATGATTTTCCCGCCGCTTGGCTTTCTCCGCGCCGGACTGCTATATTCTGCCAATGAACCCAGATATAGTAGTCCCCGCGCCCGCGAAGATAAACCTGCATCTCGCGGTAGGGGGCCGACGCGCCGACGGCTTCCATCCCATAGCTAGCGTGTTCCAGGCCGTCTCGCTAGAGGATGTGATAAGCATACGGCTCTCGGAGGGGCGGGGCGTTAGCGTGGCGGGCGATTGCGGCTGTCCGGAGAACCGGAATACCGCCTATCGCGCCGCGATCGGGTTCGCGGAAGCCGCGGAGTCGTCAGGCTCCCCGTTGCCTAGGATCAACGTCTCGGTAGAGAAACGCATCCCTATAGGAGCCGGGCTCGGAGGCGGATCGAGCGACGCGGCCTCCACGCTTCGAGGCTTAGCCTGCTTGTTCCCGGGGGCGGTGGATAGGGAGAGCCTATCGCGCATAGCGGCCCTCGTCGGTTCCGACGTGCCGTTCTTCATGGGTACCGCCTGCGCCGCCGTTACGGGGCGAGGGGAGCGCCTCTCCCCGGTAGCGCCGAGGACCGATTACGCGATCGTTATCGCCGATCCGGGCTTCCCCGTCTCCACTAAGGAGGCGTACGGGCTACTCGACCGCTCCCGAGAATCCGTCCCGGCCATGGCGCAGCCATCCGATGACGCCATGGGCGCCGAGTTGGCTAGCGCGGTCGCCGCCTACGGCGCGATGGATCCCTCTCGCTGGCCCTTCCGGAACGATTTCTTCGACGCGCTTCGCCCGTCCTTCCCGGGGCTGGCCGAGTGCAGGGACGCGCTCGTCTCGGCGGGCGCGGCCTTCGCCGCCCTGAGCGGCTCCGGGAGCGCCGTATTCGGCGTTTTCGCCTCGGCCGGGGAGGCGGTTAGGGCCGCGTCGGCATTATCGCCACGTTATTCGGCCCACATAGCCTTTCCGCTTGCGCGCCTAACGGACTCGATATAGAATTGCCTAGCATCAGCGAAAACGGCAAGGAGAGAGCGCCGCATGGACATCACCGACATCCGCATCCGTAGGGTAAACGGCGAGGGAAAGCTCAAGGCGTACGTCACCGTAACCTTCGACCAGTGCTTCGTTATCCATAACGTGAAGGTCATCGAGGGTAAGACCGGAATGTTCATCGCGATGCCTAGTCGCAAGACGAAGACGGGCGATTACAAGGACATCGCGCATCCTATATGCCCGGAATTCCGTACGAGGCTCCAGGACGCCATCGTCGTATCCTATGAAAAAGGGGAGAATTCGGACGATAGTCCAGTCGATTGAACCGCGAACCTCCCGTACCCCCGTGACACGATGGCCCCTTGTAGGGTATAACTATGCGCCGTACGTCCCTTCGGGGCCGTATCATTGGGACGTCGACAAGGGGTAAGTCAGCGGGCTTTGGTTCCGCCATTCGCAGGTCCGAATCCTGCCGTCCCAACGCGACACAATACGCCTAGTAGCGAGGAGAGAGCATCCATGACCCAGCATGTCATTAACGCCAGCGCGCGCGAGATCAGCACTAAAGGTAGCTTGAACGACCTGAGGAAGAGCGGGGGTATTCCCGCGATCGTCTATAACAGGCACGGCAAGGCTTCGCCCCTGGCGTTGAACGCTAAGGAATTCCAGAAGGCCGTAGAGGGCGTCTCGGAGAGCACCATCGTCAAGCTCAACGTCGGCTCTGACTCGTACGATTGCCTCATCAAGGATCGCCAGCTCGATTGGCTCCATGGCAAGATCCTCCACGTCGACTTCTTCGAGGTCGAGAGCGGCGTAGCCATGCGCGCCAAGGTGCCCGTGCACCTCATCGGCAGCTCCATCGGCGTCCGCAACGGCGGAATCCTCGAGAATCCCGTGCACGAGATCGAGGTCGAGTGCCTTCCCAAGGACATGCCTACCAAATTCGAGATCGATATCGGCCCGCTCGAGGCTAACCACTCGGTCCACGTCCGCGATATCGTCCGCGCCGACGGCGTCAAGATACTCAGCAACGCCGACCAGGTCGTCGTGCTCGTGAAGTTCGCGAAGGCCGAGGAAGTCGCCGCCGTCGAGGCCGCTCCCGCCGCCGCGGCCCCCGCCGCAGCGTCCCCCGCCGCCCCCGCGAAATAACGCAGCCTTCGTCCTATCTGCGCGGGGCCGTCCACGTGGCGGCCCCGTTCGTATTGTGGAGCGCTCACTACTCCGGAGGTCCCCATGTCCCGGCAGGAAACAGAATCGTCCGACGATTCGGCCGTATTAAGCGCGCTCCTGCGTTTCCATGGCGAGAGCCGCGGCGGCATCCGTCGCGCCTTGGTCGCGCTGTCCGGAGGCCCCGATTCGGTAGCCCTGCTCCAAGGGGCGGTCTCCGCGCTCCGGCCCCTCGGCGTGGAGGTCTCCGCCTGCTGGGTAGACCACGCCATCCGCCCCGTAGCGGAACTGGCGGCCGAAAGGTCCTTCGTCGAGGGCCTGTGCGCCGAGCTGCGCGTCGACCTCCTCGTGGAACGGGCCGCCAGGGGCGAGATAGAGCGAACGGCGCCAAGCCTGGGCGGGGTAGAGGCCGCCGCGAGGCGCTTCCGCTACGATGCGCTGGAGCGAGCCAGGGCCGCCTCGTCCTGCGATGTCGTCTTGACGGGCCATAATTCCGACGATCAGGTCGAGACTATGATCATGCGCTTCTGCACCGGCTCTGGCGCCGCTGGCCTCCGCGGCATTCCCGCGGCCACTGGTTTCGTCCGACGCCCCTTGCTAGGCGTGACCAGGGCGGAGATCCTGTCGTACTTAGACTCCGAGGGCCGCTCGTTCCGCGAGGACTCCACGAACGGGACCGACGAGTATCTTCGTAACAGGGTCAGGCATAACGTCGTACCCATCCTGGCCGAGACCTTCCCCTCCCTGCGATCGGCCCTCGAGACCTCCTCCGGGAAGGCGAGGATAGACGAGGACGCGCTCGAGGGCTACGTAGACGGGCTGTTCGGGGCAGGCGCCTCGGGGCCGCGGGCGCCCGGCGATCCCCTGCCCGCCGAGACCCTACCCGGCGATCCCCTGCCCGGCGAGACCCTGCCCGGCGAGACCCTGCCGGGCATCGGCGCTTCGGCTTTTTTCGCGGCTCCCTTGGCGGTCAGGATCCGGGCCCTCTACAGACTATGTACCCATTCCGTACCCGGGTCGGGACGCCTGCCCTGGCGCCTGGCGCTCGCCGCCGCTTCCTCGGAGAAGCGCTCGGGCAGGCTAGCCTCCGGGGCCGGAGTCGATTTCACGGTAGACGACGGCAGGGTGCTGGCGCTGCCCGCCGGCGGTTCCCACGGCTCCAGGCCTCGTGGAGCCGACGCTGCGGGGCCCGGGTTCTCGGGGTTCGGCTTCCTCGCGCGCGGGCCGGGAGACTATCGAATAGGCAAGGGCCTCCTCTGTAGGATATACTTAAGCGATCGACCGGAGGGGATACGGATCGACGCGTTCTCGTGGCCCCTATGGATACGATCCAGGCGCGCGGGCGACGAGCTCCGTACGGGCTGCGGCCGCAAGATGGTCGATTCCCTGCTATCAGAGCTAGGGGTTCCAGCCTCCCTGCGCGACGCGGTACCGATCGTCGAGGATTCCGAAGGCATCGTCGCCGTATGCGCCTCCGCGCACGGCGCCCGGGACGCCTACAGAAGGAATGACGGGCTCGCCCCGGTCCCGGCTACGGGTTTTTTGGTTCTAGAAATGAAAGGAGCGGCGCACACCGATGCAATTCGACGATAAGGACTCACCAAGGATGCCTAAGAAACCTGAGGCCGGCCCCCCCCGGGGAGCCCGTGTCTCGCTTATAATATTCGTCGGGCTCCTCGCGGCCTCGGTCGCGCTATTCCTCTTCGACGGAACTAGCTCCGCTCCTGATATTCCGTACTCGACGTTCCTCGCGCACCTCGAAGAGGGAAACGTGGAGTCAGTTCGCATTATCGACCAGCGGCTCATCCAGGGCCGGCTTAAGGGTAAGGGCGGCGTCTCACAGGAATTCAGCACGCTGATACCGTACGTGGACGGCGGCCTGCTGGCGGATCTCAAGTCCCGCGACATCAAGATAGAGGGCGCCGTGGCCGAGATGAGCCCCTTGCGCGTCCTAGGCGAGCTGTTCCCGTGGATTTTCGGCTTCTTCCTCATCTGGATGGTCTTCAGGCAGATGCAGGGTAACAATAAGGCCTTCAGCTTCGGGAAGAACCGGGCTAAGCGATACCAGGAAAGCGACAAGAAGGTGACCTTCGCCGACGTCGCCGGGCAGAAGGAAGCCAAGTACGAGCTCCTAGAGGTCGTCGATTACCTTAAGAACCCTCAGAAATTCGTCAAGATGGGAGCCCGCATCCCTAAAGGCGTGCTTCTCGTCGGCATGCCGGGCACGGGCAAGACCCTGCTCGCTAAGGCTGTGGCCGGCGAGGCCGGGGTGCCGTTCTTCCATATGTCGGGATCCGATTTCGTCGAGATGTTCGTCGGCGTCGGGGCGAGCAGGGTCAGGGACCTGTTCGACCAGGGCCGAAAGAGCGCGCCGTGCATCCTCTTCATCGACGAGCTCGACGCGGTGGGGCGGACGCGCGGCGCCGGGTACGGCGGCGGGCACGACGAGCGGGAGCAGACCCTCAACCAGATGCTCGTCGAGATGGACGGGTTCGACACGAAGGACGGCGTCATCATCCTCGCCGCCACGAACAGGCCCGACGTGCTGGACCCGGCCCTCCTCAGGCCCGGGCGCTTCGACAGGCAGGTCGTCGTGGCCATGCCGGATATCCAGGAACGGGAGGATATCCTCAAGATCCATATGGCCAAGGTTCCCGCCTCCGCGGGCATCGACGCTCAGCGCCTCGCGCGCGCCACCCCAGGCATGAGCGGCGCCGACCTCGCCAACATGGTCAACGAGGCCACGCTGTTCGCCGTCAGGCGCGACCGGACCGAGGTCGAGATGCAGGATTTCGAGGAGGCCCGCGACAAGATTATGATGGGCATAGCGCGGAGCTCCCTCGTCATCTCTGAAGAGGAGAAGAAGGCGACCGCCTATCACGAGGCCGGCCACGCCCTGTTGCATTACTATCTCCCCAACGCGGATCCCCTCCACAAGGTGACTATAGTCCCGCGAGGCAGGGCGCTGGGGCTAGCCATGTCCCTGCCGGCCAAGGACGCGTATTCGCGCGGTCGCGGCTGGGTACGGGATAGGATAGTGATATCGTACGGCGGCTTCGCTGCCGAGACTATAGTGTACGGCGAGACCACGACGGGCACGACCCAGGATATCCGCCAGGCTACCGACCTCGCCAGGAAGATGGCCTGCGAATGGGGCATGGCCGAGGAGCTCGGGCCCGTCGCCTACGGTCAGGAAGAGGAGCCCATCTTCATCGGCAAGGAGATAGCCCAGCACAAGGACTACTCCGAGGATACGGCGATGCGCATAGACCGCGCCGTCTTCAATATCCTCGACGAGGCGCGGAAGAAGGCCTTCGAGATCCTGACCGAGCACCGCGACCAGCTCATGGGGCTGGCCGAGGAGCTGATCCGCAAGGAGACCCTGCTCGATGACGACATCAAGGCGCTATTCGGGTTCGGAGACACTAGAACAGCCGAGGCATAGTCTCCGCGGCCCCATCGTCCTCGCCCTGGCGGCCGCTCTATGCGCCGCGACCCCGTCGTCCGCCGATACCGCGGCGAGGGACGCGGCGCTCTGCGCCTCTCTATCCTCGGGCGCAGAGGAGGCCTTATCCCTCGGGTACACGGACGCCGCGGTCCTGTTGCTCGACGAGGCCCTGTCGTTCTCGCCTGGCGACCCGGACGCCAACTATAGGCGCGCGCTGCTCGGGCTGTCGCGGGGTGAGCCTCTGGCCTCAGCCGGCGCGAGGCTGGAGACGGCCTTGGCCGGCGGCGATTTCAACCTATACCGGGCGGACGACGCCAAGCTTTTGTACGCATCGGTCAGGGCGCGCACGCGCCATCCCTCCGACGCGCTACGCATCGTATCGAGCCTTCCCGCGAGCGCCGAGGCGCTGTACGTGGAGACCGTCGCCAGGCTCGCCCTCGGCGACGACTACGGAGCGGGCGCGGCCGTGATCGCCTCGCTCGGACGGTACCCGGCCGATCCGCGGCCCCTGCTCGCGTGGCTGGGCGCCAAGGAACGCCCCTCTCGATCCATGGGCTCCGCGGCCGTCGTAGCCGCTGGGTTCGCGGCCGCGGACGCGCTCAAGGAGCTGGATAGGAACGTGCTGGTCGCCCTCGCCCCGTACGCCGGCTCGCTTGACGAGTCGAGGCTCCTGCTCAGGGAATTCCGGGCCGCCGGGGGACGAAGCGCCGCCGCGACCGTCCTGGCGCTACGGTACGGGCTCCTAGGCGAGGAGCGCGCAGTACGCGAGATGCTCTCCGGCGATTACGAGCCTACGACCGGCTCGTTGCGCTCTTTATACGCGCTCCTCTCGAGCGACGCGGCTCGAGCCTCCCTGGCCGACGCCTTCTCCGCGTTCTCCGGCTCCATTCTCCAGGATGACGACGTCGACGGCATCCCGGAGGCTATCGCGAGGTACGAGGAGGGTTCGTTGGCGAGCTGGGCCCTCGACGCCGATCAAGACGGGCTGCCGGAGACGGAGGCGGCTTTCCTCGACGGGGCGCCAAGAAGACTATCCGTAACCATGGGATCGACGACCCTGACCCTCGGCTACGCGCCGTGGCCAAGGGTCGAAACCGCGGAATTCGCCGACGCGAAGGGCTATCGGCGATACTCGCTGGGACCCTCGTTCGTCTCCGACCCGGCCCTATCGCTCAGGCCCTTGTTCGGATCGTCGGCCGCCGCGCCACGATTCCCGGAACGGGGCTCGTTCCCGACGGAGGCGGGCGTCGCGTCCGCGGCGTACGGGGTCGAGCGCGACGAGGGCGGCGTCTTTGAGAGGGCCGAGCTCTCGGGCGGCGAGCGCGCCATGTCGCGATGGTCCGACGATTTCGGCGCTCGGGGCCGCACCGTATTCGCCTCGGGCGTCCCCGCGGACGACCGCATCGATTTCGACGGAGACGGAAGGCTCGAGGCGAGGCGCTATTGGGCCCGCGGGCCGGAGGGCCTGGCGGTTCCCTCGTGGATAGAGGCCGACCTGGACGGGGACGGGCGGTACGAGTACCGGGAAGGGCTACGGCCCCCGTACTTGAAGTCCTGGGACTACGACGGGGACGGTTCAGTCGATATGACGCTCGAGTCGGCAGGGGACGGCGGCTCCGTGTACCGGTTCCCGTCGCGCGCCGGGCTAGGCTCCGGAACGACCGTCCGGTACGCGGGAGGCAGGCTGCTGTCCGTCGCCGAGGACG
>Ga0180008_1001751_pt1 | contig 12818 bp, 18 predicted proteins | sample MM_PW_MetaG_FD_121121 | JGI IMG/M metagenome (GOLD analysis project Ga0180008, IMG submission 121121) | Groundwater microbial communities from the Aspo Hard Rock Laboratory (HRL) deep subsurface site, Sweden - MM_PW_MetaG | ecosystem: Environmental > Aquatic > Deep subsurface > Groundwater... | reverse complement strand
GGTGCGAAGGTGTCTTAATATCAAATCCTTTTCTTTTTCAAGGCTATCCCAATAATGGTTTTTTACCCATCTGATTAGATTGCGATTATATTTTTCAATTTCCTCTTTCGTCAGCATGGCTCACCCCTTTTTTATTTTTTGTTAAAAACATATCCCCATATATAGATAGATATAATCTATACCACTATTTAATATTTCCTTAGTTTCATAATAATCTTTATATTTTATATAAACTTTTCCTTTAAATTCTATATTTTTTAAAATTTTTAAAATTCGGTTTAAGTTATCTATATTAAACTCACCATATAATATTAACATATCATTTTCAGTATAATGATTTAATTTTGTATTTCTTCTTTCTTCTTTAGTATAAGAATTATAATTTAAAAAGCAAATTACTTTATTACTTGGAATATTAACTAATATATTATGATTTAATACTAATGATATAAAAGTACCTTCTGATATTAGTCTTGAACATACCCACTTTAAAGTAGTTTCATTTTCTATAATATTACCAAAAAATATTATATCATCACACTGATGCTTACTTATTTCATTATAAATATCGTCTATATTGATATTTTTAGAAATTAGTTGTACAAAAACTGATACTGGTAATATACCTAACCCATTATTAAATTCTTTATGTATTCTCATTATTTTTTCCTATCAAAAGCATATATACCATCAAAAGTTCTTGCTATTAACTTACTATTACATAATAGATATTTTGCTGATATATCATAATATTCTATATCTATAACTACTATTTCTGATATACCTGAATTTATAATTTCTACAAGACATGGTGTGCAAGGTATATTACAGTTCATAAACATTGTAGTACCTTTAACCTTTATCCCTTCTCTTGCAGCATTAACAATAGCATTTCGTTCAGCATGTCCAGCAACGCACCACTCTAATCCTTCTCCAGATTTATATCCCATTAATTGTCTTGGACATTTTATAAGATCTTCATATTTATTAGAACATCCAAAATAATATTTTAATTTTTCTACAAGTTTTGGATCATACAAATGTCTTCTATTACAATGAGGAACACCTCTCGGTGGGCCATTATACCCTGTAGATATAATTGATTTATCCTTTACAATAATAGCCCCAATCTTTCTTGACATACATTTAGAATTTTCAGCAACTTTATTACATATACCTAAAAAATACTCATTCCATATTTCCATTTTTATCCCTTATATTAACTATTGCTACTATTATTTGATCAATAGCTTTTTTCTGGTTATCACTACATTTATCTCTATAGTTAATTAATATTTTTATTAAATCATCTTTAGCTAAATAGGTAGTTCTATCTCCAATATATGTTCTCATATTAAACTTCATAATCATATCCTATAAACTTGCTATTAGTTGATTATTCCTATCTACTTCTGCATAATCTATCTGTACTTCCCACGCATTCTCATTAATATTAAATTTAAGATATAACTCATCTGTAATATTTATTTTATCAAAATATATATTTTCATGAGTACCTTCAACTTCTAAAGCAATATTTTCTATTTCATTTTGATAAGTAAAAAGTAATTTATTATTTTTTACAATCCCTGTTAATCTTAAAGTTTCCATATTTACCTCATTTCATCAGGAACTTCTTCTAATATATAAATAGTTTGATTTTTACTGCTATCAATACGTTTTAATTTATAGCCAAGAGCATCTAATACTCTAGTCATACAGTTAAATCCACAAGCACCGTCAAGTCTTATAGCTAAGTTATCATTATAAAGTCCATAATAATCAAATGAAGATACTCTATTAGGGGTTAATGTAGTTAATTCTTCATAAAATTCTTTTTCCATCCACATACCTAATACAGTACCTTCCATATCATACCCACCACCACTACAAGAAGCTACTTTTTTATCATCAACATACAATGAACATATATTATATCCATATGTATCTCTACCTCTTGATATAGTCCATTTAAATTTTAAAATTTTCATAATAATCCTCTTCATCAATTATTTCAAAAGCATCAGTGAAGTGTATACACTCTTCACATACTCCCCCATGTCGTGGGGGCTGTAAGCACTCAAAGTCTTCACACATTACAACTGCCCCACAATATATACAAACTAAATCGTGACAGTCTGAATCATTATAATGCATTGTTTACCTCTTAACAAGATTAAAATTATCTGATCTTGTTTTCATTATTTCTATTACCTGCTCAAAACTCACAGGATAAAAGTTATTATTATCTACACCTATGTCATGTTGTTTACCTACAGGTTCTAATTTTCCATGTGAGTGTCCATAAACCATAAAACTATTCCAATGACTCCTTGCCCAAACTCTCATAGCATAATGACAAACTACTATAAAGTGTCCATCTATTTCCTTTTCAAAAATAGATTGTGTTGATTTAGGTAGCCAATAATCATGGCTCCCTCTTAAAAAAACATGATTACCTTTTAGTCTATTTATATAATCTTTATAAACCCGTTCTTTATTATTTATTAATGTAAAATCACCGGCATGTATAATTATATCCTGTTTTCCAACAACTTCATTGTGATTTTTTATTAATTCTTCATCGTGTTCTTGAATAGATGAAAAAGGTCTTTCACAATATTTTATAATGTTAAAATGCCCGAAATGTTGATCTGAAGTGAACCAATAGTTATTCATTTATATACCTTCATGTATTTTATTTGCTACTTCTAAATCACCTTCACCAAAAACATATGTCTTATATGTTCCATCGTGTATATCTGGTATAACCAAAATATTACAATCTTCATAACCATCTACATCAAGAAACATATCTATACCAAAAACAGTACCAAAAGATCTTTCTGGTATTGCATATCTATTTAAAGAAAAACCTTTACTCTTGCTTAATATTCTTATTATATCCCCATTTTTAAATTTAGATTTATTCATCTTATCACCATATCTTATCTATTAACTCACAAATATAAATATAATCAATATCTCTATTACTAGTTTTTAATAGATGTAATATCTGAAGTGAACCAATAGTTATTCATATCCAATACTCATAAGTGATTGCTAACTCCATTGCTTTTGTAAAAGCAACAATAGGATCTAAATCTCTAACAACAATTCCAGAATCATACCAGCCTTTTCCAAGAAGTATTACAATTGCACAATATTTATTATCTTTTTCATTTATCGGAAAAACTTCTATTTTAGTATCAATTGGTTTCATATTATCACCATATTTTATCTATTAACTCACAAATATAAATATAATCAATATCTCTATTACCAGTTTTTAATAGATGTAATAATTGTATGAAATATGCAATATCAACACCTAAAAGTTGATCATATAACACTTTAGGATCATCTAAGTTTAACTTACTTATCTGGTAGCAGATTTTAAATATCTGTCCAGCATTTATTTTCCATCCTCTCTCTATAAACTTTCTTATTCTCATTATAGAACAGATAGGGTATAAACTACCTGAATAAATTAATTGTTTTTCAAGAATAGATTGTAATGCTTCTTTGTTTAATATTAGTTTTCTATTCCAAGAAGTCCAATAATTCGTACAATGTATAAAATCATAGTTCTTATGTATTTCTTCTGGCTCTCCATAAAATCTTAATATTAGTTGTATATCATTAGATAATGTTATTGCATTAGATGTTATAAATATAGGTCTATACTTATCTTTTTTATCTTTAGGGATTTTAGCAATAACTTCCATAGTAGTTTCTATAAACTTTTCCTGTTCTGGTGAACCTGGATCAAGACTCTCAAAAAACATATAATCATTATTGTCTGCTGTTTCAGACTCAACACCGAATGATTGAATAACTATTTTTATACGAGAATCTTCTTCAATAACTTTCATAGTTAATAGTTTAGCATCTTTATCTTTTTTGTTTTTCTTAAAGACTTTTAAGAAATATTCAGCTACAGCTTTAGCTGTTTCTATATCTCTGAAATATAAATCATAATCGTTAACTGGCTCATTTAGCAACATTGAAGTTATACATCCACCAGTTATTATTGTATTGTCTTTTAACAAAATTATTAATTTATCATCTTTAATAGATGATAAAAAATTATCAAACTTCTTATTAAGAATTTTATTTATTGTGTTTGCTTGCATATTACCACCTTATATTTTTACCCAATCATTTCTACTTCCACCAAATAATGTATTAAGTTCTCCTTCTGTAATATTACGTGTATCCTCAACCTTTACAGTTATACCAAACCAAGATACTCCAACATAGTTTTCATTATCACATTTTACAACAATAAAACTCATAAGTTTAGGATAACCAACCTGATATAATCTAATTATAGTTCCTTCTTTTTTAAACTTATCTCTAATAGAATAAGTCTGTTTATCTGCTACTTTATCACCTACTTTTTCAATATATTTGTTCTTTATTAAAAACTCTATAAAGCATGGTTTGTCTTGTGCATATTTAACTAATTCGGGACTTAGTAAGTTTCCTGATTTAATTGAAATAACATTATGTGGTAAAACATAATTTGTTATAAACTTACTTAATTCTCTTACTGTAATATTTGAATATTGCATTAAGTTTATTAATGTTAGATATCCACCTTTAATTATTTTATATTCCATTTTTTCCTCCTCTATAAGTTCTAAATCATGCTCTGCAAAATACCAATCATCAATAACTATAATGTTTCTATGTGAGATGATATCTTTAATTATTCCAGTTCTATTTGGAAATCTTACATCTATCCACTGTTGGGTGTCTTCATAAGGTGTATATGTTTTACTTAAGATTTTTACTTTATCACCAACTTTAAATTTCATTTTTTTCTCCTTATCTATAGGCCAAACAATGTTGACCACGTAAACAATCTAAAAGTGCTTCATCTGATAGGTTATTTAATATATTTCTAAATTTATCTTCATTAATATTTAATTTCCAATATTCACAAAATGGAATATATTTGCCAGAACTTTTCCACTCTGTATATAATTTATCAGTCTCATCTAAAAGTCTATAAGTTCTTCTGATCTATACCCATACCCTCCTAGTTCATCTAATTTACCTTTTATAAAATTGTCAACAATTGTATTTATAACTAATTTTCTCATATTCACTCCCTTATACTTTTAGCTATTTTTTTCCATCTATCTTTTTCAATTTGCCACATATTAATTAATCTCATTAATTTTTCAATGTCAACTCCTAGGTTTTTTCTGTTAAATAATAGTGATGCTATAGCTCTTTCAAGCTTTTCAAAATGCCCAAATATTTCTATTCTGTTTAGAATTGTTATATCTCTTATATCATCTTCTACAACATCAATAGCTTTTAAGTCTTTAATATAAAATCCATAGTATGTATTGTTTAGTTTGTCAAGTATATTTTTATCATCCCAAGTTTTACTTATAGGTAAAAATTCCTTTCTTATTTTATCTATTAGTGATAAGTTATTAAATGATCCTTTTTTTAACTTTTCAATGTCAAGAAACGTTTTATAGCCTGTATTGTGTTTTAATCCTGAATAAATAAACTGCCCTAAAGATTTCCAAGTTACTTTGTAATAATAAATATCTTCACTTAATGAGTTAGATAGAAATACTGTGGAATAATTATCAATAGCTTTAATTAAATTTTCTGTAGTGTCAACTTTTAAATATTCTTCTAATACATCAATTAAAGGTAAAGCTACAGCTTTTTCTTTGTCACTTGGTAAGCTAACAGTACATTTAGAAGCAAGACTTTTATGTCTGGATAGTATATTTAAACTTTTTAAGTTTAATTCTGTAGATTGTAAGGTAAGACGTATATTATCAACTGCTATGTTATAAAAATTAAATAGTTTTTCAATATCAGGATTATCAGCCAGCCTCGCTGGTAAATTATCTACGCTAGTAGATAATTCTTTTATTTCTTTGTTATAAGCATTTATATTTTTATTATAAGCATTTGTTTCCTGAAAACCACTCGGTGGTTTAATCCACTCGGTGGTTTTCTGGGAGAGTGGTGAATTATCGTTTTTAATGTAATGTAATTTGATATAATGTTTTATAATTTTACCATTATCATCTTTATTAACATAAGGCTCTATAAATTTGTTATCTATTAAAAGTTTTTTTGCTTTATAGAATCTTACCTTTCCCCACTTTAGTCCATTCATACAAAAATTATCTGTTGAATATATTTTATTAGTCTTTTGTAGTTTGCTGTTTTTTAAGTAGAAAAAATAAAGATTAGCAGAATCACTATTTAATTCATATAATCTTACTGCTGTAAGTAAATTAAATACAATATATTCTTTATCATATTCATTTATTATTAATGTTTTTTCATCTAAAAGGTTTATCTCCATTTTTCTCTCCCCACATAATTTCACTAACTTATCTCCACAAGTTAAAGTATCACTTTAACTTACTATTAATTATTGTATATCCTTATAGCATACTTTTAACCATTTGTCAAGTGTTTTTATTAGTAATAAAATCAGTGGTTTAGCACCTAAATGAGTGATTTCATTACGTTTTTTAGCACGTTAAATCTACCCCTCTTTTACCAATATTATCTTCTTCCAACATACTCAATTCAATTTTAGGTGAGCAGAATATACAATATGCATATTCAATTTCTATTTCTTCATCACACACACCACATTTAGTATATAACTCATCATAGCAATTACTACAGTATATAATATCTTGATTATTTATTACACTGTCTTCTATTAGAGTTTCCTCACCACATTTTGTACATGAGACATATAAGTTATCATAACAATCTTCACAGAAACAAATACCACTATTGTCTTCTATTTTATCACCTATAGATACCACTTTGTTACATGCATCACATATAATATTACTTTCAAAGAAACAGTCTTCACATAAGAGACTACCTTTTGAATCTTCAAAACTATCATCTAATTCAGTAATACTATCACAATTTTCACAAACAAAGTAGCTGTCATAGAAACAGCTATTACATAGACGTTTCTCTTGCTCATATCCACCATCTTCTAAATAACACTCATAACCACAACGTTCACAGGAATAGAAATTTTGATAATAATGATACTCACAATATACATCTCCATTGCTAGCATATACATTATCTTCGTGTAGTCTTTCATCACAAACACAACATATATATCTACAAATATCTTCTAAATCATCAAAAGATTGTATATTATTAAAATTATAAGAACAGTCAAAGTCTATTATATCATATATTTTATTATAATTATTACAAGAATAATATGCTGTATTGTCAAGATAATCATATTTAACTCCTATAGTATCAAGGTATATCATTGCTATATTACCATTTTCAAATAATACAGGCTTAAAAGAGAACTTTGAAGTAAAATCTGTATCTGAATAGAAATTTAATTTTAAATCTTCAAATATTGACTTTGTTTCTATAGAATTGGATGGATATTGTCTTACTATTTTTATATAATCATCTTTACCTAACAAACACCATGTTCTTGCTATATATCTAAAATGTTTTATTTCTTTTTCTCTTAGTGTATACCGTCTTATTGCACCACTAGTAAGAAATAACATAAACCTATTAGGATCTACACAAAGTCCACCTAATCCCATATTATGAGAGCAATTATAATCTAATGAAATACATGAACTAAAAGATTGATTAGTAGAAGCAAATAAGTAATCAATAGGATTTCTTGTTAAACATAAGTATACATCATTCTTGCTATTTTTTAAACTAGTAATTTTTTCTATCTCTTCTTTAGGTACACCTTTTTTATCAATAAGATATTTAATTAATTTAAACTGTTGTTTTCCTATAGTTATCTTATTATTAATAAAATTATCATAGTTTGTTATATTATTAATTTCAGGCATAGTATTAGGTATATATTTTAATATAAGACTATAATACTTTTTATAAATTTCATCATTACTGGCTTCTTTTTTTAGTAAATAAAAAGCTCTTTTTTGAGAGTTTAATTTTAATAAAGAATCAAGATAATCATTATCTGAGCTAACTTCATGTAGTCTATCAATTATTCTTTTATTACTTTCTTTATTATAAAAGAAATAAGGTAATATATATTCTTCAAAATCCTTAAGATTTTTTGAATTAGACTCTGGATACATCATTTTGTATTCTTCTTCTTTTGATAATCTTCTTTCTATTCTCATATTTTCTCCTTATATTTATTATTTATAGAATCTATAAATAGTTCTAAATCTTTTAGAATATTTTCTACTTTGTTTGGAATAAAAACACATTTACTAAGACTACCAAAATGTTCTTCTAAACAATTTAATAGTAGTTGCTTTATGGACTCTTCATCTGGAGAATATCTTAAGTTACTGTTAGTATATAATTTTTCTAATTCAATTTCTTTACTATTAAAATAATTACTTATATCTTCTATAGTCCATTCTCCTCTTCTTATTGATTTTAATTGTTCTCTATTTCTTTCTAAATCTAAATCACCTTCTATGAGAATCATTTCAACTTCATTAAGAAGTCTTACACAGTGGTATCCAAATTTTACATCATATCCGAACTTATCAACTATTTCTTTTCTTTTACCTTCAGGTTTTTTAGTTTTAATTTTATGTATTTGTGAATATGCATATCCTTTAAACTTAAACCACGCTCCTTTATGTAAGAATAGTTTTCTATTCTCTCTTACCATTTCTCCTACTTTAGTAGAAAACAATACACATCTTCTTGGTACAAAAAGAGAATCTATCATATTTGGGTTATTTTCCATACACAGTTGGAAATATTTTATTATATTATATATATTTAAGTCATAAACTTTATTATCTTTTTTCACATGATGTTGTTGATATTGTTCAAATCTTTGTGTTTGTGTACCAAACCCTAATATTTCTCCATTTAAATGTGGAAATATTATTTCTTTATTTGGTATAGAGAATCCATAAATATCAATATCAGACTCATTAGAAGTTACACCATATGCTACAGATCCCATCACTACTTCAAACTGGATTCCATTAACTACATGTTTTGGTGGAGTTATTAATCCTTTTTTATTTAATATTTTTATGTATGACATTTTTTATTTTCCGCTTAATAATTAGCTTTTTTATTTTATTTTAGAGAATGCAGTTAATACTTTTAATATTTTATCTACAGTATTTTCAAATTCTATAGTGTTTATATTAAATGGGTCTAATGCTCTTATAGAAGTTAATATATAAATAAATGTTTTAGTATTGTTCATTAATTGGGAAATATTAAATAATTTTTCAATTATATTTTGATTATTTTTCATTTTAATTCCTTTTTTCATTTTAAAAAATCTACTATTCCTTTCTCCATTATTAAATCTGCAATATTTCTATCTTTTTTTAATGTATCAAGTATTTTCTCATCAATAGTATTTTTTATTATTATATCTACAACTCTTGACTTTGCGTTTTGGCCTATTCTTCCATAAGATCTTCCTGTTGCTTGATCTCTAACATCTATAGAATAATAATTCTCCATAAAAATAGTGTGTTGATACCCATCACTGGTATTTTCTTTAAATAACTCAATACCAATACCTCCTGCTACAACTTGTCCTATAAAAATAGGAATTTTTGAAGTTTGAAAAGTTCTCCATTTAGCTGTTTTATCTTTATCATCTCCAACCATTGTTATATGTTTTATATTTTTATTTTGTAAAAGTTTAGATATCATTTCTATAGTGTATAAGAATCTACACCATATTATTATAGATTCATCCATTTCTAAAATTAATTCTACTTCTTCTATTAAGGCATCGAGTTTTGGGGTATGTATAAGTTTAACATTTTCTCCACGTTCATTTTTTATAAATCCAGAAGTTACCTGCTGTAGTCTAACTAATTTGGTAAATATATGTTGTATATTTATATTAGCAGTTCCTTTCTCAGTTTCAAGTTCAGCTAATATTTCTGTTTTAACTCTTGTATATTCTTTTAAAAGTTTTCCACTTAGTTCTAACTCTAAAATAATTTCCATTTTCTCAGGAAGGTTTTCTATTACATCTTCTTTTTTAAATCTTATACATGATTTATATATACCAGCAGTAAGTATATTAGCTCTTTCACGCTTTAAAACCCATTTTTTATATCCACCATATTCAAATGCTTGAAAGAAATAATTTCTCCAAGAATAAAAATTCTTACCAAATGTTCTTCCTTTATCAAGAAATCTAAACTGTGCCCAAATATCTATAGGTAGTTTAGTTATTAAAGTTCCTGTTAATATCATTCTATAACGAGTATTATCACCTAAAGTTACAGCAGCTAAAGATCTCTTAGCCCCTTCAAATTTATTACCAGATTGTTTTAAGTTCTTTATGTATCTAGCAGATTCATCAGCTATTATAATATCTATAGGTATATTTTTTAGATAATTATAGAATATAGGCAAAGCCTCATAATTTATAAGACCAAAATGTATATTTTTATTTGCATAAAATTCTTTTATTCTTTGTATACGTTCTTTTCTTGATGGAGAATGTAAAGATATGCCAATATACTCAGTAAATTTTCTTATTTCTTTTAACCATTTATCTATTACAGATAAAGGACTTGCTATTAAGATTTTCTTTACGTTATCATTTTGAATTCTCCACCTAGCAATATTTAAAGAAACATATGTTTTACCTAATCCCATATCAAGTAATAATCCTGGGTTTGGGTTTATTATACCAAATCCTATAGATTGATCTTGATATTTACCAAAAGTAGGTGCTATTAGATTAAAATTGTTTGGTAGTTTCATAACTAAAGAGATACTATTGGATAATGTGTTTGGTTATAGTAATCATCATTTTTACTACATAAATCTATAAATTCTTCATACTCAGATACTAATGATTTTATGCTTATACAACTTCCTGTTGTTGGAAAGTTAAAATTACAGGATGGACATATAAATATGTATCCATTGTCATATACATCCATAGTTACTTCTAGTTGAATATCACTACATACCCAACACTTACATAGATCATTATTCTCTTCTTCTTCATAAGATATAACTTTTTCTAAATCCTGTGGTATAAATAATCCTATTTCCTTTTCACCATCTTTTGTTTTTGATAAATATATAAAACAATTATTTATTGAGTGTACAAATCCAGTATCCCACCTTTTCCAAGTTATTGGATGTTCTTCTAATTTTAATCCATCTGTTTTATCTAAAATTAAAACTTCATCACCAACATTAAAAGATTCTTCATCTATACTATCATATTCTATATAAGTTACAGAAGAATGACATAAAGGGCATCTATATGTAGCTGATAAATCACTATACTCAAAGTATTCCATACAACCATCACATTGATATAATAAAGATTCTATATAGCTTTTATTTTTTCTTTTTCTTCTACTAGGAGTGTAGTTGTTATACCATAAGTGATCATAATAATTTCTATTATGATAATATTTTTCATATTTATTTTCTGGAATATCATACTTCTCTGTTATATTTTTTAATATATCTTTACCAAAATGCAATGCTTTAATTAAATCAGCTATTATTGTAAATTCCTTTCTAGTATGAGCTTCATAATAACCACAAGATATATTTATACAAGAAATAATACTTGATAAAGCATCACAATCGGAAAATGTTCCCATTTCTGTTTCATAGTTATGTTTTTTCATTAATTCTTTTAGATCATCTTCAAACTTTTCTACACAATATCCATTCCAAGTACCTATTACATCAGATCCATTTCTTCTATCAAAGATTAGGCCATATTTTATAGTTTTTAAAATAGATTCTTCTTTTTTAATTATAGTATCTATTTTACACCCTACTTCTTCTTGTGTAGAAAAAATAAATGATACTTTATCTTTAAAAGTTTTTAAAAGTTTTAATAATATCCACACACCATTTTTATCATCAGCACCAAGATTACCATTACCATATATTATACCATCAGATATTTTTACAAAAGTTGTAAATTCTGTAAAACTTACTTGATCCATATGTGCACATAGTAGTGGTGTATCCTTTATAAGTTTATAGATTTGAAAATGATCATCCACAATGAAATCTGTTATTCCAAGTTTAATTAATTCTTTTTGGACTAATTTAGATAAGTCTTGTTCTTTTCTCGATGGAGATTTAGTTAGGTATAGTTTTTTTAGTAGTTTCACAAAGTTCTCCTTTTTATCTTTCAGTATATGGACCAAGTCTAATGTTCCAGAGTATAGATGTATCTAAATGTGGTGATGGTTGTTTTTCTATCAATTCAAGATCATTTGCGGTAAAATAAAATCCTTTTATAACTATACAATTATATTCATCATTACCTCTTCCATTTCCCTCTATTCTTTGTACTATTCCAATACCATTTGGAAAGTGTCTTTTTATCCAATCTATATCTCTTTCATATCTATGAACTGTTTTACTATGTATTTTAACTTTATCATTAGGTTTAAATATTGTAGTGTTTTTATTAGGTTTGGGTTGTGGTGACTTAGAACATCTAAAACAAAAAGGGGCATCAGTGTGGTACATAAATTTTTTACACTTTGTACATCGTACAAAGTATGCTTTGTTTATACATCTACTACAGATAGTATTTATTCTTGAGGTTTTATATACTATATCATACTTAAATTTTAATATATGTGAAGAAATATCATACTTACGGCTGTATTTTTTTAATAAATGCCAATCTTCACAACAAGGACATTTGGAGGCTATTTTATTAAAACAAGATTTACAAAGATAGAAATCTCCTATAAATCTCGTATCATTAGAGCTTGTTTTTGTTTTACAATGATGACAATAGTATTTTTCAGTAAAAAGATCATCATATTCAT
>Ga0180008_1001750_pt1 | contig 12830 bp, 11 predicted proteins | sample MM_PW_MetaG_FD_121121 | JGI IMG/M metagenome (GOLD analysis project Ga0180008, IMG submission 121121) | Groundwater microbial communities from the Aspo Hard Rock Laboratory (HRL) deep subsurface site, Sweden - MM_PW_MetaG | ecosystem: Environmental > Aquatic > Deep subsurface > Groundwater... | reverse complement strand
GGACTTTGATCATATGGAATTGTGCGGCTTATCCTTCATGATCGGCAAAAAACCGGTAAAACTTTCGGCAACAGAAAGCTGCCGAAAAAACCGATTTCGGAAAAATAATTGTGCGGCAAACACTTGATACCATTGAGCAACTGCCGACTCGTGACAAACTCTTTTTAGAGGAAGAACTCCATAAAAGAAATGTACAGCTTCGTAGAGAAGAATTATTAGAGGACGCAGTTGTAGGAAAACAAGAATATCATAAAGGTCAAACGAAAACTTTCACAAACGCTGATGAACTGTTGTCGGATCTATTAAAAACTTAAATGGCTATTGGGCTTTTAGCGTGACTTGGGATCAGCGAGTAATGTTCGAGTTCCTTGCTGACGACCATATTTTATTATTGTCTATCGGAACACACGACGACGTATATTGACCCATTTTGTTGTCCTGTCAGATGTGCAACTATGCTTTTTCACCAGTCCCATCGTCTTTGGTATGACTCTTGCTTTTTGGTTACTGACCCGATTAGTTTTAATGGAATTTTAGTTTTATATTAAATTTCCTTATTAAAATACTATGCAAGGCCCATGTCAACTTCCTTTCGAGGAGGCACAACTAATTGTACACTGGGGGAAACGAATTGCACGAAATTACCACGAAAAATAAATATCACATAGTAAATTTGATCTACTCTGGAACATTCGCGTTTATTAGCGTTCATTAGCGGTTATAATGATTTGGAAAAACCGCGAATACACGCGAATGAACGCTAATCAGATAGTATGTGTATTCATGCAATTTGTGTTTCATTTGATTTATACGATAGGAATTGCACATGTGATAACAATATTATATAATAATTAGTCTTTTTTCTTCAGGAGTCGCCTTGCACCCCGGAAACCAGAAAATAAACATTCTCTACCTCAGCCGCGATACAAACGCATCTCACCTCAGCAGCGGCTGTATGCACCGGCATGACTTTCACCAGATTATGTTCGTAATCTGCGGCAAAGGCAATGTGGTTATTAATGATGCACAATATTCAGTTTCTGCCGGTTCCCTGGTATGCATCCGGCCGGGAATATCGCATTGTTTTACCTTCCCATCCAAAAATAAATGTCTGTGCCGTGTATATGATTTAAAAATTTATCTGCCTGGTGCGGCGGCAGAACGTTTGACGGCTCAGCCGTGTATCACGCATCCTGACCCGGTGCTTGCGGGTAAAACATTTGAACTTCTTGCGGAAGCTGTCCGCTCAGGCCGGACAATAAGCGATGAAACGCTGCATGGACTAATTAATTGGTTAATCGGTGTAATATCCAAAGACTCCGGTACGGGAGGCCGCTCTGTGCGTTCCGGTGATGCACGGATACTCAAAGCGGCCGACACGATAGAAGAAGCTTTTATTAAAAATCCTTCATCTATTCCTGATGTGAAGACACTTGCTGTACGGGCAGGCATGGAACGCTCATACTTTATACGGATTTTCAAATCTGTCTTTGGAGAAACGCCGGCGCAGTTCATCACGCTCCGCCGGCTTGACCGCGGGAAGAACCTCGTCGCGTTTTCATCCGTCAGTCTCAAAGATGCTGCTGTTGCGGCAGGGTTCTCAACATATCATCATTTTTCAAATCTGTTTACCCGTGTATACGGAATGCGGCCAGCCGCGTACCGCAAGAGGCATGGATATGACAGATTTGTAGTGTAAAATTTATGTAATTCCGCTTTTGTGTAATTTTTTTACGCTTCTGTGTATTGACAAAGCCGAATTTATGATATATACTGTAATATAAAAAAAACATTTAGTTGCAATCAGATTTATTTACGATCGCTTTTTTATCATTGGAGGTTTATATGTCATATCACAAAAGACAACATTCGTTTCTGCGCCGGGTACGATTATTCCATAATCTGACTATGCAAATTATCCCGGCAGTTTTTATTCTTTTCGTACTGAGTACACAATCCGCTCTTTTTGCAGATCCGCTCGACACAATAGATCTTACCGAAGAAGAAATAGTAAGAATAAAAGAACAGGATGAAGTATCATTTTCGTTCACCGCGCGTAAACAGCCCATGCAGTATCATCTCCGTTTGAATGCGCGTGTCGATTTCAAGTATATTGCGGGGTCTAATCCCGCTATGTACATCACTGTAAACAATACAATTATCGGCGCGGACAAACTCAGGAATAAACCGGATGCGTACAGTTCAAAGCGTCTACCCGCCGGCCGCCCTATGGTAGTGCGAAACTCTTTCGATGTTTTTTCCTCACCCGGTTTTGAACCCATGGACGAGGAAGTTATCTATCGCCCAATAGACTTTACTGATGAACAAATCTACGAATTTGTTCTCGATATTACCGATGCGGTGAAACCGGAGAAAAATATTATCATTATTAAAAATTCCATACGTCCGGATGAAAAAAACTCTCTCATCCTTATTCTCGAAAATCCAATAATAGAAATATTGCCACCCGAGCAAAAAAAAAAGGAAGCAACAGTTCAAAAAAAAGTGCCGGTTTTAACCGGCTCCGGTTATAAATTTCCCTTTTCATTGGAAAAACAGGATACGTCTTTTGTTGATCAGCATATTAAAACAATAATGACATCTGCCGGCATGCCCATATGGCTGAAAGCGTTTCAGTCCAATGTTCTGGAATCATGCAGGTACTGGCTTGAAAAAAATATGGATCACATCTGGTATAGTGTGCCGACACAAAATGTCCCCCGGTCATTATTTGTTAACCAGCTTTTCGGTTCTCCGGTAAGCGGTACCGCAATAAACAGTTTTGATTATTATCAGTGGGATTATAATCCTTCAAAATTTCCATGGAAACTGATTGAACCGGTGAGCGGCGATTTGTTTCCTAAAAATGATTTTTTTGCATATATGGTTTCAGGTATTAACCCGTTCGGAATGTTCGATCCGGAACGTGCAGATAAATCACTTTTATTCAATACTGAGAATAATAATAAAAATGATCCGCTGTATAATTTCGGCGTTGACCCGGGCACCGGATTTGTCGGCGCGGGAAAAAAATTCAATTTTATCGGATTTTACGCAATGCATATACTCTGGGCAGGATCGGCCAATTTTCCTCATAAACCGTATGCGGTTGCCAATGGGCCGCTTTTTCTTGCGCATGCGTGGGAATGGACAGGCGACATCCGTTATGCACGGGCCGCGCTGGTTCTGATCGACCGTATCGCAGATATCTATCCGGGTCTTGATTTTCAATTCTGGGCAAAGCAGGGAGGCTACCACCAGTATCCGGCAATACACGGAAAAGACATGGACGAAACATGGTCAATGCTCACCGCGTCAAAACTTGCGCGGGCGTATGTAATGGTCCGCGGAGAAATAGACAAGGATAAGGTATTTCTCGATTTCGTTAAAAAGAAGGCCGTTCAGTTCCGGCTGTACAATCTTAAAGACAGCCCGGATGCAGTGAAAAAGCATATCGAAGAAAACATTATAAGAACTGCATTTACCGCAACACGCTTCCGTATTATTTCCGGTAATCAGGGTTTTTCCGAAGAAGCTGCCCTCTGGTTTGCGCTCGCCGTATCCGATCGCGCCTTTTCGAAAGAAATTCTGGACTGGCTTTTCCGGCCATGGCCGGATGGCTACGGCGGCTTGTATGAACCGGGAAAAGAACGTGAGGGGGGCGGCTTATTAGAGACTATTGCGGATGGACTCACCAGTGACGGTTTTTCGCGGGAAGGCGGTAACGGATATATACGCATACTACCCCAGGCCCTGGTGAACATATATGAAATTATTTCCGGCGGCGCGCTGAGCAGACAGAATCCGGAGTATGCACCGGTATTTGAGTATCTCAGACTCAAGCTGACCGCGTATTACCGGAGCGCAGTAAATTATTCATGTGCAGGAAAATTCTGTCCCAATTTCGGCGACGGATGGTCGTTTGCGTCTCCTGCAGATATGATTGCCGCACGGCCGAGAGAACTGCTCCGTGGATTTTATACATTAGGCGATGATATGCTCGGGAGTATGTTCCTGAATAAATATATCACAAATGAAAAAGGTCCTCGTACAGAAAAAATAAAAATATTTCTTAACGATCCTTCGTTCATGAGCCTTTTTGAAGATCCGGGCATATTCGCAGACCCGAAAGTAATTGCCGGTATCAGCGGTAAGCTCGATAAACTTACGGCACTGCCTCAATGGGGAGAAAAATCGGTAGTAATGCCCGGGCGCGGTTTTACCCTCATTAAAAGCGGATCGGGATCTTACCGCCGCGCTCTGGCAATGAATTTCGGGGATAATACCGGGCATAATCATCTTGATTCGCTTAACCTTGACCTGTTCGCATTCGGACTGAGTATTACCCCGAATGCCGGCTACCCGTCAATGCCGGAAAAATCAATCCGGTATTATTGGTGGGACAATACACTTTCACACTGGACTGTCGCATTTCCAAACCGGCACATGTCAAACAGTATTTTATCGCGGGCTCAGATGTTTTCCCAGTCGCCGATTGCGGGTGTATTTACCGCAGATGCAAGAGAGTCATTTCCAGGTCTCACACGGTACGACCGGACTGCAGTGCTTGTCAATACTGATGATACTCCGGATGGGAAAGGATTTTATGTTGCTGACTTTTTCAGGGTTGACGGTGCGGAGACTGCCATGTATTGTTTTCATAGCTCTATCGGCGCGGTTATTCCTGAAAACTTAAAAATGCGCGCGCAGCCAAGCGGAACAATGGCAGGAGAAAAAGTTCCCTACGGTACAGAAGAAGAAAAATACGGCGGACTTGCGTTTGTATTTGATGTGAGCCGTGCGCAGGTTAAAAATACCGCATCAATACTCTGGAACCTTGATGATTTCAGAAAAACATCTCCTTTCGGCAATACGATCCGGACACGGTTCCGGATATTTCATCCTGAATTTGAACTTGTAACCGGCAAGGGTAAACTGCCGCAAAGTCAATCAGACCCTCAGCCGCATAATACACACGCGTTCGCGGTAAGCAGCATGAAACGGCCGCTCTTTATGTCCATAGTTGAATGTTTTGAAGACGGTAAAAACCCTGTTGCCGGAGTGCGTGAACTTCCGGTAATCAGAGGAAGCCGGTATGCCGGAGGTCTTGTCGTAAATCTTAAAGACGGAAGTCAGGATATTATTCTTACTACCGGCGGAGCGGATGAACAGGCTGATTATGCGGAGGGATACATGCTGCACGGTCATTTCGCAATCATTCGGCTTAAAAAAAACGGCTCTTACCTCGTTCATGCCGCGGGAACCACGGCGGTAAAATTTAAAAAGACAGGTCTCTCATTCACTGGTAAAACGGGGGGAGTCGCTCAATCAAGTGACACTGCGGTCACGGGTATGCCCAAAATTAATCTGCGGGAGGCGCTGACAATTCCTTCCGGTGTACTGCGGCCTTTGTTTCTCAGACTGACTGAAAACGCAATTCCGGGAGTAAGCAGTTTTCATGAAATCGCCGCAGATTCTCCGCCGGAAACAAAAAGCCCCGTTCTTACAAATACTTTTCTTTTTTCGGATATTGTACGCCGGGATAATAAAATCGAATTCGGGTCATCTGTAAAGCCGGGTACAAAATACGAAGTATTATTCGGATACTACCGGGAAGGAAAACAGGAATAAAGAAAACCTGATGATGCGGCAAAGCCAGATTCTTTACATATGCTCAAAATTCCATTTGCTCAGCGCACCGCTCTTGTGCTGCATATAATCAAACGAAAGAAGCAGCTGGTAGCCTTTGATATCATAATAATAATTAAATTCCTGAGCACTTCCGTCACTCGTGACAATACCGTTGAAACGGCTGTTAAGTAAAAGGAGCGCGCATACGTGATCCCGTTTCATTCCTTTTTCAAGTTTCGGCATTGTTATTTTTATATGATTGATTAAGTCATCTTCCATCGGTGCAGATGGTTTCGGAGCTTCTGCCGCAGCCGCAAGCGGAATATTTTCGTGCATTGCGGGCGGGATTCTGACTGTTTCTGAGGTTTTACAGGAAAACTGAAAGAATAATCCTATGGCGAGAGTCAGGTATGGAATTTTATTGTTCATGGTAATGATTATCGGAGGAAACCAGGCTTTTTGAATTACTTTTTATACTTCGGTTTTAATTTCTTACTTGAAAATTTGCATGATTTGTGATACACTACGAAATATTTGAGTATATTAAAGAGGTTAATAATGATAACTTTACAGGCCACCTATGACAATGGTCAGATACTGATCACCGAAAAAGAATTTCCACACATTAAAGCAAAGGCTGAAATAAAAATATTTGACGAAGTAATGAATAAAAGTGAAAAGCCGCTCAATTTTCACAAAATCAAAGGCAACATCTTTATTCAAAGCCTGAGAAGAACCGATATATATGAAGATAGAATTTGATCGATACTTCATCGATACTAATGTTTTCATTTATCACACTATTGAAAAATTCTGTTTTTTCAACCAGGCCGATTCAGTTATTCAACAAATAATAAGTGGAGGTCTCGAAGGGTTTATTTCTATCCAGGTCATTAATGAATATTTTTCAATTTCAACAAATCCCAAAAATATTGAAAAACCATTTTCTGTAAACGACGCCTGTGAGAATATTGAAAGTTATTGCAGTTTCCTTTCTGTATTACCAAATACCGACAGGTATCTTGAAATACTTAGAGTTTGCAGAACTCACAAGATAAAACATAAACAGATATTCGATCTTAATATTTATCTCACCATGAAGCAAAATGGTTTGTTGAAAATAATCACCGCGAATGAAGATGATTTTAAAATGTTTAAGGATATCGAAATTATCAATCCTTTCAAATGAAGGGCTTACATCCAATCCTTCTCCCCGCAACCTTCTGGATGAAGTAGCTCAAAAAGTGTGAAATAGTTCTGAAACCGTTTGCGTCAGCCCAGTAAGATCAACCAAAGTTTAGTTAACTAAAAAGTACGCAATACGCAAGGTTTGTTTTTCTTTTTTATTTTTTTCTGATTTTGCTGCGCGAAGACGTAGAACATGCCGTGTGTTTTCAAGCCCGGCATAAAGCATTACCGTCCATGGCAGATGTAAATTCGCCGACCATTGAGTAAAAAGATCACGTGCGGCGTACAGACCTCCGTCTACTGAATATTCTACCGCACCGGCGTCGGGACCTGACAGTACAAAAAGACCGACAGCTGAACCTGAAAAATTAAATACAAGCTCGGCGCTTTCGACTGCGGATTCAAGTACGGGAATACCGGCAAACCCGGCTCTCGCCGCAGCAGTGTCAGCCGGCTGCCAGTTCTTGTGATATATCCATTGTGTATCCGGCTCGGCGCATGAGGGTTGTACTAATTTGCCCGTGCAATAGCATTTTTCATCAAGCGGTTCCGGAACATTTTTTGAAATTAGCTGCTGATTTTTACAAATTTGTTCTGACCAGGCATCAATAAGGAGTTTTTTAATCGAACGGGCATACAGTTCTTGACCAAATGGGGAGGGATGCAAATCAACAAAATCTTTTTCCCAGGTAAATTCTCCGGCATGAATACGTTCAGCAACTTCCTGCGCAAGATCAAGTGATGTGATACTGTAATGTTCAGCAACCTTTTCATGAATGGAAATAACTTCAGGTCTTTGTCCATGTGAAATGACTGCTGATTTATCCGGATCAGCAAAATGAAGCATGATAATATCGGTTTCAGGACTGCTGAGCCGGACACTGCGGATAATGCCCTCCATTCCCCTGAGCATTTCAAGAGGACTTTTACGGTTAACCGCATCATTAACCGCCGCTTCAACAAAGAGCAGATCAATTCCGCCATGCGAAAGAACATCACGGTTTAAACGAAAAGCATGTGCTGTTGAATCAAGCGAAGGAATCCCGTTATTAAAAACTCAAAACAGGTATCAGGAAAACGGCTTGTGAGAAAATCGCACACTTGCGTACGCCACCCCGGGTTAAAGGTAATTGAACCTCCGAGAAAACATACCCGCCCTTTTTTTTCATTCATAAATTTTCTGCGGCAGGTATTTAGATTGCCGCGGAGGACATGATAACAATATCCATAAGGTGTATTTTTATCTACATCTTCGCAGGAGTGAACATTCTGGCCGCACGCGTGTAAAATAAAATCAACAACCCGTGAAGGGTTTTCAAGGCTGTGCGGATGATGTCCGCAAAAAGGTTTGGTAATGACGGTAATGAAGCCGCCTAAGCTGCGGTAGCGCTCCGCCAATACACCAGTGTTTTCATTAAAAGGAACAATTTCATCTCTCAGGCCGCATACGTGAATTAGAGAAATTCCTGCGTCGGCTAAAGGCACTAAATTGTCAACAGGATTTTTCTGCCATTTCAGGGCCTGTTCCTGCGTAAGTCCGTATACCTTAAGGCATTTATCCCAGTCGGGTTTTGAACCGGGGCTCAAACCGAACCCGCCCGGCCAGCTTTTAAAATCGCATACAGGAGCATCTGCGTATATCACCGCAGTTTTTTGAGGGTTTCGCGCAGCCCAGTTATAGGCAAAAAGACCGCCCCTGCTGAAGCCTTCAAGAGCGGTTTTTGGGCACAGGCTGTATTCTTTGGTTAGAAATTCATAAAATGCATCCATAATGTCCAAAGCCGCAGGGGATCCGTACATATTCTGTACATCCACGTAGGCGAGGTGGAAGCCGCGGCTTAACAAGGCCAGATCAACAGCAGGCCAGGCATTAAAAAATTCGGTCCGCCAGATCCATGGACTGCCCTGTGCCGGTACTTGAGGAATAACTAACAGGCCTGATCGGGCTTTTACATTTACAGTAATCTGCGTATAACCGTTCCATTTTAGGAGGGGAGTGCTTTGATGTTTCATTTTCACTATACTGCGGCTAAGATAATAATGTATTTTATTATTAACTGCCGGGCTGCCTCATAACCCCGACAGTAAAACCATGCCTTGGCTGTGTAAGTTCAGGCATCGCCATAAGCCGGGGCATATCTGTTTCTCCCATATAGCAGAAACGAAGGTCATTGATGAGGATATTATGGGGATTACTGACCAGTCCGTGTACCGTGCTGATATTTGACGGTACATATAGCGCATCTGCGGTCATAATTTCGAAGTAGGCAATACCCATGCCGCCGAAAAGCCATGAATCGATAACGACAGATACAGGTTTTTTGCCAGTGAAAAAAGGAAATTTGTAAATATAGCATGCCTCGGTGAGTTCGTAGTTTTTAAATACGCCCTCGGCAACTGTTTCAAGACTGCCGTCTTCAAACAGTATTTGCCATCTGCTTTTCTGTGCATTGTACATATCCGGTAAAACAAACTTCACCTTGAGTACACCGGCGGCGCGTGCGGAAGTTTCTGCCAGAGAAAGAACAGCATCCTTGAAATTAACCAGTTTTTTTTCCATCCCCGCAGAAGAGAGACAATTTCTGAACCGGCTCCACTGTCCGAGCTTCTTTTTCAGAAATTGATCAATCAGTTCTGCGGCTTCTGCGGTGAGGAGTTTCCGCCGGGATGCATTGGGAGAATCGGCTCCGAAGGTAAATAGTTCTTCGGCAACTGCACGCATTTTGTACATGATTTTTTTCCATTCAAGAGAGACAAGCAGATCCTCAAGCATCTCCCGTGAGGCCGTGTTTACGCATTTGTCAAGATACTCAGTGAAAATACCGGCGGTTATTTCAGAGGAGCTTTTTATCAGCGCTTCAGCATCGGTGAGCGGTCCGCAGAGATAACTGAGCGGATCCAGACGGGTGGGATGAATGGCCTTGATTTCATAGTTGCAGCGCAAGGCATTGATAAAAAGCGTATCCTTAATGCCGAAAAGATCTTTCATAACCGTGTCAAAATTAGTATCTTTACCAGACCAAAGCGTCCCTGCATAACGCACCATAGGGAATACCTCAGCCATGAAATTTAGACTTTTTTCCCAGACCGTCAGGAGCCCGCCAAGCGGATTATACTTTCGGGCATACGAGGTAAAACTTTCAATATTGGAGACAAGATACGGCGCAGGAGCGAAAATATAATTAAACCCTTTCCGTGAATATTCAGCGAGCAGATCCTCTTCGCGGCGGGAACTGAAATGCGCCTTTGGAGGATTCACATCACGGTCATAATTCCAGCAGCAGAGTATGATGTCATTTGGAATCATGTCAAGCGCTTCAGGATAATTTTCAAAAAGATCATCCCAGATTATCATTTTTTTTTTAAGTTCGCCTGTGATAAATCCGTGTATCTCCATCAGAAATCGTCCGAAAATCCCTGCGTAGGTTTCTCCGTTGTGTATCCGCTGCCTGCAGTCCGGACAGCAGCCGATATCCCATGCTTCATCACAACCCGCATGCAGGTAGGGTGAAGGGAAAATCTCAGCGTACCCGACGATTTTTTTATATCAGCAGGTGTGTAGCATGAACCGTCCGGCGGGTAGGGGAAAGACGCAGTTCTGACCAGGCCTTCAAGGTAGAGAACCAGTGTGTTATAACCCGACAGGGTAATAAAATCGATGAAGTTATGGATAAAACCGATCGTCTCCATCTGGCGGGCAAGGTCGAGCTGCACGCCGCGGAAGGTGAAGGGGGGCGGTGGTGTCAAAGGAGAATTATCTTTTTTATAAGTAGTGCTCATGTGTTACTCCCGCTTCCAATATTTCAGGTACAGACACAAGTCCGTGAATACCATAACACCATTGAGAATATACAGAGCGATGACCCAGTCAGGTTTATAGAATATTTTATGAAAAACACCGGATACGTATCCGATGAATATGAGTATCAGGAACAGCAGGCTTTTCCCTTTGACATTTTTTGTCCGCCAGGTTTTTAATACCGCAAAAGGCCAGCTCGCACCGAAGCAGGCAAGCATTATCAGTTCGAATAAGCTGAATTTCATGAAAGATCCTATTGTTGAATGTGTGTAGCGTGCGAAAAGAACGCAGGCAACGTACTTATTTTAATATGAAATACCTTTTAGTGAAATTCATTATTAACCACGCAGCAGCTCATAGTGAGAATGAAACCACCATCTCCTTAACGACGGTGAGTACTTTAAACAATCCTATTGAAACCACGAATGGACACGAATGAACACTAATAAATAAGATGTATCGTAACTCATTTATCTTAATATAGATTTAGTAGTGATTTCACGCAGAGCCCACAGAGGATCCACAGAGGATCCACAGAGGATGTATTCTTCATGTCCTCTGCGTTCTCTGCGTTCTCTGTGTGAAATTTCCCAGACCCGCGATTATAGAAATGATAAATAATTCGTGTTCATTCGTGTCCATTCGTGGTTATCTCTAATGCTTGCCTCAGATTAGCTGCGGTTTTGTATTTTGCTGTGATGTTATTTAAAATTTCAATTACTAGTTAGTCTCTGGCTTCTGTACGCTGTCTTCTGGTGTCTACCGACGAGGTCGGTCGACCTCTCCGGTTTTGCCGGCTTAGGAGATGAAATTTTATCAAAATAGACAGTCTGATGATAAAATTGTCTTTACTCAAAGGAATACCCTTGTTCCACACCTACACCGTTACCCATCCATCCGCCATTCAGAATTTTCTTCACTCTGCCGAACCAGGAAAGGACTGGCCGGCGCTCATTGAAAACGGCCATGTGCAGGTGGGAACGCGTTTTATCGGCAAAAACTTTTTACTCCGTACGGGAGATATAGTACGTATTTCCGAACCAGAACCATTTGCAGAACCTCCTGTTGATGCGGGCTGGACAATCCTGCATGAAGACCCCGTGTTGTGCGCGGTCAATAAACCTGCGCATCTGCCAGTACATCCATGCGGCGCGTGGCGTAATAACTGTCTAACCGGACTTTTAAAAAAAAGCGGCAGAAATTGGCATCTGCTTAACCGGCTCGATAATGAAACCTCAGGGGTTATGGTATGCGCTGCCGATACCGGACAAGTGAACGCATGTCTTGCGGCATTTTTAAACGGACAAAAGACCTACATCGCCGGAGTATACGGAATATTCCCTCCACGGCTTTTTATTGAAATGAACCTCGGTACCAGAACCGGCAGTCTCGTCAGAAAAAGAAAGGGTAATAACCCCCGGGAGGGCAAATACAGCGCGACATCTTTTAAACGGATGTGTACCGGATCACGCTCATCAGAAACCGGTTCATCAAAACATGTTTCTATTGTGCTTGCCCATCCAAAAACCGGCCGTATGCACCAGATACGCGCACATCTTTCTGAAAACGGATTTCCTGTAATCGGCGACAAAATTTACGGCCCCGATGAAACATTTTTTATTGATTTTATTACACATGGTCTCACTTCCGCATTGCAGGAAAAACTGGAAATATCCAGACAATTTCTTCATTGTGCTAAAGTTGTCATGCAGCATCCCCTGACGGGAAAAAAAATAATTTTTCGTGCACCGCTGCCTGAAGAACTTTCTGCATACATACAGCTCATTTAGGGCAAGCGCTGACTTTCTGATGTATAAAAAATGTCTGTGTTTGAACCAATAGTAACTGGTTTTTTACCTTGTTTCCCGTGTTGACTGGGCTTGACGCAAACGATTTCTGTGTTATTTCGCGTTTTTTTCAAACTGGCCGGATAATAAGTTCATCAAATTGGTTGGTGAAAATATTGAATATTCTTCCGAGCCCCTTAATCACTTTAAGTGCTAAGTTATAAATCGAGAAGATTCGTCTTTTAGGGTTTGCAACAGGAGTATATCTTTTTATTATGCTTATATCATCATCACAAAAAATTCCGACATCCGCTAATTAACCCTGCTTATATCCATCATAAGCGATTGGAATAGTCCTTCCCTTCTTTGTTATTAGAGAAATACTTAGAAGCATAAAATTTTCTTGAAGAGTTGTCCAGTCTATT
>Ga0180008_1001748_pt1 | contig 12867 bp, 14 predicted proteins | sample MM_PW_MetaG_FD_121121 | JGI IMG/M metagenome (GOLD analysis project Ga0180008, IMG submission 121121) | Groundwater microbial communities from the Aspo Hard Rock Laboratory (HRL) deep subsurface site, Sweden - MM_PW_MetaG | ecosystem: Environmental > Aquatic > Deep subsurface > Groundwater... | reverse complement strand
GAGGCTTGTTGGCAGAGCTTGGAGCGATGGGCATCGGCTGGCGTCGTCACGGCAGGGGTGTTTGCCGCGCATGTTAGCAGGCTTGGGGGCAGCGGTGGTTTTGCTACCGCTTTCGCGAGCAAGCCCGCTCCCACATTTGACGCATTCCAATGATGGAACCCGGTCAAATGTGAGAGCGGGCTTGCTCGCGAAGAGGCCCTCAACAGCGCTGCATCACTCAGCCCGCCAGCAACCAAACCCCAGTCGCCGCCGAAGCCGCTCCCACCACCCGCACCAGCGGCGCCGCCGCAGCCGGCAGGAACCGCACCAGCGCGTAACCGGCCGCGTGCAACACCGCCGTCGCCCCCACGAATCCGGCTGCATACGCCCAGGGGCTGGTCATGTCCGGCAGCTCCAGGCCATGGGCCACACCATGGAACAGGGCAAACACGGCTGTTGCGGCCACGGCCACTGCCACCGGTGGACGAATCGCCAAGGCCACCGCCAGCCCCAGGGCCAGCACCGACGCGGCAATCCCGCTTTCCAGGGCTGGCAATGCCAACCCTTCAAAACCCAGCACGCCACCGAGCAACATAGTGCCGACAAAGGTACACGGCAGCGCCCAGCGCGCCGCGCCTTGTTGCTGCGCAGCCCACAGGCCCACGGCCAGCATCGCCAGCAAGTGGTCCAGCCCGCCGAGGGGGTGGCCGATGCCGGCTACCAGGCCATTGTCGCCGTGACCCGGATGGGCAAAGGCCAGGGCCGGGACTAGCAGCAATGCGCAGGTGGCCAATAGTTTGTTGAAGGTCATACAACAGCTCCTTGGTAGAGGGCTCAGGCTGCGGTCAGCAGGCCCTGGCGTTCGATAAAAGCGACGATTTCTTCCAGGCCGACCCCGGTTTTCTGGTTGCTGAAGACAAACGGCTTGCCACCGCGCATGCGCTGGGTGTCGCTGTTCATCAGTTCCAGCGAGGCGCCGACCAGTGGCGCCAGGTCGATCTTGTTGATCACCAGCAGGTCCGACTTGCAGATCCCCGGCCCGCCCTTGCGTGGCAGCTTGTCGCCAGCTGACACATCGATCACGTAAATGGTCAGGTCCGACAGCTCGGGGCTGAAGGTGGCCGAGAGGTTGTCGCCGCCGGACTCCACGAGGATCAGATCCAGGCCCGGAAAGCGCCGGTTCAATTGATCCACGGCTTCGAGGTTGATCGAGGCATCTTCGCGAATCGCTGTGTGCGGGCAGCCGCCGGTTTCCACGCCGATGATCCGCTCGGGCGCCAGGGCCTGGTTGCGCACCAGAAAGTCAGCGTCTTCGCGGGTATAGATGTCGTTGGTGACCACCGCCAGGTTGTAGCGATCTCGCAGGGCCAGGCACAGCGCCAGGGTCAGGGCGGTCTTGCCGGAGCCAACGGGGCCGCCGATACCGACGCGCAGGGGTTGTGTGTTCATGGGGTTCTCCTAGGAACGGAACAGGCGGCTGTACTGGCGCTCGTGGGCCATGCATGCCAGGGACAGGCCGAACGCGGCGCTGCCAAAGTGATGGGGATCGCGCTGGCTGGCGTCCTGCTGGGCTTGTTGCAGCAATGGGAGCAGTTCGCTGGTCAGGCGCTGGGCAGCCTGTTGGCCCAGGGGCAGGGTCTTCATCAGCACCGCCAATTGGTTTTCCAGCCAACTCCACAGCCAGGCGGCCAGGGCATCCTCGGGGCTGATCGCCCAGGCGCGGGCGGCGAGTGCCCAGCCCAGGGCCAGATGGGGTTCACCGGTGGCGTCGAGAAACCGGCGTGCTGCTTCATCCAGCTCCGGCAGGCCACTGAGCAGTTGTTGCAGGGAATAGCCCATTTGCCGGCTTTCCTGGAACAGCTCACGGGTTTCGCGGCTGGCGCGGTGTTCTTCACCGAGTTGACGCAGGCGCCCCCAGTCCTGGTCGACGGCGGCCTGGCAATGGGCAAGCAGCAGCGGTGCTTCGAAGCGCGCGAGATTGAGTAGCAACTGGTCGCTGATCCAGCGTCGGGCGCTGTCGGCATTGCTGACCCGGGCGTTCTCCACAGCCATTTCCAGGCCTTGGGAATAGCTGTAGCCGCCAATCGGCAATTGCGGACTGGCCAGACGCAACAGCGCCCAGGCGGGGTTCACAGGCGCACGCCGAACTGATGCAGTTTGGGCGGGTAGTTGAAGTCTTCATCACCGTGGCGCGAGTGATGATGGCCACCACCGTAGGCGCCGTGCTCTGGTTGGAACGGTGCTTCGAGGGTTTGGGTGTGGGCGCCCAATTGCTCCAGCATGGCCTTGAGCACGTAGTCATCGAGCAGGCGCAGCCAGCCGTCGCCCACTTGCAGGGCCACATGGCGGTTGCCCAGGTGGTAGGCCGCACGGGTCAGTTCGAAGGCACTGCTGCAGGTGACGTGCAGCAGTTGTTCAGGGCGTGCGCAGACACGTACGACACGTCCGTCTTCAGCCTGTAGGAATTCCCCATCGTGCAGCGGCGGCTGGCCGCGCTCCAGAAACAGGCCGACGTCTTCGCCCTCGGCACTGAAACAGCGCAGGCGGCTTTTGCTGCGGGCTTCGAAGTTCAGCAGTAACTCTGCGGCCCAGACAGGTTGGGGGGCGATTCGGCGGTGGATCACCAGCATCAGGAAGCTTCCAGCTATGAGCGATAAACAGGCTAGAGCAAGGGGCTTGCCAACCAGGCTTGGCGTAGGAAATCACCGTAGGCTATGGGGGTTGCGCCACTAAACGGGGCGCTGGCTGGTGCTGAAGTGGTCTTTTTTGGTGCGTGATGGGATGTAAAGGCACCTGAATTGGGCGATTTGACCAGGGCCATTTATATGTAGGGACGATTTGGGATTTGTCCTACGAGCATCTTCGACTTTCCGTTCATCTTGCTACGCATCGCTTCACTAGGATTGCACCCCGTGTTTAATCCACTGCGACGTTCATCATGTTCAAGTCATTTTTATGTGTACTGATTGCCGGCCTGTTTGGCGTCACGTCCTCGGCTTCGGCCAACTTCAATAAGCGCCATACCTCGCTGGCTCCCTTCAGCTCATCGCTGCAGAGCGTGCCGCAGCCGAGCATCGACAATGTGGTCGACCGTGCCCATCAATTGCTGGGCACCGCCTACAAATGGGGCGGCACCTCTCAGGAGCAGGGGTTCGATTGCAGCGGTTTACTGGTCTATCTGTTCAAGACCGAGGCCAACATTGTCATCCCACGCACCACGGCGGCGATGCACCGTTCGACGGCGGCGACGATCAAGCGTGATGCGCTGCAGCCGGGCGACGCGGTGTTTTTCAGGGGCAATGGGCGCAACCAGATCAGCCATGTCGGCCTGTATGTCGGCGAGGGCAAGTTCATTCACTCGCCGCGCAAGGGCAAGAGTATCCGCATCGACTCACTGGCCAACAGCTATTGGAAGAAAAACTACACCACCGCCAAGCGTTTCCAAGCGGTGCGCTGAGCGGCCTATTCGGTGCTGCCCAGGCCTTGCCAGTGCTTGAGGCCGATAAAGATAAAGCGCAGTTGCTGGGTGATCTTGGCCTGGGGTGTGAGGTGCGCCGGCAGGGCGGCAGCGGGAGGGTCGATAATGTCGGGCAGGGTGGCGAACACGCTTTTGACGATCAGGTCGGCCATCACATGCAGGCCCTCGGCGTCCAGGTGCTGGAGCTTGGGCATCAGCGTCAGGTCGGCCGCCAGGTCCGAGGTGATGTCTTCGCGCAGGGCGCCGATGGCTTGGCGCACGGCCAGGCAACCGCCGTATTGCTCACGGGCCAGGAACAAAAATTGCGAACGGTTGGCCGCTACCACATCGAGAAAGATCCGTACCGAGGCATCGATGATGCCGCCCATGACGAATTCGTTGTGGCGCACCAGGCGGATAGTGGCGCGGAAGGTCTGGCCGACCTCACTGACGAGCACCAGGCCCAGTTGGTCCATATCGGCAAAGTGACGGTAAAAACCGGTGGGCACGATACCGGCGCTCTTGGCCACTTCGCGCAGGCTCAGGCTGCCAAACCCTCGGCCACACTCCATCAGATGGCGGGCTGCGTCCATCAAGGCAAGGCGGGTCTGTTGCTTCTGTTCGGCGCGGGGGAGCATTGGCGGGTGGGCTTTGTAGACAAGGACAGCGACGCACTCTAGCAAAACAACTTTACCGGCGTCGAACTTGAAACAGGACAAAGGTGGGGCGGGTCACACAAAGTCAAAGCCCGATCGCTGGGGATCGGGCTTTTTTAAGGGCCAGCACAGGCTTAGCTCGTGGCTTTGTGCATTTGATCCAGACGGTCGGAACCGCCTTCGACGATGAATTCGCGTTTTTGCAGACGGTCCGAACCCCCTTCAACCAGGCCTTTTTGTTCCAGGCGATCACGACCGCCTTCGGTGACGAACTCGCGTTTTTGCAGACGGTCGGAGCCACCTTCAACCAGGCCTTTCTGTTCCAGGCGATCACGGCCGCCTTCAGCTACGGCGTCGCGTTCTTTCAGACGGTCCGAGCCACCTTCAACCAAGCCTTTCTGTTCCAGGCGATCACGACCACCTTCGGCAACGGTCTGGCTGATGTGTGCAGCGTCAGATTTGACTTGTGGAATCGCTTGTTCTGCGGCTGGCAGGGCAAAAGCGCTGGTGGCCAGGACAGAGAGTGCAACACTGAGCAGTAATTGGCGTTTCATGATGAGTTGCTCCTTGGGAGGGCGATAAAGTGGGTACAGGACTCATGCTACTCTCGATAACTCGATATAAAAGTTCATAAACACAATGGTAATAATCAACAGAATTGATTGTTCTGCGCCGGGGCTCTAGGTCGCGCCTCTCAAGCCCGCGCTTTTGCACCGGGGTGGGTATTTTCGACACGGGCATGGGTAACAACGGTGCGCCGTCGAGGCGGGAAACTGTCGGATCAGTCAAAAAAAGCGCTTTTGGCCGCTAATTCCCATCTGCGGTTAAACCCCCAGGCCATTTGCCAGTCGTAGCCATATAAGCTTTAGTCCTTGCGCGCGTTGCCAATGGCACGCGCAGTCGTAATCAGGAGCCCTGTGCAATGACGCGCACTCGTAAAATGCTTGCCTGGAGCAGTGCCTGCTTCGTTCTGTTAATCGCCGCAGTGGTCCTGATCCTGGTGTTCTTCGACTGGAACCGGATCAAGCCGCAACTCAATGCCAAAGTCTCCGAAGAGCTGCATCGTGCCTTTGCCATCAATGGCAACCTGGCGGTGGTCTGGCAGCGTGAGCCGGACGAAGGTGGCTGGCGCGCCTGGGTGCCGTGGCCCCATGTGGTGGCCGAAGACCTGAGCCTGGGCAACCCCGAGTGGTCGAAACAGCCGCAGATGGTCACCCTCAAGCGCGTCGAACTGCGCATCTCGCCCCTGGCGTTGCTGGCCCAGCGTGTGGTGATCCCGCGCATCGACCTGACCGAACCGAGCGCCGAGTTGCAGCGCCTGGCCGATGGTCGCGCCAACTGGACCTTTACCTTCGATCCCAAGGACCCGAATGCCGAACCCTCCAGCTGGGTGGTGGATATTGGCGCCATTGGCTTCGACAAGGGCCGTGTGACCCTCGACGACCAGACCCTCAAGACTCGGCTCGATGTGCTCATCGACCCCCTGGGCAAGCCCATTGCATTCAACGACATCGTCGGCGAGCGCGACGCCAAAAAGGCCCAGGAGCAGGGCACCACGCCCCAGGACTATGCCTTTGGCCTCAAGGTCAGTGGCCAGTACCATGGCCAGAAACTGGCCGGTAGCGGCAAGATCGGCGGGTTGCTGGCCCTGCAAGACGCCGCCAAGCCATTCCCCCTGCAAGCCGAGGCCCGGATCGGTGATACCAATATCGCCCTGGCGGGCACCCTGACCGATCCGCTGAACCTCGGCGCCCTGGACTTGCGCCTGAAACTGTCCGGCACCAGCCTGGGCAACCTTTACCCGCTGACCGGCGTGACCCTGCCGGACTCACCTGCCTATTCCACCGATGGACGCCTGATTGCCAAGTTGCATGAAGCCGGCGGTGCGTCGTTCCGGTATGACAACTTCAACGGCAAGATCGGCAACAGCGATATCCACGGCAACCTCGCCTATGTCGCCAGCCAGCCACGGCCCAAGCTCAGTGGCGCGCTGGTCTCCAACCAACTGCTGCTGGCCGACCTGGCGCCGCTGATCGGTGCCGATTCCAATGCCAAGCAAAAGGCCCGCGGCGGTGAAAGCAAGCAACCGGCGACCAAGGTGCTGCCGGTGGAGGAGTTTCGCACCGAGCGCTGGCGCGATATGGATGCCGACGTCGAGTTCACCGGCAAGCGCATCGTGCACAGCGCTGACCTGCCATTTACCGATCTCTACACGCACCTGGTGCTCAACGATGGCCAACTGAGCCTCGAACCCCTGCGCTTTGGCGTGGCGGGTGGCAGGCTCGATGCGCAGGTCCGCCTCAATGGCCGCATCACCCCGCTGGAGGGCCGGGCGAAGTTGACGGCGCGCAACTTCAAGCTCAAGCAACTGTTCCCCACCTTTGAACCGATGAAGACCAGCTTCGGTGAACTCAACGGCGATGCGGATATCGCCGGGCGCGGCAACTCGGTGGCGGCGTTGCTGGGCAGTGCCAATGGTGAGCTGAAAATGCTCATCAACGACGGCGCGATCAGCCGCAGCCTGATGGAGATCGCCGGGTTGAACGTGGGCAACTATGTGATCGGCAAGCTGTTTGGCGACAAGGAAGTGAAGATCAATTGCGCGGCGGCGGATTTCGGCATCAAGACCGGCCTGGCCACCAGCCGGCTGTTTGTGTTCGATACCGAGAACGCGATCATCTATATCGACGGCACCGCGAACATGGCCAGCGAACAACTGGACTTGACGATCACGCCGGAGTCCAAGGGCTTTCGCCTGTTTTCGCTGCGCTCGCCGTTGTACGTCAACGGGCCGTTTATCAAGCCCAATGCCGGGGTCAAGGCGGTACCGCTACTGCTGCGTGGCGCGGGGATGGTGGCGCTGGGTGTGATCGTTGCACCGGCGGCAGGCTTGCTGGCGCTGGTAGCGCCGAGCGGGGATGAGCCGAACCAGTGTGTGCCGCTGTTGCAGCAGATGAGGGAAGGCAAGGCGCCGAAGACGGTGAAAGGCTAAAGGTGGGAGCGGGCTTGCTCGCGAATGCGGTGTATCAGTCAACCTATCCATTGCTGACCCACCGCATTCGCGAGCAAGCCCGCTCCCACATTAGTGAGTGGTGCTGGCTGGCCTACAGGTCTTTGAGAATGTCCGCCATATCGTCAGCGTGCTCTTCTTCCTGGGCCAGGATGTCTTCAAAGATGCGGCGGGTGGTCGGGTCTTTCTCGCCGATGTACTGGATGATCTCGCGATAGCTGTCCACCGCGATGCGTTCGGCCACCAGGTCTTCGTAGACCATGTCCCTCAAGCTCTTGCCGGCCACGTATTGTGCGTGGGACAGCTTGGACAGCAGGTCCGGGTTGAACTCTGGTTCGCCGCCCAACTGTACGATGCGTTCGGCCAGGGTGTCGGCATGTTCCAGCTCCTGGTTGGCGTGCTCCAGGAACTCATCGGCGGCGACGCTGGCCTTCAGGCCGTTGGCCATGAAGTAATGACGCTTGTAGCGCAAGACGCAGACCAGTTCGGTGGCCAGCGACTCGTTGAGCAGGCGCAGGATCTCTTCGCGGTCGGCGCTGTAGCCTTCGGTCACCGCGCCGTTTTCCACATTCTTGCGTGCACGTTCGCGAAGGGTACTTACGTCAGACAAATGCATGTCGGTCATTTCATTCTCCTCAGGGCGACATCCGGGGTTGCGCCACACTCTCGTGATGTGATCACTCAAAGTTGTGAGTGCCGCGCGGCGCAAAAAGTTTTATCGGATGTCGTCGGGTGCCATATCGATTGCCCCAAGGCTGGTCTAGGATCAGCCCAATCGCCTCTCTCAAGGACGTTTACCCTCATGCCGCAGACATTGGCTACACGTTATCCCCTGGTTCTGGTGCCGGGCATGCTCGGGTTTGTGCGGCTGCTGCTGTACCCGTACTGGTACGGCATCGTCCCGGCCTTGCGTGCCGGCGGGGCGCAGGTGTTTGCAGTGCAAGTGGCGCCGCTCAACTCCAGTGAGGTGCGCGGCGAGCAATTGCTGGTGCAGATCGAGCAGATACGCCGCCAGACCGGCGCCGGCAAGGTCAACCTGATCGGCCATAGCCAGGGCTCGCTTACCGCCCGTTACGCGGCGGCCAAACGTCCGGAATGGGTGGCTTCGGTCACCTCGGTGGCCGGGCCCAACCACGGTTCGGAACTGGCGGACTACCTGCACACCCATTACCCGGCCGACAGCGCCAAGGGCCGCATCATGAGTGCGCTGCTGCGCCTGGTGGGGGCGTTGATGGGCCTGTTGGAAACCGGCTACCGCGGCCCGCGCTTTGCAGCGGATATCCACGCCTCCCATCAGTCGCTGACCAGCGAAGGGGTGGCACTGTTCAATCGCCAGTATCCCCAGGGCTTGCCAGATACTTGGGGCGGGCAGGGGCCCGAGGAAGTGGGGGGCGTGCGCTATTACTCCTGGTCCGGCACCTTGCAGCCGGGCAAGACCGATCGCGGGCGCAACCTGCTGGACGGCACCCACCGCAGTTGCCGGCTGTTTGCACGGACCTTCGTCAGGGAGAAGGGCCAGTGCGACGGCATGGTCGGGCGCTATAGCTCACACCTGGGCACGGTGATCGGCGATGACTATGCGCTGGACCATTTTGATATCGTCAACCAGTCACTGGGCCTGGTGGGCAAGGGCGCCGAGCCGATTCGCCTGTTTGTCGAGCATGCCCGGCGGTTGAAGGCGGCCGGGGTCTAGGCGCAAAAGGCTCCCTTGTAGGAGCCGGCTTGCCGGCGATAGCCATCTGTCAGGCGACGCGCCTGACCGGTGTAGTCCACCGCTCCGACAAAATCACCCCGCCCAACGTCAGCACGCCCCCCACCAGGTGATACAGCGCCAACTGCTCCTTGAGCACCACCGCTGCGATCAACGCGGTGATCAACGGCAGCAGATTGAAAAACAGCGTGGTCCGGCTCGGTCCCAGGTTTTTGACCGAATGCATCCACGCCAGCGGCGCGATCATCGAGGCCAGCAGGCAGGCATACACCACCAGGCCAATGTTCGATGGGCCCAGGCCGACCTTGTCCGAGGCCAGGAACAGCGGAAACAGCACCACCACGGCCACCAGCACCTGCAAATACAGCAGCACCAGCGGCGGCAGGCGCAGCTGCCATTTTTTCAGCAGGGTGCTGTAGATCGCGTAGGCCAGGGTGGCCACCAGCATCATCGCATCGCCCAGGTTCACCCCGTGTTGCAGCAGCGCGCCGAGGCTGCCGGACGACACCACCACCGCCACCCCGGCAAATGACAGCACTGCACCGGTCAGGGCGCCGAAGGTCAGGCGCTGGCCGAGGCTGATAATGGCTGCCGTCAGGGCCATCAACGGCATCAGCGACAGGATGATCCCCATGTTGGTGGCGCTGGTCAGGCTCGCGGCGTAGTACGCCAGGCTCTGGTAGACCGCCATGCCCAGCACGCCGAGTACGGCGATCTTGCCCAGGTTGGGGCGGATCAGCGCCCAGTTGGCCAGGACCGGCTTGAGCATGAACGGGGTAAACAGGAGGGCGGCCAGCAGCCAGCGATAAAAACCGATCTCGGCCGGGAAAATCGAGCCCACGGCGAGTTTGTTGATCACGGTATTGCCGGCCCAGATAAAAATGGCCAACAGCGGATAAGCGTATTGCATTGCAAGGAACCAGGAACGTTAGTGAAGGGTGATTATCCTTTGTCTGGATCGAAGCCTATACTTCGATCCGGTCAAGCCACCTTTGTATCCAGACAACATGTCCAAGACCTACATCAACCTGCCTGATTTCGACGTACTGCCGGCCCCGGTGTACTTTCGCTACTCGGAATTTGCCGCCGACAGCCGTGCCTCCCGCCATCAGCATGCCTGGGGTTCCCTGGATTACTCGGCCCGTGGCGTGATGCGCTTTGAAGTGGACGGCAACCGGTTTATGTCGCCGCCGCAGTACGCGGTGTGGATTCCGCCCAACACTCAGCACAGTTCCTACAACGCCCAGGCGATTGTCTACCGCTCGGTGTACCTGGCGCCGTCGTTGTGCGAGCAATTGCCTACGCAGCCCTGCACCCTGACCATCAGCAACATCCTCAAGGCCATCCTCAGTGATTTTGCCGAACGCGACGTGAACATCCCGGCCAACGAGGCTGACGTGCGCCTGGCCCAAGTGCTGGTGGACCAACTGCGCCAGGCGCCGGTGCATGATTGTTTCCTGCCGTATGCCAGCAGCCCCGGCCTGCTCAGCGTGCTCGAAGGCATGCAGGCAGATCCCGGGGACAACCGCGCGCTGGCGCAGTGGGCGCAGCAGGTGCATGTCAGCGAGCGCACCCTGGCCCGACAATTTGTGCGCGAACTGGGCATGAGCTTTGGCGAGTGGCGCCAGCGCCTGCGCTTTCTCGCCGCCATTGAGGCGCTGGAAAGCAATCGCAGCGTGCAGGAAGTGGCGTTTGACCTGGGCTACAGCACCGCCTCGGCGTTTATCGCGATGTTCCAACGCCAGGCCGGCAGTACCCCGGAGCAGTATCGACGAATGAACCTACGTAGCAGGTGAACGTGTAACAGGCTTTGTCTACACTGCAGGGGAGGCCGCGCCCCTCGGCGTGGTAACAGGGAGAAAACTCCATGAAGATGTTGCGTGTTCCGTTGTTGATGATCGGTCTGCTGCTCTGTTCCCAAGGGTTTGCGGCCACTGCCCAGCAAAACAAAATGACCACCTGCAATGCCGAAGCCTCCACCAAGACCTTGAAGGGCGACGAACGCAAGGCCTTTATGAAAACCTGCCTCTCGGCCCCGGCCGCCAACGACGCCAAGACCCTGACCCCGCAGCAGCAAAAGATGAAGGACTGCAACGCGTCGGCGAAAACCAAGGCGCTGGCCGGCGATGCGCGTAAAACCTTTATGAGTACTTGCCTTAAAGGCTGACCCGCTTAGATACCCATGTGGGAGTGGGCAAGCCCGCTCCCACAGGTGATAGCGTTCATTGCCATCAGACTTCTCGCTTGATTACCCCAAGGCTGGCAGACTGCCCATCCTTTAACGCCGTTCGTTTAGAGGCTGTATGCCAACGTTTTCTTCGCGTCATGTGGTGTTGCTGGCCAGCTACATCATCATTTTCGGCGGTTTGTTACTGGTCCTGCCGTTAAAACTGCTGCCCAGCCTGTTGGCCGGCCTGTTGGTTTTCGAACTGGTCAACATGCTCACCCCGCAACTGCAGCGTCTGATCGAAGGCCGGCGTGCCCGCTGGCTGGCGGTGGCGTTGCTCGGCACAGTGATTGTCAGCGTGCTGACCCTGATCTTCGCCGGCGCCATCAGCTTCCTGCTGCACGAAGCGGAAAATCCCGGGGCCTCCCTGGACAAATTCATGGGGGTGGTCGACCGCGCCCGCGGCCAACTGCCACCGTTCCTTGACGCCTACCTGCCGGCCAGCGCCGCCGAATTTCGCGTGGCCATCGGCGATTGGCTGAGCAAGCACCTGAGCGATCTGCAACTGGTCGGCAAAGACGCTGCCCACATGTTCGTGACCTTGCTGATCGGCATGGTCCTGGGTGCCATCATCGCCCTGCAACGAGTCCCCGACGTGACCAAGCGCAAGCCTCTGGCTGCCGCACTGTTCGATCGCCTGCACCTGTTGGTCCAGGCCTTTCGCAATATTGTCTTCGCGCAAATCAAAATCGCAGCGCTCAACACCCTCTTTACCGGGATCTTCCTCGCGGTGGTGCTACCGCTGGCGGGGATCCACCTGCCGCTGACCAAGACCCTGATCGTCCTCACCTTCCTGCTGGGCTTGCTGCCGGTGATCGGCAACCTGATGTCCAACACCCTGATCACCATCGTCGCCCTGTCGTTGTCGATCTGGGTAGCGGTGGCGGCACTGGGTTACCTGATTGTGATCCACAAGGTCGAGTACTTCCTCAATGCACGCATTGTCGGTGGGCAGATCAGCGCCAAGTCCTGGGAGCTGCTGCTGGCGATGCTGGTGTTTGAAGCCGCATTCGGCCTGCCGGGGGTGGTGGCGGGGCCGATCTACTATGCGTATTTGAAGAGTGAGTTGAAGCTGGGCGGGATGGTCTGAGGATTGAGGGGGCCTGGACTGGCCCTTTCGCGAGCAAGCCCGCTCCCACATTTAGACTGCATTCCCAAGGTGGAACTCGGTCTAGATGTGGGAGCGGGCTTGCTCGCGAAGGGCGCACCACGGTTTTAACTAAAGATCAGTAGCCGTAACGCTTGCTGGCCTCGATCGCCAGCCCGCTGCCGATGCTGCCGAAGATGTTGCCTTCGACATGCCGGGCATTGGGCAGCATCGCCGCAATGCTCTGGCGCAGGGCCGGGATGCCGCTGGAACCGCCGGTGAAGAACACCGTATCGACCTGGGCCACGTCCACCGAGGCATCGTCCAGCAGGTGGGTCACGCTGTTGCGCACCCGCTCCAGCAGGTTGTCGATGGAGGATTCGAACAGGGCGCGGCTCAGTTCTACGCTCAGGCCTGCTTCTACCCGGTCCAGCAGCACATGGCGGTTGTCGTCGTGGGTGAGTTGGATCTTGGTCTCTTCCACTTCCATCGCCAGCCAGTGGCCGGCGCGTTGCTCGATCAACTTGAACAGGCGGTCGATGCCACCGGTGTCTTCGATGTCGTAGCGCATGCTGCCCAGCGCAATCTGGGATTTTTGCGAGTACACCGAGTTGATGGTGTGCCAGGTGGCCAGGTTCATGTGGTGGCTGGTGGGCATGTAGGCGCCGCTCTTCATGCGGCTGCCATAGCCGAACAGCGGCATCAGGCCTTGCAGGCTCAGCTGCTTGTCGAAATCGGTC
>Ga0180008_1001747_pt1 | contig 12872 bp, 24 predicted proteins | sample MM_PW_MetaG_FD_121121 | JGI IMG/M metagenome (GOLD analysis project Ga0180008, IMG submission 121121) | Groundwater microbial communities from the Aspo Hard Rock Laboratory (HRL) deep subsurface site, Sweden - MM_PW_MetaG | ecosystem: Environmental > Aquatic > Deep subsurface > Groundwater... | reverse complement strand
CCGCTGAGGCCTCTTAGCCTCTATAGCTTTCTTCCTCCACCAGTCAAACTTGCTCTCACTCTCTTTAGGTTTCTCTTTCTTAACACCTTTGATTATATAGTCACCATCGAAGAGTTGGCTATGACAATCTAATATATCATCGTGTTCTGAGAATGGAAACTGACGATACTCAAGCAGATACTCCTGAACGAAGTCATAACTCTTCCCGTCAAACTTATAAACTCGTGGTAAGCTGCGAGGAAGGAATATCTTTCCTGCGTGAAACTGGCCTGTAAGCCTCTGCTCTATTCGGTCTATCTTGGAAACTGTTGTGGCCTTAGTCTCTGTCGGTTCTAAGTGCATTCGTTCTTTAAGAAATCGAAGCTTAATGTTTTCAAGGTCTCCGTGCCTGCCGCCCAACACTTCGTACTTAGCGACCTTCAACCTCTGACATTGTTTCGCCATAGCAACGTACGCCTCCACTCGTTCATTGCTTAACATCTTATCTCTTATACCATCAAGTAAATAAAAGTTAAGGTCGTAGTCTACGCCCCACCGTTCCATAACCGTAAAGTCGCTTGTTTTCTTTTTGCTTGAGGCAGGGTCGCAGAGAAGATACTCGCTTAAGCCCTCTGGTAGACTGTCGTAGTAGTGTATCCATTCGTCCTTTAGCTTTCTTGCCGCAGGGTCTATGGGGTTGAGAAGATATTGACTCTGGACATCGTAAGGATTGATATTGGCATCTCCAAGTATTTCTTTCTCAAACTTCTCTTTTGATATTCTCTCAGGGAATATAAAGTTGTAGTTCTCATCGTGGACGGGTATGACTGAAGTTGTCCACATTGTATTCTTTCTAAGATTAGAGTGCAGGTCATTAAAGTGGTAGATGGTGCCTGTTAGCTTATATCTCGGGCAGGTAGGGTTGTCAAACAAGGGGCTTAGTAAGCTGAAGTAATCTTTGCTGGCTTGCAGCTGTGTGTCATTCGTCACACTATCTCGTGTTACTAAATCATCAGGAGTTATAACATCGAAGTGAAGCCCTGTAACATTCGTTCCTATACCCGCCGCCATAATGGTCGGCTCTTTGAGGTTCTTGGTTCTGTTAGGAATTGTAAAGTTCTCGCTCGTGCCAAACTCTATCTTCCCCTCTTTGTTTGCTTTGGGACAGAACTCTTTGAAGAAATAACGAAAGTCATTGTTACCTGTGAAGTGCAGCCGCATTGCCCCGAGAGGCTTCTTGGCTACATCGAGAGAGAAGCTGGGGAGAAGTATTCTAACGTTCGGGTTGTTTACTATCAGCCAGAGATTGTGAGACTCAATAATAACTGAAGTTTTAAAAAACCCTCTTGACCAGAGATAGAACAGCCTGACAGGCTTGTCTGTTATGTATCTAAAAGTTTGCAGCCGCTCAAGCTCTGGCTTATGAAACTCCCCGAGGTCTCTATATCCGAGAAGATATACAAACGCTCCGAAGTCCCGCTTGAATGCTGCCTGCAAGAATAGCCGCTTCGCCTCTGGGACTCCAGCCTTTTGTAATCCTCCAACTGCTCTGGGGTAAACTTACTTAATATGTTAATAGTTATTATATTTTATAGCAACTCTGCCGGAGATAGGGACTCCAAGCTTTGCTATAGTGTATCCACTACTAGCTATGTTATCATTAAGGAGTACCTTTAAGTGTGCTCACTGCTATTAACGCTCTCGTTACTAATTATTATATTTTTATATTACTGTCTGGAGTGTACTCACTCTGTTATTATTTTTTATTATAGCTCTGTAGGTTTTAGGGACTATATACTTATACTCCCCTACCCCCTTCCCCCTTTTGCTATATTATATACATTATATTATACTATATTATATATATTGTCTTATATATATACTATAGTCATATATATAGACTATATAGGGCTCTTCATTACTAGCTATGTTTCATTACTAGCTATGTTATCATTGGTAGCGTTGCTATCATTAGTAGTATTGGTATCAGTAGTATTGGTATCATTGGTAATATTGGTATCATTAGTATTATTACTATCATTAGTATCATTAGTAATGTTGACATCATTGACTACATTAACATCATTAGTATACTTAGCTATGATAGTCTGCTCTTCTTTACTAAGTACTCTCATATCTATCTGTTGTCTATCAGTGAACATAGCTAAGTACTTACCTAGTAGTTCATCTGTCTTTACTACTGTAGAATAGTCTTTCTTCTTTAATGATAGTTGTCTATCTTCATATAAGTTATTCAATACATACTCAACAGTTATATCCTTCTTCTGTATCTTAGCTAATACTGTCTTTATGCCTCGTTTTACTACGCTCATACCGGTAGAATGTTTCACAGTGTTATCTTTATAGCCGGCGTTCTTTAAGGCTTGGCGGGCGCTGAGGCCTTTTAGGAGGGATTGAGTTACTTTATGCTGTTTAATAACATCAATGGGGCGACTCATATTTTTTAGGCTACCATAAAACAGAAGGAAAGTCAAGAGGGTTGTCTCATTTTTCATCATTAGTGTACTCACTACTATATATAGGGGGTATGCTTGAGGCCATACTATATATGGGATTTAGGCAAATAAAGTTGATAAAATACCCTTGACAATGAAGCGTAGATATTGTATACTGTGGTTGATGGTGGAAGAGATGCGAAACTTAAAAACAAACACAATCAGGCCGGAGAGAGAAAGAACCAATCAAGGTCTCTTTCACCGTCAATCTCTCCGGCTATATTTAAAGGAGGTGCTAAAATGAAAGTAGCAAGATACAACGCAAAGCGTAAAGAGTTGATATTTTGGAAAGACAACACAGAGCACTTTATATACTGCGCTTCGTGGAAGATAGCTAAAGAAATAGCAAAAGAATATAATAATGATATTGTAAAGGCAGTAAGTTAAAAGGAGGGGATGAAATGATAAGAAATTATTCTACAGGGGCGACTAAATTTGTAAAATATATAGTGAATGCTCCAGATGGACGATTCGGTGCAAAAAAAATCAATGGCGGAATTACTCTTAAAACTGCTATGTTTCACGCTAAACAATATGATGAAAAAATGATAATTGATATTTTTGATAGTGTGGAAAATAGCTCAGGAAATAGCTAAGGAATATAATAATGATATTAAAAAAGTATAAGAACGATATTAAAATAAAGGAGGTGAGAAAATGCTAACTAAAAAATATATAGAAGAAGAATTTAAAAAGGCTGATTTACCTATTACCAAAATTAGGGCGTCAACACTTGGCGGCTTTTACGTGTATCATCCTTTTGGAATGGAATATGGCTATAAGAAATATACTGTTATTGAAAGAGGCGACGGCTATATTAAAAAACGTGTCGAGCCTATCACAGTTACGTTAAGTTTTATGGATGATGAAGATCTGCTTTATATGGCGATTGTAGAGGCTAAGAATAGAAAAAAAGGAAAGGAGGCTCAAGATGATATACACTAAAAAACTAAAGACGATTACGCTTAAGGTATCCGAGCCTGTAGCCGATGGTGAGCAGGTACTCACTACGGACAGCGCTTTTGATTTGTTGAAGTCTATCTATTCGGGGCTTGACGATGACCAGGAACATTTTACTATATTATTTTTAAATAATGTTTGTAAAATTACAGGCTTTAAAACCATTTTTTCAGGCGGACAATGCTCTGCGCAAGTAGACATTAAGCTAATCTTCCGCAATGCTCTTATATTCGGCGCAATGGGGATTATCTGCTGCCATAATCATCCTGGCGGGTCATTAGAACCTTCAGAAGGAGACCATATAACGATAGAAGCTATCCGGAAAGCGGGGGAGTTACTGGGGATTAAACTTATGGACAATTTTATCATCACAAAAACCGCTTATACTAGTTTTAAAAATAGGGGCTTATTGTGAAAAAAAGGGGGTAGAATGACTGATATCATAATGTTAATTATCGCTCAGGCTCTTTGCTGGTATCTCATCGTTGGATGGATTAAAGAGTGTCCTGGAACACAGAGAAAAACATAATGGAACTTTCAAAGACCGATAGCAGGCTTAAGATACCTACTAATTTATTCCTTGAACTGAAGTGCGACAGCGAAGGAAATGCGAGGAGGATGCAAACATTGATTACCATACTGCTCAGAGAATATTCATTCAAGCCGAAGGATTGGGAGTTTTGGCGGGAGGAGGTGATTAAATGAACATCGAGCCGCGGGTTACAAGTTTAAAACTTAGTAATGAGCTTAAGAAAAATGGTTATCCGCAGGAAGGACTGTGGTTTTATAATTCTGAAACAATGAAATTACAAAGAGGATTTACGAGCCATACCACTCAAAAAGGAATAATGAAATGGTCCATAGTCGCCCCCACTTGTGACGAGCTCGGGGAGAAGTTGCCTTTGGGATTTGATATTAGGAAGGCAAATGGAAGTAAAGAAGCAAGTTGGTATTGTTTATTTGCAATAGATTTTGAACACAGTCAAAAGGAAGATTTCCTTTTCTATGCCGACACAGAGGCTAATGTCAGAGCCAAAATGTGGTTGTACCTTAAAAAGCACGGAGTAATAAAATGAAATACACAATTACTAAATTGGTAACGATAACAGGCAACGCAAAGCTTCCTATCACGCAGACGTTTGATTTCATTGACAGCATAGAAGGGGCAGAGATTAGGGATTATTCTAAAGAGCTTGAGGTTAAGGATGAGATAATTTGCGGGTTGATAAGAAAGATTAAGAAGTTAAAGGAGGAAAGATGAGAAAAATTAAGTTCAGAGCTTGGGATATAAAGCTCAAAAAGTGGATTATAGGATTTGATATAGATAATAATGGAAATGTATGGCATAATCACTTTGGTCATCCTGATGCAATTCTTATGCAATTTATAGGATTATTAGATAAAAATGGAAAAGAGATTTATGAAGGAGATGTGGTTAGAGCAACGTCAAGGATGTTAAACTTTAAAACTAATATACCCACAGGAAAAATATCAATAGAAGATTATTATATTATTTATGTTGAAAATGAAGCCAGATTTGCAAAACAAATAAAGGGAAACTGTGAGCATGATGTTGTTAAATTACGACAAGAAAGTATGACAGCTTTTTATGAAGTCATCGGCAATTGTTTTGAGAATCCAGAGCTTTTGGAAAATAAAAATGTTGACTGAAAAGGAGGTAAAGATGAGTGAAGATTTAAGACAAATGACAGAGGAAGAGTTTAAAAAATGGAGGGCAAGTTTACCTCCTATTTTTCATCCATTAATTCCTTTATATCTTCCAAAGCCAGAAGCGAATAATAGCTTGGAATCAAAACTTTTAAGTCTTAAAAGCGTTGTAAAAGCTCAAAGCCAAGACGGGCGTTGGACTAAGGACGAATATCTGAGAGGTTTGGCAAATGGCTTAATTATGGCAGAAGCTATTATGGAGGATAAAGAGCCGAAATACTTTAGGGCAAACTATCCAGAGAAAAGTAGAGAAGAAAAATGCCCTGTAATTCCACAAAGAATCTTGGAGGAACAATCAATGAATAAATTTTGTCCGATATGTGGTAAGCCAACAGATACAGCTGGAAACTGTCCTGATTGGAGTTGTAATAGATATAATTACACTCCTGTCCTTCCACAGAAAATCTTGAAGGTAGATTTCGGCAATGTATCTGAGCCCTTTTCTACACTTATTTTTAATCAGATACAAAATATGGGTTACGCTGACGCAATCCAAACCTTACACGCAAAACAGGACGAGATTATTAATGTAATTAACTCACTAAAATAATTTGATACTTGACAATTTATAGTGATTAAGAGGTGGCATAAATGCCAATTTTGCGAGAAACAATAAAGAGCGAGTGGTGGATACCTAAAGAGAATGAGATTGAACATCTCATCAATGCTGTTAAAGAAATCTATGCAATTCCCAGCAGCAGGTTTAAAGGGATTAAGAGACTGAAGGACGGTAGACTTTGTATAAAATATACGGTTGAAGAGGTATTCCCGGAGGAATGTCTTTTTCCTTTGAATAGTTAGAGGAGGTGAAAAATGAACACAACTAAATGTGATATATGTAGCAGAACAGAACCAGATGTTTATTGCAGGTATAGTAGACGTAAGAAATGGGGATGGTTTCAACACAATGACGATAGTCAAGGTGGTTATGAGTTTGAACAAGATGTATGTGAACAATGTTGGAAAGGTTATCAAAGTTTTATGCAAAATAAGATTGATGAGGAGCTAACCCAATGAAACTAAAAGAAATTTGGAGGGACGTGAAGGAGGTAAGAGATGAAAGTCTTTGTATGAGCTGATTGAGTGGACAAAAAAACCCTTGACAAAACCTTAGAAAGTGGTAAAATGTTTAAAATGGCTAGGCGTGGAAAGATTAAATTTAACCAAAAAAAAGATAAGGGAGAAAGTGGAGCAGTTAAACCCTTCCCAGGTTTTGACACGCCTAGCCGCGGCTCTGCTTTCTTCCTTTTTTCTTAGGAGGTGAAGATGATACTTACTCCTTTAAGAGCGATTCGTAAATATTGTGTCCGGTGCTCAAATAACCAATCTTTAAAAATAAAATTATGCCCTAGCGTTAATTGTCCATTTTATAATCATCGGTTAGGCAGAGGAGGGGGGCGTATTTTAAGGCTGATTCGCAAAAGATGCTTAGATTGTGGGGATGGAAGATTTTTAGATGTCAAAACTTGTATCCATTCTGATTGTGCCTCATACACATACCGTTTTGGGAAAAATCCTAAATTAAAGGGGCATTGCAGCCCTAAAGCTCTTGAAGCTCTAAAAAGGGCTCGTGGGACAGCACAAACGAGCAAGAAAACGATTGTAGAGAAGGATTCTAACTAAATAAAGGAGGTGAAAGATGTTGGAAGTAAAGAAAGATAAAGAAAAGATAGTTATTACTGCCCTGCCTGATTATGATGGAGAGGGAGCTGTAGACGGGGTATATGTTGGTTTATCTAATTACTCTATCAGTATCATTCTTGAGAAGAAAGCGGTGGATAAATTGAGAGAGGTGATCAATAGCGAGGAGGTGGAGGATGATAAGAGAACTGATAAACAATAGTTTATTAAAAGAACAAGAACGAAGTAACCAAAGAATAAGGAGTGGAAGATGGAATCCCAGTTCCTTCGGGCGTTGCTATCGTTATCAATTTTGGAATAGGAAAGATGAACCGGTGAGTAATGCCCTTGATGCGGATACATTGCGAAAATTTGCTATTGGGAAAATGATACATAGTTGGGTACAGGAAATCGTTTGTCGTAGTACATTGGCTATTATAGAGTCGGGGATTGATACCGCTGATTGTTCCGCTTTTGTTGACATTGAGCTGCAGGATAGTATTGTAGAAATAAAGTCGGTCAGGTCGTTTGCCTTTAAGCTGATGAAAAAGGAAGGTTATGATGTTACAGAAGATAAGTTGCCTAACATTCTTCAGCTGATGTATTACGTAGTAGAGAAGGGCAAGTCGACAGGTATCCTTTATTTTATTGATAAGGATAGTATGGAGGATAGAGAGTTTGAGTTTAAAGTAGAAGATTGGAAAGATACGGTGCAGGAAGAGTTGGAGATACTTAACGGGTATTGGAAACAGGACAAGTTGCCTCCGGCTTTAGCGCGGTGCTTTCACGGGAAAGAATGTGGCTACTGTGGATTTCATAATCACTGCCTGAAAATTGAGGGAGGTGAATAATGTTACCTGTGAGTAAATATAGTTGTCCGTTAAATGAAAGAATGTGTGAAGAAGGTAAATGCGCTTGGTGGGATAGAGAATATTTAGAATGTGCTGTTATAGGGATTAAAATAGAACTTGTTAAATTAAATGAGAAAGGAGGTGGATAATGTTACCGGTAGAGAAAAGTCAAAAGACATCTGAATTGAATAAACAAGTGATATTGGTGTATGGGAGAGCTAAAATAGGGAAATCAACATTATGCAGCCAGTTTGACGTTCCATTGTTTCTTGCTACAGAAAGTGGATTGTCTAACTTGGAAGTTTATAAAGTTATTGTGAATAGTTGGGAAACGTTCCTGCAAGCTTGCGGAGAAATAGCTAAAGGAAACCATAATTTCAAAACTGTGGTAATCGATACGATAGATAATCTGGTAGTTTACTGTTCCGATTGGGTATGCCGTAAACATAATGTTAATCATCCGGCTGACTTACCGCACGGAAAGGGATGGCATTTTGTTACAGCTGAGCTTACAAGAGCTATGGTAAAATTGTCCTCACTGCCTTACGGGCTGATTATGGTATCACATTGCGACATGCAGGAAGTTGAAACAAAGACTAAAAAATATAACAGGTGGACAATTAGTGTGAGTGGAAAAAACAGGGCTATATTCCTCAATATGGCAGATATTATTCTATTTATAGACAGCGAAATGGATAGAGACCATAACGAGACAAGGTTGATAAGAACAAAGCCAAGTCTGTACTGGGAAGCGGGAGACCGTGGAAACAAATTGCCGGAGACGTTAATATTGAATTATGAAAAACTGGCGGGATATTTTAAAAATGCTCCGAAGGAGAGCGAAATTAAGGAGGTGAAGGATGAGTGAAGAGAGTGAGAAATGTAACGAATTGACAAGAGAAGAAGAGTTAGAAGAGATTGCATCCCAGGAGTTGGATTATGGAGAGGAAAGGGATTGTGAGATGAATGAGGGGTACGAAGAAACAGAAAAAGAAAAAACTAAGGAGGTAAAACAATGAGTTGGACATTAGAAAGTTATAAACCGGAGAAGGTTCAAGGCAGCTATGACATTTTAAAAGGAACATTTAACGCGACTTTTAATTATGCTCGTCTTGAAACTTTTAGAGACCAGCAAACTCTTCGTTATGAATTAGAGCTTTGTGATGATGCTGTCCAAAGCTCAAGAAGAATCTGGGGGACTGTTTACCTGGAAAGTGAGATGAAAGATAGGAAAGGGAAAACTCCAAAAGAGCAGTTAGCGGATACTCTCTTTACGCTGGGATTGGAATTTAAAGATGAAGCCAGCTTACAAGAAGCATTAGAAAAACTAATTAGATTGTCAGTCAAGGTGTATTGTTACAAAAAGAAAGTTTACAAGAAGACTGATGATGGGTTTGAAGAAACAGGAGAGTTTAAGCAAGGGCATATTATCCGAGAACTCTACGAAGAAGTAAAAGTAGAAACAAACCCTGATTTCTAAGAGTGAAAATCATTATAGATACACGTGAGCAAATTCCGTTAGAGTTCAATCATCCTTACATTACTGAGATTATTAGGGAAAAGTTAGATGTTGGAGATTATGGCGTCAGATTTGAGGATGGACACCAGCCTAAGTTTGTTTTTGAACGAAAGGGACTTTCTGACGCCTTTGGGACATTTGGGAAGGGGTATCCCCGCTTTAAACGAGAGCTTCTCAGAGCCTCAGAAGCGGGGATTACCGTCTTTATTGCCATAGAAGGAACAATAAGTAAGATATTAAAAGGTTATGAACACTCAACTATTCAGGGAATTAGCGTATTTAGACACCTCCTTACACTTTACTTTCGTCATCACGTACCCTTTCATTGCTTTAAAAGCAGGGAAGAGATGAGTATATTTATGGTTGAAACCTTTTTGACGCTGGGGAAAGAGTATATAAGGAAGAAATAGCGTACCCATATGGGCATACATCAGCGTAAGTTATATGAAATTATCGAAGGTGCCAATATATTAACTCTTTCGGAGGAAAGTAGAGAGGCAATAATCGAAGGTATGTTGTACCCACAAGATTATATACTCCTTGTAGCAGAAGAAAAGGTAGGTAAAACAGTATACGTGCAGCAACTGGCTTGTAGTTTAACATCAGGAATACCGTTCCTTAATTGTTTTGAAATACCTAAACCCCAAAATGTATGGTTGTTCTTAACGGAAGGTAAGTGTGATGACATAAAAGACAGGTTTGTAAGAATGAAACATAAAGTGGAGTTGGATGTGTCCCGACTTAAGTTAATTCCTACTTTCTTTAGATTTAATACAAATGAGGGACTATCTTGCCTTTGGGAACTTATCGCAAGATATAAAGACACACCAGAAAAACCAAATGTGATAATCATAGATGCTTTGTATAGAGCAGTTAAGGGGAGTATTAAGAACGATGATGTGATTAATGAATTTCACCATATAATGGGAATATTGTTTCAACAATTCGAGTGTGCTATTATTCTTGTCCATCATATGACCAAGCCGATGAAAACTCCTGAAGGGAAACATTTCGACCGAAGTGATAAAGATACATTCGGAAGCACATTTTTGCCAGCTGGGGTCGACCATATGTTTTGGTTAGAAAAGTGGAAAAAAGATTTGAGTTTTACCAAAGACCGAATGCTTAAATGTGATACTCAAAGAGCAGGTAATATCGTTACCAATATTAGGTTAAGACTTCACGAGCCTGACCCTTTGTTCTTTGAACTCATTAGTTTACATACAGAAGAGAAAAAGAAAGTGTTAGGTATATTGAAAGAAAGCGGGAAAAAGATGAACTTAACAGAACTGATGTTAAAGACCGATATTGGGAGGTCTGTTCTTTATATAGTTTTGAAAGAGTTACTGGAAACAGAACTTATTACTAAAGAAGGAATGAAAGAGAAATGGTTTCAGATAAGGAACAGATAACGTATAAACGTATGGAACAGATAACACATAAATGTATCTGTCCATCGTTACTATTATATATATTATACCTGGACACATCAGGATGGACACATTATTCTATGTTGTTCTAAGACTTATGTGTCCAAATGGCATTTTGCGTCCACGGAGGAAAAATGGACAAAATCAGGACAATTTCTGTAGTTGGGTTGGGGAAGTTAGGGTTGCCTTTGTCTAATGTTATGGCTGAAAAATATGAGGTTATTAGGATAGAGAAAAGAGGGTTTAAGCCTAAAACTAATATTGTATGGACTACCAGTTATGATGAGTTAGGGGACATAACTTTTATTATTGTCCCTACACCAAGCCTGCCTAACGGGAAGTTTAGTTCTCGATATGTAGAGGAAGTGTTAGAAAGGATAAGACAAAAACAGAGGGTGGTAATTGTTTCTACATTGTACCCTGGGGAAACAGAAAGATTACAGAAGTTGTACCCGTATTTAACTATTTATTACAATCCTACCTTTGTGGCTTTGGGGCAAGTCTACAATGACCTTATTTGTCCCAATTTTATCCTTATAGGGGCTTCTAAGGGAACAGGGGTACTCAAGGGTATCTGGAACTCAGTATGCCATTTAAAGCCCAAATTTGCCGTTTTAAGCCCATTGGAGGCAGAAATTACTAAGTTGGCGCTTAACTGCTATGTTACCAATAAGATAACCTTTGCTAATCAGATTGGTAATCTTTGTTATAAATTGGGGGTGTCGGGGGAGAAGGTTTGTGAGGCTATAGGAACGGATAAAAGGATAGGAAATTATTACTTTAAGCCGGGATTGGGTTACGGGGGGCCTTGTTTCCCTCGTGATAATATAGCCCTAAGCGCTTACCTTGAAGATAACAAGCTTAACCCCGCCTTGTTCAGAACCGTTAATAAGTTGAACGAGTGGCAAATAGATGAAATTGTAAACCGAATGATTGTAGAACGAATAAAGAAAGGTAAGCCTGTATCAATGGGATTTGAAGGGTTAAGCTACAAAAGAGGAACGGACAACTCAGAGTATTCTCAGCTTAAGGAGATATATCAAAGGTTGAAAGCTATGGGATACAAGGTTAAGGTTGGTAAGGGTGAGGTTAATATTAATTGGGAGGGGATAACAAATGAGAGCAATTTGTAAATGTGGAAAAGAATTTAAAGCGCAACCACATAGAATTAAAGAAGGGAAAGATAAATATTGTAGTAAAGGCTGTGGATATAAATATAGAACAAGACCAAAAGGATTAAATTATAAAAAACATAAGGAAAACCCTACTTCTTTTAAAAAAGGAAATATTTCTTGGAATGAAGGAAAAGGAAAAGGCTGGATATATGAAGAATATAGATATATTAATGTAGATGGTAAGAAAAAAAGAGAACAGAGAGTAATTATTGAAAATTACACACAAAGAAAATTACTTCCCAAAGAAATAGTACACCATATAAACCAAAACAAACTTGACAACAGAATAGAGAATTTAAAAGTAATGAGTTTATCAAACCATTTAAAACTACACCACAATTTAAGAAGGAGGAAAAAATGCCAAGAAGTTTAGTTCTCGGTGCTGGAGGGTTCATTGGGGGACACTTAGTAAAGTATCTAAAAGCTAAAGGGTATTATGTTGTAGGGATTGATATTAAATATCCTGAGTGGGAAAAGTCTGTAGCTGATGAGTTCGTTATACACGACCTTAGGCATCTAACCAAACTGTTGTTGTTTGAAGGGATTGACCAAGTGTATCATTTGGCGGCTAATATGGGTGGAATTGGATTTATCGAGAGCCATAAAGCTGAAATTGTCTGGGATAATACTATGATAAATATGAATGTCATAGAAGCGTGTCGGTGGGCTCAGGTCAAGAAGTTTCTATTTACTTCATCAGCCTGTGTGTACCCGGGATACTTACAGAATAATGCTGAAGTTGTTCCTTTGAAAGAAGAAGACGCCTACCCTGCTGATGCTGAAGACGGATATGGATGGGAGAAGCTTATGATGGAACGGGCTTGTCGTCATTTTATGGAGGATTATGGATTACGGACTTATGTGGCAAGGTTTCATAATATCTATGGATCGTTGGGAACGTATGAAGGAGGGCGAGAGAAATCGCCTGCTGCTCTGTGCCGGAAAGTTGCCTTAGCCGATGATACTCTGGAAATATGGGGAGATGGCTCTCAGACTAGGTCGTATTGCCACATAAATGACTGTGTAGAGGGGTTATGGAGGTTAATGCAGTCTGACTACCACCAACCGCTTAATATAGGCTCAGATAGGCTTGT
>Ga0180008_1001746_pt1 | contig 12872 bp, 17 predicted proteins | sample MM_PW_MetaG_FD_121121 | JGI IMG/M metagenome (GOLD analysis project Ga0180008, IMG submission 121121) | Groundwater microbial communities from the Aspo Hard Rock Laboratory (HRL) deep subsurface site, Sweden - MM_PW_MetaG | ecosystem: Environmental > Aquatic > Deep subsurface > Groundwater... | reverse complement strand
GGCTCGTAATTCTCCTCATCCCACTTATTAGCCTCCCAGTAAACTATCCCGCCGTAGTGGAATATAGTAAACTCAGGGCACTTCCTAATCCAATAATCAAGATTATAGAGTGTGGTACTCACAAACTCATCATCACTGTCTAGCCAGATAATCCAGTCGTTTTTAGCCGCCTCCATTCCCTCCGTACGGGATATTGCTCTCTCTTGTCGCTCGTTATGATGCGCAGCTATATTTATCGGCAAACCGTCAGGTAAAGGTTTAATATGGGCACCTTGATCTTCCACTACCACAATATCTATCAACTCTCGCGGGTACTGCTGGGATAGAATACTTTGGATAGGTCTGTACCCGTCCCTTTCTCCGTGTATTGGTATTATGATTGAAAAACTATTTCTTGTGCCAGTATTCACGATTAAGTTGTATCACCTTTTTCAACAATGGAAAAGGTTGATATGAGTTGAATGCTTCCGTGTCCTTCGGTAAACACGCCCCTTTCGCTCCCCGATACCCGTCGTGATAAATCTCCCAGTGGTTCTCACCTATCCACGGATGCGCTTCAAACGCCTCCTTAACCTTCTGATAATCTGCCCCGCTTCTCTGACAGATGTCATATATCTGGTTTGCAAAGACTACTTTGGTGGTAAACCAGCAGTTGTAGGCGTACTTGATTGTTTCTGAGGTGGTACTGTCGGTCTCAATAATCGGGCAATTTGCTCCTTCGTGAAGCCCAACGACAGCATTGCGGACTTGCTTATTTCCCGCCCCCCCGACAACGATAACTGCGGGTTCCCTAGCGTCTCTCGAAGCTGTTTTAGCGCATCCGAATTCTGGTAGGTGGACAATTTCGACCCCATACTTCTCTCTAAGGTTTGCAGTTGTGCCCGGTATAACCGTCGAACGTAAGACGAGTATAGGGTTAGTGCCATACCCTCTAATCTGCCTGACAATCGCATCAATATCCCTAGTATAACAGCGACCATCTTTAATAGGGGTAGGTAAACAAATGAACACAAAGCGTAGTTTACTCGCCTCTTCAAGCGTAATGTTACTTCCCTTAAGGTCATAGTAGTTGTAGATACCGTAGGCATCAGCGGTGGCTTTGCCCACTGTTCCGTAACCAATGACAGCGGCATCACTTTTTAACTGTTTCATAAAGCTCCGTTATAAACTCCGAGTACCAATCGGGCCAGCCAAGAATATCCCCAATCGCATTCTGCACATACCAGAAATGGTCATTGTGCCAGACATCAGGGTGGTTTTCCACCCACTTGATTAAACTACTTTTTACCTTCTTCTGGTTTAGCATCGTCGCTTTCTAGAAAAGCCTTTGTCTGTCTTGTTGCTCGCCTAAAACCATCTTCATCGCGCAAGAAGAACTCAAAGTCCCGCTTCACCCCAAGAGCAAAGCCAATCCAGCATTGCTTGCACAGCCTAATTGAGTACCCGCCAATATCTATAATAAACTCGTGCCGTCGGTTGTTCGTACAATTTTGACAGTATTTATCTTCTTTCTTATTTTTGATTAAACTCATTGTGATTTCACCTCCTCTTTTGGTTCATAAGCAAATAGCGGCTCGATATACTTCTTAAACACAGCATTTAGGTTACGGTGTCGTCTTAGAAACCTCTCCTGTGCCAGTATACGATTAGTCTCCAATTCGTAGTTAATCAGCCTTGCTACATCTAGCATATACATCCGCTCGTTCTGATATTCTGTTTTCATCGTTCCCGGGTCTTCGTTATTAAACGGGTCAACCGCCGCCTCCCCAAACTTCTTGTAATATGGGTGCGGCCCGAAAATACCCATTAGCGGCGTTAGATTAAAGTTGAGCACCTGAGCTTGCCTAGAAAGCCCTGACTCTTGTGTAATCAGTGAGTAACTCTCAGAACAGGACGGGAAGATAAAAGTGTTCGCCAAATCCATTAAATCACCAATAACTTGATAAGGAACTTCTAAATGCCATTCTGGTAAGAACTCAGAGGTAAAGGTAATCTCCTGCTCGTTCAAACCCCATTGTGCCGCCATTTTCTTTAACTCGTCTCTGTAGGTTACTTTATCACCACCAGTCGAGTGAAAGTCAGCAATAATTACCCTCACACTCTTTTCCAGCGTCTTTAGCATTGCCATTACCTCAATAACATACTGCACCTGTTTGCCTCGGTCTAGGCGCACTGGATAGACCGCAATCGCATCTGCGGAAAGCATATCCTTTGCCCTAACCAGTTTTATCGTGTTTTTCTCGTATTTCTTAAACCGACAGAAGTCTGTAGCGTGGGGAACTAATTTAACCTCGTTCTGCTCTACATCGAAAGATTTAGCAACAGCGGGAATGAACCACGAGTTAAAATAGACGAGAAAGCTATTAGGGAACTTATTTCTAATCTCTTTAGCAAACTCGTCAGCAAAGTGCTGGGTCATATCAGCTAAACGGGCTGGCGGGGTTGCCGAATGTATCCAGTGTAGCCAACGAAGTTTGGGGTATACCTTAGCGACTCGTTTAGCCGCAATTTGATGTTTTAAGGCCGCCGCCTGATAAATGATGTCGTGAGTGATACAAATATCTGTGTCTTTGAGGATTTCTGTCAAAGCTCCTTCCAACCGTCTAATATCCTGATTAAAGGTATTATCCATTCTGGCCTCGTTACTTACAGGCACATTGGGGATATTCTTAATCGTTACCTTAGGGTGAGCGTACATCTCAATCGGCTTAAACCCCTCAGCGGTAATCACCGTCGGCTCATATCCATTTAACAGCAACATCTTAATCTGGTCTTGGGTTACCCGATTAAGGGAGTAGGCTTGGTCTGCGCCTGTAAATGTGGTGAAAATGGTTACTTTTTTAGACATTATCTTCTTCTACCCCTGCACCATAAAAATCATCTCCAGAAACCTCTTTCTGTATATTCTGCATTACCGTCTCGTTTTCATCGGGCATATTTGGAGAAATCTTTTTAGAGGGTTTAAGGTCAGGGCGTTTCTTTACATCTTTACTAGCTACAGTCTTAACCCACGGATACCGTTCAATCAAAAAATCACCCTCGTTATCTTCAAATAAAAGGGTTTCGCCAGCTCCTAACTTGAGGACTTTTTGCTCGAAAGTGATGTTTATTGGGGCTTGTGATTGACGAGGATTGTGTAATGCACGCATAGTTGCCTCCGTTTCGATACACATTATACTATCTCGAAAAGTTTGTCAAGGGTTAAGCGGTTGTGGTCGTGGAGGTTGATGTAGAGCTGGAAGTCGAGGTTGAAGTACTCGTACTCGATGTGCTCGTACTCGTGCTGGTTGATGTAGAGCTGGTACTCGTACTCGATGTGCTCGTCGAGGTTGAACTCGTGCTGGTTGAGGTCGAGCTGGTGCTGGTCGAGCTGGTCGATGTTGAAGTTGAGCTTGTGCTCGTGCTCGATGTGCTTGTGCTGGTTGAGCTTGTGCTGGTAGAGCTTGTGCTCGTACTAGTACTCGTTGAACTGGTTGAGGTCGAGCTTGTGCTAGTAGAGGTAGAAGTCGAGCTAGTTGAAGTCGATGATGTTGAAGTGGAAGTTGTCATTGGGCAAACTCCTCTCCATTCACCATCCCAATAAATCATCAGATTGTCAGTATCGCTATCAAACCACAGCTCACCATCCTGAACATTATCAGTTGGTGGTTCGGACTGACATCTAATCATTCCCGCAAATCTTGTAAAATGTGTTCCCGGTGTTACTTCTTGAGACATTTTAGTCGAACTGGATAGAGGCTATTGCCCCTGCTCCAGTTAATTGTGCATATATATATCTGTTAAATCTCAGCGGCTTACTATCAGGAAAAGTTCTCCCGTTTGAGTCTCCCGCTGTTGCTGAGATAACCCACTCCCGTTCTCCTGCCGCCGCATTGTTATCCCACAAGGTCAAGATTGCTGTCGCCTGTGCGCTCGCTGTTATCTCTATTGCATAAACCTTCCCAACCCCATTCGCCCTGTTACAGGTTTTAAGTAGGGCACTACCCGTAATACTGTTCGCTTCGATTGGTACTGAGTGTGTGTATGGCATTTTTAATCAAACTGGATAGAAGCAATTGCCATTCCACCAGTTAAGGCCGCATAAATCCCTCTGTTAAATCTCAGCGGCTTGCTGTCAGGAAAAGTTACCGACTCTGTCGTTCCAGCCGTTGCTGAGATAGCCCACTCTCTCTCCCCCGCCGCCGCCGTGTTATCGTACAAAGTCAGTGTCGCATTCCCTCCCTTTAGATTTGCTATCAAAGTAACTGCGTAAACTTTCCCAAGTCCAGACATTGGCGTTACCGTTTTTAGTAAAGTGCTACCCGTTATACTGTTCGCTTCAATCGGCACTGAGTGTATGTATGACATTATTCTGTCGTCGAGGTACTAGTCGATGTGCTAGTGCTCGTACTGGTAGATGTCGAACTTGTTGATGTGCTACTTGTGCTGGTCGAGCTGGTCGATGTTGAAGTCGAGCTTGTGCTCGTGCTCGATGTGCTTGTGCTGGTTGAACTCGTGCTCGTGCTCGTTGAGCTGGTGCTCGTGCTAGTTGAGCTGGTGCTGGTCGAGCTGGTACTGGTTGAGCTCGTGCTGGTGCTCGATGTACTGGTGCTCGTGCTCGATGTGCTGGTGCTTGTCGAGCTGGTGCTTGTTGAGCTTGTACTTGTGCTCGTCGAGCTGGTGCTTGTCGATGTTGAACTAGTCGAAGTCGACGTCGAACTAGTGCTGGTGCTCGTCGAACTCGTGCTGGTGCTCGTCGATGACGATGTGCTTGAACTTGTGCTCGTTGATGTGGAACTAGTGCTCGTGCTGGTTGACGATGAAGTACTTGAGGAAGTACTGGTCGATGTCGTTAGATTGAGCACTCCCACCCACTGCGCCCCGTTATAAAGCATCAAGGCATGGGTATCAGTGTCATACCACAACTCGCCAGTGTACGGATTAGGAGTAGGCGGTTCCGATTGGCATGGTATTCTGCCTGCAAATTTTACAAAGTGTGTTGATGGTGTATTCGGCATTTCGTTTAACTAGGGATGGCAAGACCTACCCCTAGTCGGCGTAAGCCGCACCATCTCCTTGAGACCCCCAAATTGCTCTCCAGTCGCTCCAGCCATACGAGAAGCGAATTCGGGTTTTATAGCAACCCATCCCCGTGTCAAATCTGTCATCCTGCTTAAACTCTGGCCTAATTCTCCAGAACCAGTTTAGTTCTCGGTCATCACCAAGTAGGAACCAAGCGGTATCGCTGGTAATATAATCCCAAACCCTGAGAGTATAAGCATTCTCGTGGACATTAATATCATTATCAGCAACCCCTGGTCGCTTGGCAGAACCGACTAGCCTCTTCGCGGTATCTTCCAACTCTACTCCCGTCAGGATGGTATTAGCTTTCGCAAGAATTCTCATTCCCTTGTCATCCAACTGTCCCCGCATTGCAATTCGGCCTACAGCTAGGTTCTGGTCTGTTAGAGTAATCCCCGTTGCGCTGGCATTGCTCTGTGCTGTACCACCATCTGAACGAGGGTGAACTGTCGAGCACATCGGCACCCCATCTCCACCCGGATTAGCCGTATTAAACGCATTGTTAAATGCCTGTGCTCCATAGTAATCTGCTGTCCGTCGTACCGCCCGCCCCAGAGCTTTCGGCTTTTTCTTCATCACATTGTACTGGTCATCCTCGTACATTTCCTCAGAAATCTTAAATCCCTTAGTGTACTTTAGGTGAGTGTAAGTCTTATCATACATCTGTACGGGGTCTTCGTAGTTAATCGCCCCACCCTCAGGAGTTAACTCTAGCAACCCGAAACCACTTACCGCCGAATCTTTCTCCTGCTGTTTGCCGGAATTACTAACAGAATAGATAGTAGGAAACTCCTGTGGAAGCTCCTTGTATCTGTCGTCGAATATTTTTCTGAAGACTGGCTCCAGAAGGTCTGGAAAATTTGCTCTATATGTTGCCATAAGTTATTTAGTATACCTGTGTCTCGAAAATTCGGAACAGGGCGTAATCATCGCCTGTCGGGTCATTATCTACACAAACCATTTGTGCAGTTCCAACAGTTGCCGTGTTTTCATCAATTCTATCAGCTGCCGCCGTTATATCGAATCTGGCCCCGACCACCGAGGCAGCCGTTGTCCCTAAGTCTGCATCTAATCGACCGAGATAAGCTACTCCATTGCCGACGTGAACTAAGGCATTAACTCGATCTTCCGTCTCATTGTCATCAGCCGCTACATAACTTTCCGTCCCCACATTCCCTGAAGTGTAAGTGCCGCCATAATCTGCTGGAGGAGTATTATCTAAAGAAATCCCATCACGAGTAATCAGCCCAACTACAATACCCAAGAGAGTTTCATTAGCTCCGGCCCTAACAAGAAACCCGTCGGTATCTAACCGCACCGCATCACCCTTATTGATTGTTTCGTCGTTAGCTATGATGAAGGAATCAGTGGTCGCTCCCGCGTCCTGAGCCCATCGTTTGGGGGTAAATCCATATCCTGCTGCCATAAAAAAGAGGCGCCGCAAACGCGAACGCCTCTTTATTACCCTCACATACTAAACCATATATCACAGTTTGTCAAGTACCAAAATACTAGTCCTTCGATGTATAGTCCCCCGCAGTGATTTTTTGCTTTGCTTTGGCGTAATCTTCAACGCTTACCCCCGCATTCTCTGCTACTTCTCGTTCTTCAAAGCTTAATGATGGGGTATCATCTTTCTTTGCTGACCCCGATGGCGCACCAACAATTCTCGCACCCTCTCTTTTACGAGATTCTGCGTATCCCTCCAACTTGCCTGTTTCTTTTAGTTGTTCGGCGCTATGCACCGTCCACGCATCTTCCAACACATCATTAAGCCGACTAGGAGATAACTTCTGCATATCCTGTCGGGTAAACTTTTGAGCAATTGTGCCAATCGCCGCCCTCGACTTTGTTGCCTGCTCTTTTTCCATCTCATTAAACCCGTGCCGCTTCTCGAACTCAGCAATGATTTGCTGTCTTTGCATACTTCTAACCGAGGCTAACTCCTGCTCTACCGCTTTCTGTTTCTGCTTAAGGTCTTCTACCTCCTCGTTTTTCTTCGCAGGGGGTTCCTTATCATCTTTCTTCTGCGGATTTAATGGGGCTTGCCCTGTGGCGATTCGGTATTGGTCAACAATCTCAGGTTGACTAGTCATCCAATTTACTGCTGGTTGAACTACATTGACTAGTTCTTGGGCTTCTTTAAGTTCCGTTTCAACCTTCTTGAGAGCTTCTTCTTTAGCCTTGATGTCCTCGGCCATACGAGAAGCCTCGCCAGAAGTTTCTTGGTAGCCCTTTTCCAGCTCTTCAACAGATTTGTACTTGCCCGCAAGTAGTTTTTCACTTGTATTATCTGGCATTCTGTATCACCACCTTTCAGGCTCCGCCGATGGCGGAGGTTACTTAAATGTGTGGGGACTCCTACAGTAAGAGGTTACCCACATTACCAATTTTTATGTTTCTTTGTCTTACGGCTCTTTTTTTTCACCTTTTTCGCTTTCCCGCCCTTTTTTTTCACTTCCACCACCTTATTTCCCCTAAAAGCAAGGCGGATTTTCTTGCCGGACTTTGTTTTCTTCCATCTGTAGCGTATATTTCCTTTTAAGGGCATATTAGTCTCCTTTCTTTTCTAAAAGTGTGTTAGCATTCTTAATAATGATGTCCATTTTAACAATTTCCTCAATCCCGCCATCAAGTTTAGCTTTTTTTATCGCTAAAAGCGGGCTTTCAACTGGCAGGCGGGATGTTTTCCTAATCAGGTAGTTTATTCTTTTCTTGAAAAATACCTCCAGCCCCGCCCAATATTTAGACTGTTTTAGGTCAATTAAGTTACTATAATCGCTTTTGGTTAATCCCGCTTCAGCGAGAAGTTCTTTTTTTAGCTTCATCTCTGTTTTTCTTACAGGTGGCATAGTTAGCGTGTTCATATCTATACCTATCAATACAAGCCTTCCATTTGTGTGGACAGGTCTTATTAAACCGACACTTTATCTTTCTTTTTAACACAAGCTTCCAATTACACGGACGCAGATAATTATATTCCTTACATATATCACACATTGCTGGAGAGTCAAATAGCCAATTAAGCCACGACGGAATATAAAATACACCGGTTATTCTCACGAGTTTGGGCAATAGATTAAATATGCGGCATTTTAATTTCATCCGGCTACAGGGGGAGTTTCACCTCCACCTAACATCTTAGCGGGCATCGCGTTCTTAGATGACCCCTTATTTGGCGTTAACGCTCCTTGCATCTTATTCATTCCGCTACTAGCCGCGCCTGCAACCCCACCCCCAGTCTCTCCACCACCCCTGCGTTTCTGCGCTTCCATTTCTCCACTAGCGTGGTTCGTAAATATCTTAACCACTGGTGAGTTTTGCGGAATTCTCTTAAACTCCTCACTCTTCATATATGATAAGTGAATACTCGTGTGTTTCGGTGTCGCGTATGGTGTCGGCCCGATAGGTTTACCCTTTCTCATTTCCTCATTCTCCACATTAGCCATTTCGATTTCTTTGGTAACCTTAGCCATTCGCTGTTCCTCAGTTCCTACTTCCTCTTGAGCCACCTCAACACGGAAGTCATCAGGGTTAAAATCATGCGCCCTTAACAGCTTATCCCCTATCTTACCAATATCATAATTGCCCTGTTCAACATTAGCCATAATAATCGGGTGTTGGGCAAGTTGTTCTGTCCTCTGTTGCAATAGAGGCTTAGAAATTGGGAGTTGCGAGCCTGCCTCGACATTAATATCGAAATGACCCCTAATATGTTCAGGCTTAAGCTCGAAAAAAGTCCATCCGCGAGTAGCTACCTCGAAAATATTCTTGCCACGCTCTTCAAGTTTCTTATCCTTTAGCCTAACTTTACGATAGGACTCCGTGTAATCCTCCCCATCAATATTTCTCAAAGTTCCTGCCGATCTTGCATTTTCTACTGCCTTGCGATACTCCATCGAGTCCTTCTGCCCGACAATCTGTTCCACCTTCGGTGTAGAGTAAAACTGCTGGATATTAGCTACCCTTAAACGACCAATCTGGGTTAGAAAGCCTTTCTCCATTAACCTCAGTTTTAGTCTAATCCGCTTCATTGCGCTTTCCTTCAAAATCGCCGCTTCGGTGGCTGTTCCTGTTGTCGAGACTGACTGGAGGCGGTCATCAAACCCCGTTACTCTTACCGCATCCTCTTTTAGCTGTTCTTCCTCGCGATATGCGCTAGGTGGAGTATCACTAGGACGAATCTCTTTAGTAGCCGCAGGGTCAGAAGTCCTAATCATTCCGTGTGGTCTGGCAATCAATTCCACCTCATCGAAAACCTCCATTTCAGAAGTGAGCCACATCGGGTCAATATTCAAATGTAATCGGTCAAGTCTCCCACGGCGGATTTTGTTAATTTCCTCATTCAGGCTTTCCAGTAAGTCAGCCTCCCCTTTACCCCAGAATTCGTGTGGTCTTAGAATATCTGTCAGGCGCGCAAATGGCAACCGCTTGTGGATATACGGATTAGGGGACGAGCGTAAAACAACATCATTAGCAACAACAATCAGCTTGTCCGTCTGTTTATTCCAATACCATAAAACCTCAATCTCTTTTTCCTTGTTAATACTCTCTGGGGGTTTGTAGAATTCAAAGTGGTCAGTATCGCCGCCCGGCTGGACATACTTTAGATTATTCAAATCATTCCAAACAGGACGGTCAAAAAAAGACCTTACATCCTCAATGTCCATAATGTAACGGCGGATACAATCCCGACAAGAGTGCGGGCCGTCTAAAAGGTACCTGCCTTTGTCGTCAGGATAGAAGTCCTCCAGTTTAAGAGCCTCCATAAACGGGTCGTCAAAATCTAAAATCTCCCGCTCTTCGTATTCCTCAATTCCCTTCTCAGGGTCAAATTTAACTAGCTCTTGTATCTTATGTGGAGTAGACAGAAAGTATTCCTGCGCGATACCCGTTCCCCTAACAAGCCCATCCTTTAGGGTCTTATACAACTCAATATCACCATTGCCAATATCCCAAGTATAGGCAAAAGCATATTTCATCACGGTCGCAGGGGCAACATCTTCTGAGGTGCGAGGTAAAATTAACGGCTGTGGGGACTGGTCAACTATCTCAGCTAAAATGCCTTCCACAATTGCGGTAGTCATCGGGATATAGATACTAGACTGCCATTCATCCTGTGTCGTTGGTCTGAGAGCTTCATACTGTTTATCATTAGCATCCCATTTTGTCTCAAAAGGCTGGCGAGCCTCTTTCATCTCCTCAAACCGCTGATACACTAGTTTAAGGTCATCCATTTCTTTACCTGTTGGTTTGTATTTACCACGGATACCGTATTCTTTGTCTGGCATAAGTTAATCATACCACACCCAGTTAAGGCCAGCTAAGCTGGCTAAGCTGGGCGTTTAGTATAAATAGCGGTTCCTTCTACGCATACTACTCGTTCTCTGGCGGGGCGGAAAGGCCAGAGTGGGGAAGTAGGCTAGAGCATCAATAACATCATCGTGTCGCCCTTTAGGAAACCTCATCAACTCATCTTCTAAATTCTCATTCTGTGGCAGGTCGCGATTATGGTAAATCTGTCCCCGCCGATAATAAGGCTCTAAACTACCAATCCTTAATTCCTTGCCCTCATTTCTTAGCGGCTTTACTTCCTCAAGCGGCATATAAACATTACGCCTCCTCATCTCTGCCTCTGTAAACGGCTTAATCGTTTTAGAGAACGAAACCGCCTCAATCCCCATCTTGTGCGGGTGCCACCGCTCATAGTTCATAAACATCTCGTCAATTAAGTCCATCGGCTTCAGGTGCTTCCTTACAATATCCATAATATAGATATTGTGCGCCTTGTCTAGTCCAATAGTTACAATAGCTGAATAATCCGCAGAACTAGAAACTGATACTGCTGGGTCAATGAGAGTAAAGATATTAAGCGACTCTCCTTTAATATCAGATGTCTCGTAATATCTAAACCAGTCCTTTCTGAATGTAGCCGACTCGCTCGGCACAGGATCGTTCATATACTGGCACGAAAATTCGTATATTCCTTTTTCTCCCTTTAGTTCAAGCAAATGTCGGCGGTTGAACTTCTTGGGAAACAGCACCTTGAGGTCATCGCCCGTTTCTAAATCCCCCTCATACGCACTCTTGATGAGAGTGCTAAAGTTCTTGTACACCTTATTCTTCTTATCTAAAATCCATCCGTAGAGGTCATAGTCATCCCATCGAGTACCAATAACAATCAATTCGTATGGGTGTTTGCCAACCCCCGTCTCTAACAGGTCTAGGACATCCCGATAACAGGTAATTACCTTCTCCATTTGGTCTTTTGTTCCAATGTTCTCTCTCGCTACAAGGTCATCCATAACAACCAAATCATAATGCTGGGAAACAAGACTCCCGCCAACACCCCAACTAACAACTGTCGGCTCTTTGGTCAAATACTCCGATTCCCCCTCTACCTGACTAACCATAATCCCATCCTTGCTCCACATAGACGCATTCTGGTCAAAACTACCATACAACTCCCTAAACACCTTATTATACTGTAAAGTCTTTTTAATCTGGGACAGGAAAGTGCAGGCCATCGTATAAGTGGCATTAATGATTAAAATCCGTATAGCAGGGTTGCGAGCAATCTGCTGAACACAATATCCGACAGTAACCATACTGCTCTTTAAGTGTCCCCGCGGGAGTAAAATGAGCTTCTTCTGCTTCGACTTGTCATCAACAAAATCGCATAGCTCACGATGAGGTACTTCTGAGATGTCAGGCCATCCCATCACATGCTTGTTAAAATCATATAGATTAGTAAGATAGTACGCCGCCTTCCGCTTGCGGATTTCTTCGTAGTTCTCCTCCATATCATTTAACATCTCTTCAGTTGTTAGTAGGTCTATGTCTTTCTCCATCTGGTAATAAAATACTCCCCGGAACAACAATCTCGTCAGTCCGTAGCTTGTCAATTGTGTTCTCGACCTGCTCGGCTAAAATTCTAATCGCATTCATATCATACGGTAGGTTATTGATTGGCTTTATCCCCTTCGCATATTTATGTTTCCTGTCAGTGAGAAACTGAGCCGCTATTCCATCCTCACTAACATCAACACCAAACTTCCAGTAATACGGCCAATCCATCCCTAACATCTTGTGATACAATATCTCCCCTAACCTCGATTGATACCTCTTCCACCACCGCTTCTTGTCATCTACCCAGTTAAGCTCCTTGTCTTTCTGCTCCTGCTCCTTCTTCTCAGCTTCCTTCTGCACCTCGATAACATAAGGCTTCGCCTTCTTATCACTCTCTTGCCCCATTAACTCTAGCTTCTCCTCCTCTTCACTTTGTGGTTTGCTGTCTTTATCCATATATTTTGCCCTTGACAAACTATGCTAGAAAACGATACACTGGCGGTGCCAAGCGGGTCAACCAACAATCACTACCTGTTACCTTAGCCAGCTTAGCCAGCTTAGCCAGCTTAGCTGGCCTTATAGCAACTATTGATCGAGCTAAGCTCGATTGATTTATTCTATTTTTTATCTCGCGTATCTAACTACCCATAGCGTCTGACTGATTATGTCAGTTTTTTGTTTCGCATCGATTCGGAGCTTTCAAACTAAACTCTCAAATGCAAGTTAGGTGCTACTAGGTCGAGCTAAGCTCGATAGGGTCTTCTACAGGTGGATTACTAAAGCGTCGTTGCTCCTGCTTAAACTGTTGATACTTGGTTCTAATCTCTTCAGCCGACTTGCCTCTGAACTGTGCGCGTATATCGTAGCGTTCTATCTGTTTCTTCTCTGCTGGGTATCTATCTCGTAGCTTGAGAGCCATATCTAGAGCTTTTAGAGCATCAGAAGTAGATCCCTTACGTAGC
>Ga0180008_1001745_pt1 | contig 12882 bp, 15 predicted proteins | sample MM_PW_MetaG_FD_121121 | JGI IMG/M metagenome (GOLD analysis project Ga0180008, IMG submission 121121) | Groundwater microbial communities from the Aspo Hard Rock Laboratory (HRL) deep subsurface site, Sweden - MM_PW_MetaG | ecosystem: Environmental > Aquatic > Deep subsurface > Groundwater... | reverse complement strand
TGTGAAAATCGATAAGCGTGCAGGATCCGCCAGACAGGCTATTGTCGGTGGGCGAGCCCATGACGAAGGTGCGGCTGTTTGGGTCTGCCGCGAAGGTTGCGTAGCCGCCCGCCACGCGATCGATGATCATCTCGGCGGTCATCTCTTCCTGCGTGATCTGCCGGGTGATGGCGCAACTCCGGCGCACCTGCGACGTGCCGGTTCCGGTCGACGACTGGACAAGCGCCTGGAAAATACTGCTCGTTTGCGCGGCGCCATAGGCGTCGCCCGCCATGGCGCCCGGATTGGCCTTGTAGGCCGTGGCGCCGATTTGCGGTTGCGCCGTGCAGGCTGTGGTCTGCGCGCCGGTATAGCGGATGAGCGGGCCATCGATGGACGCCTGCGCGATGCCGATACGCGGATCGGCCGTGGTGAGCGCGCCGACAACGCCGCCGCCCAGATCCTTGAGGATCGAGGCCATATTGCCCCAGACCAGATTGCTGCCGCAGCTATTGTTGACGCAGTAACAACCGGCCAGATCGGTCAGCTCGACCTGCGAAAGCTTCAGTGCCCCGGACGTAGAAGTGTCCCAGCGGAAGAAGCGGCACGCGTCCCAACTGCCCGGCGCGCAGGAGATGATCCCATTGGCGCAAATACCGGATGTGGGGACCGGAACGGTCAGTGCTTCATCGAAGCTCCCGTCAAGATCGCTGTCGCGCGAGATGCTGAGCGTGCCGATATCGCCGGTGGCGCTGGGCTGGGCGAGCAGTTCGAGCAGCGTCGCGCTTTTCTGGCAGGCAAGATTGGGGGTGAAGGTCTTTTTGGTGTCGACCGTGGTGATCGCCTGTCCCGCCAGACCCGGCGTCACATAATTGCCCAGCAGCGCGTCGCTGTCAGCGCTCTTCGCCCGCGCGGCGGCCGCCGCAGCGCGGGCGCGGTCCTGCGCGGTCTGCGCATGAAGGGGACTCGGCAGACTGAGCGCTGCGACAAGGACGAGGGTCGCTGGCCTCATGGCCGGTGCTCGACCAGATTGATCTGCCGCGACCCGCGCCGCAGCCGGAATAGAAATATAGCTGAAACAGGGTCGGCACGCTCTGCCCGGAATACAGCCTGGCCTTCAAAAACGGTCTGCGTGGCCACGACGACATGCGGCGAAGAGGGGCGCGCCGCATGATCGTCTGCATGTGTGGCCACGCCAACCGTCCGACCGGTGCCGCAGGGGGGATGCGACACTGGCCTGACCGCATGGGGAACGCCTGGCTCGGTGGAATGACGGGCAGACCATCGGCTGATGCCAGGCGAGGGCATGCGGATCGGGAAAGGCGACCTGTTCATGGCGTCGAAACCCCGGCGCAGCAGATCGTCTTTTCAAACAGCATGAACTGGGCATTGTCCTTGCCCGGTGCATGTTTGGCACTGGTCCATAGCGCGCCTGGTCGCCCGACGTTGACGCACTGGCCGCCCTTGACCGGTTCCATCAGCTGGAACTTGTAGCGGCTCTTGGTCCAGACCGGCTGCGGGATGAACGAGCAGCCGTCCGCTGAATTGACGGTAAGGGCGCCAAGCCGCCCCATCATGAAGACGCCGCGCGCGGCGAGCCCCGCCCAGGCCTCGACGCTGTCGCCAAAATGGATGTCGCCAGCGATCGGATAGGTCGCGCCCCAGGATCCCATGCACCAGAAGAGCGGATCGACGACCTTGCCCGCAGCGGCCGCGGCGCTGTCGGCCATGCAGGCAAGGCCAGCGGCCGGATTGCCGAACAGGATTGCCTCTGGCTGGATGATCGCGCCCAAAGTCGCCGACTGCCAGGTCGGCAGTACCTCTGTGATCATGGCCACGTCGAAGCCGTCATCCTCGATGCAGGGCAGGTCGGTGAACATGTCGAGCATCTTCCAGACCGGCGCGATATAATAGTGCATCTGGGCGAACATCTTGCGCGTGTTGGTGCCGTCGGCAATGCTGGTCTGGCTGCCCTGCAGCCTGCCGCCGGTCGGCATGATGTCAGCGCCCAGCGCCATCATGCAGCCGGGCTCGGTCACAACATCGACCATCCGATTGGGCGACCAGAAGCTGACCTTGACGCCGAACCAGAATGTCACGCCCTTGTGGCACGCGCATAAAGGCTTGGAGGCCGATTGCGCGTCGAGCGCCTTGCCGAGCGGGTCGGTCGGACCCACCTTTACCCCGCCGATGGTGATCGGGAAGATGCAGTTCCATCGCACCTTGGTGATCGGATTGAAGATCGTGCCTGCCTCGCATTTGGAGGCATAAGCGGGGGACGCGATCGCCAATGCCGCGAGGGCCGAGCCGAGCGTCAAAACGCTTCGGACAGAGAGCATCTTCATCGCGCAGCCCTCCGCGGACTTGGGGCAATCACGACCTCGGTCAGCACCAGCTTTTGGCCCGCCTGCGCGACGATCACCGGTGCGACCGTCAGGCCGAGCCGCGCCTTCACGCGCTCTTCGAGCAGGAACAGCGCCCGGCCGTGACGCTCACCCAATGTGATCGCATCTGCATGTGTATCTCCCGCCTGGGAGAAACCACCGGCGGCGAGCAGGATGAAATCGGCGGGCCTTGCGGTGCGCAGCGCCCAGGCCAGGTCGCTGGGGTGCGCGACGATCAGCCGTTGGGGCAGTGACACATAGGCAAGCGGATTGAAGCTATAGCCTTTGGCGTAAAGCAGCTTTCCGCCCGGCAGCCGGATATCTTGATCGAGGGTGTAGAAGGGCACCACCGTTCGGTGGCGATCGGCGCGGGTGATGCCGAGCGTGGCAGGTTTCATCGCCGACCAGCGCTCGCGCGGGCCAAAGGCGGCTTTCATGTCCGGGACATGCGCGGCGCGGCTTTCGATCTCGCTCAGCGCGTCGGGCTCGGCGATCGGCCAGGTGCGGCCGATAATGCTGGTCGCGGCTGTGACGGGGGCGTGCGCCAGCAGTCCAGTCATCAGCGCCAAGGGCGCTATTGCCCATAGGGCATGACGAGGGCGCCCTGGGCCCGTGGTTCTAGCGATCACGACGCCGTCTCCAATATGGCGCACGGTTCTCGCGCCCCTCGCCGATCGCGGCGCTGACGAGGGCTGCTGTCGCAATGATCGCTATGGCCGCGCCAAGAATGCGAAAGACCGCGGGCATGGCGGGCGATTGCCAGGCGATACAGGATTGCACGAGCGCAAGGCCCTGGCTGCCGATGAGGAGGCGGATGGGCCCTGGCGCGGGCGTGCTTGAGAAGATGCCGTTCACGACCGCCTCCACCGCTGGGTGAAATCACGAAGGCGCTGGGCGATTGCGTCCCAGGGAATGAGGATCAGACCCGTGGAGCTCGCGCCCATGCCGGCGCAGATCCCTATGAAGATGGCTTCGACCAGCGGAACCTGGAGGATCCACGCTGCCGCGAACGCGCAAAACGAGGCATTGGCTATGCCGCCGGTCACCAGCAGGGTGTAGCACAGCCGCGCAAAGCGGCGTTCCGCCTGGATGACCGTGACGATCGCCCGCGCGACCGCGTCCACACCCAGCGCCGGATCGCTCACGCTGCGCGCATAGGCAAGAAGCCCATGGACATCGTCTCCGACGTCCAGGCCATGATCAAAGCCATTGGCGTGATCGGCCTTCATCGCGCCCTCCACTGTTTGAAGCGCGAGAAGACCATCCCGCATGCGCCTGACAGACCGATCAGCAGCATGCCGCTCGCACAACAGGCGGTAGCCACGAGAATGCCCGCCCGTATGGTCTGGAGCGGCGGCTGACCGAGCGCTGTGCCTGCCACGATGACGAGACTGCCCATCATGCAGGTTTCGATGGCCACAAGCCGCAGTCGCCAATGGAAGGCGGCGGCCTCGGCGCGACGGGCGACACGCGCTTCGATCATCGCTTCGATCGCCGGGTCATTTTCCCAGTCGAGCGCCAGCTGATCGGGATGGGTTACAGGCTTATGCGTCATGCCGCCCTCCCGCCCTGGCGACAATTTCCGGCCAGTATTTGGGCGGGATCGACACCGGCCAGTTCGCACACTGCCTCCAGCGGATTGCGACCGGCCCGCACAAGCGCCTCGAACGCGGCAACCTCGTTGGGCGCTGAAGTATTGATCCAGTAGCTGAAGGGGTCGACCACCAGTCGCGCGATTCCCAGGCCCAATGGACTGTCGATGAACACTTCGGAATAGTTGGGCTTGGCGTTCCGGACCGATTTCAAGAGATCGAGGACGAAGCCTGAATAGTCGAGGATCTTGTTGTCCACCGCCTTGTCATAGGTGGAGCCTTGGAGCAGGAATTTGGTCGCGGCATTTTCCAGGATCACCTGTCCGGTGCCGCCAAAGAGCATGAGGTCGTTCATGCTCTGGAGCACGATGCCAAAGCTCCCCTGATATTTGCGCGCGCGGCGATAGCCCTGGCCGAATGCCTCGGCGAGACGGGAGAGGTCCTGCCCGTCGCTGCGTGTCATGAACTGCGCGGCCTCGTCGCACAGCACGAAGCGGGGCTTGTCGCGCGCCGAGAGATAGAGTTCCTGGGTGACCGCGTTCACCACCACCATGACGATCACGTTGAACAGATCAGGCAGCGCCTTCAAGCGTTCGAGCTCCAGCACCACGAATTCATCGCGCGAGATGTCGAGCGTCGAAGGACCGTTGAAGAAATGGCCATAGGCGCCCTGCGACCCGAAATCGCGCAGATTGAACGCCAGTTCGCGCGCGACCGGCACCAGATGGTCGACCCGGTCGAGGTCGGAGGCGGCATTGTCGGGATAGCGGCCGAGCCAATGGCGCACCGCGTCGATGCCGTCGTCGCCGCGCCCGCTATCAACGGTCCATTGGATGGCGGACTTGAGCAGGTTCCATTCCGATGTGGTGACGGGCTTGCGGGTCGAGGCGTTCGCCATTTCCGCGACGATCGCGACCGCCATGGCAATGGCCGACTGCTTGTCCTCGCCATCGAGCGCCAGCCCCATGTCGAAAGGGTTGAGCACCAGGCGCTCCTCGCCGATGTCGATATAACGGCCAGAGCAGAGCGTGCAGAGCTTGCGGTAGCTGCCGCCGATATCAATGATGCGGATGAGAGCGCCCTGCGCATAATATTGCTGGCACAAATTATTGAGCAGGAAGCTTTTGCCTGCGCCGCTTTCGGCCGAGACAATGAAATTATAATTGTTGATGCGCGGGTCGAAGAGATCGAGCGTGATGAGCTGGCCCTTGCGGCCTACGTAGAGGAGAGCCGGGCGGCCGCCGCCGCGAAAATCGGTCTGGACCGGCGCCATGAGGCTGGCGGCCTTCACGGCCATGCGAAAATCGCGTTCCAACAGTTTGATTGTCTGCTTTTCGGGATAAAGCCCGAAGGGCAGGCTGGCAGCGAGCAGCACGGGAAGCAGATAGCTTTCTTCCTGCACCATGAAGGGCAGGGGTTCTGATTCCCACAGTCGCTTGGCGCGCGCCGCCATCTCGCGGGCCTGGGCGCTGTCGCGGCCGAATACCCACATGGTAGGGATCACCGACACGAACCGGCTGTTGGACGCTTCATCCAAGATCCAGCCGATCTCCTCGATCTGCTTGCCGACCTCGACCGCGAAACTGCCCGCGGCCTTCTGCGCCGAGAGGATCTGCGCCCTCTTGTGGATTTCGAACTGCGAATGATCGAACAGGACCGAGAGGCAATAGAGGAATGGCCCACCAATCTGGTCGCTGTCCTCCGCAGAGCCGCGCATCCCGCCCATGAGGCGGTTGGCGCGCTCGGCGGTGATCCGGCGCGCCGGCGCTTTGGGCGTGAGGCAGCGCGCCACCTGGTTGCCCAGGAACACCTCGGGGCCTTCGAAGCAGAGGTCAGGTCCGGCCTCGATAATCTGCCGCGCGATCGACGGGGCGGGCATGCCGCCCATGCTCTCGCTGAGGAAAACACCAGGTGCGGGCGCAAAGACGCCGTTGAAGATCCGGCGATAGACGCTGATGAGTTCGTCGGGCGGCAAACGCCGAATGCCCATCTTCGCCAGTTGCTCTTCCACCTGGCGGCGCAGGTCCGCGCCGAGCTTCACCCGCGTCTTGATTGCGAGGAACAACCGGAAGTCGCGTACCGGGATGGCATGGAGTGCATCCAGGCCCCTTGTACCACCGCGCAGATAGTCGGCCGTACGCCGGGCCGAAGCCTGGACCAGCGGGTCTGGCCGGACCTTCATATCGAGATAGGCGTCAAGCGCCGGGTCGATCAGCGGATCGGCGAAGGTGATAAGCTGGAGGACCGTGCCTTCGGGGAAATGAATGTTGAGCAGTCCGAGCAACGCCTGTTGCACATGGGCGAACATATAGGCGGACGGCACAAGCTCCCAGGCCTGGCCCCAGCCATCGTCGATGCAGAGGAAAGCTTCCTCCTCTTCGACCCAGGCGACCATCGGCAGGAAATCCGAATAGGCGTCGCGGGTCACGGCGGCGCGCAGGCGCTGATAGCTCAGACCCTTGTGGCCGGGCCGCGCGCTCATGGCCGTTTCTCCGGATGGATGGTAAGCGGCATGGCCTCTTGCGTCGGCACGTCTGTGCTGCCCGGTTCGGGCTCGCGCATCGTGCGCAGCACCGGTGGCGCAGGCGTTCGCCCGCCCGGTTCCACCAGATAGTCGCCTACGACCCAGGCGGGCCGGTCGATGATCGAATAGATATAGCGCGCCATATAGAGCCGGTCGGGGCGCTGCTTGTCGGCATAGGGAAGGATCAATGTCCGGATGGTGCGCGAAGGGCGCAGCATCGGCGATCCGGGAGCCTCGATCAGCGCGCCGACATGGCGCTGGCCAGGTTGCGCCATAGCCGAGGGTGTCGCCGCAGCCCTGGCGGGCCCCTTGTCTATGCTGCGGGCCCGCTTCTTGTCCGGAGCGAGCAGCTTGTGATCAAGGGTGACGGCAGGATCGGATTTTGAGGCGCGGCCCGCGACCGCATCGGCATAGGCTTGGCCCGGATGAATGCACTGGCCATGGTCGCTATTCTTGCACGAGAATTTCTCGCTATAGGGTGACATCACCGATCCCATGGTCGCGCAGCCGGGCAGCGCGAGAAGGGGCAGCAGGAGGAGGCAGGGTCGGAGCATCTTCATGGCTTTGTCTCCCATGGGCGCGGACATCAGAATGTGGCTCCCGCGCCGGGTTTGATTTCGAGGGTGGCACCCTCCTGGATGACCACGACCACATCCTTGGCGGCGCCCACCTCGACGATGGGACCAGCCTGGCGGGCGAGATCGAGATAGAAGTCGGTGAGCTTGTCGGAGGATTTGGAGAGCCCACCGGCAATGCCCGTCTTTGCAGCATCGCCGGCATCGAGCGTGCGCACCGTTCCTAGCGCTGAGGTCGAAGTATTGCCGAACGTGCTTTCGACTGACTGCGAGATGCCGCTGATGGTCCCGGCGATGAAGGCGCGCGCCAGCGTCGCCCCGGCGCGCGTCACCACCTTGCCCGACAGACCCTTCTTGCCGTCGGTATCGACGAAGAAGCCCTTGACCGGTTGATCGACGATCGAATGCTCGTCGAAATCCACGCAGGACAGCGACACGAGCTGGACCTCGACCCGCTCCTTGGCAAGACTCCCGGTGGCGTTGCCGACCACAAAGCAGCCAGCTAGATTGGCCTTCACCTCATTGGGCAGGACCGCGGGCGCCTGCACCCTGGCGATGATGGGTTCAGGATTACTGGTCGCGTCCCGGCTCGCCAGCGCGTCGATCCCGGTCAGAAGCCGCGCCTTCATGAAACCAGGCGGTAAATAGATCGTCCGATTCTTTTTTTTGGACGATGCGGCATTGTCGGTCGCGCCCTGGGCCATGACCGGACCGGCAGCCGAGCCGATCGCGCCGACCGTTTTTTCGACCGGAGGCGCAGGCGGGGCAGGCGGCGCAACCGGCCCGGTGGGCGGCGCAGGCAGCCTGTCGGCATCCGCGCTGATGTCGCCGGTGTCGGGCGGGTAGGGCAGGGCTGGAACGTTGTCCGGCAGGGCGGGGGGCAGGTCGCCATCCATGGTCTGACTGCCCTCAGTTCCCGGGACACCTGATCCGGGAATGACCTTACCTTCCTCGATCGCACTGACCCGGTCGCCCAGCAGCTGCTGGCCATCGAGAACCCTTTTCAAATCCCCACGCAGTTTGACTTCAAGACTGTCGCCGCGCAGCCCCGCGCCCATGTTGAGTGATGCGGCGGGATCTGCGGGCTTGACGTCTTCCTTGCTGCCCGATGCCGCGTAAAGGCCGATCCCGAGCGCACCGACAGCGACACCGACGGCGAGCTGGCGCGCGCGCAGTTTCTGCCGCGCCGACATTTTGGCCCACTGCGCCTTAAGGTCGAGCAAAGCTGGAGACGGACGGCGAGCGGCGTCCTCCTTCGGTTCGGCGCTCTGGGCGGCAAGATGGGCTTGATAGGGCGACAGGCCTTCCGGCGTCTCCGCTGCGTCTTTGTTCTTGTCGCCGCTCATTGCCCGGCTCCCCGGTGGACCACGACTAGTCGGGCCGTTTCGTCCGCATCGAGGCGGACCCGGTCGAGCGTGATTGAGAAAATGCCTGCCCCAAGGGCGGGATCGACGAGCTGGCGCTCATCCAGCGTCACCGCCGTCGTGGTTCGCACAAGATATTGCGAGGCCGAGAGACCGGCCCCCTCGACGGCGATACGGCGTTGTTCGGTTATCGAGAGGCCCGGCAGCGCTGGAATGCTGACGGCGTCACCCGACGGCGCGACCTCGCTGAACGAGGCAGGGATGCGATCGTCGAGCAGGGCCATGGTGATGGAGACGGCGCGATCTTCATCGGCCAGCGCAGCCATCAAGGCGCTATTGGCCTGGGCACGCTGGCGTGCGCCCGGCACGAGGATCACCGTTTGCGCGGGAATTTCCGCCGGTTCGGCATAAAGCGGGTAGGTCGCGCCGTTGCAATTGACAAAGAATTCGGAAGGCTGCGTCACATAGCTGCGCGTCACTTGCCCTGCATCGTCAATCTCGCGGGCAAGGAACTTGATCCAGGCGTCCGATCCGCCTTTCTCGACGGCAAGACCTTTTTCGGCCGAGAATTTGATATCCTCGATCTCGCCGCCCTCGCATACGACATGGTTGATGTCGCGGTTGGAGAGACGGATCCGACTGGTCTGATCGGGCAGCGCATGGAGCGTCTGGCCTGAGGCCGGGATCGCCAGCAGCATGAGCCCGGAAACGGCGGCGCATGCTCCCATGCGCTGATTAGCGTGTTTCGACATCGAACTGCTCCTCGGAAAGACGCGTCAGCCAGAAACGGCCATTTTCGATGCCGTAGCCGATGCGTAAAATGCCCCGGAATTTGCGGATTACGCCGCCGATGACACGGACCTTCTCGACCGGGACGACGATCTCATGGGCGGTCCAGCGGACCGGCTGATCGTTGCGGACATAGGTGGCGATCGACAGCGTCGGGTTGTTCGCCAGTTCGTCGAGTATGGCATTGAGACTGTCGCGCATCGCGCCATAGGCGGAGGGGTGGACGAGCCCCAACAACTCCTCGAACTGCCGGTCGGCCGAATAAGCCGACCAGGTACCCGACAGCGCGACGATGTTGCGCGTCATGGCGACGATATAGGCTTCGGACGGTGTATTGCCTGAAACGTGAAGATCGCCGGTGGCTCCGAACGGGACGATCACGGTCCGGGCATTCTGGTTGGTCGTGTAGATGACCACGCCCAGCACGGCGGTGACGCCGAACATGCCCGCAATGGCGACCTTGAGCAGGCGGTTCTCCTCGAACAGGTTGGCCGAGCCCTGCAGGTAGCGATGGATGCCGTAGCTCGCCGGTTTGCCCAGCAGCGGATCCTCCTTTGTCTTTTTGTGCCCGAACATGCCCATGGCGCTCACTCGAAGAAGCGGGTCTGGGTAGGACCCGGATAATAAGGAAAGGAAACAAGACCCCAGCGCCAGGCGAGATGGGGGAGATAGCCCCTGGGCTTGGTCCGCTTCCACGGAATGAAAAGGAGAAGGGCAGCGATGAGCGCCCAGCCGACAAGTCCGCCCACGATCGCGGCCACGAAAATGCTCGAGGTCGCGAGCAGAAACTCGTCAGATCCAAACCAAAGGATCTGGACGGGCCGATGCAGATATTGCGGAAGGCGTTCGTCCATCTGCCCTTCTCCTCTTGGCTTCATGATACCTTCGAAGGTATCATTCTCCAGGAACCGACCATCGGTCCCCAGCCTGTTGCCGGTGGGGGAAGCGCCTGGTCAGCCAGGTGCCTGCCCCACCTTCGCGTCTCAGATGACCATCCCGAAGGTCTGGAGAATGGAGTCCGCCTTGATGAGGCAGACGGCCGCGACGATGGTCGGGATGCCGATCATGATATTCGAGAAAAGGCGCGAGACGCCGAACAGGAAGGCGGCGACGCCGCCCACAAATCCCATCGGACCTTTCACGCCCTGGTTCACGACGATATCGTATATGTCGTAACCAAGATCGCCCTGGGCGGGCGCCGAGAAGGCATGAACCGGGCCACCGACCAGGGCCATCGCGCCTAAAGGGAGGCCGACATTGGCCACCGCCAGGACCTTGTTGCCAAATTTGTGCATCATAGCATTGCTCCAAAAAAGAGCCGTCCAACCAAAGCCTGCCGGCATCGAAGGAAGATCGGTGTCGGCCGGGGCGTCGGTGGACGGCTCCATGAGCCCGCCGCCGCCGGCATCCTGGTTCATCCGCGCAGGCCAGTTGGGGCCAGGCCGGATGCCCTCCGCCAAGAGATTGTGTGTAGTCGCGATGGCGCGCGCTCGTTCAGCGCCGCGCATCGGACGGTGCCTTTGTAAGCGCAGGTTTTGCGTGCCGATCGAGGAACGCTTCGAGTTCGGCCTGCTGAAAGCCCGAGATGCGCTTGCCATCCGCGATCAGCGTCGGCGTTCCTGAAACGCCCACTTTGGCGACCAGCTCGGCATCCTCCGCAACCTTGGCACGGCCCTCCGCGCACTGACGCAGGACAGGCGGTGTCTGGCCGGAATAGGCCGCCCGGAAGGCTGCCTCGCGATCTGCCGAGCATAGGATATGCTCGGCCTTGGCGGCCGCGGTCGGGTGGATGCCGCTCACGAAGAAGATAAGACGCCTTACCCGCTTGCCCTCTGCTGCCTTGGCGCTCCAGAAGCGATCGAGCGCCTGGCAGTAGGGACAGTCGGGGTCGGTGAATTCGATGACCGTGGGCGCATCTGCAGGGCCGATCGCCAATGCCTTGGCAGGGTCGATGGCTTTGACACGGCGCGTGGCACCCTGTTCCTGCGCCAGCGCGGTCAGGTTGACGCCGTTGCGGTCGTAGACCGTGGCGAACAAAAGATGCTCACTTTGCGGCGCATAATAGATGATCCGGCCGCCAGCGGTCGCCTGATAGATGGGGCCCTCGACGGGCGCGGGACCAAATTCTTCGAAGCGCAGATTGGTGAAGGTCTGGTGAAGCTGCGCTTGCGCAATCTTTGCGGCTTCTCCCAAAGCCACAGGAGAAGTAACCGCAGTCGCCTCTTGCGCAATGCTGGGGGTCGAGAACATAATCGTTCCCGCAAAGCCGACGAGCAAGCCGACACCTACCGATAGCGTTCTGTCCATGGGCGCAAGTCTCCTGAGTAGTAGTCGAGCTTCTGGCCTTGAGAACCACTTGATGATCTGGTCCCGCGCCAAGCTTTGACGGCCTTGTCGTTTCAACCCGGCCTGAGTGACAGCAGGACCAGCCGGGTCGCAAGGCAGGAGGAACTGCCGTTCCGGTTTGAGGTAATGAAGTGCCGATGATCGGAGCCACACTGCCGGAAACCGGAATTACATTTCCGGTTTCCTGCTTTGTTCCCATGGCCGTTCGGGTTCTACTTTAGCCGAATCAACCGGCATGCATGGGAATGGACAAGACAAGCATGTTTTTTGCCAAGTCAGATGGAGGGCGATAATGGCGCATCAGGCATCCAGAGCATATAAGCTCCAACTGTCCGACGCAGGAATGCAACTTTTCCTGGATGATCATTGCCGGCTATGTCATTTGGTCGGGGATCTGTTGTCCTATGGTTCGACCCTGTTCGTCGCCGTCCACCTGCTGCATCTTTGCCCAGGGGGGGAAATGGCAAACGCGTTGCTCGATCCCGAACTGCACCAGTTGGGAGGTCGTAAAATCCGTCATGTCGGAACATCCCGCATCTTATCGGATCTCGTGCACTCGATCGCAGCCGAGATCGAAACTGCGGGTGTCATCTATTCATCACCCCAAGTCTGGAAAATTTTTCTAGCGGCCCTCCTGCATATGCGGGACGCTGAAGATGTTCACATATTGAGAAGCTATCACGTCATGCTCGACAAGATTAAGCGTTCAGCGAGATAGGTCATAAAACACTATCGCAGATGACAGTATTACTGATCTGCGATGCAAACTTACTCTCGCTCACGATACCAATATCCGTTGACCAACGGATTAATTTACAACAAAAACCGTTACAGCGATGTGGTTGGAGTTTTGAGCCGCTGCCGGGGAGACCTGCAGATGACGCTTCAAAGTCCGAAAATGACGGGTAGTGAGGCCCTGTCGTTGATCAAGGAGCTTTCCGGAAAGCTCATCGAACGCCGCCGCCGCCGGGACCGTATCACGCAACGGCACATGGCGCGCGGTATCGGGCGCAGTGAACGCTGGGTCCGCGAAATCGAAGCAGGCGTCGAAACTTCGATGATTGAGGATCATATCCGCTGCGCGCACGCGCTGCGCATGACGACACTGCATTTGTTCATTCCTTTACTGGCCGTGGAGCATGATATGCCGATACCCAGAGAACTTTTGATGCATGACGATCTTTGGGATCTTGAGCGTGAGATGCTTGAGAGCCCGATCCAAAAGTTGTTGAGCAATACCAGCATGTTATGATTCACGCCGTCCTTGCGAGAGATGGAGTGATCAATGGCATGGACTGGCATTGCTCGAGATGAGCATAGCCGCAAAGG
>Ga0180008_1001744_pt1 | contig 12882 bp, 10 predicted proteins | sample MM_PW_MetaG_FD_121121 | JGI IMG/M metagenome (GOLD analysis project Ga0180008, IMG submission 121121) | Groundwater microbial communities from the Aspo Hard Rock Laboratory (HRL) deep subsurface site, Sweden - MM_PW_MetaG | ecosystem: Environmental > Aquatic > Deep subsurface > Groundwater... | reverse complement strand
TTCTTCTAATTGATTATTGAAGTTAGATTGGATAATTTGTTGATGCATATCCAATCTAATCTTCTTCAGAATAACTATTTTTTGGTTTTTGTTTTATTTTTGGAACTTGGGACAACGCCAAAAAATGGAAAAATTTATAAGAGATAATTACCTAAAAGCTATCAAATGAAACTAAATTCCAGAGATTATCAAATTCTCTATGAAATGGACCGGGATTGTAGGCAACCAGTTAATCAAATTGCTAAAAAAATTAAGCTTAGCAAGGACAGCACAATCTATCGAATAAAAAGACTGGAAAGAGAAGGTTTGATTTTGAGGTATCAGGCATATTTGAATCATGGAAAGCTGGGTTATATTAGTGTACGTATTAATATTAAGCTTCAGGATACAACGCCTGAGAAAGAAGAAGAAATCGTTGGTTTTATTAAGAAACAGCCCCCTGTTGGTTTTTTTGCTAGTGTCGAAGGGAATGTTGATTTGATTGTGTGGCTGATCGTGAAGTCTGTTAAAGACCTTGATGATTTTTGGAAGGCGCTTGTGGATAAATACAGCAACAACATTGCCAGAACCGAACTGGGGGTTTACACGAAGATTGAACATTATCCACGGACATTCTTTGTTGGCGACAGAGTTAATGATGAAATGATGATTTTTACAGAAGTTGGCGCACCAACAAAGGCGGTAAAGAAAGATTTAGAAATACTTAAGATCCTAACTAAAAACGCTAGAGAAAGTTTGGTATCGATAGCAGACAAATTGAAGATAACTGCAAAGACTGTAAGCAAAAAAATCCATGATTTAGAAAAGGGGGGCATTATTACTGGTTTTTCTGCATTGTTTGATATGAATAAATTGGGTTATGGGTATTACAAGATTTACTTTGATTTTCAAAACGCTAAAAAACAAGACCTAAATAATTTAGATCTTTTTGTGAGGAACCATCCCAACATTGTGTTCAGGGATTATGTTATTGGGGGACACTCTTGCGAAATAGAAGTTCAGGTAAAAGATGAGAACGAATTGAGAAAGTTGATTGATAATATGAAAAAGAAGTTCTCATTTATTATAAAAGACTACGAAGTTCTTAATTATCATAAAGAACACAAAATGCTTTCCATGCCCTGGGTGGAATGATTATTTTGGTTAGGAAGTTTTTTATAATCTCCTGCCGAGATGCTGGGAGATGACATTTTTGAACAGAGTTAAGAGCGTGATAATGGAAGGGAAAAATGACGCAGAAGATAGAATATTTGAAGCCGTACAGGGCGAGCGAAGTGAAGGAGATTTTGAATCCGCTAGTTAGTGAGTGGTTCTTTTCTAAGTTTAAGGACTTTAGTGCGACGCAGCTTTATGGGGTGAAGACGATTCATGACAGAAAGAACATTCTTGTTTCTGCTCCGACTGGAGGGACTAAGACATTAACTGCTTTTTTGAGTATTTTGAACTACTTGGTTGATTTGGCCTTAAAAGATGAATTGGAGGATAAGATTTATTGCTGCTATTGCTCGCCGTTAAAGGCCTTGAGCAATGACATTTATGTTAACCTTGTTCAGCCGTTGGAAGAGATTGCTAAAATTGCTGAGGGGAAAGGAATGAAAATGCAGGAAATTCGAGTGGGTCTGAGAACAGGGGACACGACGGTTTCTGAAAGGGCAAAGATGGCAAGGAAGGTGCCGCATATTTTTGTTACTACGCCCGAGACCTTGGCTATTGTTTTAACAACGCAGAAATTTGTTGAGAAACTTGCTATGCTAGAGTTTATTGTGGTTGATGAGATTCATGCCTTGACTAATAAAAGGGGGGTTTATTTGTCTTTGACGCTTGAAAGACTGTCTAATTTTAGTGCTATTGAGCCGGTGCGCATTGGATTGTCGGCGACGATTTCGCCGTTGGAGGAAATTGCGAAGTTTCTTGTTGGGCAGGACCGGGATTGCCTAATTGCTGACGTTAAACTTGTGAAGGAGATTGAGATTGATATGGATTTTCCGGGGAAAGAGATTTTGGATGCTTGGACGACGACAAGTCATAGGGAACTTTATGATATGCTGGATAAAATAATTGAGAAATACAGGACAACCTTGATTTTCACAAACACTCGGGCAGCTACTGAGAGGGTTGTGCATCATTTGAAAGAGCAGTTTCCTGGGAAGTATGTCGGGCTGATTGGGGCACATCATAGTTCTATGAGTAAAGACAGAAGGTTTGAGATTGAGAATATGTTGAGAGAAGGCAAACTTAGGGCAGTGGTTTCTTCGACATCTTTAGAGTTGGGGATTGATATCGGAAGCATTGACTTTGTTGTGCTGTTGACTTCGCCGAAGGGGGTTGCAAGGGCACTGCAGAGAATTGGGAGGGCGGGGCATCAGCTACACTCTAATCCGAAAGGGATGTTTATTGTTTTAGACAGAGATGACTTGGTGGAGTGCGGGGTTTTGATGAAAGAAATGATTGAAAAGAAAATTGACAAAACGGAAATCCCGCATAATGCGCTTGACGTGCTGGCGCAGCAGATTTTTGGGATGGCAATTTCTAAGGTTTGGGATGTGGAAGAGATGCTGACTACGATTAGGAAAAGTTATTGTTACAGAGATTTGACTAAAGAAGATTTTTTTGCAGTTGTTTCGTATCTTGCGGGAGATTATGCGCTTGAGCACAGGAACGTTTATGCCAAGATTTGGTATGATCCTGTTGAGAAGAAGATTGGAAAGAGGGGGAAGTTGGCGAGGGTAATTTATATGACTAATTTGGGGACTATTCCTGACGAGAGCCATATTACTGTGGTAATTACAACTCCTGCAGACAGGAAAGGGCAGCAGGTTGGGAAAGTGGATGAGGGATTTTTGGAGAGGATGAAACGCGGAGATGTTTTTGTTTTGGGAGGACAAAAATATCAGTTTTTGTATTCTAGGGGGATGAAAGCATTTGTTAAAGCAGATGTTTCTAAGAATCCTACGATTCCTTCCTGGTTTTCTGAAATGCTGCCCTTGACTTTTGATGTTGCATTGGAAATTGGAAGGTTCAGGAAGCTGTTGAAGGAAAGGATGGGGGGGTTCGGCGGTGGCCGGCCACTCGGCCGCTCAGATTTGCCCAGCCGAAAGAAACAGGAAGCGTTAGACTTTGTTCGGAAGCATTTGTACTGCAATGTGCGTGTGGCGCAGGAGATTTATGATTATTTTAGGGAGCAGAATGATTTTAGTGAGATTCCGGATGAGAAGACGATTGTTGTTGAGAAGTTTAAGGATGAAAAGGAGTATTTGTTGTTTCATAGCCTGTATGGGCGAAGGGTGAATGACGCGCTTGCGAGGGCCTACGGATACGCGGCTGCTCGGTTGAGGATGAGAGATATTGGGTTGGGCATCAGTGACAATGGGTTTTATATTGCCGGGGAGAAGCTGGAAGAGCAGAAAATTTTAGATTGGGTCAAGGCGAAGGATTTGAGGACAATCTTGAAGGAGGCGATTGAAACTACGGATGTTTTGAAAAGAAGGTTTAGACATTGTGCGGGTCGTTCGTTAATGATACTTAGATCTTACAAAGGAAGGGACAAAAGTGCTGGGAAACAACAGGTGGCTTCGGAGTTTTTGTATAGGGCGGTTAAGAAGATTTCGAATGAATTTCCAATTTTGAGGGAGGCGCGGAGGGAGGTTATGGAGGATTTGATGGATGTTAAGAACGCGGAGCAGGTTTTAAGGTGGGTTGAGAATGGAAAGATTAAGTTTAAGGTTAGAAGAACGCCGATTGTTTCGCCGTTCGGGTTGGCGCTGCACATGGTGGGGAGGATGGATTTGATAAAGATGGAAAATCGGGCGAAGTTTTTGAGGAGGATGCATGAATTGCATTTGAAGGCGATTGGAAATAAGGTTAAATAACAAAAGTTTATAAATCGCGCGGAGTTCGTGTGCAGATGGTTGAGGATAAAACGCGGGCGATGCTTATTGGGGTGTTTGCGGCTTTAGCTATTTTGAGCTTGGGTTATATTTTTGAATTTTCTGACAGAAGTCCTGCTGATATGGGCCCTGGAATTCAATTTGGCCCGACTGAAGATGGCGCGTGCAGAGAGATTTGCAGTGAAAATAATGTTTTTATGGGCTGTGAGAGAGATTATGGCAATCCGGTTTGTGGCGTTTCTTGCCGGGGGGTGATTGGTCGTGGTCCGAGGATGGGCGAGCCAGCTTCTCCCGGAAAGACCACATGCCAGTTTACCGAATGTGTTTGTGTTCAATAGTCATTTTAGAGAAGAGGTTTCTTTTTATAGGGAAATATTTTTCTGATTAAATGGTTGGGGCCGTTATTATCGCTGATCCTGAGGGAAGGGGTTATGAATTTGCAAAGGGTGTTTTTGAATATGTTTCTAAGAAAGAGGGAAGGGATTTTCCGGTTGAGCTGGTTCATTTGAAGAGGACAACTTTTCGCGATGGTGAATTTAAGGTAAAAATTGAGAAAAATGTAAGGAAGCATAATTGTTTTATCATCCATGACCCTAATAAAGAGGCTGGTCGGTGGGTTGCTGATTTGTTGTTCAGTTTGAAAGCGGCGGCGTCTTCGTCACCTCAAGAGATAAGGGTTGTTTTTCCTTATTTCAAATTTGCCCGGCAAGATCGAAAAGACGAGTCTCGTGTGGGGGTTAGTGCGAAGGCTGTTTGTGACATTCTAAGTTTGTATGCAGACGGGGCATTGAGCGTTGATTTGCACGCGCCTCAAATTCAAGAGTATGCAAGAAGCAACTTTCCTTTTGATAATTTGTCTAGTGCGCCAGTTGTTGCGGCATATTTGGCTCGGAACAGGCCGAGTTTGTTGTCTAGTTTGTTGTCTAATTTGACTTTGGTTTCTCCGGATTTAGGGGGCGGAAAAAGATTGGAGACCTACCAAAAGGCCTTGGAGAAAAGAGGGATTAGTGTGGGCTTGGCCTTGGGGCATAAAACACGGGCGCGAGAAAATGTGGTTGAAAAGGTTGTGATTATTGGGGATGTTGCTGGGAAAAATTGTTTGATTGTTGACGATATTATTGATACTGGGGATACTATGATAAAAACCTGTGAAAAATTGAAGGGTTCTGCAACGAAAATATTTGCTTATGGCACTTTTGGGCTTTTCAGTGATGGTATGGGAAAGTTTGAGAGTTTTGACGGCGTGATGACTAGTGATGCTGTAAATTTGGGTTACAGGAGCAATGTGGAAATAATCTCTTTGGTAGACTTGTTTGGAGAAGCTGTGTATCGGTCGCATATTGGCGATAGTTTGAGTGATTTGTTTAATTGATTTCGAGAGCGCTTGGTTTTTTCTTAAGGTTTCTGGGGTTTATGGCAAACCTAATGGGGCGCGGGAATGTTGTTGTCACATGAACGGCGCGGCGGTGGTTAATAATCCCGTGCCTGTGGTGGTGTTATTGTTTTTATTTTAAGATGGATAGAAACCCTTAATTAGGTTTATTTTTATTGATTTTTATGATTAAACATGTGGGAAGGTGCCTGTATATTGAAAGCAAGGGAAAAAAGATCCTTGTAATCGGTGATTTGCATTTGGGCTTTGAAGAGGCGCTGAATAATACTGGCATTTTTGTTTCAAGAACAATGTTTAAAGAGATGATTAATTATCTTGTTGGGGTTTTTGAAGAGATAGGTAATGTGGATGAGGTTGTTTTACTGGGCGACGTTAAACATACTTTTGGAAGCGTCCTCAAGCAAGAATGGGGCGATGTTTTACGCTTGTTTGATTTTTTGGAAGAAAGAGGCAAAAAAATATTTGTCGTAAAGGGAAATCATGATGTGATTCTTAGGCCTATTGTGAAAAAGAAAGATGTTTTTTTGGTTGATTATTATATTGCGGGCGGGTTTTGTTTTTTGCATGGGGACCGAGATTTTGCTGAGAATTATGACAAGAAAATAAAATATTGGGTTGTGGGGCACGGGCATCCTGCGGTTAAGATAGGTAACGGCGTCAAGGTAGAAAAGTATAAAGCTTTTTTAATGGGAAAACACCTAGGGAAAAAAATTATTTTGGTTCCAAGTTTTTTTGATTGTAATTTGGGCAGCGACCCTAGAGAAAATAATTTGGGTTATGCATGGAAGTTTAATTTAAATAAATTCAATGTCTTTGTGGTGCAAGACGATTCTTTAGATGTTTTGGATTTTGGGCTGTTGAGTAGACTGCCTTAATTATTCTTCTTTTTTGGGTTGCAGGCGCGGCATTGGTGTGTGAATGGGTAAACCCACTTCGTCTTCTAAGAAAATTGCCTTGGGCGTGCATCTTTTTAGAATTAGATTAAAGAGGGTAATGTTCAGGGCGGCTGGTAATTTTTTCTTTTTCCAATCTTTTAGGATTTCTTTTGATTCGTCTTTTGAAGTGGAAAGAATTATTTCGCCTTCTGCTTCTATGCTTCCTTCTTTTTCTGATTCTTTTTCGCCGTAAAGGATAGAATATTTAAAAGCGATTCTCATTATTTCGCCTTCTTTGAAAAGATCTGATTTGTCTTTGTCAAGTTTGGTAAATTCTATAGATGTTGAAGGTTTCTTGGTTATTTTAATTTCTAGTCTTGCTGCAGAAATTTTTGTTAGGTGAAAGCCGACGATTTTCATAAAGAGTGTTGAAGAAGGATGTTTTTAAGTTTTGTTGTTTTACATGAGGTCTTCTTCTGAAACAACGACAAAGTCGCCAACTGCAATGATTGAGTTGTAGGGAAGCAAAACTTCTTTAGCACCAGAGGACTCTAAATTGAGATTTCTTGTGTAGGGTGTTGGTTCTCGCAGAAGCAATTGAATTAATTCTCCGGTGTTTGTTTCGAAGGTAACATCTTTTACCATGCCCAGCCTTTTACCTTCTTTTGTGACCACAAGTTTGTTGATTATATCTTTTAGAGGTTTTTTGTCAAAAGTCATGTCCAGTAGAAATGCGAGAGATATATAAACTTTTCTGGGTTTGAGGCACTAATTTAATTTGTTAAGAATAGTCTTTTAGGTGCATAACTTTTTGGTTGATTGATTTGTTATTGGGTGATGTGGCTTTTTGGTTGATTGATTTGTTATTGGACGGTATGACTCCTTGGTTTCGTATGGAGTTTTTAGTTATTTTTAGAAATATTTAAAAAAGGTTGCAGAAGTTCGTTTTTTATAATTTTATTTTATAAATATTTATATTATATTATATATATTATATATTATGGGTTATAAGACTTTGGTTTTTAGTTCGTATTAATCGATGGGAAATTGGGAATAGAAAAATATTTTTCCATAAGAAACGATGGTGTATGATCGGAAAGAAGAATTCATTTATTTTGTTGTTTATTCTTCGATTAAACGAATTTCGAAGGGAAATGGGGGTTAGGGAATAGACAAGTTTATAAGGTTTGATTTGTAGTTTGGTTTGTTAAAAGAGGAATTATGGACAAACTCGACCAAATATTTGATTCATTTGCAACAAGCAATCTTTTTAGAAACAAATCTGTGTTGCAATCAAATTATTCTCCGGAGACGATTCTTCATCGGAGCGAGCAAGTAGAAAATATCGCTTCTATTTTAGGTCCAACTTTAACCGGGGAAAGAGCGAGTAATCTCTTTTTGTATGGCAAAACAGGGACAGGCAAGACGCTAAGTGCACGATACGTCAGCGATAAGCTCGAAACTAAAGTCAAATCTGCAGGGCTGGCTCGTTTGAAGTTTTTGTATATTAATTGTAAATCAAAAAAAGTTTCTGATACTGAATATAGAATCATCGCAGAACTGATTACTCAATTGGGGGGGAAAGTACCTGCGACAGGGTTACCTACAGATGCAGTTTATTCCAAATTCATTGATATGATTGACTCAAGAAAACAAATTATTGTTTTGATTTTGGATGAAGTTGATCAAGCGGTGAAGAAAATATCAGATAATTTTATTTATACTTTGACGAGGGTTAATTCAGAATTAAAAAATGCTCAAATTAGCTTGGTGGGCATCAGCAACAGTTTGACTTTTATGGACAACCTGGATCCTCGAGTGAGAAGCTCTTTGGGAGAAGAAGAAATAATTTTTCCACCATATAATGCGCTGCAGTTGAGAGATATTTTGACTGAAAGGGCCAAGACGGCTTTTAGCGAGGGTGTTTTGGGAGAAGGTGTTATTGCAAAGTGCGCAGCATATGCTGCAAGAGAGCACGGCGACGCTAGGCGCGCTTTAGATTTGTTACGTGTCGCTGGAGAGATTGCTGTCCGAGAAGGAGGCAATAAGGTTAATTTATCACATATTGACACAGCAAATCAAAAAATAGAAAGGGACAAGATGTTGGATGTTATTGAAAGCGAACCTACGCAATTTCAATTGGTTTTACATTCGATAATGCTGCTGGACAAAGACAAAAGCTACGGAACAATATTTACAGGAGATGTTTATAATATCTATCAAGATGTATGCGAGAGGACAAAAAATGAAGTTTTGACTCAACGAAGAGTTTCTGATATTTTGGCGGAATTTGATATGCTTGGTATTATCAATGCCAGAGTTATAAGCAAAGGGAGGCAGGGCCGTACTCGCGAGATAAAGCTCTCTCTTTCTTCCAACATCAAGGAGAAAGCGGGAGACATTTTGAAAAAGGCTCTTGACTTATAGTGGACAAAGCTATTTTGGCCGTGATTCGAGAAAAAGGCCTGCTGCTGGAAAAAGACATTTATGATTTGATTGATGGTTTTCGGGATTCGCATTCTGCGATGGTTTTTTTAGAGCAGCTTGAAAGGATTTCAGGGGAAAAGATGATTACAAGGGGCGTTTTAACGAAAAACGCGGGCTATGTAAAGGAGTTTGTGAGGCAACTTCCCGGCGACGATAAAACGTTTGTTGAAAGAGTTTTTGTTAAGCTGGGTGTACATTTGGAAGTGAGAACGGAAAGAGAGACCACTGCTCCGCCGAGGGAAAAGGCAAGTTCTCAACAAGACTATAAAGTTTTTTATGCAGAAACGGTTCCCTATAAAAAATTAGAGGTTAAAGACTTTGTAGGGCATTTTCGTTCGAGATTTCAACAGCTTCAGAGAATTTTAATGTATCGTCCGGAGCTGCAGAAAAATTTAATTTCTATAAATAAAATTTCTGCGGAGAGAGCGAGTCTGAGTTTGATTGGTATTGTGAAAGACAAGAGGATTACTAAGAACAAAAACATGATTATTGCTTTGGAAGACTTAACGGGGGAAATAAGCGCACTTGTTAAATTTGACCGTGAAGACGTATTCGAAAAAGCTGACGAGCTGCAGTTGGATGATGTTATTGGTATAAAGGCTTCTGGAAATAAAGATATGGTATTTGTGCATGATATTTTTTATCCCGACGCATTTAATTTAGAGAAAACAAGGTTTAACAACGACGCGCGCATTGCTTTTATTTCAGACACGCACTGCGGCAGTGACAGGCATTTATCTAAGAGCTTTAATAAATTTATTGATTGGTTAAATTCTGACGACGCTGTTGCTGGGAAAATAAGATATTTGTTTTTTGTCGGGGATACTGTGGACGGTGTCGGTGTTTTTCCAAGTCAAGAAGAAGTCCTTACTTTGAAGTCGATGCACGAGCAGTATGAACAGCTTGCCGGTTATTTGAGGCGCGTGCCAAAAGATATCACTATTTTTCTTTGTCCTGGGCAGCACGATGCGACGCGAGTCGCGGAGCCGCAGCCAATTATCAGCAAAGCGTATGCTCCGCAACTTTATGAACTTGAGAATGTGGTGCTTGTGACTAACCCCGCCCTGATAAAATTGGTGGAGGGCGATAAGGAATTTAAGGTTTTGATGTACCATGGGGCGAGCATTCACACTTTCATTAATGAAATAAAAAGTCTGCGATTGATGCGAGCGCATCAGTGTCCTGCCAAGGCGGTTGAACAGATGCTTAAGCGCAGACACCTGTCGCCAACGCACGGGTCCGCTTCGGGGGTTTATATTCCCAATGCAGAAACAGACCCCTTGGTTATTTCAGAAGTGCCAGATGTGCTTTGCACGGGCGAGGTGCACAGGATGGATATAAGCAGCTACAACGGCGTTTTGATTCTTACGGGCAGCTGCTGGCAGGCGCAGACGCCCTTTGAAGAGAAAGTTGGCAATGAGCCGGACCCGGCAAAGGTGCCAGTGTTAAATTTAAAGACCCGTGAGTTGAAAATTTTTGATTTTAGAGACGAAACGGAAGTTGACGAAAGGGGTGTTTGGGTTGGAGGGGACGATGTCAGCGATTAACAATCATTTTAAGGCGATAGAGAACGGAACAAATATTTGTTACGATCTTGCTCGGTTGGCAAGGAAAAAAGGGTTGGATCCTGCAGATGATGTGGAGACACCAATCGCCACGACTCTTGCCGAAAAAGCTATAGGGTTAATATCTGTTTTGTATCCGCAAATTCAAGATAAGAAGATAATTGATGAAATTTTGAATTTAGAAAAAGAGTATGGTCAGTTGGATCCGGCGGTGGCTTTTAAAATCGCTGAAGAAATTGCCAAGGAAAAATTCTGCAAGTTTAAGGACCAGCTTGAGGCGATAGATGCTGGGATCAGGGTCGGTTTTTCCTACATCACCCTGGGGGTGGTTTCTTCGCCGATTGAAGGGTTTACAGGTTTGAAGATAGGCAAGACCAGAGATGGAAAGGAATATTTTAGGGCATTTTTCTCTGGGCCAATAAGGAGCGCAGGAACTACAGCAAGCTGCGTTGTTTTGATGTTGATAGATTATTTGAGGGAAACTTTTGGCTATGCGCCGTTTGACCCTGACGAGTCGGAGGTTAAAAGGTACATAACTGAAAATTATGATTATCACGAGAGGGTCAATAATCTTCAGTATTTGCCGACGGAGGAAGAAATTGAATTTTTAGCTAAACGACTGCCAATTCAGATTGACGGCGAACCAACCGAGAAAAGGGAGGTTTCTAATTATAAGGACCTTGATAGAATTGAGACTAATTTTATCCGGGGGGGAATGTGTTTAATCTTTTCAGAGGGATTGGCGCAGAAAGCTCAAAAAGGCGTTAGGTTACTGAAGCAGGGTGTTAAGGGCCGGGGGTTTCAGGCGACGGGCTGGGATTATTTGGATGAATATATTGAGAAGTTTAAGACGAAAAAGAAGTCTGGTGGAAAGACCGACGGGAAACCCACATATATCAAAGATATTGTGGCTGGTAGACCGGTCTTCGGCCATCCCTCTCGGTCGGGGGCCTTTCGTTTTAGATACGGGCGGAGCAGGACGGGGGGATTTTCTGCGACACTTGTGCATCCAGCCACAATGGCCATTTCTAATAGTTTTATTTCTTCTGGGACGCAGTTGAAAATAGAGAAACCAACAAAGGGGTGCGCAGTAACGGTTTGCGACAGTATCGATGGGCCAATTGTTAAATTAAAAAATGGCAGTGTAAAAAAACTGCACGATTTTGATGAGGCGAAGACGTTGTACAAACAAACCGAAGAAATATTGTATTTTGGGGACCTTTTGTTTCCATTGGGCGATGTTATCAACAGGAATTATGATTTGTTAAAGGCGGGGTATGTGGAAGAATGGTGGGCTTTGGAACTGAAGGAGAAGGGCGGAAAGGTTGCTGATATGTTTGATGTTGGTTTTGAAGAGGCGGTTAAACTTTCTAAGAAGTTTAATATCCCGTTACATCCAGCACATATCTACTTTTGGACACAAATAAACAAGGAAGAATTTTTTTCTTTGTTGGATTGGATTGGGCGTGCCGAATTTGCCGACGTTAAAATGGTTTTGCCTTGGGGCAAGGTTGACAAAGAAAGGTTTGTGAGAGGAAAAAGGGCTTTGGAGATTATTGGCGCTGAGCACGAGGTGACTTTAGAGAATGTTGTTTTGAGCACGACCGAAACAAAATCTTTACTGTTTAATTTAGGTTTTGACGTTTCTGCTTTGGGGAAAGAGGGCTTTGAAGCGCAGTTCGATGGAATATTGAAAAAAATTAATGGTTGTGGGAAAAGTCTTGTTTTAGAGGTTATTAATGAAATCTGTGGTGTAACTATCAAGGACAAGGCGGGAACTTTCATTGGGACTCGAATGGGGCGGCCTGAAAAGGCAAAATTGCGCAAGTTGACTGGCAGCCCCCATGTGTTGTTTCCTGTTGGGGATGAGGGAGGAAGGCTGCGCAGCTTTCAGGCGGCCTATGATGTTGGCAGCGTCAGGGGGGATTTTCCCCATTTTTATTGTCCTCAATGTGACAAAGAAAATGTCTACAGGCGGTGTAAAGATTGCGGAGAGTTTTGTGTTAGAAACAAGGAGGAGGGTTTTGATTTTGGGCATAAACGAATAGACATCCGCGAGTATGTAGACCATGCAAAAAAGGTTGCAGGTGTGAGCGCCGACGATGTACCTTTAATGAAAGGGGTGAGAGGAACGAGCAACGCAGACCACATAACAGAGTTTCTGCCTAAAGGTTTCTTGAGGGCCAAACATAATCTTCATGTAAACAAAGATGGCACGATTCGTTATGATATGACCGAAATGGCCTTTACTCATTTTAAGCCCAAAGAAATCAGGACAAGTGTTGATAAACTTAAGGAGCTGGGTTATGAAACTGACATGTATGGAAAGCCGTTGGAAAGCGATGAGCAGATTTTAGAGTTGTTTCCACATGATGTTGTGCTGCCAGCTTGTCCAGAAACTCTTGATGAAAAAGCTGACGATGTTTTCTTGAAGATTTCTAAGTTTATCGATGACGAATTAGAGAGATTGTATGGATTGGATGCGTTTTACAAAGCTAAGACGACAGAAGACTTAGTGGGGCATTTAGTTGTTTGCATCGCGCCGCACATTTGTACAGCAACGGTCGGGAGGATTATCGGCTTTTCAAAGATTCAAGCCCTGTTGGCGAGCCCGTACATGCATGCTGCTATGAGACGAGATTGCGACGGGGACGAAGCGGCGGCGATGATGTTGA
>Ga0180008_1001743_pt1 | contig 12891 bp, 15 predicted proteins | sample MM_PW_MetaG_FD_121121 | JGI IMG/M metagenome (GOLD analysis project Ga0180008, IMG submission 121121) | Groundwater microbial communities from the Aspo Hard Rock Laboratory (HRL) deep subsurface site, Sweden - MM_PW_MetaG | ecosystem: Environmental > Aquatic > Deep subsurface > Groundwater... | reverse complement strand
GTTCTACCGAACTGCGATCTGGCTCGGTGGACGCACGCCACTGTGGTGGCTGGTGCCGGTGTATGAAGAACAGCGTTACCAGCACTACACCGACACCTTGCTGGCCAAGCGTTTTGTCCGCGCTGAAGACGTTATCGACCTCGGTCACCTGGCGCGCATTCCGCCTGAAGAGTTTATCGGCGCGGGCATGTGGCAATTGTTCAAGGGTATCGAGTCACCTTATAAGTCGGTGCTCAAGCTGCTGCTGACCGAGGTCTATGCCAGCGAGCACCCCAAGGTTGAATGCCTGGCGCTGCGCTTCAAGCAAGCAGTCTTCGCCAACCGCCTGGATGTCGACGAGCTCGACCCCTATATCGTCGTCTACCGGCGCCTGGAGGAGTACCTCAAGGCCCGTGGCGAACATGAGCGCCTGGAGCTGATCCGCCGCTGCCTGTACCTCAAGGTCGATAAAAAACTCAGCCGGCCACCGCGCCATAACCGCAAAAGCTGGCAACGCTTGCTGCTCGAACGCCTGACCCGCGACTGGAACTGGGGCAGCCGCCAGCTGGCCATGCTCGACAGCCGCAGCCAATGGAAGGTGCGCCAGGTCAGCGCCGAACGGCGCATGCTGGTTAATGAGCTGACCTACAGTTACCGCTTTCTCTCGCAATTCGCCCGTAACGCAGACGTGGGCAGCTCACTCAATAGCCGCGACCTGGGCATCCTCGGCCGCCGCCTGTACGCCGCCTTCGAGCGCAAGGCAGGCAAGATCGAATTTATCAACCCTGGCATCGCCCCAGACCTCGGCGAAGACACCCTGACTCTGGCGCAGAGCCCAAGCCCGGATGAACCCAATGAAACCCTTTGGGCGCTCTACAGCGGCAGCGTTAACGCACAAGACCTGGCGGATTTCGCGCCGCTGAAACGCTCGCGTGAGCTGATCGAACTGCTCGCCTGGTGCCAGCGCAACGGCGTGATCGACAGCAGTACTCGGCTGTCGCTGCACCCTGGTAGCAGCGACCTGACCGAGTATGAGCTGTCCAATCTGCTCAGCAGCCTGCAACAGGTGATACCGCTGCCGCTGCCCGCAGTCGACGAAGCCGCCCTGCTCAGTGCCAGTGTGCCCAAAGAGGTGCTGCTGCTGATCAACGTTGGTATCGACCCGCTGAAACAGTTCAGCCAGATGAACATGCACATGACCAGTGAGCGCACCGATGCGCTGGGCTATTCCGGGGTGCGTGAGAACCTAATTCTGACCCTCGACCAAATCACCCTGAACAGCTGGAACGAATTACTGGTTACCCGCTATGACGGCCCGACAGCACTGCTCGACTGCCTGCGCGACTTCCTCAACGCCCTGCCCGCCAACGGCCAAACACCGAATTTGCAGGTGCGCTGCTTCTGCCGCAACCGCGCCACGGCGATTGCCGAACGAGTCGAGGAGCTGTTCCGCGAAACCCTTGCCAGCTTCAGCAGCCAACAGGCCAACCGCTACCTGCTGCAAATCAAACAGCAGTATCACCTACTCGAACTCAAGCCCGGCCAGGTCAGCCATACCAGCCTGAAAGACCTGCCCACATTGATCGAACACTTGGGCGAAGAGTTGCCTGGCTACAGCGATTTACACCTGGATCGTAGCGCCCTGGAAGGTGAAGACCTGGCGCTGATCCTGCCGCTTGGCCGACCGCAGTGCATCCAGGTGTTCTACCGACTGAACGAAGCCAATGCCACGGCCGAGCTCAGCGTGCTCGATGAGCACAACGCGCTGTGGCGTCAGCAGCTGCCGTACCGTGACGAGCAAAGCCTGCTGACCCCACTGCAACGCTTTCTACAATCCGTGCTGTACCGGCGCAACGCCCTGCTGCCGCTGGATAACCTGCCAGCCCATCAGCCGTTGGAGATTCTCTATTACCAAGTGCTGCCCGATGCACCTTTGCGCGCCCAGCGCTTGGAGCGCCGGCCGCCGCCACTGTCACCGATCAGCCATCCGTTTTATGACGTGCAAGCCATCGTTGAGCCAGGCGATGGCAAAAAATCTCAGGGAGAGATTTTTGACGTCGCGAAGCGACGGCCCGCAGGGTGGTCGCCAGGGATGGCAGGCCACAAACGCACGCACGTCACGCTGTACTGTAACCACCGGGAGTTTTCTGAATTGGAATACGCCGGCGACCTGTTCGCCGCCGTCGCCCAGCATATCCTCGCGCAACGCCGTGATAGCGCGCGCTACCCCTGCTACATCACCGACCTGGATCTATCAGCCGTGCTCGGCGAGGGGCATATGCAGAGCGTGCATTACCTGCGCTACAAGAGCCGCCTGGAAGCGGCACTCAATCAGGCCCTGCAGAAAGCCTGAGTGGGTCACTTAGGCGCGGTTATATTCGCCCGCCGCTTCCGGCTGGTATTCCACCGCCAGCAGGGTCAGTTTGAGCACTTTGCCGCTGGGCGTGACCCAGTCGATATGCTGACCCACAGACAGGCCGAGCAGGGCTGTGCCAACCGGCGCTAGTACTGACACACAGCCTTCGCCACCGGCATCCTGCGGGTAGACCAGGGTCAGGTGGTAATCCTTGCCGCTGCTTTCTTCACGGCAATGCACCCGCGAATTCATGGTAACCACCCCGGCCGGCACTTCGTCATGACCCACCACATCGGCACGATCAAGTTCGGCCTGCAACGCGACGGCATTGGGGCCGAAATCGTCGAGACTGTCGAGCAGATGCTCCAAGCGCTGCAGGTCAAGACGGGTGATGGTGAGCGAAGATGGGCTGGTCATGGTGCGGGTATATCCCCTTTACGGATGGTGAAAAAAGCAAAACCCCATCACGAAGACGGGGTTTTGCAAGATTTTGCTGACCGTACCACAGCCACTCAAATAAACAAGACCGCCCGGTCAAGGGTTATCGCTGCGCTGCTGCAGGCGCACCTCAGCCGCCGCACAGATCGCGCGCTGGCGCAGCCGGTCGGCCTTGCTCCAGTCGAGAATGTCCTGCAGCGTACGGCCACAACCCAGGCAGATATCGTGATCATCCAGGCAGCACTGGCGGCGGCAGGGCGAAGCGACCTGCTCGCCCATCGCCTCAGAGTTCTTCGAACTCAAGGTCGGCACCCGATTGCTCAAGCGTGATACGTGCAAGCATTTCGCCCAGCTGCTCGTCGCTGCTGTCACAGATCCAGCGCTCGCTGGCCGGGTCGTAATCGAAATGGAAACCACCGGAACGGGCTGCCAGCCAGAGCTGACGCAGGGGCTCCTGGCGACTGAAGATCAACTGCGTGCCGTTCTCGAAACGTACGGTCAGCACCCCGGCCGAGTTTTCCAGATCAAGGTCCAGGTCGCAGTCATCGAAAATATCTTCCACCGCCTGTTGGGTGGCATCGACCAGATCGTGAAAGCGGGCTTCGGTCAAACTCATTACGACATACCTCAAAAAATTCAGCGACTACAAAAAGCCTTGGGTAGCGGGCGCTATAACAGCGTGACGGTTAGGCAAGGCGCCAGTAGGTGAGAAACGCAGCGCAGCATAGTAACAGCCAACGCTTGCACCACAGAGGTGAACGGATTGAAGGATAACCCGGCCTCGCGCAAATGCCGCTGCAGGGTACGCTGACTCAGTGGCAACGCCTCAGGTAACCGAGCACACCTTAGCGGTAGACGACTAATACTGAACTACTCACGACGAGGGGGCTGACTATTCAGGCGCCCGATCACGGGTGCCGAGTACGCGCTCCCACGCGACAAGCAAGGCCGCGCCAGACGGGACCCCTGGCGCATAGGCAAGGCGTCGGGGGCTCGGTATACTCCGGCGCAATCATGCTTTTTACAGGGATTTCATCATGAAGCGGTTGTTTACTGCCCTCTTCACCGTGGTTGCTATCAGCTCACTGCTCGCTGGCTGCGGCCAAAAAGGCCCGCTGTTCCTGCCGGAAGAAAGCGCGTCCGTGGCCGCACAGGCGGAACCCGCAACTGAACCTGCACAGACCGAATAAGGACAGCGCATGAACGCCTTCAACTACCGCGACGGTACGCTGTTCGCGGAAGGGGTGGCGTTGTCCGCCATCGCCCAACGCTTCGGCACGCCGACTTACGTCTATTCGCGTGCACACATCGAAGCGCAGTACCGTGCCTATGCGGATGCCCTGCAGGGCATGCCGCATCTGGTCTGCTTCGCCGTCAAAGCCAACTCCAATATCGGTGTTTTGAATGTCCTGGCGCGTCTTGGCGCCGGTTTTGACATCGTCTCCCGTGGTGAGCTGGAGCGTGTACTGGCCGCCGGTGGTGAGGCGAACAAGATCGTCTTCTCCGGTGTCGGCAAGAGCCGCGACGACATGCGCCGCGCCCTTGAAGTGGGCGTGCACTGCTTCAACGTCGAGTCCACTGACGAGCTGGAGCGCCTGCAAGTAGTGGCCGCTGAACTGGGCCAGACAGCGGCGATTTCGCTGCGGGTCAACCCGGATGTGGACGCGGGCACGCACCCGTACATTTCCACCGGGCTGAAAGAAAACAAATTTGGTATCGCCATCAGCGATGCGCCGGCCGTATACGCCCGCGCAGCAGCCCTGCCGAACCTGCAGGTGGTGGGCGTCGATTGCCATATCGGCTCACAGCTAACCACGCTGCCACCGTTCCTCGATGCCCTCGACCGCCTGCTCGCACTAATCGACAACCTGGCCGGCCAAGGCATCCAGATCAAGCACCTGGACTTGGGCGGCGGCCTCGGCGTGCAGTACCGCGACGAACAGCCACCACTGGCTGGCGACTACATAAAAGCAGTGCGCGAGCGCATTGCCGGGCGTGAGTTGAAGCTGGTATTCGAGCCAGGCCGTTCGATTGTCGCCAACGCCGGTGTGTTGCTGACCCAGGTCGAATACCTCAAGCACACCGAACACAAAGACTTTGCCATCGTCGACGCTGCGATGAACGACTTGATCCGCCCGGCGCTCTACCAAGCCTGGATGGATGTGATCGCCGTGCAGCCGCGTACCGGTGCGACGCGCAATTACGACATCGTCGGGCCGATTTGCGAAACCGGCGACTTCCTCGCCAAGGACCGCGAGCTGGCCCTGACCGAGGGCGATCTACTGGCCGTGTGCTCAGCCGGTGCCTATGGCTTTGTCATGAGTTCCAACTACAACACCCGCGGCCGCGCCGCCGAGGTGATGGTGGATGGCGACCAGGTCTTCGAAGTGCGTCGTCGCGAGACGCTCAGCGAGCTTTTTGCAGGCGAACACTGCCTGCCGCCCGCGAGCTAAAAGGACGAGTTCATGTTATTGCGTTTTACCAAGATGCACGGCCTCGGCAATGATTTCATGGTCCTCGACCTGATCAGCCAGCACGCGCACATACAGCCGAAAAACGCCAAGCAATGGGGCGATCGCCACACCGGCGTGGGCTTCGATCAGCTGCTGCTGGTCGAGCCGCCGAGTAATCCAGACGTGGACTTCCGCTACCGCATCTTCAATGCCGACGGTTCGGAAGTGGAACAGTGCGGCAACGGCGCGCGCTGCTTCGCGCGCTTCGTGCTGGACAAGCGCCTGACTGTGAAAAAGCAGATCCGCGTGGAAACCAAGGGCGGCATTATCGAGCTGGACGTGCGCAACGACGGGCAGATCAGCGTCAACATGGGCGCACCGCGCCTGGTCCCAGCCGAGATCCCGTTTCAGGCCGAGCAGCAGGCGCTGAGCTACAGCGTGGCCGTCGACGGACAGACCGTTGAGTTGGCCGCGGTGTCCATGGGTAACCCGCATGCCGTGCTGCGCGTCGACAGCGTCGATAACGCGCCGGTGCACAGCCTGGGGCCGAAGCTCGAACACCACCCGCGCTTCCCGCAACGGGTTAATGTCGGCTTCCTGCAAGTGCTTGACCGCCATCGCGCCAAGCTGCGCGTGTGGGAGCGTGGCGCCGGGGAAACCCAGGCCTGTGGCACCGGCGCCTGCGCCGCGGCGGTCGCGGCAATCAGCCAGGGCTGGATGGACTCGCCGGTGCAGATTGAGTTGCCTGGCGGCAAACTGAGCATTGAATGGGCAGGCCCGGGCCAGCCCGTTATGATGACCGGCCCCGCTGTACGCGTGTACGAAGGACAGGTTCGTCTATGACCGACAAGCAGGATTCACCCAAGCCACTGGATTCGGAGACAGTTGCCGCTTACCTGCGCCTGCATCCGGAGTTCTTTATCGATCACGACGAGTTGATCCCCGAGCTGCGCATCCCGCACCAGCGCGGCGATACCGTGTCGCTGGTTGAGCGGCAGGTGAAGCTGCTGCGCGAGCGCAATATCGAAATGCGTCAGCGCCTCTCACAATTGATGGATGTGGCCCGCGACAACGACCGCCTGTTCGACAAGACCCGCCGCCTGGTGCTCGACCTGCTCGACGCCAACAGCCTGGAAGAAGTGGTCAGCTGCGTCGAAGACAGCCTGCGCAGTGAGTTTCAGGTGCCCTTCGTTAGCCTGATCCTGTTCAGTGAAGCACCGTTGCCCGTTGGCCGCTCAGTCAGCAGCGCCGAAGCGCACCAGGCTGTCGGCAGCCTGCTGGCGGGAGGCAAGACCATCTGCGGGGTACTGCGCGAGCATGAGTTGAATTTCCTGTTCGGCAGCAAGGACGGCAAACAGGTCGGTTCGGCAGCGGTGGTCAGCATCACCCATCAAGGCCTGCATGGTGTGCTGGCGATTGGCAGCAGCGATCCGCAGCATTACAAAAGCTCGCTGGGCACCCTGTTTCTCGGCTATATCGCCGAAGTCCTGGCCCGTGTCGTGCCCGGTTTTGCCACACCCTTGCGTTCGGTGCGTTAACCGGCGCAGCGACCGCACCGTAGGGAGCTGCCATGCAAGACCTCCTGGACGCCTACCTCGAACACCTGCGCAGTGAGCGCCAGCTGTCCTCGCACACCTTGATCGGCTATCGGCACGACCTGAGCACGCTATTGGCGCTGTGTCCGCCCGAGCACATTGACCGCTGGTCGGCGCTCGACAGCGCGCGGCTGCGGCGCATGGTCGGACGCCTGCACATGCAAGGGCAATCTAGCCGCAGCCTGGCGCGCCTGCTTTCCGCGACCCGTGGCCTGTACCGTTACCTGATTCGCGAAGGCCACTGCGAAAGCGACCCCGCCAGCGGCCTGATGCCGCCCAAAGGCGAACGCCGCCTGCCAAAAACCCTAGACGCCGATCGCACGGCACAACTGCTCGACGGTGCTCTGGAAGACGACTTTATCGCCCTGCGTGATCAGGCGATGTTGGAACTGTTCTACTCCTCCGGGTTGCGCCTGTCGGAGCTGGTCAGCCTCAACCTGGACGGCCTCGACCTGCCCGCCGGCCTGGTACGCGTCACCGGTAAAGGCAACAAAACCCGCGAGCTGCCCATCGGCCGCATGGCACGTCAGGCCATGGAGCACTGGTTGCCGTTACGCGCCCTGGCCAAGCCTGCCGATGGCGCTGTGTTTATCAGCCAGCAAGGCCGGCGTATCGGCCCGCGAGCCGTGCAGCTGCGGGTGCGCCAAGCCGGCGTACGCGAACTGGGTCAGCACCTGCATCCGCATATGCTGCGTCACAGCTTCGCCAGCCATATGCTGGAGTCGTCCCAAGACTTGCGCGCGGTGCAGGAACTGCTCGGCCATGCTGACATCGCCACCACGCAGATATACACCCACCTGGATTTCCAGCACCTGGCCACGGTCTATGACCAGGCTCACCCACGGGCCAAACGCAAAGGCAGCACAGAATGAGTATTCAGCTGATCACCTTCGACCTTGACGACACGCTGTGGGATGTCACCCCGGTGATGCAGGACGCCGAAGCGGCGCTGCGTAACTGGCTGGCTCTGCACGCGCCGCGCCTCGGCGCTGTGCCGGTGGAGCATCTGTGGTCAATTCGTGCCAGCCTGCTGCTGGCCGAACCCATGCTCAAGCACCGCCTCAGTGAGCTGCGCCGGCGCATCCTCCTGCATGCCCTGACAGACGCGGGTTACCCGCACAGCGAGGCGCAGGCGCTGGCCGAGGCCGGCTTTCAGATCTTCCTTGCGGCGCGCCATCAGGTCGAACTGTTCGCTGAGGTGCACCCCACACTTGAAGCCCTGGCTAATCGCTTTCAGCTTGGGGTTATCACCAACGGCAATGCCGATGTGCGCCGTCTCGGCCTGGCGGACTACTTCCAATTCGCCCTCTGCGCCGAAGAATTGGGCGTCGGCAAACCTGACCCGAAACCGTTCACCGAAGCCCTGAAGCGCGCCGGCATTGCCGCCGAACACGCGGTGCATATTGGCGACCACCCCAGCGATGATATTGCCGGGGCTCAGACGGCGGGTCTGCGCGCCATCTGGTTCAACCCCCTGGGCAAAGCTTGGGAGGCCGACAACCACCCGGATGGAGAGATCCGCAGCTTGGCAGAGTTGCCGACCTTGCTGCACAGCTGGGCGTAAGCAACCCTTAACGCCACAAAAAAGCCCACAGGCTTATGGCCTGTGGGCTTTTTTGTGTTACCGCAGGCGCTTAGATAGGGCGGCTGCCGTATTTGCCTTCGGGCTTCTTGGGCGGGTCGGAGACCACATTCGGCTCGACCTCCTGCACCTTGCCGCCACGCGAGAGAAACTCCTCCATGGCGCGGGCCAGGGCATCACGGTCTTTCTGCTTGGCTTCAACGCTCGGCAAGTCTTCTACCGAGACAGCAGCCTTGGCTTTTTTAGGCTTGCTGGTGACTACAACTTCATCGTCGCTGTCGTCGTCATCGCTAGTGTCGCCATCATCAGCGGCAGCCAGCTCCTCACCTTCGTCTTCGTCAGCGCTTTCTAATTCGTCGTTTTCCAGATCATCGTCGCTCATGTTCCAACCTCATGACTTGCGAAAAGCAGAGTAGTTATAGCCCAGCGGCGTCAGCTTTCTAACGCCGCTGATAAAAAATCCAATGGTCTTGCCTGGGCTGAGCGCTACGCATCGGCGAGCGGCACTCAACGGCGCGCATTTTAGGGTCTGTTGCTGCTGGATCACAACCGCGCGCGTGCTTAAAAACAGCAGACTTTTCCGACCCACAGAAAAAACAAAGGGCGCCATTAGGCGCCCTTGTTCAAACCCAGCAGGAATTAACGCTTGGTGAATTCCGGGTAGGCTTCCATACCGCACTCGGCGATATCCACACCCTCGTATTCCTCTTCTTCACTGACGCGCAGCCCCATCACCAGCTTGATGATGGACCAGACGATCAGGCTGCAAACGAAGACCCAGGCGAAGATCGAACCGATACCGAGCAGCTGTGCGCCCAGCGTCGCGTCGCTATTGGTCAGGCAAACCGCCAGCAGACCCCAGATACCGACCACACCGTGCACCGAGATGGCGCCGACAGGATCGTCAAGTTTGAGCTTGTCCAGCGCGAGGATGGAGAACACCACCAGCACGCCGCCCACACCACCGATCAGAGTGGCCTGCATGGCTGTTGGGGTCAGTGGCTCGGCAGTGATAGCCACCAGGCCAGCCAGGGCACCGTTAAGGGCCATGGTCAGGTCAGCCTTGCCGAACAGGATGCGTGCCACGATCAGCGCCGCGATCAAGCCACCGGCAGCGGACATGTTGGTGTTCACAAACACGTTGGCCACGGCGTTGGCGTCTTCGATGGTGCTCATCTTCAGCTGCGAGCCACCGTTGAAGCCGAACCAGCCCATCCACAGGATGAAGGTACCCAGCGCAGCCATTGGCAGGTTGGCACCCGGAATGGCGTTAACCTGGCCATTCGGGCCGTACTTGCCTTTACGTGCGCCGAGCAGCAGTACGCCAGCCAGAGCAGCAGTTGCGCCCGCCATGTGCACGACACCGGAGCCGGCGAAGTCGAGGAAGCCGGCTTCGTTGAGGAAGCCCGAACCCCATTTCCAGAAGCCCTGTACCGGATAGATGAAACCGGTCATGACCACCGCGAATGCCAGGAAGGCAAACAGCTTCATGCGCTCAGCCACAGCACCGGACACGATCGACATACAGGTCGCGGCGAACACCACCTGGAAGAAGAAGTCCGAACGCGCCGAGTAGTAAGGCGCATCGTCGCCGCCGGCCAAAACCGACTCAACGCTGTGCTCGTCACCCAACAGGAAACCCAGGCTTGGCAGGATGCCGCCTTCCGGGCTGGAGTACATGATGTGGTAGCCGATCACCAGGTACATGATGCTCGCCACTGCGTACAGGGCGATGTTCTTGGTGAGAATTTCAGTGGTGTTTTTGGCCCGCACCAGACCGGATTCGAGCATGGCAAAACCCGCTGCCATCCACATCACCAGAGCGCCGCAAATCAAAAAGTAGAAGGTATCAAAACCGTACTGCAGTGCAGTCAATGCTGTGTTGTCCATGGTTCACCTCTTGCCGTTACGCTTTTTAGCGCTATTCGGTTAAGGCGTCCGGGTTGGCGCCGGACGCACTCCGTGTGCTTACAGGTTGTAGCCGCGCTCGTTATGCAGGGCGAGATCGAGACCGATGGTCTCTTCCTCTTCACTGACACGCAGGCCCATTACTAGGTCGATCACTTTCAGGATTACGAAGGTCACCACCGCGGTGTACAGCACCGTAAAGGCCACCCCTTTGAACTGAATCCACAACTGCGCCGCAATGTCTTCCACCGTGCCGAAACCGCCCAAGGCCGGCGCAGCGAACGCCCCAGTGAGAATAGCGCCGACAATCCCGCCCACGGCATGCACGCCGAATACGTCGAGGGAATCGTCATAACCCAGCTTGCGTTTCAGGCTGGTGGCGCAGAAGAAGCAGATCACCCCACTGGCCAGACCAATCGCCAGAGCGCCCATCGGGCCCGCTGTACCGGAGGCCGGCGTGATCGCCACCAGCCCCGCCACAGCACCCGAGGCAATGCCCAGCACGCTGGGTTTGCGATGGGTGATCCACTCAGCGAACATCCAGCTCAGCGCCGCTGTTGCGGTGGCAATCTGAGTCACCAGCATGGCCATACCGGCGCTGCCGTTGGCGGCCAACGCCGAGCCTGCGTTGAAGCCGAACCAGCCGACCCAAAGCATGCTTGCACCGATCAGGGTGTAGCCGAGGTTGTGCGGCGGCATCGCCGTAGTCGGAAAGCCTTTACGCTTGCCAAGCACCAGACAGGCCACCAGACCGGCAATACCCGCGTTGATGTGCACCACAGTGCCGCCCGCGAAATCGAGCACGCCCCAGTCCCACATCAAAGCACCGTCGCCACTCCAGACCATGTGCGCGATAGGCGCATAGACCAGGGTGAACCACACCACCATGAAGATCAGCATGGCCGAGAACTTCATGCGCTCGGCAAAGGCACCGACAATCAGCGCAGGGGTGATGATGGCAAAGGTCATCTGGAAGGTGATGAAGACACTCTCCGGAATCCCAGCCACCAGGCTGTCCAGGGTCAAACCAGAAAGGAAGGCTTTGGAGAAACCACCGACGAAGGAGTTTAGGTTAAGTACCCCCTGCTCCATGCCAGTCGTGTCAAAGGCCATGCTATAGCCATAGACAACCCAAAGAATGCTGATCAACCCGGTAATCGCAAAACACTGCATCAGCACTGACAACACGTTCTTCGAACGCACCATGCCAGCGTAGAAAAGCGCCAGACCGGGAATGGTCATAAACAGCACCAGCACAGTGGCGACCAACATCCAAGCGGTGTCGCCGCTGTTCAGGCTTGCCTCTTCGGCCATGGCATAGCCAGGAACGAGAGACAAAAGGGCTCCTAGCCCTGCGATTTTTCGCAGAGTCATGGTTTAACTCCTGGGGCGTGGGGGTTCGTGCGGAGGCTTAAACTGCGTCGGTGCCGGTTTCGCCGGTACGGATGCGGATTGCCTGTTCCAGGTTTACAACGAAAATCTTGCCGTCACCGATCTTGCCGGTGTTGGCAGCTTTGGTGATGGCCTCGATCACACGATCGAGTTGATCGTCAGCGATGGCCACGTCGATTTTCACTTTTGGCAAGAAATCGACCACGTATTCGGCGCCGCGGTACAGTTCGGTATGGCCCTTCTGACGACCAAAACCTTTGACTTCAGTGACCGTGATGCCCTGCACGCCGATCTCCGACAGTGACTCACGAACGTCGTCCAGCTTGAACGGCTTGATGATGGCAGTGACTAGCTTCATGAAACTCTCTCCCGTGTATGGTGGACTTGCCCCAGGAATTACGAACCCGGTCCAAGTCTAAGCGCAGTGCCTGGCTTTTGTAATGCATCGCAGCCCTGATCCAACGGCACCGATACTCAGCAACCGCTCCCAACGAAACACTTCCCCGCTTCGCCTGACGCACCGGAACTGCATCAGTGCTTGCGTCGCAGGAGACAAAGCAGAAAGCTTGCCAGGTCAGGTAAAACCGATTTATTTCATGCAGTTACCCAGTAAACGGGCGTTTTAGCCCAGTAATAGCCAACAGCCAGCGCACAACAACGGTGCAACAGCCCGCTGAGCCGCGCGCGAAAACCGTGCAAGCAGCCTCCATCCCACACCAAGCGCACCCGGCAAGCCGCTTAAAACTGCGTGCTACACTGCCGCCATCTGTAAACGGAACCTCATTATGCTGCCACCTAAAGCCCTGCTAGACGCCCTGACCACCCACGCCTCGCGCCTGTTCAACGGCGATGCGCCCTTGCCGCGCAGTGAATTCGAAGCCCAGTTCAAGGTGCTGTTGCAAAGCGCCTTCAGCAAACTCGACCTGGTCAGCCGCGACGAATTCGACAGCCAGATGGTCGTATTAGCCCGCACCCGCGCTCGCCTGGAAGCCCTCGAAGCCAAGGTCAGTGAGATGGAAGCCCGCAACGCAGATACCACCGCCCCCAACGAGTAATACCCAAGCGGATGCATCTGCCGATCAAGGAGTGATCGATGTCCCTGGCCATAGTCCACAGCCGCGCCCAAGTTGGCGTTGAAGCGCCCGCCGTCACCGTCGAGGCCCACTTGGCCAATGGCCTGCCCTCACT
>Ga0180008_1001741_pt1 | contig 12905 bp, 16 predicted proteins | sample MM_PW_MetaG_FD_121121 | JGI IMG/M metagenome (GOLD analysis project Ga0180008, IMG submission 121121) | Groundwater microbial communities from the Aspo Hard Rock Laboratory (HRL) deep subsurface site, Sweden - MM_PW_MetaG | ecosystem: Environmental > Aquatic > Deep subsurface > Groundwater... | reverse complement strand
CTTGCTTAATATATGAAAGAGAAAGACCTTTGAGATGTGCCGAATTTCCGGCGAATCCCCCTATATTATTTGAAGGGTGTGGGTACTATTTCTTGGACACATGGGAAGATAACAAGATTGTAAAGAGGTATCTGTAATGCCGATAGCAGTAGCAGGGAAAAACTATACACTAATAAGCACTTGTGACCTTATCACCTCTCAAGGGGGATGGACAGGTGTTGATACCGCTGATACTGTTGATAAAAAACAGGGGGCTTCTTCTCTATGCGGGACATTAAAAGCGGCTGGGGCCAACAATACGACTTTTATTCCGACAGGTTCGCCAACGACTAAACTTGATTTATCAGGAGAGAAACACCTTCGCTTCTGGTTTCTTATCACATCGGGCGGTTTGGTTGATTTGTATGCTAATGGGGGTATTCAATTTTGGGCATCCGATGGAACAAATATAGGTTATTGGTATGTAGGTGGCAGGGATACCTATCCTGGTGGATGGCAAAACTTTGTGGTTGATCTTACTAAAGGCGTTGATGCTGGAACAAAGCCTCCAAACATGGCCCTAATTACTCAAATAGGAACTCGGCACGTCTTAACCCTCGCAGGTAAGAATGTTGATAATGTTTGGATTGATCATTTTTGTGTATGTGATGGATTGGTCGTTTCTGGTGATATTGATTCAGGAGTGATTACCTGCGGGGTGAATGCTACGGCGGGAACTTATACTCGTTCAACGGGTAGTTTTTTAACTGATGGGTTTAGAGTTGGAATGGACTTTATTGCCAGCGGTTATGCAAATGGTGGAAATAATGTAACCAAGACGATTTCAACTGTGGCGGCACTGGTGATCACGGTTACAAGTAAAACGGGATTAGTAACTGAATCTGGTACGGGCGACGAGAGGATACGGGGTTATGTCGGCTTGCAAGAGGTGTTTGAGGTCACCAATACTCCTTCAACCCTACATGGGATAGGTGTACTTACACAAAAGGCTGGGGTTTTTTGCCTTGTAGGAGTTCTTGAGATAGGTCTTGCTACATCACTAACCAGGTTTCAAGTGAAATCACAAGTTGTGGTATTTGAAGACAGAATTGGGAGGGCCGGGGTTTATAGTAATATAAAGTCCACTTTGATGAAAATTTTAATTACAGACAGTGGCAATGCTGCATACACAACCGAGTTTATTCTTGGAAGCAAATCGGGGGTGCAGGGCATTAGTGGTTGCACAATAAGGTCTCAGTCAATTACTCAACTTTCCAAGTTCTCTATAGACGCTTCTGGCGCAAATGTAGATAATTTCAAACTTTACGGGTCAAGTCTTTTGGGAGCGACTGGAATTACGTTTCCTGCGGCGGCATCCACAGTTGAAGCTATTAACACAAACTTCGAGGTTTGTGGAGAGGTTATTCCGGGAACGGCGATTGTTAACAGTTGTAACTTTGTAAGTTCAACCGGCAGGGCCGTTAAAATATCATCAGTAAGCCACCAAGTTACAAGTTGTAAGTTTATTGGTTGCCAGACCGCTATTCATCACAACATCGGTGGGCCATCTGGAACCCCACTTGAATATGATTACGATGATCTCTCGTTTTCTGGAAATATTTACGACATTGAGAACTCGGCGGTTACGCCGAACTTTTATATTAATATTGATAAAGTAAACGGATCGAACCCAGATGATGCAAAGATAAACAACTCTGCTGGTGGAACTACAATTATTCTCACAATTAGTGTTATATTAACTATTTCATCCCAAGTTAGTTTAGTGGGAGCAGAAATCAGAATATATGATTTTGAATCTACCCCTCCAGACTTCGGCACTGAAATAGAAGGTACAGAATCACACGGTGCAGCAACTTATGTATATAGTGGGGTTGCTTCTAATTTAATCTATATTCAAATTTTAAAAGATGGTTATGAAGAATTTGGGCAACAGATAACTATGCCAACAAGTAATGGGAGTTTTTATGCCCTTTTAAAAGTAGATACAAATGATTAAGGGAGAAAATATGACAAATACAGATATTATTCATTTACAACATGCTCATATTACACAGTATTCTGGTGATGATGGGAAGACTGCTTGGAAAGTGCGTAAAAATATAACTAGTGAAGATCTTGCTGAATTGCCGGGGGATTTTACTGAGGATGAAGTTTTTAAAGTGATGGAATTCGCAAGGGAGTTTGAATTAATTGCTTTTAGTGAAGGGACTAAGTTAGGAAAAAAAGTAATGAGGGATACACTTGATCCTTTTATTGTTAATTTACAAAAAGAGTTACAGATAATTTGTGAGGAGAATGAACGCCTCGCTACAAAATTAGAAAAATTTATTTTATCAGGAGTTGAGATATAATGGCGGTATTAATAGATCTATCAAACTATGATACATTACTGATACAATCAACAGGCACTCGTGGAGGAACACCTGATGGTAATGTTTATTTTGATAAGACAAATGGAAAGATTGAATTTATTACAGTACAAGAGTTACCAACATTAGATATGACATCAAAGGGGGGGGGCGCTTCTGATGCCAACCAACTTGATGAAACATTAGGAATTAAATTTGAAGCAATTTATGCTTTTGAGAATCAAGAGAGAAGGTCAGATGAGACATTACGTAAGTATAATCGTTGGACTTCAGGTACATTTAAGTTTGGTGGAGCTTATAGTTTTATAAATTCACGTAAGCCATCTATAACAGCCGACAGGGCAATTATCCGTGGTTCTGGGTGGAATGAGTATGCGTCTGATGCTGGTATTGATAGGATTTATTTTGGTAATAAAGGTTTGTCAAATATTGAAGCGAGTTCACAACCTTTCTATCAATTAGCGATATCAGATGGTGATTTAACTGGTACTCCACTCAATTATGCAAAAGCTGGGCAGATTGATGAGGCAATACAGGTATTTGGAAACACAGGGAATACCCCCTCTGATGCAACAGCAGGAGATTTTGATAATAGGACATATGAAGCAGTTAGTATACGTACATTTGGATATACGTATGATAGAAAAAAGACTACAACCGATTTAGGTATTACTGAACTTGGTGGATACTCAACAGGTTTTGCTGTCAATGAAGGGGTACATTTAACAACAGGTGATTATACCTTGGCTAGTGTTTTAGGTGGAGGGCAAATCGTCCCTTGGACAACTATGACATTACAACAATTAGATACTACAGCCTCAATTAATGAATTTACAGAAGCTACGGGTACATTTACATGGATTTTGAATAATACAGTTGGGAATTTAAATCAAGCAGTAGCTTACTTAGACGCTGTTGCAGCTACAGATATTGATATTGATGTAAGTGGTACTAATGTAGTACGTGGTAAAAGAGTTGATACTTGGTATACCTACAATGCTGCTGGTAAAGTTGTAACTCGTTCTGGTGCTGATACAAAGGGGTTATATATTTATAATGTACCTACAGCAGATAAACAGAGGGTTGTATTTACTGATGATCATGGGGACTTAAAGACTTATGCATTTAGTGTATCGGTAGAAGCTGACATTGGGGCTATAGCAAAAGCAGATATAAAAGCTTGGTATCATTCATTTTTTAATGCATCTTATAATACACCTGGAGCTGTTACTGTAAAAGATTCTTCTGTTGCTGATGTATTGGGGAGTTCCCTTAATGATGCAGATGGTAACAATAAGATAATTTTTGAATTTGATTATACTGGTGATACCTATGGTGGTACTCCTAATACGAATAAAAATTGTGTATTCTTATGTGAAGGTGATGGTGGAGCAACTCAGGCTAAAACACTTTATACAATTACTCAACAGACAACAGTGGCTTTTACTTGTGCCCCTGGTGTAGAAAATAATGCTTGAAATAGGTAGTTGAATTAATTATGACAACTGTTTCTTCAATTAACTATAATACAAAACGTATATATCTACATGTAGATACTGTGAATACTGATTTAGATACGATGAATGTATATAAAGAAGTTAGGGCACTTCGTCGTACTAATGAGGGTCATCGTAAATATGACCCCCTAATTATAGCCGGTGGAAATATTGCTAAAATAGAAGGGGTTAGTTATACCCCTACGTATGTTCAATTATTAAATGGGTGTAGAATTGTACCCTATGATGGAGTTGATCACACAATTCGCCTTGTACGTGATACTTTTACTGATGATGGATATGCTGGGGCGGATTGTTTTGATAGAAGTGGGGTTAGTTATAAAGTTAACATAGATGTTGATTTCCCCGAAACAGAGATTTTAGTAATTCAGGGCGGGAGTGGATTATCTACAGAACAGAATACTCAATTAATGAAAACATTAACTATAGGAAAATTTTTGGGGTTGAAATAATATGAGTAAGAAAACTTTAACTATATCAAGATATTGGAATAAACCAGAGATTACTACAACTGTTTCAGTTGAAGGTATCTCTATTAATATTGACTTAGATGATTTCATTGCTGCGTTAAAACAAGAAATAGGGTCCATAACAATGACATTTACCCAGAAGAAGTTTGAATTGAAAGTTGATAATGCAGTAGAAACAGCATTAAACAAGATAAAAGAAGAAAGTATAAAAGCAGTTTAATAAATAGTAAAGTAGGTATCTTTAATGTCAATTATAAGTAATTCAGGTCGTAATTTCTTTTCAGCGTATAATGTTATAGCTACTCCACTAACAGGATATGTCTACAATTCTTCTGGTGATACAGATTCAGAAGCTGGGTGGATTACGTGCAAATCTGATGAGATTTGTGTCGCTTTCGCTGCTGCTACTCTGACTGCCACCACACTATTGGTGCGTATTGAAGGTCGTTTTGATACGTATGATAGATCTGCGTCTATACATACTGAGGGGATTACTACTGCTCAGTCAATCTCAAAACTTGTAAGAGTTGCCGAGAGGGTTAAAGAAGTACGTATTGGGGTTCGTACAGATGCTGATAATATATTAATTGCAAGTCCCAATATTTTTTATGCAGGACTTTGTTTAAGTGAGGCGAAATAAATGGCACAATTAAATTTTCTTAGTAGTCAAAATAGGGTAGTTAAGATAATTGCATATCTTATTCTTGGTGCTCTTATAACTGGGTATGCTGGAGCTAGCGGGTGGGTGTTTACTCAAGTTATGAATAGACCTGCCATACTAGAAAACTACCAGAAGAAAGATGATGCAACTAAACAAGAGGTTAGATTTAAAGAAGCACTGGTTGAACATAAAACTAATACTTTTAAAAGGATAGATCGTCTTGAAGATTACATGACTGATAGATTTAATCGAATAGAAGATTTATTAGTGGATAAAGGGAAATGAAAGAATTAAATCTTTATAGGATTCAATCAACAGAACAAGGTACACTAGGGGTATTAGTGACAGAAGGATTTTCAGCTAGGACAATTGAACTTCCTTGGGATAATAATATTGATATTTATTCATGTATCCCTTTAGGGGAGTATGAGATTAATATAAGACTTTCCCCAAGATTTGGGTGGAGTTATATAATACAAAATGTATCAAATAGAGAATATATATTAACCCATTGGGGAAATGTGGCCGGTGATGTTAGAAGGGGTTTTAAATCACATTCTGAAGGATGTATAATAGTAGGTACATATCATGGTAAGTTAAAGGGTCAAGATGCTGTGTTGGCTTCTCGTGTTAAATTTAATAAGTTTATGACATATATGAATAGGGAAGAAGGTAAACTCTCTATAAAAGAGGTGTAATTATGTGGGATACATTAGTTAGTGTGTTTACAGGTGGAACAACAACAGGTATATTTGGTATCTTGTCTGGTTTAGTTGGTGGTATAACAACTTCTATAACTAACTTTAAAATGAAAAAACTACAGTTAGAAGAGAAAAAAGCAGATAGACAACATGAACAGGAAATGATGAAGTTGACTACTGCTCAAATTCTTTCTGAAGCTGATGCTAATATCCAAATTGCTCGTGAAACTACACGAGGGGTTGTAGAGAAGTTAGAAGCAGATGCATATAAGGCATCTCAAGAATCTACCGATAAACCATTGTTTTATCAAGACTATATGAAATACCTTATGGAGATTTCAAGGGCCGGTAAATGGTATTCTTGTGTAGCTGGATTTACTGTCTATTTAATCTCATTAGGGTTTTCTGCTGTTGATATGTTAAAGCATTCTGCACGTCCTGTTTTAACTTATTACACAATGGGATTAGCAACATATATTACAGTAATTGCGTATGATATTGCAAGTAGGGCTGGTATATCTATATCAGCAGAACAAGCATTTCAGATTGTCCTATTAGCAACCCATACTATACTTTATTTAGCAGTAACCAGTTTTGCGTGGTGGTTCTGTGACCGACAAGTTTCCAAGTTCATCGCAAAGAAGATTGGTTGGAGTGCTGATGAATAAGAATGGATATTTATGAGGATTATTACTTTGATAAAGATAAAGTACCAGATCTGACTTACGAAGAGTTTTTAGAGATACGAGAAGGTTGTTTTTATGGGTTATATGCTGATTTTTGGGGGAATGCCTTTAAAGATCAGGAGAGGTTACAAAAAATTGTTATGTTTGTGGACAGGTACTGTCTTAACATATTAAAAAATATTGATAAAATTAAAAATAAAGCTTGACTTTTTTGTGGAAATGTGTTAAAATGTATTTAACAAGTCAGGAATTAAAATAGGTAAAATATAAGGATAAAATGCAGATAGAGAATTTTTTCATAGAAGAACCTACAATAGCAAGTTTCTTCTGCGGCGAATTGGGATGGTTTCTCCAAAGATATCAGGGGCATATGCGACGTATCAAACAAGAAGTATTTCCTAATCATAAAATGCTTTTAATGATACCAACTGCTTGGCACCCATTTGTAAATGATTTTGTGAGTTATACAATTCCTCTCCCAGATTTTATAAAAGGATTAGATCAAGATTGCTATGAAGCAGTTATCCCTAATTCACCATTTGGAAGTCTAACCCCTCCAAATATATATAGTGAACTTATTAAATATCTTAAAACGCTATATAATAATGATAAAGGTAAACTTATCCTATCTCCTAGGGGGTATAATTTTGCTTTAGATGGCCAACAACAAATATTTGCTAAATACACTCATAATTCCCCTCTAACTAATCTAACTAAACCTATAATTGCTATAATGCCAAGGAAGAGGGTTAGGGCTGCAAATAGGAATGTGCCTGAGTTTGTATGGAGAGAAACTGTTGAATTGTTCAGAGAGAAATTTACAGTAGTCTTGTTAGGTACACCAGAAGGTGCTGGATTGCATGATGTTGTTGGTGATGGGATTATTAATCTCATACCATATGTTGGGGAAGATAAAACTGATTTAACAATTCAGTATTTAAATGCAGCTACTTGTAGTATTAGTAGTCAATCAGGTGGCACCCATATATCTTTATTGTCTGGGTGTCCTTCGTATATAATCGGGAACGAGAGAGATAGGCATGCAGTAACAGAGAATAGATTAAATGTTCCCGCATCATTCAGATATGTCATAGATTATAGGTGTATAGATGCTCAAACAATTTATGGGGATGTGACAGGATTTCTACAACAACTACAACAAGCAAATTATTATCAACAACAAAGTAATTTAATGCATAGACCTGCTTTATGGTCACACTTGCAAGGGAGAACAAACTTAGTTGGTGTTGAAATAGGGGTATTTGAGGGATTAAACTCTTTAAATATCTTAAAAGCTTTTGATATTAAAAAACTTTATCTTGTAGATTCATATAACTATCATAATCCAATTGCAGGAATTAAATTATCTGAAAAAGCAGCAAATAGAGTAAAAGAAACTGCTGAGGGAAGATTGAAACCTTTTTCTGATAAGGTAGTGTGGTTAAATAAATTATCTGAGGAAGCTATAAGTGATATTAGTGAAGAGTTGGATTTCATATACGTAGATGGTAGTCATAAGTATGAAGCAGTCAAAAAAGATATTGAGTTATACTATCCTAAGTTAAAAGAAGGTGGGATTATAGCATTTCACGATTTCGACCAACCCGACGATAATAATGGAGTTATCCAAGCAGTAACTGAATACTTCACCCCATTAAATATTAAAGTTCACTCAGGTAAATGCGATGACGATTCCAGATCCGATGAGGGGTGGGTTATAAAACCAACTTCATTTCAGAGAATTATTAATAATGATATACTATTGTTACAGGACTTGATCAATGAAAAATAAATGGCTAGGGTAGCTCCCAAAAAGAGGTAATTCCTAACCTCCTGCCATTTTAGATTAATAGGATAATCATAAGGAAGTGATTATATTGAAGATTTGTTGGGATAATTTAGAGGGGTTTAGAAAAACTAGGAGTGGAAATCTATATAATAAAGAAAAGAGATGTACTTTATTTATTCTTATATGTAAAACATGTAATGAGGAATTTTTAAATACATATAAAGGAACCAAATTTTGTAATCAAAAGTGTAAGAGGTTTACTAAAGATACAAGAAAGAAAATGAGTCTTGCTAAATTAGGAAAATCTACTTGGAATTTAATGTCTTATGAGTACATAAAAGAAAATATTGAGCAAAAAGGGTATATATTACTATCTACTACTTATAAAAATTCTAATACAAAATTAAAAATCAAATGCAAGAATGGACATATTTTTAAAATGGATTGGAATCATTTTAATAGATCTGATAGAAAGGGTGATTGTATATTATGCCATAGTAGATCAGAAGAGGATAATAAAAATTATAAAATAAATTGGAATAAAAATAATAAAGAACGAGCAAAACAACAAGAAAAAGAAAGAAGAAATACTAAGATAGGACGAGAGAAATATAGAGAAGCACGAAGAAAATACAAAATACAAAAAAGAGGGCAAATACCAGAACTATCTTCTGATGAAATACAACAAATTAATTTTTATTATAAATTTGCTCGATTCTTAAAATATTTTGGACCATTTTTTGGATATAACTGGGAAGTTGATCACATTATACCGCTATCAAAAGGGGGATTACATCATCCTGCTAATTTGCAACTTCTTCCTAAAAAAGAAAATGCACGAAAAGGTGCTAAGTTAAATTACATTACTAATAAGTCGAAAACAGTAACTTTAGGACATTTATATGCATAATAAAATAGTAGTATGTGTTGGCGTATGTAACAGGCGTGGCTCAACCAATATCCCCCAAATGAAGTCTCTAATGAAATTCGGATTCCAAATTATTCCGGTCAATTACCGTACAATTATAGCAGAACATGGTATGCAATTTTTTGCTGATCTGTTATTAGAAGTTGTGAAGACAACTAAACCTTGGTTAGTCTTATTTAGTAAATGTAATGGGATACCTACAGAATTAGTAAAAGAATGTGGAAAGTATTCAACTACTTATCTTTTTAATATGGACAGTCGGCCCACAATTGAAAAATGTTCAGATGTAGTCCAGCATGCAGTGAATTCTCATTACAGTTCATGTACTGCACATGAAATGGTTGATTGGTTTAAATCAGAAGGTGCTAATTGCCACTATGTAGTACAGGGGGTTGACCCAGAAGTCTTTAAGCCTATCCCTAAAAATCCAGCATATGCACAAAAAATGGATGGTCCAGTCATTTCTATGATAGGGACAAGAACTACAGAAAGGGATGTGTATCTAAAAACTTTACATGATGGTGGGTTTTTCCCAACCTTCTATGGTCCAGGGTATAATAGGGAAGTTGTAGATAGAGAATTTGTAGATATATGTTGTAGTGCTGACTATCTCATCTCCCTAAACACTCATAATGGTATACACAAAGGATACTTTAGTAATAGGTTAGTAAGATATTTAGCTTGTGGGACTTGCACTTTCCATCTTGATGAGTTTGGTTCCCTTAAAAATCACTTTGAAGATGGTAAAGAGGTGATATTTTTTAAGGGTCCTGAAGACCTAATAGAAAAATTACATAATATTGATGATGAAACACGTATACGAGTTGGTATAGGTGGCAGAGAAAGGGTATTGAAAGAATATACTTGGGATCATACTACAGCAAAGATGATTAATATAATTCAAGGGAAGATATGAATATAGTTATAATTGATGATGGCTATCGAAAGGGAGATGATCGTACCCGAATCAATTTTCTCAAAAAACTATCTAATTTTAAAGATGTTAAATTATATCTTATTACTCTATTTAATATTGATATAGTTAAAGCATATAACCCAGATATTTTATTTTTTCCAATGTATGAACCCAGTATAAGAAAAACTTGGCCAGATGATTTATTTGATTTGGGGATAGCAACTGTAGTTCTAGAAGAAGATCATTATGAGACTAAATTTGAGAGTTTGGTATATTCAGATAGGGAAGTTTTAAATTGGTATAAAGAAAAGGGGATATCTCTTCTATTGAGAAGACATTGTTATGAGGAGAAGGCACCTGTTGAATCAGCTTGGTTGCCATTCTCTGCTAATGAGGAAGAATTTTACCCAATTAAAAATGGAATCACATCAAATATTATTGGTTTTGCAGGTAGTTATCAAAGTAATCAGATCTATTATGATGTTAGACGAAAAGCAATTGAAATACTAGGAGAAACCCACTTATTAGATATACATTTTGGAAAAATATATGAAGGGTATGCACAATATTTAAGAGAGCATGCTGTTGGATTAGCTTGTACTGGTGGCATATTACATACTCCACTAGCTAAAACATTTGAGATCCCTCTTAGTAGATCAGCATTACTCACAAACTCTATGGATCATACTAATCTATTGTGGGGGGATGAAAAATGTTACTTTGAGTATAAAGATGATTGTAGTAATATAGTTGAAGTAGCAGAAGAAGCTTTGTTAAATTATAAAGAAATAGCAAATAATAGTAGAGAAAGAGTTCTAAAATATCATACAGACTTTCATAGGATTAAAGAACTTTATGCGATTTTAAAAGCATTAGTCGGGGGTAAAAATATCCCAAGAAAATGGGGGCAGTGATGAAAGAGAATAAATTCATAATTTACTCAGCAGGTTACAACTGTGAACGATATATTAAATTACATATGGACATGATTCAAAATCAAACATATAAAAATTACTCACACATAATAGTTGATGATGCTTCTACAGACGGTACCTATAATATTATAAAAGGGATGTCTGACGAAAGGACTATTTCATTCAAGAATGAGAAGAATATAGGACCATTAGCAAATATTGATAGATATCTTTATAGTGACAATAAAGAAGATATTGTAATATCTGTTGATTTAGATGACTTTTTATTGCACGATCATGTATTAGAGATTTTGAATAAAGTTTATAATGATGATAATATTTGGGTTACTCATAGCAGTTTTGTCTGGTTAAAATCAAGAGAGGTGGAAGGATCTGCATATCCAAAGAATATTATTGATAATAATCTTTTTAGAGAATATTCTTGGAGAGCTGTACATCCTCAGTCTTTCAAAATATTTCTTTTTGATAAAATAAATAAGAGAGATTTTAGATTAAAAAATGGTAGTTATCTTTGTGCAACATGTGACCAAGCAATTATGTATCCTTTACTTGAAATGTCTTCTTACCACAATATAAAATCATTAGAAACACCGTTATATGTTTATAATAATCATAATCCATTGAATGTTATGAAGATTCACAAACAATATCAAATTGAATGTGAGAATTATATTCGTCAATTACCAAGATATGATAAGATTACAATATGAAAACTATACTATGTTGGATATATAATAATAGTTATTTTATAGTATGTGTTATTTTTCTTTTATTTATATTATTCAGAAAAGAGTTATAATATGAAGATTGCGTTATTTACTGCTAAATCAAATATTGATAATAAAATGTTTGGGCATACTATGTCTACTGATGAAAAAAGACCACCTACGGGGATTGGGTATCTGTATGCAATTCTAAAACAAAATGGTATTGATGTTGATATTTATGATAGATATTGTGGGGATTATAGATGGAGAGGGAATGATTTTAAAGATCACACATTTGCTGGGATATACTGCGCTAGTATATGCTCTAATGACATATTTGATTTAATTAATAGGTTAAGGACTAATACAATAGCAGTTGGTGGACCACATGCAAGTTTATTTCCAGAAGAATTTAATAAAAAAGTTAGATATATAGTACAAGGGGAAGCAGAACAAATAATAACTGATCTGGTAAGTAATCAAATAGCAATACATAGTTTTGAAGATAAAATTATTAAGACTAAAAGATTATCAAGTAGAGAGTTAGATCTATTACCAAGATTTCCATATGAGTATTTTTGGGAACGGAAAGAGCATTATACATGGACATCCCCTTTTGAGACTATAACTCCAGTATTCACCTTATCAACAAGCCGAGGTTGCCCTTATAATTGTTCATTTTGTAGTGTTAAAAAGATTTGGGGGAAGGTAATAACATCTATGTCAGCAAGTAGAGTTCTTGATGATATTAAATATGTAAAATCGTTAGGGGCAAAAGGGATATATTTTAGGGAAGATACATTTACTTCTTTAAAAGAACGATTACACGAAATCTGTGAGATGATGATAAGACGAAGGATTAATCTTAAATGGGCATGCGAAACCAGAGTTGATGCCATAGACGATGAAACTGCTAGATTAATGAGTGCAGCAGGGTGTATAGGTTTTTATATGGGGGTAGAATCACTATCACAACACATGTTAGATGTATTTAATAAAGGTGTAACAGTAGATCAGATAATCAAATGTTTTGAACTAACACATAAATATAATATTAAAACTGCCGCATCACTAATTAAAAGTCACCCTTTAGAAACTGATTTTGATAGAAAAGAAACTCAGAGATTATTACAACATATTAAACCAACGATGTTGTGGTATAATACTTTCCGTAGTGATGGTTAGATTATGATTAAATTAAATCTTGGATGTGGTGGAAGACCTTT
>Ga0180008_1001739_pt1 | contig 12908 bp, 10 predicted proteins | sample MM_PW_MetaG_FD_121121 | JGI IMG/M metagenome (GOLD analysis project Ga0180008, IMG submission 121121) | Groundwater microbial communities from the Aspo Hard Rock Laboratory (HRL) deep subsurface site, Sweden - MM_PW_MetaG | ecosystem: Environmental > Aquatic > Deep subsurface > Groundwater... | reverse complement strand
TCTGCAGATCGGGGAAAGACGCCGTCCATTCCAAGCGCCACCCGGCACTCAATTTACGAGGGGCGGCAGTCTACGGCTGACTTGAGGGCGCAGCAACTGAAATGACAGGCAATTTGTCCGACACGCCCCCGAAAGACACCCGGACGGGCTTGGCAGGCGGTTATCGGAGTGCGTTTATAGCAAGAAATTCAGTGTTGTGGAGCTATATAGGAGACAAACGGTTAGCGAACGGCTGCCGGTGGACAAATGTGGGAGCGGGCTTGCCCGCGATGGCGGTGGGTCAGTCAAGTATTTATCAACTGGCCCACCGCCATCGCGGGTAAGCCCGCTCCCACACAAGCCAAGAGCGTTTACAGGCGCAGGACTCGCTCAGCGCTTGAGTTTGCGCTTGTTGCGATACTGGTCGATCACCACCGCCACCACGATGATCAGGCCCTTGATGATGTCCTGGATATAGGCATCCACCCCCACGAAGGTAAACCCGCTGGCCATCACCCCGAGGATCAGCGCGCCAATCACGGTGCCGGTGATGCGCCCTACCCCGCCTGCCAGGCTGGTACCACCGATCACCGCAGCAGCAATCGCATCCAACTCGTAGGACATGCCCATCCCGGCCTGCCCGGTAGCCGCCCGAGCCGAGGCGACCACACCGGCCAGCCCGGCCAGCAGCCCCGCAATGCTATAGACGATGATCAAGTGCCGCTTGACGTTGATCCCCGACGTACGCGCCGCCTGCATATTGCCGCCAATGGCGTAGGTGTACTTGCCGTACTTGGTGTAGCGCAGGGCAATATGAAAGATCACCGCCACCACCAGAAAGATAATGACCGGCATCGCACCATGGCCGATGGTCGTGTAGGAATCAGACAACATGCTCACCGGCTGGCCTTCGGTGTAATAGCGCGCCAGGCCACGGGCCGAGACCATCATGCCGAGGGTCGCAATAAACGGCGGGATGCCAGTAATGGCGATGATGCTGCCATTGATCGCTCCCGCCAGCAGCCCCACGCCCAACCCGGCCACCACCGGGATCCACACCGGCAAGTCGGTGAGCGACGGAAACACCGCGCGAGAAAAGTCCGAGGTTTGCGCCAGGCTCGCGGCAATCATCGCCGACAACGCCAGTACCGAGCCCGAAGACAGATCGATCCCCGTGGTAATGATCACCTGGGTCACGCCAATCGCCAGCAAACCAATGATCGACACTTGCAGGATCATCAGCACCAGACGCTGGGAATTCATCAAAAAACTCTGGTCACGCACGATCCAGCCAAACACCTCGAATACCAGGCCGATGCCAATCAGCACCAGGAAAATACTCAGTTCGGTAGGAAACCGCCGCCGGCTCTTGGCCGGTGCCGCAGCGGGCTTCTTTTCCTCGGGTTTGCTTTCCAGTATTGCGTTCATTACCCGTCACCTTTTATTCGTTAGTGGACTGCCGTCATACCGGAAGCCAACTGCATGACTTTTTCCTGGGTGGCCTCGGCCCGGCCCAGGGTGCCCATCAACTCGCCTTCGTGCATCACCATGACGCGGTCGCTCATGCCCAGCACCTCGGGCAGTTCCGAAGAAATCATGATCACCGCCATGCCCTCGCTGGCCAGGAAGGCGATCAAGCGGTAGATCTCGGCCTTGGCGCCGACGTCGATGCCACGGGTCGGTTCATCGAGGATCAACAGCCGTGGCTTGGTCATCAGCCAGCGTGCCAGCAGGGCCTTTTGCTGATTGCCGCCAGACAGGGTGTCGATGCACTGCTCAAGGGAGGGCGTTTTCACCCGCAGTTTCTTGCACATGTCTTCGCACAAGGCCCGCAGGGCTTTTTGCTGGATAAAACCATTGCCCGAGTAGTGGGGCAGCACCGCCATTTCCATGTTTTCCAGGACCGACAGGCACGGGAACAGGCCACTGAGCTTGCGGTCCTCGGTCAACAGCGCAAAGCCCTGCTTGATCGCCATATGGGGGTCACTGATGCGCAGCGCCTGGCCGTCGAGACGGATCTCGCCGCCGTCGCTGGGGGTAATGCCGAAGATCGTTTCCGCCACATTGGTGCGGCCCGAGCCCATCAACCCGGCAATACCCAAAATCTCACCCGCATGCAGGTCAAAGGACACCCCCTGGAATACCCCGTCCAGGCGCAGGTCGCGCACCGACAGCAGCAACTCGCCGATGGGCGTCTCGCGCACGGGGAACAGTTGGCTCAACTCGCGTCCGACCATCATCGAGATCAGGCTGTCGCTGTCCATGCTGTCGGCCCGTTGCAGGCCGATATAGGCGCCGTCGCGAAACACCGCCACTTCATCGGCGATGGCGAACACTTCATTCATTTTATGGGTGATATAGATGATGCCTTTGCCCTGGGCCTTGAGGTCGGCAATGATCGAAAACAAATGGGCCACTTCCTTGTCGGTAATCGCCGACGTTGGCTCATCCATGATCAGGATGTCGGAGTCATAGGACACCGCCTTGGCAATCTCCACCATCTGCCGCTCGGCAATGCTCAGGTTGCCGACCTGCTCCTCGGGGTCGAGGTTGATCCGCAGCCGGGCCAGCAACTGTGCCGTGCAACGGTGCATGGCCCGGTGATTGACCAGGCGCAGGCCATTGAGCTGCTCGCGGCCGATCCAGATATTCTCGGCGATGCTCATATGAGGCATCAGGTTGAGTTCCTGGTGGATCATCGCAATGCCCGACTGCAAGGCAGCCAGGGGCGTATCAAACACCACAGGCTTGCCCCGCAGGCGGATTTCCCCGGCGTCGGGCTGATAGATGCCGGCGATGATTTTCATCAACGTCGACTTGCCAGCGCCGTTCTCTCCCATCAGCGCCAGGACCGAGCCGGGGCGCACCCGCAGTTGTACATCGTCCAGGGCCACGACGCCGGGAAAGCCTTTGCTGATATGGGCGATTTCCAGCAGGTAGGGTTGTTCTTGACCTGCGGGCGGCACAGCAGTCGCTTGAGCGAGCATATCGGGGCTCCATCGGCAGGGCGATTGCGACCACCCTGCCCGCTTATTGTTGTTATTGAACGCTACTTGAATGACGCGACATTGTCCGGGGTGATCAATTGGAATGGCACCACGACGTTTTGTTCGACTGCCTCGCCCCTGGCCATTTTCACCGCAGCCTCCACTGAACCGACCGCCTGCCCCTTGGCATCCTGGAACACCGAGAGCGCCATCTCACCCTTGGTAATCGCATTCAACCCGTCGGGGGTGCCATCGACGCCGCCAATCAACACACTGCCCGGTTTGACACCGGCGGTTTTCAACGCCATGGCCGCGCCAATCGCCATTTCGTCATTGTTGGCCACGACGGCATTGAACTCGCGGCCCTGGGTCAGCCAATCGTTCACTAGGGTCATGCCCTTGTCCCGCAGCCAGATCCCGGTCTGCTCCTGTTCAACCTTGATGTCCGGATACCGACCGAGAACCTCCTTGACGCCCTTGGTACGATTGGTGGTGGAGTTGTTGGCCAGGTCGCCCAGCAGAATCACGATGTTGCCTTTGCCGCCCATCTTCTCGGCCAGGTACTGCATTTGCAGTTTGCCGGCCTCCACGTCGTTGGATGTCACCGTCACCACCCCTTTGGGCAGGTCGGCCTGGTCCGGACGGCGGTTGACGTAGACCAGCGGGATACCGGCCGCCACCGCCGCTTTAGTGATGCGTGCGGTGGAGGCCGTGTCCACCGGGTTGACCACCATGGCATCGACTTTCTGGCTGATAAAGTTCTCGACCTGGCTCAACTGCTTGACCACGTCGGCACGGGCGTCCTCGAACTGCAGTTGCACACCGTCACCCTTGGGATAGGACTTGGCTTGCTTGTCCATGTCCTCGCGCAGATAGGTGAGAAAGGTGTCGTCGAACTGCGACATGCTGACGCCGATCTTGATATCGGCGGCTGCGGCCAAGCCACTGGCAAGCATCATCGACAAGGCCAGCGAGGCGAAACGGATCTGGGTCTTCATGAACGGTCTGTCTCCACTTTCTTGTTGGTTTTCTGGACGTAGCGTTTATCAGAGCGATGGGCGTGCAGTTGGCAGCCGTACCACCGGCGCCCCCGGAATGCAGCACACCAGGGCACCCTTGCTTTCGACGCAAAGGACATTGAGAAAAGAAAAATAGAAAGGCCGTGCGCGGGGCAGGAAGGCAGAACGTAACACTCGCAGTACAGCGTTGAAGATTTTCATCTGACGGTACCTGGTTGTTTTTTTATCTTGTTTTTGTTGAGTCCACTGCCTCCTTTATAAAGGAAGGTCGAGACGGACTTTCGGCAACCTGGAAATGACTTTATTGGAAAATAATTTCCATATCAACTCATTTTAGAATTTTATTCTATTTCCACTCTCCCCCTTCCAGCGTCGCCATCTCCACCACTTGTCGGCGCTCGGCACTGAGCCTGGCAGCATCCAGCACGCGCGTGGTTTCCCAGGCATCGCGCGGCTCCACCGGTAACACTCCCCGGCCTTGGACTGCGTTTTGCAACTGGCCATAGAACTGGTTCCAGGCGCCCTTTTCCGAGGGGATACGCTCGCGTTCCGCGCCTTGTTCAAACCAGCCCCAGCGACGATGCTCTTCGGCGCCCCAGTGTTCGCCTTCGGTCTTCGGGGTCTTGCCGGCCAGCAGCGCCTCTTCCTGGCCGTCCAGGCCTTCGACGGTATAGCAACCCGCCGTGCCATTGACCCGAAAACGCGGGCCCTGACTGTTTTGCAGGGCGCTGCCCCATAAGTGGGAAACCACCCCGTTGGCGTGGGTCAGGCAGACAAAAAAGCCATGATCGACCATCGGATGCTCGGCGCTGTACTGCAATTGCGCATACACCAGCGCCACCGGGCCGAACAGTTGCAAGGCCTGGTCCACCAGATGGCTGCCCAGATCCCGCAGGAACCCGCCGCCGCTGGCGTTGCCCACCGCCTGTGGGCTGTAGCGCTCTACTCTGGATTCAAAGCGGGTGATAGTGCCCAGGGCGCCAGCCTCGATCAGCTTGCGCAAGGTCAGGTAGTCCGAGTCCCAGCGCCGGTTCTGGTAGACGCTGAGTTTGACCCCTTCGCGTTCAGCGGCGCTGATCAGCGCCCGCGCCTGCTCGGCATTGCTGGCGAAGGGTTTGTCACTGACCACCGCCACACCCTGCTCAATGGCCTCCAGCACCAGGGCCGGGCGGCCCTTGAGCGTGGTGGAAATCACCAGCACATCCACCCCCGCCTCGACGATCTGCGCGATGCTGTCGAATGCCGGCAAACCGGGGTGATCCGTCGCCAGTTGCTGGCGCCGCTCGGGGGAGCGGGTCACCACGCCGACAAAGGTCGCCCCGGGTAGCGTGGCAATCAGCGGGGCGTGAAAAACACGGCCCCCGTGGCCATATCCAACCAGTCCGATACGCATGAACCAACTCCTTGCTTGAAGTGCAAACCCCATCAAAATGTAGGAGCTGGCTTGCCTGCAATGGCGGTGGATCAGGTTAGAAATACTTGACTGATCTCCCGCCATTGCAGGTAAGCCAGCTCCTACAACGACCGCGTTTCACCTGTGGGATGGGAGGCGCTAGCCGTAGAACGCCGGGCGATCCGGCAGGCTGACCTTGACGATCTGCCCACTGCCTTGGGCCTCGATACACGCATCCGCCGCCACCGCCGCCGCAAAGCCATCCCAGGCCGACGGCCCGCCCACCTGGCCAGCGCGCACGCCATCGATAAAGGCCTGCAACTCGACGTCATAGGCCGCAATAAAGCGGTCTTTCCAATCCATCAAAATCGCATTCGACAGCTTGGCGCCACTGCGCAATTGCACCTGGGAGGGTTCCGGCAACCTGGCAATGCCGGTCTCCCCCACCACTTCACACTGGATGTCGTAGCCATACTGGCAGTTCACAAACACTTCCACATCAATCCGCGTACCCCGAACGGTTTCCAGCAGCACAATCTGCGGATCGCGCAAATGGCTCAGGGCCTTGCTGGTTTTACGCGGGAACACCACCTGCACCGACACATAGTCGTCGGCCAGCAGCCAGCGCAGCACGTCCAATTCGTGGATCAAGGTGTCGGTGATGGCCATGCCGGTGTTGTAGTTCTCGCCCACCGTCGGGTTACGGTGGGCGCAGTGCAGCATCAACGGCTCGCCGATCTGGCCGCTGTCGATCACCGCCTTGAGCGCCTGGTAGCCCTGGTCGTATGGGCGCATGAACCCCACCTGGACCAGGCGCTTGCCGTGGGCTATTTCGGCCTCGACGATGTTGCGGCAACCCTGGGCCGTGACCGCCAGGGGTTTTTCACAGAACACCGGCTTGCCCGCGGCAATCGCCGCCAGCACAAACGCCTCATGGCTCGGGCCCCAGGAAGTAACCAGCACCGCCTCGACCTGGGGCGATTCGATCAGCGCATGACCATCGGCGTATACCTGGGCATTGAGTTGCAGATCAGCCACCACCTGGGCCGCCTGCTCAAGGTTGATATCGGTGACCGCCACCACCTGGCTGTTGAGCAAGGTCTGGCTGCAGCGGCGGATATGGTCCCTGCCAATGGCGCCCGTACCGATCACACCCAGCTTCAAAGACATGGCAACACTCCTCTTATTGTCAGTACTGCCGGGCCTTGGCCAAGCGTTCATTGAGTTGTTTGGCGCAGGCATTGGTGCGCTCGCTGGTAGACACCTGGGCGACGCCAACCCGCCACCACGACAGGTAGCCGTGAATCATGGTCTTGGGCAGCACCTTGATATCGATCAGCGTCGACACGCTTTGCGCCCGCGCATCCGCCAACGCGGCGTGCAGTTGCGCAATCGTCGTGACCTTGTAGGTCTTGCAGCCATAGGCGGCCGCGCTCATGGCGAAATCCACCGGCACCAGGCCGCCATCGAGCTGGCCGCTGTCGGGGTTGCGAAAGCGAAACTCGGTCCCGAAGCTGCCCATGCCATGGCCCATCTGCAAGTTGTTGATGCAACCGAAGGACATGTTGTCCAGCAGCACCACGTTGATCTTGCGCCGCTCCTGGATCGAAGTCGCCAGCTCTGAGTGCAGCATCATGTAGGAACCGTCGCCGACCAGGGCGTAGACCTCGCGCTCCGGCTCCGCCAGCTTCACGCCCAGGGCGGCATTGATCTCATAGCCCATGCACGAATAACCGTACTCGACGTGGTAAGTGTTGACCCCCTTGCTGCGCCAGCTGCGCTGCAAGTCTCCCGGCAGGCTGCCGGCAGCGGCGACAATCACCGCGTCGTCGGCCAGGGTCCCGTTGAGCACGCCCAGCACCTGGCTCTGGGTCAGGCAGGAGCCGGTCAGCTCGATAAATTCGCGCAGTACCGCCGGGTCCATCGCGTCGCTGATCTCTGGGGTGAAGTCGGCGTCGGTGTAGCGCGCCTGATAGACCCGGTCTACCTCGGCATCCCCCTGCGCGAGGGCCTGGCGCGGTTGCTCGCCCCATTGCGTGGCGTAATCGCCCAGTGCGTCGGCCAATGCCAGCAGCCCGGCCTTGGCATCTGCCAGTACCTGCACACCGTCGAGTTTCAGGACATCGCCGGGGCCGATATTGAGGTTGAGAAACCGCACCTCGGGGTGCTGGAACAGCGATTTCGACGACGTGGTGAAATCGCTGTAGCGCGTACCGATACCGATGATCAGGTCGGCATCCCGGGCCAGCAGGTTGGCGGCCAGGCAGCCGGTTTCACCAATGCCGCCGACATTCAATGGATGGCTGGAGACGATCGCACTCTTGCCCGCCTGGGTCTCGGCAAAGGGGATCTGAAAGCGCTCGGCAAAGGCCTGCAGCGCGGCATTCGCACCGGCGTACTTGACCCCGCCGCCACAGATAATCAGCGGTTTGCCCTTGGACTTGAGCAGCGCGACAGCGTCCTGCAGCATCGCTTCGGTAGCCGGGCGGCGCTCCAGGCGGTGTACGCGTTTTTGCAGGAAGTCATCGGGGTAGTCCCAGGCCTCGGCCTGCACATCCTGGGGCAAGGCCAGGGTCACGGCGCCGGTTTCGGCCGGGTCGGTCAACACGCGCATGGCGTGGATCGCCGCACTCATCAATTGTTCGGGGCGGTTGATGCGGTCCCAGTATTTGCTCACGGCACGGAAGGCGTCGTTGGTGCTGATGCTCAAGTCATGGAATTGCTCGATCTGCTGCAACACCGGGTCCGGCTGGCGGCAGGCATACACGTCGCCGGGCAGCAGCAACAAGGGGATCCGGTTGGCGGTGGCGGTCGCGGCGGCGGTCAGCATATTCGCCGCGCCGGGGCCGACCGACGCGGTGCAGGCATAGACCTTGCGCCGCAGATGCTGCTTGGCAAAACCAATCGCGGCATGGGCCATGCCCTGTTCGTTACGGCCCTGGTGCACCACCAGGTCACCACTGTCTTGCTCCAGGGCCTGGCCCAGGCCCAGCACATTGCCATGGCCGAAGATGGTGAACACCCCGGCGACAAACTTGCTCTGCACGCCATCGACTTCGATGTACTGGTTATCGAGAAACTTCACCAGGGCCTGGGCCATGGTCAATCGGGTTGTGGTCATGTTTCGCACCCGTGTCTGTTTGAGTTGGCGTTGTTATAGATCCAGCAACCAGCTGTGCCGGGGGTCGTTGTGGAAGTGCCAGGCGCGCTTGGGGCCGGCCATCACATTCAGGTAATACGACTCGTAGCCATACGGCACGCTGACCGGGTGATAACCCTTGGGCACCACCACCAGATCATGGTTTTCCACGGCCATGGCCTGGTCGATGCTGCGGTCATCGGTGTACACCCGCTGGAACACAAAGCCCTGGGACGGGTTGACCTGGTGGTAATAGGTTTCTTCCAGAAAGCTCTGGTGCGGCAGGTCGTCGGTGTCGTGCTTGTGCGGTGGGTAGCTGGACGAATGCCCGGACGGCGTGCGCACTTCCACCACCAGCAGCGAATGGGCCGGCTCGCTGTCGGGCAGGATGTCGCAGACGTAGCGGGTGTTGGCGCCCTTGCCGCGCACGCTGCGCCGGCAGTGTTCAGGGCGGATCAGCCGGGGCGCGAGAGCGGCGGCAGAGGAGCCCGGCGCAGCACAGACCGCGATCTGCACATCGCTCAGGGCGGTCACTTGGGCAACGGTGCCGGGCGGCAGATAGGCTGCGAACGGCGATTTGTCTTCAAATACCGATTGGCGATCCCCAAGGTTCTGCCAGCTGAAACCTTCACCGTCGATCGTCACCCGGCCACTGAGCAGCACCAGGCACAGCTCTTTGTCGTCGGCGCTGACGGGCAGTGTTTGCCCCAGGCTCAGGCGGTAGGCAGCAAACCCCACATACTCCAGGCTGCCTGCTGGCAGCGCGACCATGGCTTGCCCGCGCGGCGTGCTTTTGACCAACAGGCTCATCGTCCGGCCCTCGCATCCAACAAGGCACGCAACGTATCAAAACCTTTTTTTGCGTAGATATAGCTGGGCGCCACGGCTGGATCCTGCTCGGCCTCCACCACCAGCCAACCGCTGTAGCCAGCGCCCAACAGCACATCCAGCAACGGGGCAAAGTCGATATCGCCATCGCCCGGCACGGTGAAGGTGCCGTTGACGATGCAGTCGGGAAAGCTCCACATCTGGTTGCGCGCCAGTTGCACCACCGGTTTGCGCACATCCTTGAAATGCACATGGCAGATACGATCCAGATGCTTGCGCAGCACCTCGACCGGTTCGCCGCCGCCCATGTAACAGTGCCCCGAATCAAACAGCAGGCCGACCTCCGGGCCGGTGAGGCGCATCAACGTGTCGATGTCCTCCGGGGACTCGACGTACGCGCCCATGTGGTGGTGGTAGGCCAGGCGCACCCCCTGGGACAGGGTAAAACGCGCCAGCTCGGTGAGTTTGTCGGCATAGGCCTGCCAGGCCAGTTCGCTGTGAAAACGCGGGCGTTCGATCAGGCGGATCGGCGAACCCTGGATCGAGTCGGCCACTTCACCGTAGACCAACACCGTGGCACCGTTCTCGCGCAGCAGTTGCACATGGCTGGCGATGGCGTCGATTTCCTCGGCCACCGAGCGCCGGGCCAGGCGGCTGGAGTACCAGCCGGAGACCAGCGCCAGGTCATAGGGACGCAGCACATCGCCCACGCCCTTGGCGTCCTTGGGGAACTTGCCGTTGAGCTCGAAACCTTCGTAGCCGATGGCCTTGCCCTCGCTGAGCGCGGTGCTCAGGGGCGTTTCGCCGCCCAGGGCCGGCAGGTCGTCATTGCTCCAGGAAATGGGGTTGATGCCAATACGGATTGCGGGCATGGCTGCACCTTTTATTGTTTTAACCTGAGATCACCGGGATCTGATTTCTGTAGGCGCTGGCTTGCCTGCGAGAGCGATGGATCAGGCACTTAATAGGTATCTGACAGACCGCTATCGCCGGCAAGCCGGCGCCTACAGTTGAGCGTGTTTAAATTCTGGAGCTGCACCAGGCATGGATCAGCTGCTCGAAGGTTTGCTGCACCTGCTGGATCAGGGTTTCATCGTCAATTTCACCCGCCATCCACGCCCTGCTCGGCTCCTGGAAGATCGTGCGGCCCACCGCGAACCCACGGCAGGTCCGGCTCTGGCTGGCCTGCTGAAAGCCTTCGGCCAACGATTGCGCCGGGGCATTGAGGCCCAGCAATACCACGCCCCGGCAATAGGGGTCGCGCTCCTCGATCAGCTCATCGAGCTTGTGCCACTGCTCGGCAGTCTGCGCCTCGATCTTCCACCACGCCGGGTAGATGCCCAGGTTGTACAGGCGCTTGAGGCTGCGATAGAGCACATCCGGGTAGGTCGAGGGGTGGTCCTTGGGCGGCACCACTTCCAGCAGGAGCTCATGGCCGCTGGCTTGCGCGGCTTGATACAGGCCCTTGAGCTGGGCTTCCTGTTCCAGGCGCAGCAGCGGCTCGTCGTCGGGATGAAACTGCACCAGGCACTTGATGATCTGCTCCTGGGGCCAGGCAATCAGGTTGCTGCCAATCGAACGCCCATGCTCGAACGCCAACGGCCGCGACCCCTGGACCTCCACCGGGCGTGCGATCCACCAGCCACGGCCGGTGGCGGCGTTCAGTGCATCCTGGCCAAAACGCTGGTCAGCCAGCAGGCCCACATCGGCCTCGACGCCCTGCTCGCGCAGCTTGCCTTCGACGCGCTCGACCGCCTGGATAAACAGCTGCTTGATCGCACTGATCCGCGCCAGATCCTGGCCACCCTTTTGCGCCAGTTCCAGCAGTTGCCAGCGATGGTCGAAGGCGAACACAAACAACTGCTTCCAGGCCTTGCGCGGCACGCTGACCTGATGCAGGCGCTGCAAGACCGGGTCCTGGTCCGGGCGGGTGATGGGCACCGGGCTGTTGAACAGGTATTGGAGTTCCGCCGGGGTCGGCATCGCCGGGGCGCAGGCATGGCGCGACACCACCAGAGCGCCACAGGCATTGGCCAGTTGGCAGCAACGCGGATCATCGGCGTCGTTCAACCAGCCGCTGAGAAAGCCCGACATAAACGCATCGCCGGCCCCCAGCACGTTAAGCACTTCGACCTGCACACCGGGGTAGATCGCACCGTCTTCCAGGCGCGCCGGAATGGCCCCATGAATCACCGTGCAGCCTTGCGCGCCGAGCTTGACCACCAGGGTCGCCGCCGTCAGTTGGCGCACATTGCGCAAGGCGCCGAGCAGGTCGTGGCCGGCACCGGCAATCAGGAACTCTTCCTCGGTGCCGACAATCAGGTCGAAGCGCGGCAGGATGCCTTGCAAGTGCTGGCTGACGCTCTGGTCGGCAACAAAGCGGGTCTGCCCGTCAGCCTTGCCCGCCAGGCCCCAGAGCACCGGGCGGTAGTCGATATCCAACACGCGCTTGACCCCGTGCCGCTCGGCGTAGGCCAGGGCCTGGAGGCTGGCCTGGTACACGCCGTCGGTGGAAAAGTGGGTGCCGGTGATCAACAGCGCCTTGCTGCTGGCAATAAAGTCTTCGCCAATATCTGCGGCACACAGGGCCATGTCCGCGCAGTTTTCGCGGTAGAACACCAGGGGGAAGGTTTCGCGATCCTTGAGGCCCAGCAAGACCATGGCGGTCAGGCGCTGCGGGTCGACGGTGATGCCACTGACATCACAGCCCTCACGCACCAGCGACTCCACCAGAAAGCGCCCCATGTGATCGTCACCGACCCGGCTCAACATTGCCGACTTGAGCCCCAGCCGTGCAGTGCCAAAGGCGATGTTGGCGGACGAACCGCCCAGGTACTTGGCAAAACTTGAGACATCTTCCAGGCGCGCGCCGACTTGCTGCGCATAAAGATCGACGCCCAGGCGCCCAAGACAAATCAGATCCAATTGACGCCCACTGGCAAAACGAGTCTGGCCCATGCTGGCTCCTGTTATTTTTATCAGCCCGCGCCTGCCGTCGTGACGGCGACGCTCTTGGTGGATGCAGACTAGGACGTCCGGCGCCATCAATCAATATTTATTCTATAAATTTTTTATGTGGAATATATTTTCCATTAGGATTTTTTTGCCACCTTCCCTGTAGACTTGCGCCCATCGACCTATTGTCAGGGGGAGGTGCCCGTCACCTGCCCTATAAGAACAAGCCAGAAGGATTGCCTATGTCCCGCACCGATCAGCAGGCTCCCGCCGAGATTCTCGCCAGCCCTCCGATCAATGCCGAACGTCTGTTGCAACTGATCACCGATGAATACGAAAGCCTGCCCCGCCAACTCAAGCGCATCGCCAGCTACATGAGCCAGCAGAGCGATCGGATCATGGTCGACCGCATCAGCGATATCGCCCGGGAATGCGAAGTCCATCCTTCGGCCATCGTGCGCTTTTCCCAGCGTTTTGGTTTCAGCGGCTTCAGTGAAATGCAGGCGCTGTTTCGCGAGGCGTATACCCACAAGACCACGCCGGTGCAGAACTACCAGCAGCGCATCCGCAGCATGATCGCCAACAAGTCGCAGAAAGCCAGCGGCGGC
>Ga0180008_1001738_pt1 | contig 12914 bp, 12 predicted proteins | sample MM_PW_MetaG_FD_121121 | JGI IMG/M metagenome (GOLD analysis project Ga0180008, IMG submission 121121) | Groundwater microbial communities from the Aspo Hard Rock Laboratory (HRL) deep subsurface site, Sweden - MM_PW_MetaG | ecosystem: Environmental > Aquatic > Deep subsurface > Groundwater... | reverse complement strand
CCCCTTTTGAAAAGGGGTAACCCACTAACCAAAACCCCCTCGCCGGGTGGCAGGTTCTCACATGGGGTGAGAACCAAAAACAGGGTGAAGAATCATCTCACGTATCCACTCCTTAAATTCCTTCCACTAGCGTTCCAGTCAGACATTTACCGTTGACACTTCCCGCCGATAATTCTCCTGAAATCAAAAAAGCCACCCGATGGTGAACATATCTTAATTTAAAGTAACCCCTTCACTATTTTTTGCAATTATCTTAGTGGATTCAATTGAAGGACCTCCAATTTCCAAACAATTTAATTAGATTTTTTGTCCAATCAAATGTCTTAATTGGAGGTGTAGTGGTGACTGGTGGTAGCCGTGGTGTTAAATAAATCGTTGAAAAACAAAGGATTTTACCGTGGTGGTAGCTAATAAGTGAGTGGTGAATGATAATTGTAATAGGTGATAGAAGGTGGTGGTAATAGTGAATGAGTGGTTAAATATTCAAGAACTAGCAGAACAGACTAATATACCTGATACGACTATTAGGCGGTATATTTCTAAGTTCAGCAACTTTTTTATCCATAAAGGCGGTGCCAGATCTAGACGTTATGAAGATACCGCTGTAAAAGTTTTGATTAGAATTAAACAGCTTTATGATGACGGTCATGAATCAGAGGAAGTTGACAACACTTTAAGAAAAGAGTTTGCCGTGGTGATAGATGGTGACAAGGAAAAATCGTTTGAAAAAGCTAGTACACCAGCACTTGCAACAGCAGACGATATGGCGGAAATTAAAGAGGCCTTAAAACAGCAACAAGAATTTAATAAGCTGCTAATAGAGAAATTAGTTGATCAAGAACGGTACATAAAAGAAAGCTTGGAAAAAAGAGACCACTTGTTTTTAGAATCTATCAAAGCGATTCAAGAAGAAAAAAGAGCACTTTTAGAAACAACCTCCACTGACGAAAAGAAAGCACCTTTCTTTAAACGATTTTTTGGATAGAACAAATAAAAGGCAAAAAAGAGTCGTCCAGAATGGATAACTCTTTTTTGCGTCCTGGTGTTGAAATGGTTTGTATTAAGGATACATATACATCTGGACTTTAGTGGAGTGATTTCAAAATTTTTCCTATGTCTTTACAAAACATAATTATGTAAAATGGAAGTGTATTAGAAAAGGAGAATAGAAAAGCATGAACGATTACAAAGCAGCAGGATTTTGGATTAGATTAGCATCACTCATTATAGACGGGTTATTACTCATTCCCCTTTACCTTATTTGCTTATTATTAGGTATATCTGAAATGAACACGGAAATTTTTGTTAATAGCATTAACTTTTTATATTTTATTATTGTACCAGTTGTATGGGCAGGTCTTACAGTGGGTAAAAGAGCTGTTGGAATTAGAATCGTTCGTATGGATGGAAATAAGGTAGGAATTTCTACAACATTAAAACGATATGTGTTAGCTTCAATTATCTATGTTGTCACATTAGGTATTGCCTTCATTATCAGTGCTTTTATGATGGGCTTACGAAATGACAAACGCTCTATACATGACCTAATCGCAGGAACTCAGGTAGTTTATATCTCTAAAAACTAAATCATTCTATTCCCTATCATGACTAAACCCCGGATTTTATGAAAATCTGGGGTTTTTCAATATACATATACTTGGAATCTTACCCTGGCTATTGATATATAAAAAAGGGAGTTGAACAATAAACCGGATGACAAACGGTCAAAATATAAACCATAACACTAACAATAGAATTCCAAATCCAATATCAGATAAATAGAGCCACTTATTATCTCTTCTAACATAATGTTCAATTCCGTCTATAATTGAGCTAACTCCAGCTAAGATGATTAACAGTCTAATAAAAATGAAATCAAAACTGGTCATTATACTGGTTAATACTGCTATTAACATAACGATCAGCGCTATTATGGCAACCACTCTTTTTATGATAAGGAATGGTTTTGTACTTTTGCTTTTTTCAAAAAATAACCCCATATAATTCTCCTGTCTATTATACCTCTCATTACGATAGGAATGTTTATGTTGATTTTGCAATTCGTAATGGAACGGATTAATTTTTTGTCCTTTTGCTATGTATACTACTTGTACTTCAACTGTGAGTTAAAGTACAAAATCGCTATACCAGTCCTATTAACCCTTCAGTTCCAAAGGAACTGTCTAGCCTTTACCAGAGAAATGTGACCATCCTCCATTTAAGCTAGAAGAAACTAAGCCGTTACCTTTATTTAAGTCATTTTATCAAAAAAAAAGCACCCTTTCGGATGCAGTTCAATTCACTTTATTTACTGCTTATTGCCGATAATAAACACTTCTTTTTCAAGCTGAATAACTTTGTGTGTTAGAAACTTCATTTCTGATTTCCCTGTATCATCTGATGCTATTAGTTGTTTTGTGGTTTCTTCAAATTGCCCACCGATTCCATCAAGTTTTTCATCAATTTCACCAAGACGTAACTCTACTTGATTAAGTCTTCCATCAATGCCATCAAGCTTTTCATTAACTTCTGAAAATCCTTGCTCCATACGTTCATTCATTTGTTTCAGCATTTCCAAAACTTGGTTTTCCATCTGTATCACTCCTGTTTTTTAAGTATACAGGATGTCGAATCTATCAGCACCTCATAATTTTAACCAAGTCATTAATGCCGTACTGTTCAGAAAACCAGGAGTTAATGGACATCCTATATTTACAGTGTTTTGTGAGGGTTAACTCTTTTATTAATGTTCAAGAACTCGTTCAACAATCTATGTTCAATTACGTACACTAAACTAAGTTTGGTTACATATCGCTGTTCTCTACATCAAGTGAGTAGGCTAGCCGGTTGTTCAAGTAAAGCACCAGTTAGTGAAGATAATAGAAATTTATTCGCCAAATTCACCAAATTCAATAACGGTATAATGTGTCTCTTTAGGTAAAGTTTTAATCACTAATGATAACAGAGAATATCTTTTATCCTTTGAAATAACAACCATACTATCTCCGTCATAATTAACCCAAAATACGCTACTATTTTCATTTAGCTTTATAATAGGTGTTTCTATCATTTCGTTTTCTCCCCAGATATTTTTAAAATCTCTAATTCCAATGGTAAATACATCTTCTTCAAGTGATAAACAAGCAAAGTTATTCATACTTCCATTCGCATATACATAGGGGAATACTATATTAAATTGTTCAATATTTTTAACCTTTACCTTGATAAAAAAATCACTTTCTCCCCACTTAAACTCTGTATAGTCAATTGATTTTGACTTACATTCTTCTTCAATTCCTTTTTGATGAAAATCGAAGCATTCAAAAAAGATATAGATAGGGAATTTATCTAGTGACTTCATCCATTTTGCTACAAAATCTTCTACTTCCTTTTCATCTTTTCGATTTGCAAAAGAAATATCATAGAGATAAGATGTCTCACCATCAATTGCAAATGGAAAATAGCCACCACTTTCTGGTTCATCAGAAACATAACTTTGAGGGAGAATTCCAATATCAATTTTAATTTGTATCACCTCCATATTAAATACAGTTTTTACTATTGCCCTTATTAAATTAAACTGCCCGTTAGTTGAACAAGAACCTGAATGATCCGCCGTAAAACTTCGATTTTACTTACTCAACTGGATTGTATCACGTACACATCCTAGGTTGACATAACACCCGATTGAGGAAGTATTCAACTTCTTACTCCATAAGAAAAACTGCCCTGTAAAGCGGCCATCTCACTTTTAGAGATGGCTGTTTTTTTTATGCGATTATCCTTTTAGATGATGAAACACTCATTCTTTTTCAAATTTATGGGTACATAAGGGAGTGAATCTTGCTTGAGAAAGTGAGCAAATTTCTTTTGTCCTTCATTTGTTTATGGATCGCCTTTGGTTATCTTGAGGTTAAGGTTGTGCCTCTGCTACTTATTAATATAGTTTGGTATATTTTAAACTTAAAAAGCTAACAATGGAATTTTACCAATGCTTTTTTACACATAGAGGTGAGGGATGTAAATGTTTTGGAAAAATCAATCAAATGAAAATAAGCCTGTTCCTCAATCAAACGCAGAATCAGAATTATCAATAGAGGCTCTAAAAAAAGCCCTCGTTCAAATGGATGATGCGGAATTTGTGGAAATCAACATTTCTGAAAATCAAAATGTTGATCTTATCTACGTAAGAACCCTGATTGACCAAGAAAGATTAAATGAAAGCATTGTAAAACCTTTATCTAACTGTTCCAAACAATCCATTCAGGAATGCAAAGTTCACTCAACAATAAACTCCATTTCCACTTTTAAAGAGGCAAAAAAGCAGCTATTTAAAGGATCAGTCTTGTTATTTGACTCTTCGTCAAACCTTTGGTTCGCTATCCCTTTAAAAAATCCACTTGGACGTGCAATTGAACCATCCGATACTGAAACCATCCTTTTAGGAGCAAAAGACAGCTTCAGTGAACAGCTAGAACAAAATATTACGCTCATTCGTAGACGTCTTCCAACACATGATCTGAAAACAGAGAAGTTCACCGTTGGTTCTCTAAGTGAGACAAATGTGGTCTTATTGTACATAGAAGGGCTGACCAATCCAGAATTTGTTTCAACCGTCAAAAAGAAGATTTCGGAAATTAATTATGATCTCTTCCTTGATTCTTCTCAAGTAGCGGTATTCATTGAGGACCATCAAGACAGTATTTTTCCTCAGTTTCAGCAAACTGACCGGCCTGATGTTGTTGCTTATTCTCTGGGAATAGGAAAAATTACGATTCTGGTAGATAATACACCTTTTGCTCTCGTTGCTCCAATTACATTTTTTCATTTGTTCCAATCACCAGAGGATTATATTAATCGATGGGTAGTTGCCAGTTTTTTGCGCATCCTCCGATATGTAAGTTTTATTCTGTCTATCACATTGATTCCATTCTACGTGGCATTAACAACTCATCATTATCAAATGATTCCTTTACAAACACTTTTGGTCTTAGTGGAGTCAAGGAGCAAGCTTCCGTTCACTCCTTTTTGGGAAGCATTTATCATGTTAATTTTTATTGAAATTATAAAAGAAGCAAGTTTACGGATGCCAACAAAAACAGGTCAAACGCTTGGGGTTATTGGGGGCATTGTAATTGGTCAAGCAGCAGTTGAGGCTGGTTTTGCAAGTAAGGTGTTAATTGTCATGGTAGGGATTTCAACTATTGGATCCTTTCTTGGTCCCAATTACCTTATGACAAAGGCGAATTCATTGATTCAATTCATTCTTCTTGTATTTTCTTCGTTTCTTGGGATAGTGGGGATTGTTCTGGGAATGATTATCATTTTAGCCCACCTTAATGGCTTGTCTTCACTCAAGCAGCCATATTTATCCCCTGTTGCCCCTTTCTATGGAAAAGATTGGATTGACCTATTCATTCGAGGGCCTTTAGTCAAAATGAAGGAGCGTCCAGAACATCTTAAACCGCTGAAGATGAAGAGATATCAAACTAGGAGATGACCTAATGGAAGCCCTTCAATTATATAATAAAAATGAAACCTATAATGGGCTCTATGTCATGTTGATGGTAAATCGCCTCCAAATGCTTTACTTTTTTTTGATTATGCCAAGGTTTTTGATCCATCCGTATATGATTTGGGTGATTCTTGCGGTCGGATTATTATCTCAACTTAACCTTCTTCTTTTATCCAAATGGTTTTCCACCGGGTTTTCGAGCAAAGGATACAACGGATTTGTCCAATTGTTCGGAAAAAAAATTGTGCGTATCCTCTCCTTCATCGGTTTGTTCTTTATCTTGCTTAAACTTTTTGTAGTCATGTTAGGATTCTCAGAAATCGTTCAAATATTTATGTTTCCATCTACAGATTCAAATTGGATTATCTTTTTTATTCTATTGTCTTGTTGGTATGTCGCAGGGAAGGGTGTTGAAAAAACCATTCGTTTCGTAGTGATTTCATTTTTGTGTACATTTTGGATGTTCTTTTTCTTCGCTTTTTTCTTCCTTCCACCAATAGCTCAACTTAGTGACTTGTATCCGATTATTCCAATGGAATGGAATAGAGATTCCTGGAAAGGAATATTTTTAATTTTGTCTTCATTTTCAGGCCCTGAATTTCTAGTATTTTTGGGACCGTGGTTTAAAACAAATAATAAGACATTTCGCTATCTGTCCTATGGCAATGCTTTAACCGTTATAGAGTATGTATTCTTATATATAGCATCCTTATTATATTTCGGTTCCAATTATTTAAGCAAAAATCAATTCCCAATTGTCAATATGGCACGTTATTTTCAAAATCCAATAATTGAACGTATTGATATGGTCATGGTTTCCTTAGAATTATTTAATATCGTTTTTGCAGTGTCTATTTTTCTACTGATGTTTTATGCAGCATCTAAAATTGCTTTTGGGAAAATGGAGAAACCATCCAGTCGAGGTGGCTTTTTATACAGTGTATTCCTTATTTTCATTGGAATGATTCTTGTGAATGAATGGATATGGAAGTCAGGTGAAAAGCAGGTCATTTTACTTAATCTCCAAATTTTAGCAGGAAGCTTAAGCTATTTGGTTGTTCCAATTGTTATTATCATGATAATGAAAATAAAGGGGGTTAATAAACATGGGACTGCGAAAGAAAAAGGCTAAAAAATTGGCAATCATATTTATAGCTTTATGGTTAACTGGATGTGCCCCTTTTACTGAAAATAATATTATTGAAGAGATTGCTCCAATAACATTTTTGTCACTTAGTAAAGGGGATGAAGGGAAAATAAAAATCAGTACGATTATTCCTCCTCTAAGCAAAGAAGAAAAGAGTGTAATGTCACAAGAAGTCAGCTTATTAAAGGAGGGAGTAAGGGAATTTAATTTAAACTTCTACCAGGAAATTAAATCTGGGCAAATGCGAATGCTGGTAATTAATGAAGAACTCGGAAAAGAGGGAATCATGTCCATTATTAATGTGTTATTGACTGATCCGGATATCTCTTTAAGAATCTATTTAGTTATCGTAAAAGGAAATTTTGAAGAATACTTGGAAACTCAATTGGACAAACAAGAAAATCTTGATTACTCTTTTTACCGAATGCTGAAGCACTATGAGGAAAAAAATCAGGGAGAATTAACTGTCGTTAATCTGCATGAATTTAAAAATTTGTTATATACCCGTTATTCAGATCCTTACTTACCTGTTTTCAAAATAGAAAATGACGCAGTCAGCTATGAAGGTACCGCACTGTTTCAAAATGACAAACTAGTTGAAACAATAACATCTTTTAATGATCGTATCTTCCAGCTTTTAAACAACGATCATTACTTAAAAATTTTACCGATCCCAGAATTAGAAGTTGTACTAGGTCATGTTAGATCAAATACGAAAGTGGATATTGATACAAGTTTGTCTACAATGACCTATACAGTGAATATAGACTCAAGAATTGAAGAATACCGGGGAGAAAAGCAATTATTTGACCCAAAGGATTTAGAAGATTTGAAAAAAGATATCCAATCCAATCTTGAAAAACAAACACAAGAACTAGTAAAAAAGATGCAAGAATTGAATGTGGATCCATTACAGCTAGGCATTCATACATTAAAACCATTCTCAAAACCAATGGATGAAAAAAAATGGATTGAACTTTTCGAGAAGATGGACATTAAGATTGATTATCAGTTTAATATTGAGCCTTTGACGGATTCAAACGCAAAAAGTTAATTACAATAAAAGCAAAAAACGCACTCACGTGTACGGTAAAGTCTGGTGGTATTATTAAATCCTTTTTAAGAGAGTCATTAGTAAAGACATAGATGCACCGTGATCTACACCCTCTCGGAACGTGGGTGTATCCCGCATGCACAACCAGTTGACATAACACCCCGAGTCGGAAGCTAGCCCCCCCACCCCTTACCAACTCTCACTTCTTCTTCTTTTCGCCCATCTATCTTTTATTCACCGAATATACATCGTTGAGTTGACGGGCTTTTGGCAGTTTCGCTTTTCCTGTCCCATGAATAAATATCCAATCTGTCTGAGGGCTTTAGCCAAACAAAAAAGACCGTCTCTGACGATCTCCTGTTCTTCAACTAAAGCACCCGTTAGTTTAATAGGCTATTGTCTTTTGGTATCAGTCATCAAGAAAACCATAGCGTTTTGTGATAAGTTTAACACTATGTTAGCTATTTAATTCTTAGCTTCTAATACAAAGAAATTTCGATTAGACACTTTTCAATACTCTTTTTAAGAGGTACTAATTCACAATTCTTATTTACTTTGATGTAAAAACTTTTTAAGAATGTCTTACAGTTAGAATATAAGAACCAATACTCTTCTTCCTCTAACTGTTCTTTTTGAATTTTTAGTTCTAGTGGTACATTTTGTATTAATGTTTCTATTTCAACTTGTTCCAATCCGTTATTCACCATTTCTAGTATGGGAATTAAAATCCTTTCATCTTCATCGTGGATATAAACACTAGTTGAAACAAATACCTTACTCCATAGTACTTTTAATATTTTTAAGTGAAATTTCTTATCTATTTTTGGACTTTTTACAAGTTCATCAATAGCATCAGTTACATGAGCAACACTATGAGCCCAGCCTTTTCCAGATACATATCCCCGTAAATCCTTCTCCAAATTAATATAATCGAGTAATATATCTTTTATTTTAAACACCATTTCTTGGGAAAGAAAGTTGTCTTCATTATCCCTATATAGAATAAGTGCTATTAAAAGAGTAGTAAATGACCTTGTAAAAACAGTATCAGTTTCATTTTCCCCAATTCCTTTAAATAACAAGTCACTTAAACACAATTCTAGTAATTCATTTAATAACTCATGCTCAATTTTATTTTTTTCTATAATTAATTGATAAAAAGAGCTATAAATTAATTGGTCTCTCAGTTCACTATCAGTTGAACCGATGTGCTCAACCATAGATTTGACTATACAAACTATACTTTCTTCTTCCCAAGTTCTTCCCTCGCTTTTAATTTCCATTAAGATTTTTTTCAGTTCAATCGCCTTCATTGGAATTTCTAAGCTTTCCATACCATCCACCCCTTTTCTAATATTACAAACTTCTTCTTAAACTAAACTGCTGCGTTAGTTGAAGAAGAAAACGGCTTTACCCGTTAGTAAATTGCCAATCATTATTTTTTGGAGAGATTTTTCTTTTCGATATAATTCCAAGAGTGATAAATAATCAAAAAAGTAAATACTACAAAAAATGAATAAGGCTTATAATCTTGTGGTAGATAGATAAATAAAGCCATTGCTAATATTAGAGATGGTGGCATAAGAATCCAATATTTTTTGTTATTAAACAAATTTTCACCTCTCCTCTGACACATTTCTTCAATACGTTCATTCTTTCAATCTTCATCTAACCTGCCCCATTAGTTGAATAAGGTCTTCCAAGTAATGGCCGATGATATCGTAGCCCCTGCAGGTCCAATGCATCGCATTATTTACGACTGGAAGTCGGCCAAAAAACACCCGATTTTTTCAGGGTGTGTAAATGGGCACTCTCGCTTGAATCGGATGCTGCTACTCCAAATAAAAAAGTCCTCTTATTTCGTGGAGGACTTTTCTTACTGTTCGCTATTCACCCGTTCATTTCCTCTTCAATTTCTTCAGGAGACTTACCAAGACTTTCGAGCAATGCGCGTTTCTTTTCTTGATATTCTTCAGTCACTACGGTTGCAACTGTCTCTTCTTTAGATGTATTCCTTTCGTTAAACCAATCAGGAACAACTTCTGTCCGTCCAGTTGGTCGTTTACTTACTTTTAAATCAGCAAACGTGATAGGAAATCCGTCTTGGTGAATATCCCAAGCTGTTTTTATTTTTGACTTGATAAAACCTAACGGATTTTTTACGGTTGTTTCTTGATTAACATAACGAATAAGCATCTGTAATTCATTTTCAGCAGCATCATTCCAAATGAGTGAAGCACCTTGATACATTTGAGTAAAGAACGGTAGATCAAAGTTGTAACCTTCCGTTATAAGGTTCAATCGTTCTCTTATATCTTCATTTTTTGTCTGCTTTTTTGATTCAGTTAGTTTAATTTCTTTTTCGGGTGCATGTCTGATTGTAAATTCGATTCTATCCACCCCACGACCTTTTTTAATTTCCTTAAAGTCGATAAAGAGATCAGTTTTTTCATTTACCTCTTCAACTGCTCTTAAAATGACTCTCGTTTTAAAATGGTTGTAACGCTGATAAGATTCTTTAGTAACACCAAATTTCAGCTTTAATTCTTCTACTGAATTTTCCCATTTACCAAGATGCTGCCATTTTTTCATAAGTTCATATAAGCGTATAGAATAGGTGCTATTAAGAGATAGAACATTACTTAACCGGTATGACGTGAATTGATTTTTCAGTTGCAATAAATAAGGTTTTAATTTTGGTGAAAAAGATAATTTAATAATTCCTTCGCCATTTACATATTCCGCACTGGAAACCCAATGAGTCAAAATCCACCCTCCGTTTTCCGAAGGTATTTCAACTGTTTTTTCCATCAAACTTTTCATAATTTCCTTTATCTCTGTATATTTGGTGCTTCCAGCTAAGCCTAGCATTTCACTAAAACTTTTCAGGGAAATTAGATAATCTTTAAAATCCTCGTCTTGTGGTTCAATTCCGCCCACCATCGTGAGCACAATCTTTTGTTCTCTTGCGGTTAAAGGTTTGTTATGACGAGCTTCAATCAGGTTGTTTGCTTGTGTAACTAAATAGTTTTCATTCATTAAAACACCTCTATATTAAATTTGTGGTCTTAATATTTAAAATAACAATAGCAATACACATAGAACAATACAATACCCAGTAATTTATTGATTGTGGTATTAAAGACCGAAAGTGTGGCACTTGAGACCGAAAGTGTGGCATTTGAAAGACCGAAAGTGTGGCACTTGAGACCGAAAGTGTGGCATTTGAGACCGAAAGTGTGGCATTACGACCTCAAAAACATAGTCGTACCAACGCCTCAAGAGGTGTCTAAAACAGTTAAAACAAAGTACTTTAAACAAAAGATATAAAAACAACACCAAACAACGCGCGCAAGAAACTGGTGGTGGTGGAAAATGAAATTCGTTAAAATCTTTTCCAAAAGAAAAAGCCCTTCTCAGGACTCTCTGCAAAACTATCACTCTACTACGATTCTGAATATGCCTAAAAACAATTCTATTATAGTTAAAAACGGTTTTAATAGGTTTTATTGGAATTTGTAAGGATATCCATTTTAACCACCTTAAAAGCGCTTGTATGGCTTTTTAGAGGTTGTGTAGTTTACTCAAAATCAAATGATTGCAAAATATGAATCTCGCAGCCAATTCTTCAGCAGTTCGATCCCTATCTCTCTAAATCCAAGTCTTCTTTTTTTCTGCTGTCGATGGACTTTTCATCTTCCCGTTGTTGTTGGAGTCCTTCTCTCATTTTTTCAGCACCTGGACGTTCATCATTCGGGACATGTCGATCAAAATGTTCTTTCTTCAAGACATCACGCCCAAATTGCTTCACCATAATCGCGACTCGAACTTGGCCAACGTAGGATTGCATTTTTTCTTTTGCCACATCCAACCCTTTAATCGAGTTCATTTTAATCGCCTCAAGCGTTTGTTTTAAATAATCAACGAGTGTTTCATAGGCTTTTATCGAACTTTTCAACTTGCTATTTTCATCCATCAATCGCTTTTTTTGCTCGACAAGGGTTGAATTCCGTTGTTTTAACATGTCGATGCGACCCTCTAACTTTTCAACGTCACGTAAAAGACCCTTATTTTCCCTTTTAAGCCCCTCTGATCCTTTAGCTAGGGATTTAATCGTTTCGTAGTCTTCCGACGAAATTTCGATGGTTCTAGCGCCATTTAAACCCATCTTCGCTTTAAGATCACGCTTGTCTTTTACAGGGATGCTATCGACTTGCTGCTCAACCTCGTACACTTTCGTCACGTCTTGTAACTTAGTTTCCAGGTCTTTAACTTGCTGATCTAGCGTATCTGCCTTGAATTTCTGCGTTTCAATGTGTTCACGCTTCGATCCTTTTTCGCCACGTTCGATGTCAAATCCACATTTCTGCATGTGTTTCGGAAACTCGTCTTGAATCCACAACAATTCTTGTCTGTTGAATATATTTTTGCCTTGTAACTTGCCGTCCCGCATCGGGACGATGCCCAAGTGAAGATGGGGGGTGCGCTCGTCATTATGTACCGCGGCATAAGCTACATTTTGTTTTCCGTATCGTTCCGAAAACAAGGTGTAGCTCTCCTCGAAAAATTGTTTTTGTTTATCCGGAGTCAGCTTGTCGAAAAAAACGGTATCACTGGTAATCAATAACTCATTGACCAAGACCGCATCTTTTCGTGTTTTTCGTTCCCCTATTTTTTGTGACCCAATAATTTCTTTCACTCGCTTGTTGTAATCAATTTTTTCCGCGTTCACCAAATCGTAATTTAAATGCCGATTAGCTGGATCAATATCGGGGTTGGTTCGACTCTCTTTTTCTCGTTGGTTATGAAATTGAATTCCCTTCACATCATGTGATTTTATCTTCACCATTCGAGCGACTACAAAGCTCATTCGATTCCCTCCGATCACGCGATTTACCGGCAACACTTCCAAGAAAAGTATAACACACTATACTTTACATGCGTAAAGGTGTGCTCTCCGAGGGTGAGTGCAAGGGTGACTTCCTCCTGCCGGATACTGTCCTTCCCCCAGTTCAAGAGCAAGAAAGAATCGTCCGGCTGCGGACGTTCTTTTCCCATAAATCAAGAGCAAGTTACCCCTTTTGAAAAGGGGTAACCCACTAACCAAAACCCCCTCGCCGGGTGGCAGGTTCTCACATGGGGTGAGAACCAAAAACAGGGTGAAGAATCATCTCACGTATCCACTCCTTAAATTCCTT
>Ga0180008_1001737_pt1 | contig 12923 bp, 8 predicted proteins | sample MM_PW_MetaG_FD_121121 | JGI IMG/M metagenome (GOLD analysis project Ga0180008, IMG submission 121121) | Groundwater microbial communities from the Aspo Hard Rock Laboratory (HRL) deep subsurface site, Sweden - MM_PW_MetaG | ecosystem: Environmental > Aquatic > Deep subsurface > Groundwater... | reverse complement strand
GACCGAGATCCCCTACCCATGCCGCAATCCCAAGCCAAGAATCTGTCCCTGATCGCCGCCATCGACCTGGGCTCCAACAGCTTTCACATGGTCGTGGCCAAGGCCCAGAACGGTGAGATCCGTATCCTTGAGCGGCTCGGCGAAAAGGTACAACTGGCTGCCGGAATCGACGATGAGCGCAAGCTCAACGAAGAATCCATGCAACGTGGGCTCGATTGCCTCAAGCGCTTTGCCCAATTGATCAACGGCATGCCTCAGGGCGCTGTGCGTATCGTCGGCACCAACGCATTGCGCGAAGCGCGTAACCGTGGCGAATTCATTCGCCGCGCCGAGGAGATCCTCGGACACCCGGTGGAAGTCATTTCTGGCCGTGAAGAAGCGCGCCTGATCTACCTCGGCGTTTCCCATACGCTGGCCGATACCCCCGGCAAACGCCTGGTGGCCGACATTGGCGGCGGCAGTACCGAATTCATCATTGGCCAGCGCTTCGAGCCGCTGCTGCGCGAAAGCCTGCAAATGGGTTGCGTCAGCTACACCCAGCGTTATTTCAAGGACGGCAAGATCACCCCGGCCCGCTACGCCCAGGCCTACACGGCGGCGCGGCTGGAGATCATGAGCATCGAGCATGCCCTGCATCGCCTGACCTGGGATGAAGCCATCGGCTCATCCGGCACCATCCGCGCCATCGGCCTGGCCCTGAAGGCCGGCGGCCATGGCACCGGAGAGGTCAACGCAGAAGGCCTGGCCTGGCTCAAGCGCAAGCTGTTCAAGCTCGGCGATGCCGAGAAAATTGACTTCGAGGGCATCAAGCCCGACCGCCGAGCCATCTTCCCCGCAGGCCTGGCGATCCTTGAGGCGATCTTTGACGCCCTTGAACTGCAACGCATGGATCACTGCGATGGCGCTCTGCGTGAAGGCGTGCTCTACGACTTGCTGGGTCGCCATCACCATGAAGACGTCCGTGAGCGCACCCTGGGCTCGCTGATGGAGCGTTACCACGTCGATCTGGAACAGGCCGCGCGGGTGGAGCGCAAGGCGCTGCATGCCTTTGACCAGGTCGCCGAGGATTGGGACCTGCAGGACGGGGTCTGGCGTGAACTGTTGGGCTGGGCGGCCAAGGTCCATGAAGTGGGGCTGGATATCGCTCACTATCATTACCACAAGCATGGCGCGTACCTGATCGAACACTCGGACCTGGCGGGGTTTTCCCGGGAAGACCAGCAGATGCTGGCCCTGCTGGTACGCGGTCATCGCCGCAATATCCCCAAGGACAAGTTCGCCGAGTTCGGCGCCGAGGGCATCAAGCTGATCCGCCTGTGCGCCCTGCTGCGTTTTGCGATTCTGTTCCACCACATCCGTGGCACCCAGCAGATGCCACAAGTCACCCTGCAGGCCAATGGCGACAGCCTGGACGTGGTGTTTCCCAAGAACTGGCTGGATGAGAATCAACTGACCCAAGCGGATTTCGCCCAGGAGGCTGAGTGGCTGACGCGGGTAGGTTTTAGCCTGAACGTGCGTTGATCAGATGCCGCACCCGATGCCACGTTGACAACGGGCGCGGCCCCACAGATCTAATTGCCTACAGCGAGTGCGGCCTAAATGGCACGCCAGGAATGAATGCCGGCGCCCTGATTGCCTGCGTTGCCTGCTCATAGCCATACGCGATCGAGAGCAGGGTGGCTTCGCTGTTGCCCGCACCGGTGACGTGAAGCGCAGTCGGCATACCTTCATCATCCATACCCGAAGGTACCGAGATGCCGGGATAGCCTGCGGCGGCGGCAAAGTAATAACTGTCTGAACGAAAGCTCGACACGATGGCATCGAGTTTGTGCTCGGTCAGTGGTTGATCGAGGGTTTGCCTGAATACCGGGATGACCGCCTCCCACAGTGCTTCCCGCTGTTCATCGGTCGTCTCCAGGCTGTTGATCATTTTGAGAAAGTCCTGGTCAGGCTCCCCGGGTCGCTTGTTGCGCTCATTGAACGCAATCAACTGGGACAACGATTTCACCGGCAACCCTTCTCTGCCGGCCAGATAGCCTTGCAGGCTTTGCTTAACGTCCGCAAATAGCGCGTCGTCGTAGTTTTTGTAGGCTTCAAGTGACACATTCACGCCCAACGTAAGGATCGGCACCATCTCTGCCCCTTTGGACTCCAGCAACCTGATCGCGTCTTCGAAATGCTGCCTGTCCGAGCGCAGGGCAGGATCCCTGGCTTCTTCAGGCGACAACTCAGGCAGGGGGGTATAACCGATGCGTTTGCCTTGCAGGGCATCCGGCCTCAGGCCTGCGGTATAGGCATTAGTTTGGGTCATGGCGTTCAGTGCCTGGGCGGCATCACTGACGTTACGCGTAAAAGTGCCCACCGTGTCCATTCTGGAACTGGTCATGACGCCCTCAGTACTCACCAGCCCAACCGTCGTTTTCAAACCGAACACACCATTGAAAGCCGCCGGGGCAATGACTGAACCATTGGTCTCGACCCCCAATGCCAATGGGACATGCCCTTGGGCTACCGCGACGGCCGACCCCGAACTGGACCCTGCCACCTGCCCGCCTAGCCGATGGGGATTGAGCGTTTGCCCGCCGCGCGAGCTCCATCCATCAACCGGAATCTCAGAACGAAAGTTGGAAAGCTCAGTCATGTTGGTTTTGCCCAGGATCACCACGCCAGCCTTGAGCAAGCTGTCCACGACCCTGGCATTTTTTTTCGGTGGAGCACCCACCAACGCACGAGAACCCGCACTGGTCTGCATTTTGCCACTTGTTTCAAAGACATCTTTCAGGGCAATCGGAACCCCGTGCAAGACACCACGCACATGGCCCGCAGCGCGTTCCTGGTCAAGTCTCTTCGCTGCTTCTCGAGCATCGGGATTGACTTGAATAAACGCATTGCCCCCCTGCAACCCCTGATCGATATTGGCGATGCTCTTCAACGCATCGCTGACCAGGGTTTCTGAAGTCACTGCGCCCCTCTGGGTCATGTCCGACGACATTGCCTGAACACTTCGATAGTCTTTTGGCGCGAAGGCCAGCGCCTCGAAAAACCCGGAGGCTCCTAACCCGATGCCCATACTTGGTCCAATCATGGAGAACTCCTCATCTGACCTGTAAAGGCTATCGTTTGATAGCCCGGCGTCAGTTAAAGAGAAGGCGCAACAAACCCCCAGTTGGAAAGTCTGGAGTCCCTGTCCGAGGGCTCAGTCGTGGGTGTAGGTTACAAGCGCGGGAGCGGGCCAGCCCGCTCCCACCAAGGGGATGTCAGCGAACGGCCAGCACCGGGCTGCCCAGTCGCTCCAGCAACGTAGCCTGCGCACTGCGCGGATTCTGGTTGCCGGTTGGGGTGTTGCGCACGTAGCGCCCGTCCGACTGCAGGCTCCAACTGTGGGTGTTGTCGGTCAGATAACTCTCCAGCTCCTTCTTGACCCGCATGATCAACTTCTTGCCTTCCACCGGGAAGCAGGTCTCCACGCGCTTGTCGAGGTTGCGTTCCATCCAGTCGGCGCTGGAAAGGAACATCTGCTCTTCACCGCCGTTGAGGAAGTAGAACACCCGCGTGTGCTCCAGGAAGCGGCCGATGATCGAACGCACGTGGATATTGTGGGACACCCCGGCAATACCAGGGCGCAGGCAGCACATGCCACGCACCACCAAGTCGATGCGCACGCCAGACTGGCTGGCCTTGTACAGCGCGCGGATGATCTTCGGATCAGTCAACGAGTTGAACTTGGCGATAATGTGCGCCGGCTTGCCGTCGAGGGCGAACTGGGTTTCGCGGGCAATCATGTCGAGCATGCCCTTTTTCAGGGTGAACGGCGCATGCAGCAGCTTTTTCATGCGCAGGGTCTTGCCCATGCCGATCAATTGACTGAACAGTTTGCCGACGTCTTCGCACAGCGCGTCGTCGGAAGTCAGCAGGCTGTAGTCGGTGTAGAGCTTGGCGTTGCCGGCGTGATAGTTACCGGTGCCCAGGTGCGCGTAACGCACAATCTCACCCGCCTCACGGCGCAGGATCAACATCATCTTGGCGTGGGTCTTGAAGCCCACCACGCCATAGATCACCACCGCGCCGGCCGCTTGCAGGCGGCTGGCCAGTTGCAGGTTGGACTCTTCGTCAAACCGCGCCCGCAACTCGATCACCGCGGTGACTTCCTTGCCATTACGCGCGGCGTCTACCAGCGCATCGACGATTTCCGAGTTGGCGCCGCTGCGGTACAGGGTCTGGCGCACCGCCAGGACGTGGGGATCCTTGGCGGCCTGGCGCAGTAGGTCGACCACCGGCGTGAACGACTCGAACGGGTGCAGCAGCAAGATGTCCTGCTTGCTGACTACGCTGAAGATGTTCTCGCTGTTTTGCAGCAGTTTCGGAATCTGCGGGGTAAACGGCGTGTATTGCAGCTCCGGGTGGCTGTCCAGACCGGTGATGCTGAACAGGCGCGTCAGGTTCACCGGGCCATTGACCTGATACAGCTCGGTCTCGGCCAGGTTGAACTGTTTGAGCAGGTAGTCAGACAGGTGCTTGGGGCAGGTGTCCGCCACTTCCAGGCGCACCGCGTCACCGTAGCGCCGCGAGAACAGCTCGCCGCGCAGGGCGCGGGCCAGGTCTTCGACGTCTTCGGTGTCGACCGCAAGGTCCGCGTTACGGGTCAGGCGAAACTGATAGCAGCCCTTGACCTTCATGCCCTGGAACAGGTCATCGGCGTGGGCGTGGATCATCGACGAAAGGAATACATAGTTATCGCCAGCCCCCCCGACCTCTTCCGGTACCTTGATGATCCGTGGCAACAGGCGCGGGGCGGGGATGATCGCCAAACCCGAGTCACGGCCAAAGGCATCGATACCTTCGAGCTCGACGATAAAGTTCAGGCTCTTGTTCACCAACAGCGGAAATGGATGCGTCGGGTCAAGGCCGATCGGAGTGATGATCGGCGCGATCTCGTCACGGAAATAGCGACGTACCCAGGTCTTGAGCTTGACGGTCCAGTTGCGCCGGCGGATGAAACGCACCTGATGTTTTTCCAGCTCTGGCAACAGAATGTCATTGAGGATGGCGTATTGGCGATCCACATGGCCGTGTACCAGTTCGCTGATACGGGCCAGGGCCTGGTGCGGCTGCAAACCGTCGGCGCCAGCCTGCTCACGGGCGAAGGTGATCTGTTTCTTGAGGCCGGCGACACGAATCTCGAAGAACTCGTCCAGGTTGCTGGAGAAGATCAGCAGGAACTTCAGGCGTTCCAGCAGCGGGTAGGACTCATCCAGCGCCTGCTCCAGCACGCGGATGTTGAATTGCAGTTGTGACAGCTCGCGGTGGATGTACAGGCTGCTGTCATCCAGGTTCGGAATCACGATCGGCGGTGCCGCCACCGCCGGTTCCGTGATCACGGCTGGGTGCTCAGGCGCAAGCTCCGGCGGAATTTCGTCGACCTGTTCGACCACCGGGAGCGCATCTTTTACGGCAACTTCTGTGAGTCCTTCGGTATTCATCGAGTGTTCCTGTGAGGGCTATGGTTGCTCTCTAAGCAATTGGGCGGCACGGGCGGCAAAGTAAGTCAGGATGCCATCGGCACCCGCACGTTTAAAGGCTGTGAGGGATTCAAGAATGACTCCTTCACCCAGCCAGCCATTTTGAATCGCAGCCATGTGCATGGCGTATTCACCACTGACCTGATAGACAAAGGTCGGCACCTTGAATTCCTCCTTGACCCGATAAAGGATATCCAGGTACGGCATGCCGGGCTTGACCATCACCATATCGGCGCCTTCGGCCAGGTCCGCCGCCACTTCGTGCAAGGCTTCATGGCTGTTGGCCGGGTCCATCTGGTACGAGGCCTTGTTGGCCTTGCCCAGGTTCAGCGCCGAGCCGACAGCATCGCGGAACGGGCCGTAGTAGGCACTGGCGTACTTGGCCGAATAGGCCATGATCCGGACGTTGACATGCCCGGCCAGTTCCAGGGCTTCGCGGATCGCCTGGATACGGCCGTCCATCATGTCCGACGGCGCCACCACCTGGGCGCCCGCTGCGGCATGGGACAGCGCCTGCTTGACCAGTGCATCGACAGTGATGTCGTTCTGCACGTAGCCCTCTTCATCCAGAATGCCATCCTGCCCGTGGGTGGTGAACGGGTCCAGTGCCACGTCGGTGATCACCCCCAACTGCGGGAAACGCTCGCGCAGGGCACGGGTCGCGCGCTGGGCAATGCCTTCGGGGTTCCAGGCCTCGGCAGCGTCCAGGGACTTGAGCCCGGCCGGCGTGACCGGGAACAGCGCCAACGCAGGGATCCCCAGTTCTACCCAGTGCGCAGCCTCTTGCAGCAGCAGATCGATGCTCAAGCGCTCGACACCTGGCATCGACGCTACGGCTTCCCGACGATTTTCGCCGTCCAGCACGAACACCGGCAGGATCAGATCATCCACCGTCAGTACGTTTTCACGGACCAGGCGGCGAGAAAAATCATCACGACGGTTACGGCGCAGGCGGGTAGCGGGAAACAGGCGTTGGGCGGGGGTGAAGCTCACGGCAGACTCCTGAGCCCGGCTTGACGGGCGAGCGTGACAGTTATAAGCGGCCATTATGACGAAGGAATGACAGTTGTGCTTACTCATACGAACGGCATGCGACCTGTAGCCGCATTCATGGTTTATGTAGGAAATGTTCACTTCGTGACACATCTCGATACTTTCATGAATGTTCGCGAAGGCGTAGGCTGCGCGTTCATTTCGCCAGCACCCAGACAATGCTCCAACAATTTCTGAATGACTTTGGCTACTTTGCCCTCTTCCTGGGGACGTTCTTTGAAGGTGAGACCATCCTGGTTCTCGCAGGCTTCCTGGCGTTCCGCGGATACATGGATATCAACGTGGTGGTCGTGGTGGCATTCTTCGGCAGCTATGCCGGCGACCAGCTCTGGTACTTCATGGGCCGCAAGCATGGGCGCAAATTGTTGGCGCGCAAGCCACGCTGGCAACTGCTGGGTGACCGCGCACTGGAGCACATCCGCCGGCATCCGGATATCTGGGTGCTGAGTTTCCGTTTCGTCTATGGCCTGCGCACGGTCATGCCCGTGGCCATCGGCCTGTCGGGCTATCCGCCGGGACGCTACCTGCTACTCAACGGCATTGGTGCGGCGATCTGGGCGGCAGCACTGGGTGCAGCGGCCTATCACTTCGGCGCGGTGCTCGAAGGCATGCTGGGCAGCGTCAAGAAGTACGAGCTATGGGTACTGGGCGCCCTGCTGGTGCTTGGCCTGGGCCTGTGGCTGCGCCGACGCATCCGTAACGCCCGCCTGGCCCGGGAAAACTGCGCGGCCGCGAAGGCCCAACTGGCGCAGCAGCAACTGGCCGAGCCGAAGAAGCCCGAGCCTACGACGCCAATCGAGTAAGCCGGTCCCTGCAACAGTAAAGGTCGATCGCGCCGAACAGGCTGGCTGGGCAGCCCCACCGCCACTACACGCCAGCCTGATACCCGGGCCACGGTCGGCATGCATCCGCAGAAACTCATCCAAATGAACACCCTGCCGCAGTTGCGATCCATGTAGAGAGCGTTCTGCACAGGACAGTTACGCCCAACTTTCGAAAGCCAGCCTTGTGCAAGGGAAGGATTCCATGGGCCCGCCCAGTCATTTATTGTTACATGAAGATTAGGGGCGATGGCCCGATGTCCCATTGGCAATGCTCGACAAATAAGTAGACATTTAACGCCATAAATCAGGAGAAATGCCCATGAGCAAAAAGATTGCAGTGATCCTTTCCGGCTGTGGCGTGTATGACGGTGCTGAAATCCATGAAAGCGTGATCACTTTATTGCGCCTGGACCAACGCGGCGCCCAGGTTCAGTGCTTTGCCCCGGACATCGCGCAACTGCACGTGATCAACCACCTCACGGGCGAAGAAATGCCCGAATCGCGCAATGTGCTGGTGGAATCGGCGCGTATTGCCCGAGGTGAGGTCAAGGACATTCGCGAAGCCCAGGTGGAGGAATTCGACGCCCTGATCGTGCCTGGCGGCTTTGGCGCGGCGAAGAACCTGTCGAACTTTGCTGTCGAAGGCGCTGGCTGCAGCGTCAACCCGGATCTACTGGCACTGGCCGAAGCCTTTGCCGAAGCAGGCAAGCCCGTGGGGCTGATCTGCATCTCACCGGCGCTGGCGGCGAAAATCTACGGCCCAGGCGTGACCTGCACCATCGGCAATGACACCGACACGGCGGCGGCCCTGGACAAGATGGGCGCCACCCACCAGGAATGCACGGTGGACGAGATCGTCGAAGACAAGGCGCGCAAACTGGTAAGCACGCCGGCCTATATGCTGGCCAGGAACATCAGTGAAGTAGCGTCGGGGATCAACAAGCTGGTGGACCGGGTACTGGAACTGACCCACGAGAACGACTGAGTCACCTTGGGCGGCTTGTAGGAGCTGGCTTGCCGGCGATGCAGGCGCCTGGGTGTATCAGTTACACCCAGCAGCCCCTACCTTGCTTGTTACCGTGGCGTGCTCAGGAAGCCGTCACCCGGCGCTTCTCGGCCAGGCGGCTGCGGCTGTACAACACCACAATCGCAATGATCGCCAGCGCCTGCGCACTCAATGAATACGCATCGGCATGGATGCCCAGCCAATCGAAGTCAAAGAACGCCACCGGTCGGGTGCCGAAGATGCCAGCTTCCTGCAACGCCTTGACGCCATGCCCGGCGAACACCACCGACAACGCGCACAGCAGCGCCGCGTTGATCCCGAAGAACAGCGCCAGCGGCAACTTCGCCGAGCCGCGCAAGATGATCCACGCCAGGCCTATCAGCAGCACCAGCGCCGTGGCGCCACCGGCCAGGACAGCGTTATGCCCGGCAGGGCCGGCCTGCAGCCACAGGGTTTCGTAGAACAGTATCACTTCGAACAATTCGCGGTACACCGAGAAGAACGCCAGTATCGCAAACCCAAAGCGCCCACCGCCGCCGACCAGGCTGCTCTTGATGTAGTCCTGCCAGGCGGCCGCATGGCGTCGGTCGTGCATCCACACGCCAAGCCACAGCACCATCACGCTGGCAAACAGCGCCGTGCAGCCTTCCAGCAACTCGCGCTGGGCGCCGCTGACATCGATCACGTACGCCGCCAGGGCCCAGGTCGCCGCACCGGCCACCAATGCCAGGCCCCAACCGACGTTGACGCTGCGCACTGCCGATTGTTGGCCGGTGTTACGCAGGAAGGCGAGGATCGCCGCCAGCACCAGGATCGCTTCCAAGCCTTCGCGCAGCAGAATCAGCAAGCCCGAGATATAACTCAACGACCAGCTCAGGCCGTCGCCCCCCAACAGGCCGGCCGATTCAGTGAGCTTGCCCTTGGCCACGTCCAGGCGCTGCTGAACCTGCTCGATCGGCAGCCCATCCTGCAACGACTGCCGATAAGCCATCAGGGCTTTCTCGGTGTCCTTGCGCACGTTGGCATCGACGTTATCCAGGGAGCTTTCAACCAGTTCGAAGCCTTCCAGGTACGCCGCTACCGACAGGTCGTAGGCCTGCTCATGCTCGCCGCTGCGAAACGCCGCCAGGCTCTTATCCAACGTGGCAGCGGTGTAATCGAGCAATTGCGCCGGGCCACGCTGCACCTGCGGCGGCTGCGCCCGCTGTGCGCGGAATACACGGACTGCATCCGGGCCTTCGGCGGCCAGCACTTCTTCCGGGGTCTGACGCGCAAGGTCGGCCAAGTTGAAGGATTTTTCGCTTTTCGCCGCCGCAGGGTCAGCGGTGAAGCCGGCGATGTAGGTCGCCAGGTCCCAGCGCTGGCGGTCATCCAACTGGTCGGCGAACGACGGCATGTCAGTGCCTTCGACGCCCAGGCCCAAAGTGTTGTAGATACCGTAGAGGCTCAGGCGGTCCAGGCGCTGCACATCACGCAGGTTGGCCGGCGGCGGGGTCATGCCGACTCCGGCCGGGCCATCGCCAGCCCCGGCATCACCATGGCACACCGAGCAGTGCTGGGCGTACAGCGGCGCACCGCGAGTCGGGTCCGGGGTGATGGCCGGCGCCTGGCTGACCTCATAGGCCGCCGCCAGTTGAGCGCCCAACTGCCGCGCCTGACGCGCCACGGCGTTGCCATCCTGGTGGTGGGTGACGGCGACCAACAGCTCATCGACGCCTTTGACCAGGCCTGCGCGTTCGGGCTTGTCAGGCAACTGCGCCACCAGCCCCTGCAACACGCCTAGAAATTCTACCTGTTCACGGTATTCAGACTCATCGACCACCTTGCCCGCCTCCACCGTCGGCGGATAGTCAGCACCGATGTAGTCGAGTAAATGCAGGGCCTGGGGGGCACCTTCTGCGGTAGCAGCCAGCAGATTGAAGCTGCACGACACCAACGCCGGCAACAACAGCCAGGCGAGAAAACGGGAAGGGGCAGTCATGAATGAATCTCGGATGGAAACAAGAAGTAACATATTGTCGAATGTTAATGGGTTTGACTCAAGGCGTTAGTGCTTGGCGGTTGAAATCAGCTGCCAGGATAGTGGCACAAACCTTAAAGAGCGCCTCCAAAAAGCCATTGTTTTGCCATTATCGCAGCCTATAATGCGCCGCCTTCGTTATCGCGAATCGGCATTTGCGCTCCTCTTTTTATGAGGAATATGTAGGAGAAGCCTTTCCTGCGATTGGTTACTCGGCCCGACCAGCACCTTCGGCCGATTACGCTCAGGGAAGCAGCACCTCAATGGCATCTCGCGTCTTCACCTCCCTTGCCCTTGTGGCGGCCACGCTGCTGCCGGGCTGTTCGATGTTGCGCAGCTACGACACTGAACTGCAAGCCACCAACCAGCAGTTGGCCAGTGGCAACGTCGACGGCGCGCTGACCCTGCTGGAGAAGAACAACAGCAGCGAAGACAAAGACCTTCTCTACTACTTCGAAAAAGGCGAGCTGTTGCGCGCCAAGGGCGACCTGGCCGGCAGCCAGGCGGCCTGGCACCGCGCGGACCTAGTGGTCTACAAGTGGGAAGAGTCGGTCAAGTTCGACAGCGAACGCTATCTGGCGCAATTTGGCAGCTTCCTGGTCAACGACAAGGTGCGGCGCTACGAAGGGTATGACTATGAAAAAGTCATGCTCACCACCCAGATGGCGTTGAACCTGCTGGCAGTCAATGACTTCGACGGCGCCCGCACTGAAATCAAGAAAACCCACGAACGCGAAGCCGTGATCGCCGAACTGCGGGACAAGCAATACCTCAAGCGCGAAAACGAAGCCGAGCGCCAGGGCATAGCCACCCAGTTCAAGGACCTGCGCGGCTACCCGGTGGAGAGCCTCGACGCGCCGGACGTGGTAGCCCTGAAGAACAGCTACCAGAGTGCATTCAGTCACTACCTGGCCGGTTTCGTCTACGAAGCCCTGGGCGAAAAGGACCTGGCCGCGCCGGGCTATCGCAAGGCCGCTGAATTGCGCCCCAATACACCGTTGCTCGAACAGGCCCTGCTCGATCTGGATGCGTCCAGCGTGGCGGATGACGAAAGCGACGTACTGATCGTGGTGCAAAGCGGCCTGGCGCCGGCCCGCGACTCGATCCGCCTGCCACTGCCGATCCCTATCGACGGGCATTGGGTAATCACCCCACTGTCGTTCCCGGTGATCAAGCCAGACACCTCGACGGCCACCTTTGCGCAGATCGGCGTCGATGGCCGGCAGCAGAATCTCACGGCCCTCAACAGCACGACGTCCATGTCACGCCGCGCCCTGCGCGACGACATGCCGGGGATCATCCTGCGTACTACCGTGCGCGCCATCAGCCGGGGTGTGACGCAAAAGAACCTGAACCAGACCAACCCGATGGCCGGCCTGATGCTGGGCATCGCCTCCGCCGTCACCGAAGGCGCCGACACCCGCACCTGGCGCACCCTGCCGGACATGACCCAAGTCACGCGCCTGCGCCTCAAGCACGGTGAGCACCAAGTGAGCCTGCCCAATGCCTTGGGCGGCACACGGGTGACGGTCAAGGCCGAGCAACGCCACCAGGTGATCACCTTGCGCGTGGTCGGCAACCAGGTATTCGCCAGCGGTCTGGCGGCCCATGGGGTCGCGAGTAATCCAGCCCAGGCCGTCGCCAGCCTCAAACAACCTTAAGGAGCACGCTATGCGTCATTTCATTCTCGGCGCCCTGGCGCTGGTCTTCCTCGCCGGTTGCGCCACCCCGCCGCCGGAGCCCGGCAGCGCCGCGAGCAAAGTCGTGGTGATGGGCACGTTCAAGGGCATCGCCGTCGGCGCCATTCGGGTGGCACGAGAGAATGGTTTCCTGACGGCCAAGGTGCAACTGAGCAACATCACCAGCAGCAACCAGATGATGTATTACCGCTTCGCCTGGCTGGGCGCCGATGGCTTCCCGGTGGGCAATGAAGAGACCTGGAAAGTGCTGAACCTCTACGCCAACCAGACCACCTTCCTGCCGGCCATCGCCAACCTGCCCCAGGCCGCCGACTTCCGCCTTGAAGTGAAAACGCCTTGAGGCAGCCTCCCATTCAGCTTTCGAGAAACCTTCCCATGCTTGCACGCTTTTCGTTCCTCGCCGTCATTGCCGTCCTGGCCAGCGGCTGTGCCAACACCTCGCCAGTCATCGGCGGCAAAAACATCAGCTACGGCGATACCAAGGCCGTGGAATTGGTGACCAACGAGTTCGGCTCCACCGACCTGCAGATGATCGCCGAGAGCATGACCCGCTCCCTGGCGCAGTCCGGCATCCTCCAGGGCCGCCCGGTGGTGCAGGTGTATGACGTGAAGAACAAGACCAGCGAGTACATCGATACCCGCGAGATCACCACCTCGATCAAGACGCAGTTGATGAAGACCGGCACCGCCCGCTTCGCCAGCGACAACACCGATATGCAAAGCCAGGTTGACCAGCTCAAGCTGCAAAACCAGAGCGGCCTGTACAAGAAATCCACGGTCAGCAAGACCGGCAACATGATT
>Ga0180008_1001736_pt1 | contig 12928 bp, 16 predicted proteins | sample MM_PW_MetaG_FD_121121 | JGI IMG/M metagenome (GOLD analysis project Ga0180008, IMG submission 121121) | Groundwater microbial communities from the Aspo Hard Rock Laboratory (HRL) deep subsurface site, Sweden - MM_PW_MetaG | ecosystem: Environmental > Aquatic > Deep subsurface > Groundwater... | reverse complement strand
TACAGTAATCACCGTAGGTTTTATATAATTGATTAACTAATTTATCCATCTAATAGATTCCTCTTTTCATCAGCGTTCTTTAATAATTTTAAAATACTTGGCAAATCTTTCGTCATTTCAACTTTAATTAATTTTCTTGTTTTAACATCAAAAACACATTTTTTAATTTGCCACGGTGAAAACTCACCTAACCCTTTCATCCTGATGATATTATTTGAAAATTTTCCTTTTCTTGCTTCGTCTATATTTTTTTGAGTCCATAATGGAATAAATATTTTATCTTTATTAATTGCAAACAATGGTGTTCTACATATAAATAATTTTCCATGTTTAATTATTTCAGGTGTTAAATATCCAAACAATGCAATTATTAAACATGTTATATGATTTCCATCAGGATCAGAATCAGAACATATAATTATTTTATCATATCTTAATCTAGTAATGTCAAAATCAGGTTCTATTCCTGTTCCAATTGCTGATATGATTTCTTTAACTTCTTGATTTTTTATTATATTTCTTTTCTTAATTGCCACATTAGGAATTTTTCCTTTTGTCGGCATAAGTGCATGAATGTTTGAATCACGACATTGTTTTAATGATCCGGCTGCACTATCACCTTCAACGATAAATAATTCACCATTTGGTTTGCGACAATCTTTTAATTTAGTATATTTTGTTGATGCTCTTTTATATGATGTTGATTTAACTTTTTTTGATTCAATCTTTCGTCTATAATCGATAAATCTTTCAATAATCAAATTTAATTGATTTGTATTTTTTTGAAAATAAACTTCTAATGTTTTCTTAAACTTACTAAATAATCTGTCTAAATAACTAGCTCTATTTATTAACTGAGTTTTTGTTTGACCGCCAAATTCAGGTTCAGCTAATGATAAATCAATATATACTCTCAAACCACATAATGTATCTTGTGGTATAAATCTATTATCTTTTTTTCCATAATGAGATAATATATCTTTTAAAATATTATATAAAATTTTCACATGAACTCCACCATTATCAACAGGTAATAAATTCACAGAACTTAAAACCTTTGGTGTCACAGATCCATCTAATGAATAACATAATCTAACATTTAGATATTCATCGATTATCTCTGATTCTATTTTTCTTTTGTCTGATAAATTAATTTGTATAATATCAGATGTTTCATTATCTGATAACAAACAATAGTTATTAAAATAATCATCAAGTGATAATTTAATAACTTCTTTTTCACCATTAACAATTAACACAAATATACAATTATTTAAATGTACAGACGATATTAATAATCTTTGACGAATTCTATCAACATCAGGATCTAATGATTCAAATATCGCCTTATCCGGTTTAAAACTTATCTTTGTGGAAAATGTTTGATCCTTAATTTTATTTGAAAATTTCTTAATCAAATTATAATTTTCAAATGCATATATCGAATATTTTTTTCGTCGAATAGTTTCGATTTGATAATATTCACTTAAAGCGTTTACAGCCACAAGGCCAACACCATGACGACCTGAACATATTTGATATGAATCTCTTGAACCTTTAAATTTGGATCCTGAATTTAATACAGTTGATATTGTAATTGGAACATCCTTTTCAACAGGAATACCACGACCATTATCTGTAATTGAAAAGTAATGTTTTTCTGTATCAATCTCAACAATTACAATGTTTGCATGTCCGGCTAAACACTCATCTAGTGCATTATCCAAAACTTCCTCAATTAAATGAGTTGGTGTATCCGTTGAACCAATATACATTCCAGGAGAACTTCTTATTGATTCAAAATTACTCAAGACTTTAAACGAGTCTGCGTTATAATTTTTTGCCAAATTAAATATCCTTTAAATCAATGTTATTACATAATTGTCGTAGTCTACATTAACATCCCATCCAGCATCCTCATATATTTCTTGAATTCTATCAAGATCGCTATCACAAAAAGAACCTTCGGCATCATTATCAAATTTCAGAACTAGACATTCAATTTGATCTACATTACTCTCAATTGCTTTATCGATCTTTTCTTCAAGAAAAGAAATCAAATCTTCACTTGTTATTAAAACTTCTATTTTTTTATCTTGTTTTACATTTTCTTTTAAAATTGCCATTTATATTTCACCCCATTCAATTTTTGGATATATTTCAGCACATTTTTCACCATCGAATACCCAACGCCATATACATCCTTCTTCACCTGACATTTGAATGTATGATCCTTGGGTTACATATGGTGCAATTGCATTAAATAAAATTTCATCATCACCTAATTTTTCACCTTCGAAACTAATATAATCAATATCACCATCTTCATTGCGTTCAACATGCCATCTCCATGCATCCATAGCCGTATCTAAATCTTTTGCATCACAATATTCTCCATCATTAACCCATGCATAATGTAAATGTCGAGGAGAATCAGAACCGGAGGCAAGGTTCTTAATTGCCTCCAGTGCTTTTTCCTGTAGATCGTGTTTGATTTCAAAATCGGCTTCTATTTGATCCATATAATATCCCATTATAAATTACCTTTATATTTCGATATTATCGAACGAAAACTCTTCTGTATAATCTTGTTTTTGTTCCTCTTGTTTTTGTGCAGGTTTAGTAGATTGATTTTGTGGAGATGTAGTTTCAGGTGTATAACTACTTATTGAATTATCAACTTCGTTTGAACTTTCTTGAATAGATTGGGACCAATCGAATTTTTCATTAAATTGTGATAATGTTTTCTTTTGAATTTTTAATACTTCTCGAACAAATTCGTCTTTTAATCTTGATCCAACTTCAAGACCAAAAACAGTTTTAATTCCATGTTTTGAATTTGTTGTTGTTATAGTGACATTTGTAACATGTCTTTTATTTTTAGCAACCATTTTTTCTAATGTTGGATTGTCTGGAAATATTGGGGGATCAATGTCCATTTTTGTTAGTTTATCCAAATAAGAATATATATTTGGACTTTTGATTCCTTTACCACGGATAAATACAAATATAGGTTTACTATCATTAACGATCGGTTTTCCATTTTTTTCACAGAGAATACCACTTACAATAATTTCGCCTTTACATCCATTACATGATGGTGTGCTTTCACGATCATCTCTGTTAGTTGGACATATTATGTTGTCTTTTCCTCTCCATGGTTTTGTATTTTGATAAGAAAAACACATGATTCTATCATTACCATTTACTTTTTCTTTTTTGACAAGAACTGGTTTGACATGAGTAATGATAAAACTTACTTCATCTAGATTATATTGAACACCACGAACCTGAATTTTGCCAGCTTCTTCTGAAATACCAATATGATTTTTTCTTGTTATTCCTGATATATAAACTGAATGAAAAAATTCATCCTCAGGTTTAGTTTTTTCTGGTGCTGCATAACCTGTTCCAAGCAGCCCATCATATTCATTATTTTTATTTTCCATACTTAATTAAAATCTCCTTGTTTTTAATTTTATTTATTTGGGACTAAACAGAACAATAAGTCCCTAGATTCTGAAGGCGTGTCTCCGCTTTCTGGAATCGTGATCAATGAAAATTCATCATTAAACCAGCATTTAATATACATTTCAAGTAAGCTACTTGATCTGAATGGTGTAATGCTGAGTTTGTCTGAGAAAGAAATATTTTTATCTGAATATGTTGATATTGTACTGATCTTTTTTATTTTATATTCTGTTAATGATCCTTGAATCAATTTTGTGTGTGGTGTGTAAATAATAGCTAATTTATCACCACCATCAACACTTTTAAATATTTCGTTCATATAAATGTAAATACCTGTATCAATATCTAAACATGCCTGTGTTGTATTCATAATGCGTTCAATTGATGTGTGTTTTCTACATAACAGTCCTCGTGTATTGTTATTACATGCATCACATTTATTATGATCGAAATCAATATATGATGGAAGACTTTGTATTTCTGTTTGTTCTACTCTTTCGAAAAAACTCACTATTTTTTTCTTATTTAATAAGAATTTAGTTAGGGTGATTGGAAATATATCTCTAGTCGGATCTTTCTTTAATATTTCTTTAATAATGCTTTCTGCTGTTGTAATTTGTTCTAATTTCATTTATTTAATAATTCTCCTTTTTCTAAATAAAAAATAAAATATTCTCCCTATAATTTAAAACTTTAAGAAAAAATTAATGTTGACTATTCTTTATTTTTAATACTATAGTACACATTTTTTACACCTTCATGTGACCATCTACAAGAACCAGTAATTGGTCTCCAATTTTTTAAAACCAATTGTGTCTCATTTGGATCTTTCCATAAAATAAAGTTTCCATCATTGTCAACGACTGTAAAATTGTTTTCAAACTTTAAATAAACTATATTTGGATCATTAAATAATATTGGTGATTCTATTCGATTTATCTCTTCATATCCTTGGTTAATTTTTTCAATTACATAAGCTAACTTAGATAAACTATTCATATCACCTCCTTAAAAAAAAATAAATAAAAAGGAATCGACTCAAATAAATTGAATCAATTCCTTTTCAATTATTAATATATATAATTATATCACTTCATCCAAAATTTAATTTTCTGGTGCAAAAAACTGAACTGGATTTTTTGCATTATTTAAATCAACAAGTATATTACCTGTTGACATGTTATCAATAGTCAACTTAATTTTCATCTTAGTTGATCCGTCCATTGTGTTATCGGTGTAGTGTAATAACAATCCACCTTTAGTTTGAAACACAACACCGTCAGCAGTCTCACTACATGAAACAAATTCTGATCTTTTAGTTTCAAAAATGGTATCACCTTTTATAATTTTAATACTAAAATCTTGTCCTTCTGGTATCACTTTACATTCCTCCTAATTCTCTTATTTTTAATTCATTTGTGATTAGCCCCTTATTCTTAGATATCATTCGACCAATCATGTTAATAATTATATTGTTCTTTAGTGTATCATATAAATTTACAAAAATTGATGGTAATCTAACCTTATCATAAAAATTAATTTGTTTAATTATTTTCTCTTGATTATTAATGCAAAATTCATACGGATCAATTTGTAGAAAATTAACATCAAATCCTTTTAAAATATTAACTAAAAAATCAATATTATCATATTCTAAAAATTGAATGAATTTATAAATATCATCAACATCAGAAACATCATAAACATCAATTATTTCTGGAAATTCAAATCCATATACCTCTTGAACTTTATCAATTATATGATAACATAATGTTCTTTGATTATCAAATGATTGTTTTTGAATATCTTCAATAAATATCAAATATGTTTCTTGAAAATCTTCCTGTCCGATATTCTCAATTATTTGTAAAAAATCGTATTGAACGATTACATCTCCGACTACCTCACTTTGTGTTGTATCATCATTATCGTCTAACATATCTATTGGCAACATTGCACTCAATAATAAATCTTTAGGATCTTTCATTATAAGTTCTCCGTAATGTGTTTCCAAGATCTTTTATTTTTGATTGATGATATTGTTTCTGGTGAAACATTATATATTCTTGAAATTTCTTTGTTTTTAAATCCAAATTTTAAACTTTTAATTCTTCCAAAATTACTAGCTTGATAATCTGGGTATTTTCTAATTGTTTTCCATATCTCGATCATTTATTAATTCCTTTCACAATTTTATAATGGAAACTGTCCAATTGATAAATCCCTATAATCGATTCTTTTATCTTCTCTAAACCGAACAAAAGATGCTTGGTCCATCATAACACCGTCACATTCACCAAGACTTATATATTTGTTATTAGTATATTGAATTAATGGTAGTTTTTGAAATCTATGTCGTCTATATTTAACCTCAGCTATTAATGTTGGTGGTATCCATATATTTCCATCACGTTCTTCAACTTGATTTTCATAAACATATTTAAATAAATCAAGTTTTTCTAATTTTGTAAGACCAGTACCAAGTTTTGATGTTAAGATAAAATTGTTATTTTCATCTAAAAGAGCCAATATCAAATATCCTACTTGATCTTTAATCCATGCTTTTTCACCTATTTTACCAGCACCTAGAACAACAACATCGGCTGTCATTACATGTTTTATTCGATATCGAATATTTGGTTCTAATGGATCCATAACAACAATACCTTCACCTTTTCCTTTAATAACTATATCTTCCCACAATTTCTTAAATTCATCAACACCACCATAAACAAATCTTGGACTTTCAATATGATTATTATGTTGAAGCATCTCTTTTAAAGATTTTAAATCTGAATTTGTATTCTGACCGTTTAATCGAAAAACATCAAATGGATAATGATAAACAAGATTAACATCACCTGTTCTTATAATACTTTGTGACCTATTAAACGGGATACTTTCATTTGGATCAAACGCCTTTAATTCTCCCATAATAACTATATCGTCTATATGATTCATTCCATCTAAAGTATTCTTATACTCTTCTAAAACAGGATAATCTCTATTATGTATAACACTTTTTTTTGTTATAAAGTATGGATCTTTTCCTTTTTCATAAATTAAACTATTTAATTCACCATCCAACTTCTCACTGTAAATATATTGTTTACCTGATTGTATAATAAACTTAATGAATTCATCATAACTCATATCGATGAATTTGATACTATCACGCCAAGCTATTGTATATTTGTATTCACTTTTCACTATTTTTGCCATTCATTTATCCTCACTTTTTACTTTTTATTTATAATTCTAAATGTGTCTCCATAATTTTCTATTTTTTATTTGTGAAATTATCATTAAACTAACTCCAAATTTTTCTGCAATTTCTTTTTGTGTTAATAATCCTTCATCTAAATCTATTCTAATTTCAGTAACTTTTTGTTCATTTAATTTTGAATTTGGATTATTTTCACCTTTCCTCTTTTCACTCATTAATTTTTTACTTTCTTCTGAATGTTTTAGTCCTAACATTCCGACATGATTTTCACTTATTAATTTTTTACTTTCTTCTGAAACTATTTTACATGTATGATGTAAACTCTTATGTTCTCTATCAGTCATCATTTGAAAATTGTCTAATCTATTATTTTTAGTAAAATCTTTGTGATGAATAATATATCCTTTTGGTATTTCTACAATAAAATGTTCAAACATTAGTAAGTGAATTTGTGTAGTTTTCGATTTTTTATTTTTGTATAAATTAACACATAAATAATTATTACCATCCTCATTTTGTTTTAATATTTTCTCTTTTCCGAATTTTAATGATTTAACCCTTCCAAGACTACTTATAAAATAATCTCTATTATATCCTTCTATTTCTCTCCAAATCTCTCCATCCAAATTTTCTAATGATAGATTTTCATAAATTTTAATCAATTATATTTTCCTTTAACTGAATGATTTTACCTTCTTTAATAATAAAAATAACATTTTTTTCTGTAATTGTATCTAAATAAGAACTATCAACAATTATTGATCTATCTTTTCTTTGTTCCAATATACCATTCTCAGGAACAGACATTCCTATGGATACACCAAAATCAATGTTCTCTAAATCATTAATAAGCATTTCATCACTTTTATAAAATTTAACAGGAATATTGGATTTTGGTTTCATAGAAAATTTATTTTCAGATAAAACCTTATTTATACTTTCTTCATTACATTTGATTGTTCTATATAGTGTTACATTATTAGAACTCTTTACAATTTTCTTTTCTTTAATTATTTCTTTTTTCTCTTTTTGTTTTTCAGTTTTGTTTTCATTAAGTGTAACAACAGGTTTCTTTTCAATTTCTTTTTGTTCAACTTTAATTGTTAGACTTCTATCAAACTTGACTTTATCTTCCCATACAGGATAATATTGATTATCTGTAGAAATCATTTCTAAAGAACAATTACCTGATTTTTCGTTAATATCTAATGGTGGTAAATCAATAGTGACCGTACCATTTTCAATTAATGCATTAAACATTAATTTATAATTTTTATTAGGACAAGAAAGAATAAATCTTCCTTCTTTAATTTCATTATCACTACCACCTTCAATATCAATATCGAAGGAAAGTAATTTTCCCTTTCCAGTGTCTATTTTTATCATTATGTAACTCCTGAATTATTATCTGAACATTTTAATATTATTTTAAGTGGTGCTGTTTTTTTATTCTTACTTGAAACAGCCTTAACTCGAATTGATAATCGTTTTGGATGATCTTCTGTTTCAATTGGTATAATTGCACCACCAATATACTCACCACCACATCTTTGTGATCTGAACATTCCAAGTGTGGCTATATCAATCATTTTTATCCCTTTGTCATTTTATTTTTTATATAATTATTAAATTTTGAGTCTGGTTCTTCTGATTCATTTTTTTGTTGAATGTTTTCGTCGATAAGATTAACAATATGTTCAATCATTTGAAGACCTGCCATGTCTACATTTGCCATAATATTAATAAATTTATTTTTTAAATGTAATATTAAATCTTCTAATTTGTTTATTTTATTTTCTAAATCTAGTTTTTCTTCTTCTAAATTCTTTATTGTTAAATCATCAAATTCATTACCAGTCACTCTCAATCTCCTTTTATATTTTCTCTTGTTTCCAAGATGTAAATTTTCCTGGTCCATCTCCAGTTACGGATATTGCATATGTACCAATAATATTATTATTAGTTCCAACAGATGTGGCATTTGAATATATTCGAATTCTTGCACCTATTAAATTACAATCGTCATCATATGTTGGGAGATCTATATAAATATTTTCATGCATTAATCCTAACGAACTTTTTAAATCATCTGATATTAAATCAACTTTGGTTTCTATATCATTTACAACATTTAAAATAGATGTTAAATCTGTTGTAATTGAATCTATTTTATCATCAATAATATCAACTTACCTTTGCAAATATGTCCGTCTATTATTTTCATAAATCACCTTTTTAATACAAATTTCAAATGACCGCAATCATATATTCTATGATAACCTTCTTTGTATCTCAAAATCCATTCGGGAATATCTTTCGGTTCATTTGATTTTTTACGAAGATTGAATCTATGAATTCTATTTAATCCTTTAACATACCAATAATTTGGTTTTGTTATTGAAATAAGATCAAATCCAATTTTATGATAAACATTACCTTGACTCCATCTTCTATCTGCATAAGAAAATATCTCTTTCCATTCATTATTTCTTTGAAAATGTTTTAATAATTTAGAAGCAATACCTGGAATTTTATAATTATAATTAGAACAAAATCTATTAAGCTCCCATATACCATCAACACTTTTTGATCCTTTTGAAATACTCCCTTTTGAAAAAGTCATAATAGAAATTAATTCACCATTATAAAAAGCTCCAAGTTTAATATTAGAATTATCTTCACCTTGAATGTGAAATTTATTTAAAAATTTATTTTTAACTTTGGCATTTATTTCTCTTATTTCACATTTACGAGCATGAATTCTTTTTAAACTACCATTAAGATTCAATATTTGTTTTAATTTAGATTTAACAATATTTTGTTTATAAATCCACTCATCTTCAAAAATATGAATTAATCTTATGTTATTTTTTTCACACAATTCAGTTTTATTCAAATGATAATTTTTATCTCTAAATTTTTCTGAATGATAATATAATCCATCAAATTCAACAGCTAATTTTTTTGATGGAATATAAATATCTAATTCATATGGTTTTATTATGTTTCTATCATTTTGTATTATATTAAAAAAATTCAATGATTGAGTATATTCTAATAATTCTATCTCACCATTTGAAATATATTTTGGAAAACATATCGGACACCTTCCACAACCCTGATATAAATTAAAATAACTTGTCTCAAAACATGAATTACAAATTTTACATTTAACTTTTATAATATCTTTATAATTTATATAATCTGAAATTAATTCCAGATTTAAATATTTTAACATATTTATTATTTTTGGTATAATTTTATTTAATATAGTTTGTTTTTGTTTTTGTTTAACATCATCATTCTTCATTGGATTATCAACATTATATTTTTTGATATATGTTTTTTTCCTTTTATTTAATATATTAATATTTTCAAATGGGTTTTCTACACCATATTTATTCAACATTGAATTTTTTCGTTTTATTGCAACATCATTATTTAATAAAGAACATTTAACCCCATATTTTTTTAAATTTATTTCTTTAACATTATTTTTAAATTTTTCAGTTTGTGAAACATACTCAGTTCCATATTTTTCTAAAGAAATTTGTATTCTTTTCTCTTTAACGTTTTCATTCTTTATTGGACTGATTTCTCCATATTTTTCTAAACATGTATTTTTAAATTTTTCTTTTGTTTCTTCAGAGTTTCTTGCACATTTATAACTACAAAATTTTCTGTATCCACTAGATAGTCTTTTGAATTTTGTTGAGTTTCCACATTCACAAATTCCTTCATTTATCTCTTTTATATATTTATCATAATATTCTTTAGGTGATACATTATGTTTTTTTAAATGTTGTGATAACGAAGAAAAATTTTTATATTCTTTATTACATATTTTACAATTCAATTTTTCAAAAAATCTCCTTTTTCTTCTATCCACTAATCATAAGACTTGTAAAATAAGCATTTAACAAATCCTTTGATGGGTTTGTTTTTGGAACACGATATTCAGCGTGACCTGTTTGTATGATGTCAGATATAAGTTCATTTTTTGTAACATGATCATCTGATAATGGTCCAAAAAATTCCTGAAGTGATAATAATGCTCCATAACTAATAAAACTTAATGATTCTTGTTCTCCTAATCTCTGACCTCCTTCATGTCCTTTTCCAGCAGTAGGTTGTAAAACTTTACCTGTAACTGGTCCCGTACTTCTAGCATGTATTTTCATATCACCCATATGCTCAAGCTTATAGATGTACATATATCCGAACGGAACTTCATAATTCGTATGACAATTAAATTCTGGTAAAAATAATTTATATTTAGTTCTCAAATCAAGAACTTTCAAAGCTTGTCCAATCATTTTATAACTAGGTGCTTTAAACGGAGGGACTATAATAGGAAACATATTCTTATTATTAATTTGTTCCCACAACATTTGGAATTGTGTATCATTCAATCGTTGAAGGTTATTGATGAATTTTGTACTGTATTCCTTATTTTTAGAATTATCTAATAATGGAATAACCTTCTTGATTATGGTAATAAAATCATTTTTGTTTTTATTCTTTTTTAAATAACTAACTAATCTTCTTGATATAAGACCACAATACATTTCATATAACTGACCAATATTCATACGATTTAATATACCAAGTGGATTAATAACAAAATCTAGTCTTTCACCCCAAGGAGTTCTTGGCATCAAATTATCTTTTTCAATTAATGAAACAATACCTTTATTTCCGTATCTATTGCAAAGTTTATCTCCAAGATTAATTGTCAATTCTTGTTGAATTTTAAATCTGACTAAGACACCATCAATAGTATTACCACGAACTGTAAATTTTTCTTTTGGAGATTTTTTATATCTTTTAGATGTTCTATCAGCAAGTTCTTTTAATTTAGGAAATTTATCAATATCAACATTAGAGAATACATCAATATCAGCAATCAATCCACCAGGACTTTTCTTAATATATTGTCCGGCAGTGATGTCGGTTTCATCATCTTCTTCAAAACCAATTAATTCTTCAATTTCACCAATTGATTTTCTCAATAAAGGTTCACCACGAACAGTTGATTTTCCTAAATCGTTAATATATAAAAGTCTATCTTTTTCAGATATCAAAATATCAATCTCAATTAAATGAAGTGATGTTAATTTTTCTTGTTGAACAAGTCTTTCATTAATTACAACACCATCTTCGTAATTAAAACCTTTATATGGTAAGATACCAACTGCTAATGTTCTTCCTAAAGCGATTGAACCGCCATCGATGCAACTTCCTTCTGCAACAATATCACCTTTTCTAACAGACTGTCCTTGTTTAACAATAACATTAAATGTACTTAGTGAATTTTTACCAGTTCCAGATTTAAGTGATACGGGACGAATATCGACTTCACTTGGTTGATTGTCTTTACATTTAAAACCGATATGATCAATTGTAATTTCTGTTATTTTTCCATCACATGGTGCTCTTTTAATAAAAAGATCAGATACAACATTTGTTAATATTGATTCATAACCAGTCTGAACTATAGGTGGCTCAGGATCTTTAATTGCAAGAATCTGTCTAGCCTGATTCGCTGCCATTATAACACGTGATCCTTCATTGTTTTCAATAAAAGGAATTAATGTTGTTGATGTACTTAATATGCCTGATGCTTCATCATTTAGTTTAGGTTTGATTTTTATTAAACCCCTTGCAGATGTTATATATGAATCAACAGTTAATTGTTGAGCTATACCGATACCTGGTCCTTCTGGAGTATCTAATGGATCAATATTTCCAAAATAACTATCATGAACACTTCTAGCTTCCATCTGAACGGCTTCTTTTCCAGGAATACCACCAATTGATTTTCCAACTGGAGATACTTTAGAAAGAGTTGCCATTTCTTCAAGAGGATTACCATATTCCATATTAACCACAATTTCTGAGTTAATAAAGTCTGATATAACCTTTGTTGGAACTATTTGGAATTTGGCATTTTGATTTCCAGCCAGAACTTGTTCTTTAAAGTTTGTATATGCTGCCAATATTTGTTTTTGAGCCAAATGAACAAGAACCTCAGAATTTCTAATTCTTTGATTTGATAAATCATTCCGAGCTTGCATAAATCCTGTAACAACTTTCTGTGCCATATATTTCATTATTCTATCAAGATCCATTGGTAAATCTTGATTCATTAAAACTTGTCTGGCCACAGGATCTACAATGTTCTCTAGATTAGTTCTAATTTTATATGTTGAATTAATCTTGCCTGTGATT
>Ga0180008_1001734_pt1 | contig 12932 bp, 11 predicted proteins | sample MM_PW_MetaG_FD_121121 | JGI IMG/M metagenome (GOLD analysis project Ga0180008, IMG submission 121121) | Groundwater microbial communities from the Aspo Hard Rock Laboratory (HRL) deep subsurface site, Sweden - MM_PW_MetaG | ecosystem: Environmental > Aquatic > Deep subsurface > Groundwater... | reverse complement strand
CCATCGGTTGTTGGGGTCTCGGCTACGGGCTTCGGGCTACGCCCTCCGCCCTTCACCGACACCCCAACAACCGATTCTCATCTTGATTGTCGCTACGCTCGCATCCTGTCAGTCGCCGCGCACTCTACGGCGCGAACCTAGACTCGAGCTGCAGGTCCAGCCCCTCAGCCAACGCACTTTGGGGGTTGCTGGCCACCATCGCCAAGATCGCGCCCATCGCGTCCGACACCATAGAGACCGCCAGCGGGTTGCTCGCGTCGTACCCTCTGCGGACCTCAGCCTGGTCCGCCAACTGTCTTCCATAACGAAGTCTGAGCAATCCTCTCGCCTCGGCGAGATCGCAGGCCATCATCGCATGGTAGACATGATGGATTTGGCTCACCTGCACATCGACGATCGTCGCGGTGTAAAGCGTCCGACCATGTTCGACACTGTCCCGGTCCCTGCCGATATTCCAGAGCCCCCCGGCCACCGTCTCTCCGGTCATGCCCGCGTCACGACGGAGGATTTGATCGACCAGATCACTTGGCATGCCCAGTTCCAGATCGAGCGAGTGGAACATGATGCACCTCATCAACCCCGGCGCGGTCAAACACGCTTCCAGCGGTCGCGCCCCGTCAAACGGAGGCTGCGGGCTATACAGCCAGGCCAATGGATCGGACGGCAAGCTGTCACGCTCAAACCGAGCGCCGGTTTCAACGGCCGCGATCACGAGGCGATCGACCATCTTGTAGGTCAAATCGAATGACACATCGTCGGGGCTATCGCTGGCTAGCGGATCAGGGCGTCCCAACAGAGCTGAAGTGGTAAAGTAATCCAGCGCTGAGCGCTGGGTCCGGGCAGCTATTCTCTGTTCGTACATCTCATGCGTCAGCATTGCGAAACCCTTTCTGTCACCATCCTTTTCAAAAGAAGCCTGCGCGAGTCGCTTGCTCCACTTGCAGACTTGTACATTCATTTCAATGATTCTGGAATTATAGAATTGAACGGTGTCCGATTTTCTGTTTCAACGGACGTCGAAACGGACATCGGCCGGTACATTGTTGGTTTGGCTGACGGATCTGTCCGTCACTAACCGTTTGACCGGTTGGGATGGATCGCTGATAGTCTGGCCCATGGACTCATCAGCAATGGTCGAGGCCCTGGCTGCGCTAGGGCAACCGACTCGCCATGATATCTACCGCCTACTCGCCCGGGCGCCTGAAGGCCTGCCGGCGGGAGAAATTGCGCGCCACCTCAATGTCGCTGCAAACACGCTATCTTCCCATCTGGGAATTCTATCGCGCGCCCACCTTGTTTCCTCGCGCCGTGCGGGAAAACAGGTGATCTATCGGGCTGATACAGCCGCAGCGTCGTCCATCGGCACATACCTCAATGGCTTAGCCTCAGTGACGCCCTGAATTTTCTGAATACGCTCTGCTTCGCTCCTCGAAACTCAGGAGTGAAGAAAAATGGAAGATCGCATTGCCCACTACATGGTGACCTTCACGCCTCAGCAATGGCCGGAAGCTTACCGGCGTGCTCTGGAAGTTGAAGAGCTCCCCAGGAAGGGCAGTCGGCGAATGGCAGCAGCTGTTACCGCTGCCGCCACTCGGCTGGGGTATAAGGAGCGCAACTTCTTCAAGATCATTCGGGCGTACAAGGACTCGCTCCAGCTGAACGATCAGGTTCTGTCCAACTACCCCCGTCAGCTTCCTGCTGAAACGAGAGCAGCTCTCGAAGAAGCCATCGCGCACGCCGGCCCGGGCGCTCGGCCAGGGGCGATCCAGTCTGCCGCCGAAGCCTTGTGCGAGAAGCGTAAAATAAGTCCACCAAGCAAACGGGCAGTCCGCACGAGACTCAATCTGCCCATGGAAGTGACCGATATCGCGTCCTACACCGGCATGAATACCGACTACGCCATCGATATGTCGCCACTCGATGTGGCGGTCGATGGCCCCGATAACATCCCCTATCACGCTGTCCTCACCGCGTTCATCGACGTCAACCGTGGTATCGCTCTTGCCCATGTGGTGACTGCAGATCGGCCAACTGCCGACGACATCCTCCAGTTGGTCACCGAGGCAGCTGAGAAGACGAGTTCCGCATCACCCGCACGCGCATCTTTGGCGATGTACCGGAACGCTCCTGTCGATGACCCGCGTACGAAAGCCCAGTTACGCTCACTCGGCATCACCCAGTCAGACGTTCAGGTAGATTCTCGTCGGCCAGGATTGGCCCTCACTGCTATGTTTGGCACCAAGCTCGGCCGCGTGCCACTCAATCCTCGCCGCAATCCTTCCATCCCATTCGCAATTCGGGAAACTCTGCCTCTGCCTGTCGTGCGTCCAGCCGTTGCTCTGCTTCTGGAACGCTATCACGCTGGCCTGCAGATCAATCGCGAGGCCGAGCCCGCCGTATCAGCCGCAGCAGCGATCCAAGCGATTACCAAGGGGCCAGCGAAAGCAAAGCCAACTGAAGTCGCCTATGCCCGACCTCTGTCCCCGACCAGGTAGCACTTTAGCGGCAGGTGGGATTGTCGCAGCGCGCTGGCTGAATGGGATCCCAACCGTCATTCCCCATTCCGCCTGATTGATCTTCGAACATCCACCTTGCGTTAACTTTTGCGCGTCACATGCAAGCACATGTTCTTGCAGTATAAATTTCCGATCGAACCAAGCAGGGCGCAACATGCGCGCTTGGCGTCGATCCTGCAGCTACAGCGAAATTTGTACAACGACGCGCTCCAAAATCGGCGTGCAGCCTATCAGCGCGGCGTCCATCTCACATACGAAGACGATACCAAGTCTCTCCCTGCGTATAGAATGGCCAACCGCCAGCATACTGCCCTGCCCTGGGGCATTAACAATTGGACCTTGCGCTGCGTCGATACCGCAATGACGAGGTATCGTGATCGCCTGACGGCCAACCCCAACGCCGGGTTCCCGCGCTTCCGCTCCGAAGAGCGTTGGCGCAGTTTTGGCGTCCACGGCGTACGAGGCTGTGTCGTCGCGGACAGCTACCTGTCGGTGGATGGCATCGTGGGCAAATTGCGGGTGCGCATGCATCGCCCGTTGCCAGCTGACGCTCGCCTCGCCGGACTCACCTTCACCCGCAGAGCGCGTCGATGGCATGTCACAATCCTGGTTGATTGCAAAGCCGGCGGCCAAGAGCACCAAAATCCTGGCAGCGCGTGTGGCGTCGATCTCGGCATAGATCACCTGGCATCGCTATCGGACGGCTCGCTCTTCAACGATACAGTCCGATGGACGACTCAAAATGCTGCGTTGCGGCGGGCCCACCGGGCACTGGCAAGATGCCAGAAAAACTCCCGCCGAAGCAAAATGCTGCGCGAACGCCGAGACCGCGCCAGTCAACGCGTGATAAACCTCCGTTCCACGCGGCTTCATCAGATTTCGGCGGCGATCACTAATCGATTTGAGACGATCGTGGTCGAAGATCTCGACCTCAAACAATTTCCCCGTCCATCACGCACACGACGCCCGTCAGACGGCATCGGGGCAATCGCGACGCGGGAAAACGGTCAAATATTGGCGGAGGTGAGACCAAAGCGCCTTCTCGAAATGATCCGCTACAAAGCTGAAAAGGCTGGCGGCGCGGTCATCATTGTGGATCCGAGACGCATTGCGCCAAAGTGCAATGCATGCGGATCACCATCCTCTGAAAGCAATGACGGTGAGCGGCACATCTGTGCCTGCGGCGTCGATGTCCCACGAGGCACCAACAATGCAATCAACATCCTTGCGCGCGGGCTCTCTGCGCATGCGGCCGCTTTGGGTCGCAGGGTGGGCAAGGCTTTGCCCAACGCCAGCGTCTAGCTGCGCGTCCACCCGGAAATGCAGCGCAGTTGCATAGCAACTGCCTGTCCAAAGCTTGAGGGGATTTTTCAAACCCGCTTTAGCCACACCTATTCGCACTGGAACCCTGATGATCGCCTTACGCCCGGCCCGTGACTTCGGCATATTCCGCCTGGAGCATTTCCAAAGCCTCCAGCATTTCGGGCCTGAAAGCTGTGGCGGACACCCGATGCAGTGGGGCGATATGATCATGTGGAATCAGGAGGCGATCTCTCCCCGTGCCGGACTGCCGCAAACTCCGCATTCCGACACCGAGATACTGACCTACGTCACGAGCGGAATGCTCTATCACGAAGATATCCTGGGCAATGTCGGGGCGCTTCAAGCAGGCGATTGCCAAGTCATATCCGCTGGTACGGGCGTCGCTATCCGGCGCGGCAATCCAGACGAGGCCGACCCGGTCGAATTCGTCCAGATCTGGCTGATACCCAACCATCAGGGCGGCGAGCCCTTCTCTGTTGTAAGGGGGTTCGCTGACGATCGTGAGCAGGGCCAGTTCGCTACATTAGCCAGCGGGTTCGACAATGAAGGTAATTCACTGCCGATGCGAGCCAACGCCCGTCTATCGCGAGTTGTGCTGGCTGATGGCGGCGCTGCGGATTACCGCTTTGAGGCAGGCAATTTCGGCTATGTCGTGCCGCTCTCCGGAAGGGTGCAAGTCGGCGATGTGATTGCCGACCGCAATGACGGTATCCTCATCAATGATGTTGAAACCGTTACAGTGACCGCCATGGGACACACGATCGCGCTTCTTATCGAAATGGCAGAGTAATATTGAGAGGCCAAAACTGGCATTCCAGCAATCCGGCGCAATACATAAGGTAGCAAAAACATATGAGTCAGTCAGATTTCGACATCTTAATTGACAGCTTTGCCTACGCTCTCGCCATGAACCGCAAGATGCAGGCGCGTTATGCCTCAGACGCGCCCGTTATTCAGGCCATTCCGTCAACGAGCGCAGGTCAAGAATGGCGAGCGCTTATCGACCGCCTGAATGCCATCGATCCCGATGGCGGGTGGGGCCGACTTAAAATAGGCAGCGTAGAATTTGTCGCCGTCAAAGGGACTAGCGAGATCCCAGGCTCACAATGGCTTTGACATTTAGGTAGGATCCTGCGGCGGCTACGCAGCACCTAACAATCTGTCTACCAGCCTCAAAGCTCGCATATGTACGGCCATCACGGTCGAGAAACTCGAGTGGGGCATGAAGTTGAACAGCATTTCAGTCTGATCCACTCCATGCCGCACTACCGATTAATAGCTTCGATCAAAATTCTGGCCGCATCACCACATCGCGGAATAGCGCCGTGATCGCGCTCGCGCGCTCTTCACGCATGCGCTGCGACTTTTCGACCGTCGGCTCCACCTGCTGCCACTGGCTTTCGTTCCAGCGCATCGCCTCCACGAGCAACGCCCGCTCTATGATCTCCTGCTCAATCCCCTCGCTGATCGAGTTGCTGAGAGGAGCCCCCTCCTCTGTAAACCGCGGTTTGAACTGATACGGCCCCAGCGTGTCGCCCAGGTAGCGGACCAGCTGTGTGCCGTGACGCCACTTTCCGCCTGCATGAATGTCAAACGACACTCGGCGGTTGAAGACCCGAAAGCGCTTCTGCAACTGCTTGCTCTGCCGCGCCCCGCCTGGAGGCGCGATAAAGTCGATCGACTCCACGCGATCGAAATGCACCTGCGTGTGCTGCACGAGATGGCGCATGAGGTCGTCATCCATATTGCGGGTAGCGCGCATGAGCCCGTCTTCCGGAATCAGCGGATCGCCCACCCCCAATCCAAGGATCATCCTAGAGCTGGTATCGACAATGAACGTAGCCGTAGCCAATTCCACCCGGCCGCTGATCTGAACCATCACATCGACTGCGGTCTGGTCCACCAGGATCTGAAGACCAGCAGCCCCAGCCGCCGGCTCTGCGACACCTTCCCGGCGGAGTACCTTTATGCGTCGCTGGATCGAGGATGCAGACGGGGGCGCCTCGCCCGCGTCCGCGCAGGATTCAAATATCCAGCGTATGATCGACGCGGGCGAAGCCGCGGGCTCATGCTGCAGTTTCCAGCGCAGCGCACGCTCGGCAACGGGTGCGAAGCCTTTCTGTGCTGGTGCCGCGACAGCCTTCACCCGGAAGCTCGGTGACAGACCTCGTGTCGGGCCCAGATCCTTCAGCTTCTTCAGCAGTCGGTAAAAATTGCGCTGCTCCATATCGAGCGCGCTGCACGCGTCGCCCACGGGCATGGGGTCATCGTCGCGAAGATAGAGGTCCATCGTCCTCAGTCTGGCGATCACCGCCTCCCGCTTAGAATCATCCAGAGACAGGAACAGGGCGTACTCTGATTCGCCAGAAAAGCCTGAAGCGGCATGCCGTTTGACCAACTCCTCGTCAGTTTCGAGGGCCGACCGGTCCGAACCAACGTCGCGCGTGCCGTTTTTCTTACTGTTCATCCATGACTTATTAGAACAGTAAGGCACGCATCGTCAAGTGAGTTGGTCACGATACTGTGCAGTTGAAACCACATTCCTGTTGCCATCACGGTCATTTTAGCGTTCCTAAATGCACAGTATCGTGACCAACATGGAGACAGTGCGATGACGACTAAACCGCGAAGTGCAGATCAAAACAACCTCGTTTCAATCGTTTATACAGAGTATCTGATCGAGATCATTCGACATTTTGAACGACAGCAGCGCGTTAAGACGTGGAGTCGTTCTCGCTCCAAATGGCCCAACAGCAACCGTCGCGGTTGGACGTTCTGGCATGACTGACGCATATGAAGAACTGGCTGAGATCGACGTTCGCGCCGCTATCAACCTCATGCTGCGCAACCCGTCATACGAACCTTCCGCTGGCCGGTTGCGCGCCGAAACCTTGCTGAGGAAGCACAACAGCCTGGTCAACACCATGGCTCGCATTGTGGTCGCCAACGACAATGGATCGCTCCGAACAGTCTCTGGCGGAACGCACCATGCGAGTGGCTGGTACCCTTCCGTGAAGGTCGGCCGCACACAGCATTATGAGAGCCTGCATCAGCTTGCACTGATCGAGCGGTGCGAGACGGACCCCAATGTCGTCCACTACCAATCAGAGGCTCGCCGCTTCGAATTCATCCTGAGGAAGAAGGAGCGGTACACAAGCGACGTCGACATATTGGACGCCGATGGCCGCCTGGCGGTTGTCGAGGTCAAAGGCGACGATGCAGACCTCCGAGATCCGGAATATCGGCTGAAGCTTGCCGGCGTCGCAGAGATTTGCCGCCGGGTAGGCCACGAATTCCGTATCACCTTCGGTTCCGAAATTTTCGAGAATAGCCGCCACCGCTTCAACGTACGCCTCGCCAGCTCGATGCGCCGCACGGCCATCTCATCGTCGCAGAAGCGGCTCGTCGAAAGCCTCCGCAGCAAAGGCGATGACATGCAGTTGGGCGAATTCGCTGAGCTGATGGCGCCCGGAAATTTTGTCCAAGGGCGGGCAATCACTTTCGCCATGCTGGTGAGGCGCATCGTGTCGATCGATCTCACGCAGCCTTTCATCGATGAGATGCCTGTCAGCTTCATCTGATCATAGATCAAATACCCCAGGAAGGATTCAACCATGACCTAGAGTGAAATCATAACTACCTGACGAACCCGCAGGCACCCATCACAACAGAAGCAATGCCATTCGCAGCGTAGAAATATCTACTGCTGATGGATTTTGCGCGCCCTCAGAATGCCCAAATCTCGGGAGAGATACGTGAATTACTTCCCCTATAAGCTCAAACGCAATCAGCTATACAGTATCGAAGGTCAACCCTGTGTTTTTACATCACACGGATATGGCACCCGCCTGAACTTCGAACATGCTGCCACAGGCAAGCCCGTCGAATATCTCGATGACGCCGGCGTCGTCCGTCCAATGGACCAGGAGCGCTTTCGAGAGCTGCTTCAGAACGGTCAATTCTTCCAGATGGCAGACCGTGGGCAGTCGCCGGCCAAGAACAAGATCGCTGAATCACATCTCACGCCCGCCGAATGTGAGGAACTCGATCCCGAAAGCGCACTTCGGCTGGCAACGTTACGGCTGCTCGACCGGAACGGCGTAATGACCGGCGTGAAGGCAATCTCTGCGGGATTTGCCGAGCACTGGACACCCGAGCTGCACGCCAAATATGGCGAGGCACCCAATCCGCACACCGTGAAACGCTGGATGCGGGAGCGCGGTAAAGTTGGCGATCGCGATGCTCGTGAGGCCACAAGCGCCCAGGGGCACCATTGCTATGATGAAGATGGCATTCGCATGGAAATCCGCCAGCGCCTGGCTTTGACCTACTATGTGTCGAAGAAGAGCGTCACCGATATCAATGTGCTGACCAACGCCGAGATTAGCCGCGTTAACGATGGCACTTCGCTCGAATACGAGATGCCTACAGAGCCGCTCCTCCCGGTGAGCATGAGCACCACATATCGCGATATCAAAAAGCTGGAGTGCGAACAGACGGTTGCGGCCCGCCACGGCAAGCAAGCGGCCTACTCTCGGTGGCGTGGCGCAGGGAAAGGCCAACAGGCGGAGCGCCCTCTGGAATTCGGGCTTATGGATCACACACCCATACCCGCTCTCCTCGTCATCGACGTGGAACGCGCCATCATCCTGGGCCGCCCGACTTTCTCCGCACTTGTTGATGGATTCAGCAGGGTCGTGCTCTCGCACATGCTGTCATTCAACGCCCCATCATACGCCACTGTGTCGGAGTTGCTTCGCCGGTCTGTTCTGCCCAAGATCGTGCCGCCGATCATCAAGAACAAGCACCCTGAAGCCCAGGACGTTTGCGGCCTGTGCAGCACATATCACGTGGATGGCGGTATGGAATTCCGCAGCCACGATATGGAGAGCATGAGCAAGGCGACCGGTGCAACGATCCGCATCAGTGGTCGGAAGAAGCCGCGCGAACGAGCCCTTGTTGAGCGCATCTTCCTCACCATCCACAATTACGTGTCATCGAAGGTGGCCGGCGCCCATCTGCCGATCGCCCTCTCCCGCGAGTATGATTACGACCCCGCCGTGGATGCCGTGCTGACACTCGACGAACTCGAGGCACTCATCATGTTCGCCATCGCGGTCTATCACACGACCCCGCATGGCGGCCTGAACGAGAAACAGCCTCTGCTCTGTTGGAAACAGGGCACCGCCCAGTACGGGATCGTTCTACCGCGTGACCCTCGCATCTTCGAGAAGGCCCTCCTCCCCAAGATCAATTCGCACCGGCTGACCCACGCTGGCATCGAGTGGAATGGCCTGCGCTTCGGCGATTATAAAGCCGTGCCTGACCTTCTCGCCGATCTTGTCCCCTTGGAAGGCAAGCGTCAGCGCCTGAAGAATGCCACTGCAACGGTGTCGTTCCGCTATGACCCATACGATCTGCGCAAGATTTGGGTGATCAACCGCAAAACCAATCAGGACGTCGAGCTGTACTGCCAGACGGCCGGCTATACCGACGAGCCGATCAGCCTGTGGATGCACGAGCAGATCCGTGAGAAGGCCAAGGCGGAAGCCGCCGACTTCAACTCACGGGAATGGCGTGACGCCTGCCGCGCCGAGCTTCTCGACGCCATCGACCAGCTGACGCCCGAAGCCAAGGAGCGTGAACGCAAGCTTCTGGCCAAGCTGTACGAAAACAAGCGCATCCGCAGCATCACCGGTGAACTCGCCAGCCTGCAGCGGGAGCGCCCTGAACCTGTCGACATCCCGATCATCTATGCAGACGTGATCGAGCACGAGATGCACGATGCCGACACCCTGTCTCGTCGCCCCGCCCCACAGAAAGCTGCCCCTACCGCGGCTAAACGGCGGAGCAACCGGCAGAAGGCGAAAGCCGCCAATGCCCGAGAGGCGACGCCAGAGGACATGCCGGATCGCGACCGGCGTGCTCCTGCGCCGCCACCCACCCCGGACGCGTCGACCACTGACCCCGAACCACGCCGTGAACGCAAAAAGCGCTCAAACGACAGCAGCTACTTCTAACCCCTACCTAAAAGGCAACACATGACTACCACCACATCAAACCCGCCCGTTGTACGGCCGAATGAAGCCGCTGCCCGCTCTCAACGCGTGGCAGATGCCCGCAGCGCGTTCCGCCAGATCAAGATTGTTCATCCTCGCCAAGAGGCTATCATTGCAGGGCTGGATGAGGTCAGGCGCTCTGGCATCGCCACCCGTGGCGAGCGGCAATATGGCATCACCCTCCTGGCTGAAAGCGGTTCCGGCAAAACGACAGCAGCCGAACATTTCCGGGACGGCATCGAACGCCTGGGCGAACTTCCCGAAGGCAGCCGACCCGTCCTGATCGTCAAGCTCATGAGCACTGGCACCGCCAGGTCGCTATTCTCTTCCATCCTGCAGGCCCTGGACGACCCCTTTTATGACCGCGGCACCGAACCCAACCTGCACAAGCGCGCCGTGCAAGCCATCAAACGGGATAACGTGCAGTTGCTCGTCATCGATGAAATCCAACATCTGTCGCGCCGGTCATCAGCCGCAACCCATGTCACGGACAGCCTTAAGACGTTCCTTGATTCTGGCCTTGTGCCTATCGCCTTTTTCGGCACCCACGACGCGGACAAGCTGTTCCAGTCCAGCCACGAGCTGAACAGCCGCCTGTTCCCGCCTCTTACGCTCCCGCCGCTTGATTGGTGGGCGGATGACGATCGGGATCTGTTCCTGGACTTCGTCGAAGACCTCGATACCGCCATGGTCGACAAGCAGATCATGAAGGTCGCCAGCGGCCTGGTCGAAGAGGACATCGCTCGTCCCCTTTGTCTCGCAAGCAGCGGAATCATCGGCCGTACGTGCCGCATCGTGGAAACGGCGGCCATAAACGTGGTGCGTGAAGGTCGGAATGCTATTACCCGCAACGATCTCGCCATGGCGGTGAACAGCTGGGCCATCGCCCATAGCTTCATCGACTATAATCCGTTCGTGGAGATCGAAGCTTGAGCCATGTAAAATACCCGCTCGCGCCGATCGCTGGCGAAAGTCTCATGGGCCTTGTCGCCCGTGTGACTGCCGAGAACGGGTATCCACGGACGGGAACGCTGTTGTCCGAGGCTGGCTGGGTTTACGACAACAAGCCGACGGCGGCCACAACCAACGCCGAACAGCTACCGGCGCTGGCTGACATTCTGGTGGTGCCCTACCCCCAATTACTGCACCATGCCCACGGTCCAGAAGGCAGCGCGATCATACATTGGTTTGGTGGACGCGCGTGGCAGAGCGAACTGAGAACCACCATCCGCCGATATGCACCGGCCAGCCTTGCCCTATCGGCTCATCATCGTGCGATTTGGCAGTTGGCCTCCGTCCCATTCTGCCCGGAAACCTTTCAGGTCTTGCGCAGTGAGTGTCACGAATGCGGCGTCACCCAGCGGTGGCGCTACGCCAACGGCATTGCCACCTGCGACCAAGATGTCTGCAGCGCGGACCTGCGTGAGGGACCGGCCGAGTTCATCCCTCTCGAGATGCGCGACAATTTGGGCATCTATGCTGGCCTCTTCAGCCATGATTCCGATGTACGTACCGCTTCGCGATCACAGTTTCCTGACCCGATTGCGCGTTTGGAGCCGCACGACATTGCCGACTTGGCTTTGAAGCTCTCCCCCTGGCTAAACGACCAACTGCGCGGAAAATGGCTGACCAATCTTGACCTTACCATGGCGGTCATCAGCGCGCTTCATGACGCTGTAACGCTGCTGCGCCAATGGCCCATCGTTCCAGCCCAGCTACTTCCAACTCCAGGCGAAGGGGACAACTGGTCGAACAAGCTGGGACACGCCGTCAAGCAAGCCAGGATCGGCCGCTCCTCGCCCCGCGTCAAAGCCCTGTTCGCGATGTTTCTACATGGCCTGCAGCAAGAGCAGCCCGATCTCAGTCAAAGCCCTGATCTGACCGACCTCCCGTCGGCCGACGAGGGGAATGACATAATTGGACTGATTTCCGCCAAATCAGCCGTGCGTGTGCTGCGCGAGACGGATACCATTATCGCGAAGCTGCGAGCCGCCGGCGTCTTCAAGCTAACCGACGTGCGAGTTCATGGCGTGGTTAGACCGTTCCATGATCCCGAAGAAATCGAGGAACTGGCACGTACCAAGCCTGACCGTCTGCCTTTGACCGCCGTGTCGCAGTCAACTCAGTTGCCCCGCTATGCCATAGCGCAGTTGATGCAATCTGGATTGCTCGCCCCGCTGACCCACCCTTATTGGGAGGCGCGATATGGCGTCCGCAATACCACCACGCAGGCCTGGGCGGCATTCGAGGCAAAGATCCAAGCCAAAGCCGATCCCGCTATGATTGACGGCGTTCCGCTGCAAATCGCAGCACGAGCTATTGGCGGTCGCGCCAAGCCCTGGGCCGGCATCTTCGCCTGGCTTCTGGGGCCGGATGGTCGATTTGGTCTGGCCCCCGAGGCGACGGACCTGTCCCACCAGATACTAATCCCGGCCGAACTCATCGACACTTTGCGGATGTTGGAAAACCCGTTGTCCGGCGCCCATGTCGAGGATGAGCTATCAGGCGCCGATGCCAGCGAGATACTCAACCTGGCCGCCAAACAGTTTCTCAAATTTGTCGCCACCGGCCTCATACGTCGCCACGGCAAAGCATATCTCGCGGCGGATGTTCTTCAGACCGCGGCAGAGATCATAGGATCGGTCGAGATCGGCTACAGGATGGGACTGCCTCCCCAGTCAGCACAAAAATGGGCGCGGAAGGTCGGTCTGCCGACGATACATGATGCTGGCTACTGCCGCATGAGCTTCGCCAAGATCACAAAACAAGGCGCTTGGTCAGGCTAGACGGCGCCCGCGTCGCGTGAGCGCTCCTCGATCCGGGCCAACATAGCACGCTTGCGCGCTGTTCGGCGCGATCCGCTATTGCGCATGGCATCGGTACGCTCTGGGGTATCGATGATGCCCAAGGCGGTCGCGTCCGTCAACGTGGTGTAAATTCGGGTGTGGCCAGCGGGCTGCATTGTCAGGCGGCCTTGGGTGTAATCTGTAGCGGCTGAACCTCCTCGATTGTTGGTGTGGCAAGTGCGGCCATG